>LZQR01000157.1_pt1 | contig 18722 bp, 20 predicted proteins | sample 768601 | NCBI WGS metagenome assembly LZQR01 (sample SAMN05207299, study PRJNA324521) | oil field metagenome | isolation source: sample BH-FW-24 from oil reservoir | place: India: Bombay High | collected 2015-12-04
GAGTACGTAGCTGTACATCGATCGATGTCATCGTCGAACTGGGTCATGGCGACCCGTCAGGCCGACAAATACGTAGCTGTACATCGATCGATGTCATCGTCGAACTGGGTCATGGCGACCCGTCAGGCCGACAAATTACGATGCCGACTTGGCGCGTTACATCGAATACGGCGTCAGCCGCGTGCCACCGTCGCACTGTCGCGCACCGCTCGCGCACTGGCTTGGCTGAAAGGCCAAGACTTCGTTTCACCGGAAGAAGTGCAAGCCGTGGTGCATGACGTGTTCCGCCACCGTTTGCTGGTCAGCTTCGAGGCCGAAGCCAACGGCAAAACCAGCGACAGCCTGGTCGACGACCTGTTGAAACTGGTGCCGGTGATTTAAACCACCGCGAGGATTTCACCATGTCACACGCCGCCAGCCCCTACACGCAAATGGACGATTTGATTGCTTTACGTTCACGTGAAACCGCGACGTCTGGCGCAACAGCAAAAACTCATTTCCGAAAAAGGCGGTTACCACCAAGCCATCCGTAAAGGCCGCGGCATGGAATTCAGCGAAGTGCGCGAATACACCGCCGGAGACGACGTGCGCCACATCGACTGGAAAGTCAGCGCCCGCACCCAGAAAACCCACACCAAAGTCTTTACCGAAGAACTGGAAAAACCGGTGGTCTGCGTGCTGGAGCAAACCCCGAAACTGTTTTTCGGTTCCCGCACGCGCTTCAAAGCCGATATGGCCTTGCAACTGCTCGCCGCTCTGGGCTGGGTCACTCTGCAACAAGGCGACCGTTTCGGCGGATTGGCCTTTAACCACCTCGGGCATCAATGGGTCGAGCCACGCCACCACCAAACCTCGGTGATGCAGTTTTTGCATCAAAGCCTGGCGCTGCAACAACAACTCAGCTCACCCGGCACCTCGTCTGCGGAAAATTGGCTGACGCAACTGTCGCAACTGCAAAAACATTTACGCCCTGGCACCCGCGTGTTTCTGATTGGTGATTTCCTCAACAGCAGCGAGGCCTTTATCGAAAAACTGACCCAACTGAAACGCCATGCCGACATCACCTTGATACACGTCTACGATCCGCTGGAAATTCATCTGCCGACCTTAGGCCAACTGAAGCTGACCGACGGCGACCACGAAATGGCACTCAATACGCTGGATGAAACCTTTCGCGAGCAATACACCGAACTCTACGAAAACGCCTGGCAAACACTGCATCAACAACTCGCGCCCTGGCATTTACCGTTGGTGGACATCGCCACCGACGAAGACCCGGTCAAAGGCCTGATGGCACAAGGAATTCTTCGATAATGGATCCGAAAATCGAACAATTGCTGGCTCAAATGAACGACATCGCCGTCCCCGACCCGGTCGGCTGGTGGCCGCTGTCGCAAACGCTGATCGGCCTGTTCGTCGGCATCGGCGGGATTCTGATTGGTTTAACCTGGTATTACCTGACCCAAAAACGCAATAACCGCTATCGCCAAGAAGCGCTGAACCTGTTCGACCAACAAATCGCCCAAGCGGAGACCCAACAACAACAACTGCAGTTGGCCAATAAACTGCTCAAACAGGTCGCCATCACCAACTACGGCCGCCGCCAGGTGGCCGAACTCAGCGGCCAGGCCTGGGTGAATTTCCTACATCAGACCGCGCTCTACATCGACCAGCCGGAACACCTGCAAGCCTGTTTGGAATCGGCTTATCGGCCCAACCCGATTCAATCGGAAGCCGCCATCCGTGACACACTGGATTACGCCCGCAACTGGATTAAAGGACACCACAAATGACCTTTAACGACTGGACCGCGCTGTGGCAACAATTCGATTTTCTCTGGCCGTGGATGCTGGCGTTTCTGCCCTTGCCCTGGGTGATTCGCCTGGTGTTGAAACCGGCCGCGAAGCGACAGATTCCATTGCTCGCTCCGCATTTGATGCAACGCTTGGAAAGCGCACGAAAAAGCACCCTGCTGCAACACAAGGCCCACCCGTATCGGTTGCCGCCTTGGGCGCTGCTGTTATGGATACTGTTGATTCTGGCCGCCATGCGCCCGGTGTGGTTTCTAAACACCACGCCTTTTCAAGCGAGCGGTAAAGACCTGATGCTGGCCGTGGACCTGTCCGGCAGTATGGAAAAGGACGATATGATGCTCGGTGGCCACCGTGTCGACCGGCTGACCGCCGTCAAACACGTGGTGAAAGATTTCATCCAGAACCGCCAAGGCGACCGGATGGGGTTGGTGGTATTCGGTTCCCAGGCGTTTCTGCAAAGCCCGTTGACCTATGACCTCAATACCGTGGAAACCCTGCTCAAGGAAACCGAAATCGGCATGGCGGGCAACAACACCGCCATTGGTGATGCCATCGGCATCGCTCTCAAACACCTGCACAAAGCCAAACAGGAAAACGCCGTCTTGATTCTGCTCACCGACGGCTCCAACACCGCCGGTGCGGTTCGCCCGTTGGATGCCGCCAAGCAGGCGGAAAAATGGGTTTGAAAATCTACACCATCGGCATCGGCCAAAAAGACCCCGCCGCCATCGACGACTTCCTGTTCGGCCGCGGTCATAATATGGACACCCGCACGCTGCAACAAGTCGCCAAACTGACCGGCGGCCAGTTTTTCCTCGCCACCGATACCGACAAACTCAATGAGATTTACACCCTCATCAACCAACTGGAATCCAGTGAACACGACGTCAACAGCTATCGCCTGCGCGACGAACTGTTCCATTGGCCACTGGGGCTGGCGATGCTGCTGAGTTTGCTGGTGGTGATGCTTCGGGTCTATCCGCAATGGCATCCGAATCGCTGGCGACGTCGCCAACCGCTCCCAAACCGGAGGGCGTCACTGATGGAAAACGCCACTTTGCACTTCCTCCGCCCCGAATGGCTGTTGGCCTTGATTCCGGCGTTCTGGCTGGTCTGGAAACTTTGGAAACAAAGCGGACGACAAGGCGCCTGGAACGCGATTATCTCACCGCGTTTCAAACCGGTCCTGCTGGGCGAGAAATCCGAAGAAAGCGTCTTCCCCTGGCCAGTGCTCGGTTTGGCGATTCTGTGGAGCATCGCTATCATCGCCCTGTCCGGCCCGAGCTGGAAACAAGTCGATGTCCCGGCGGAAAAGAACCGTCAGGGCACGGTCATTTTGTTCGACTTATCACTGTCGATGTTGTCGGACGACCTCAAACCCAACCGTTTGAGTCGCGCCCGCTATAAAGTGCTCGACCTACTGAAAGCCCATCCGGAATTGAATGTCGGCATGGTGGCGTATGCCGGCACCGCGCACACCATCGCGCCGATTTCCGAAGACAACCAGACCTTGCTGGCGCTGACGCCCAATCTCAGTCCTTTGATTATGCCAAGTTTCGGCGCCAATGCCGTGGCCGGTTTCGAACAGGCCCAAACCTTATTCAAAGGCGCCCATGTCAAACAGGGGCACATCCTGTGGGTCACCGACGATGTCGAAGCGTCGGAGCTCGCCGCCATCACCGAACAGGTCAAACAACACCATTTGCAACTCAGCATTCTGGTGGTCGGCACACCGAACGGCGGGCCGATTCAGGTGCCGAATTACGGGCTCATCAAGGACGAAAACGGCAAAATCGTCATGGCGAAAGTGCCTTTCCAACGCTTCCAATCCTTGGCGCAACAAACCGATGCCACCCTCTCGACTTTATCCATGCAAGACGTCGACACCACCCAATTGCTGCCGGACAGTTTGAGCGGATTCGACTCGGACAATCAACCCTCATCCGATAAAACCCTGTCGAACTGGCTGGACGAAGGCGTGTACCTGCTGTGGTTGCTGGTGCCGCTGGGCGCGTTGGCGTACCGACGCGGCTGGGCGTTTTCCTGGTTAAGCGTCGGTCTGCTGGGCTTAATGCTTTCCGGCGGCCTCATTTCACCGTCTCCGGCCTGGGCGAAAGAGGTCAAAACCGATGACAACACCAGCGTTACCTTGCTAGACGTATTCAAATCGCCCGACCAACAAGGCTATGAAAATGGCTGAAACAGGATTACGACACGGCGTTGGACCGATTCGAAGACCCTCTCTGGCGCGGCGCCAGCTTGTATCGACAAGGCAAATACAAAGAAGCCGCCAAACAATTCAGTCTGGACGAAAGCGCCCAAGGGCATTACAACCGGGGTAATGCACTGGCCAAACTCGGCCAGTTTGAAGACGCCAAAGAACAATATGAAAAGGCGCTGAAAGTCGATCCAAACTCACGGACGCCCAAAAATCTCGATTAATGGACCAGATTCTCGAGGTGCAAAAGCAACAAAACGCTCAGGAATCCGGCGACAAGGAACGCCAAGGCCCCGATAAACAGCAACCGGATCAACAAGGTCAACCCAAACCGCAGGACGGTGATCAGTCCTCCGACAACAACCAACCGTCGTCCAACGCCCAGTCGAATCAAAACGGCGAAAGCGGCCAAAGTGGCGAAAACGGGCAAACACAACCCAATGGTCAGTCGCAAAACAACGATTTAAACGAGCCTTATCAACCCAAGCCTTCGGAAAAGGCACAGGAGCCAAAATCACCAGGCCTGGGCGAAAACGATGAAAATGCGGAACCGCGTGACGGCGATTTACAATCGAAAGAAGGCGGCGAACAACCGAAGCAACCCAAAAAACCCGGCCAGGAATTGGGGCAAGGACTGTCCGAATCCGACGCCGGCCCCAACGGCGACGGCAAAGCGCTGACCGCCCAACAATCCGAAGAGGAACAGGCGCGCCAAAACTGGCTGAAACAGATTCCCGACGAACCGGCTCTGTTCCTGAAACGCAAATTCGAATACCAATACCAGCAACAAGGCGGCTCGTCCAATCCGAAATATGAGGATAAAATGTGGTAACGCCCAACACGACTGAAAAACGAAACGGTAACGCATGATGACACAAGCACACACTCGCCGATACTTGAAAAGGGTGATTCTGATTACCCTGGCACTGATTCTCATCCTGTTGGTGACCAGCCAGGCGTTTGCCCGCGGTGTAACCGCGCAAATCGACCATCAGGACGCCGAAATGGGCGACATCATCACTCTGGTGGTGAAAACCGATTTCCAAACCTTCGACTCGCCCGACTTCCACAGCCTGGACGACCAGTTCGAAGTGCTGGGCAGCCAGCGCAGCAGTCAGATTCAAATCGTCAACGGTAACTATCAGGCTTATTCCCGCTGGGACGTGCGCCTTACGCCGAAACAAGCCGGCGACCTGGTGATTCCCCCATTCAATGTCGACGGCGAGCTCAGCGACCCAATCGTGCTGCATGTTTCGGAAGCGCCGAAAGCCGACCCTCGTGAACTGGGCAGCAGCTTTCTCGAATCCAGCGTGAACATCACAGAACCCTATGTGCAGCAAGAAGTGCTGTTCACCCTGCGGTTTTATCATCTCGGTCAGTTCCTCAACGGTAATATCCGCCCGCCGAGTTTCGACCACGCCATCACCCAGAACATCCGCAACCAGTTCAATTACCAAAAGCGTATCGGCGGGAAACTGTACGAATCTACGAATGGACCTGGGCTTTCTACCCGCAAAAAGCGGTGCCATGACCATTCCGCCGCAAAGCTTTAATGGCCGGATTCAATACCGCGGCGTGCTGAAACTGGTGCAGGATAAAACCCAACCGATTGAGTTGAATGTACAACCGCAACCGGACACCTATCCGGTGCAATCCGCCTGGTTACCAGCCAAAGAGGTTCGCCTCACCGAAGACTGGCAACGCCGAATCCGATTCGGGTCGGCGACTCCATTACCCGAACCCTGACCCTGCAAGCGGATGGCTCCTGGCCTCGCAACTGCCGGATTTCCAGTTCAAAGAGCAGGCCCATTTCCACATTTATCCGGATCAGCCCCACACCAATAATCAAGCCACCGAAAACGGCATGCAAAGTCAGAAGGTGGAAAAGCTCGCCATCGTTCCGACCGAACCGGGTGACATCGTATTGCCGGAACTGACTCTGCACTGGTGGAACACCGAACAAAACACCTTGGAAACCATTACCCTGCCGTCCAAAACCCTGACGGTGTTACCGGCACTGACATCTCAAAACAACACCTTTGACACCGCGCCCTTGCCGGAAACGCCTGAAACCGTTTCACGTGAAACATCCACAGCGGATTCAACCACTTGGTCGGTTTCCTGGTTCAGCGCTCTGCTACTGGGATTGTGGTTGATAACGCTTTGGTATGCGCTGAAATGGCGTCGAGCACTGCAAAATTTACCAAGCGAGCCAACGGAAACCGCGAATCTGAAAAACGACCAGGCCTGGTCAAAATCGCCGGAAATGGACACGGTCTGTGATGAAGCGGAATTGGACGCCAAATCACTGTACCGCGCCGTTTGGCCTGGCAGCAACAAGCCTCCGTGGAAAGCAGCAATCGTCTGCTGACGGACTTACAGCGCCTCAAGGCGCATCTGTATCATCAGGAACCGCTGGCACCGCAGACGCTGGCCGACATTTGTGCGGAAATCCAACGCCTGCAACGCCAAGCGCAAAACGCGCCCGCCAAAACCGGTTCCGGCCAGAAACTGGAACCGATTTATCCAAACGAATCTTAAGACAACGAACCGCCGGGTCGGTCGGAATCAATCGCTTTTGAAGTGACCGTCGCGATTTTCTGCACCGCCGGATAATTGGTTTTACCAGTGCCAGTACCGGCATTTCCTCAACCAGAATCACAGTTCTCGGCACCATGATTTCCGACACCTGTGCGGCTTTGGCGGCTTCCTTGACGGTATGACGGCTCAGTGACTCGTCATTGGTGACCAGAATCAACTGCTCGCCTTTACGTTCATCCGCCACGGCCACCACCACGTGATGACCTTCCGGGCTGGCCTGGTTGATGTAACTTTCCACCGCCGCCAACGAAATCATTTCCCCGCCGATTTTGGCAAAGCGTTTGGCGCGCCCTTTGATGCGGATAAAACCATCTTCGTCCACGTCCACCACATCACCGGTATCATGCCAGCCGTCCTTCGGCGGTTGCAGCACACCCGGCTGGTCCGGCATCAGATACCCCATCATGATATTCGGGCCTCTCACCACCAAACTGCCACCCTCTTGAATACCGTCGATTTTACGTAACCGATAATCGCGCCCGGCACCAGTTGTCCGACGGTGCCGTTTTTGAAACTGAGCGGGATGTTCACCGCTAAAACCGGCGAGGTTTCGGTCACGCCGTAGCCTTCCAGAATCGGTGTCAGGAATTCATCGGCATACAAACGACGGGTTTCCGGGCGCAGTTTTTCCGCCCCCGCCACCAAATAACGCACACTGTAAAAGTCGTATGGGTCAGCCTTTTTGGCATAACCACTGAAAAAGGTATCGGAACCGAACAGAATCTTCACGTTCAAATTGTAAACGTATTCCGGAATCACCCCGTAATGCAGTGGCGACGGATACAAAAACACCTTGCCGCCTTTTAACAACGGCCACAACAATCCGGCGGTTAAGCCGAAGCTGTGGAAAGTCGGCAAGGCATTGAACAATTGCTCGCCCGGCAATAAGGTTAGCATGGCGGAAATCTGCTCGACATTGCTGTACAAATTGTTATGCGACAACACCACGCCTTTCGGCGCGCCTTCCGAACCGGAAGTGAATAACACCGCACCTTCTTCATCCGGCGACAAACTGTACCCCGGCACCGCCGAAGCGCGGCTCAGTAAAGCACCCAATTTATCGACCCACCCCACCGTGGCGCGAATGTCTTCCAGATACAAGAAGCGTACCTGTTCGGACAAAGCCTCCACCGTGGTCTGCAATTCATAGGCTTCCACGAATTTGCGCGACGTCAACACCGTCCGGACTTCCGCGGTTTCACAGGCCGATTTCATCGGCCCCAATCCAGCGGTGAAGTTCAGCATGGCCGGCACATAGCCGTAAGCCTGCAACGCAAAAAAGGTGGTCGGCATGCCGCTGACATTCGGCAATAACACCGCCACCCGTTTTTCGTCCTTCAACAGCCGGTGCAATTTTTTACCCAGAATACGCGACGCCAACAGCAGTTTTTTACGCGACAAGGCCACCTCGTTGATGTCTTCAACGCAAATATCCGACGCGGAGTATTCCCGCGCCGAATCCACCAAGGCTCGATACAAGGATTTCGGTGTGTAATTAGCGTGGAACTGATTATCACGCATCAGCGTGAAAACACGATTTTTAAAAAATTGGTGTTTTTGACGCCCTTTGAAACCGGCTGGCAATTCAATGGTTTCCGGTGGCAAGACCTTTAAAGTGATTTTCGGCAACCACTGGCGTTTCATATACGCCATCTTCATGCCGTCCAAATAGGAGAAATGGGTTTTTTGCGCCCCTTGAATGTAAATCGGCAGAATTTTGGCTTTGGCTTTATGCGCCACCAAGCCGGTGCTTCGTAGATTTTCATCAAACTGCCGGTGGTGGTGATGCGCCCTTCCGGGAAAATCATGCAGTGTTTGCCGTTCTTCAACTCTTGAATGACTTTTTTGGTGGCATAAGGGTTATGGAATTCGACTTTAAAGTGATCGACAAAACTCAGCAAAAACCGTTCATACCATTTTCGAGTGTGAGTTTCGTCAATCATAAAAGCGGTGTCGCCCGGCAGATAAGTACTGATGAGTACGCCGTCCAACAGCGAGGTATGGTTGGCGACAATCAACATCGTTCGCCGGATTGATCCAGCCGATGGTAATGCTCCAATCCGGTGATTTCCACCCGGTAGAAGACTTCAATAACAACTTGATAATCAGGCTCACCATTATTGTTTCCTTTTTTAAGATGAACAAAATCGACCGGTCCGCCCGGCTTACGAAGGTTGTGTCAACACACGTCCGCGTTTCAGATACCAGAAGGCCACCAATAAATTTAACAGTGCCACACTGTATAAAATTTGCGTCAAATCGAATTCAAATGCATACAACGCCATAATGAAGACGGACGACACCACCATCAGCAATGCATTGGTGATGTTATTGACCGCCACCATTCGCGAACGGAAATGATGCGGTGTCTTCACTTGCAGCAACGTGTAAAGCGGCACCGTAAACAAACCACCGAAAGTGGCGATCAGCAGCATGGTCAATAACACCACCACCGACGGCCATTGGGTCAAAAACATCGAAATACCGACAAGGTCATCCGCCAACACCACCTGGTTCATGGCCAGGTTTCCAATCAGAATCACCACTGAAATCGCCATCAACAGCCACACTAACCAACGCACATTGGTCAGACTGCGCACCGGTTTTTGGTAACGTCCCGCCAACCAAGCACCCAATGCAATTCCGACGGAAAACACCGTCAGAAACAACAAAACCACTTTGTCATCCCCGCCAAGCTGGTCGGCCACCAGCACCGGAATCTGACTTAAATAGGTGGCGCCCAGAAACCAAAACCACGAAATCGCCAACACCGCGAAAAACGCTTGCGGGAAGTCGTGGCGCAACGCCATTTCCTGACGGGTGTTACGCCACAGATTCCATTGCACCGTCAAGGATGCGTCTCCCGCCGCACTGACCGGCACAAAGCGGCTGGCAACATAGCCCAACACCGCCACCACCAAAATGGCCGCCGCCATGCCGGTTTCCCCACCGTCGGTCAATACCACCCAACCGCCGGCAATCGTCCCCAACAGAATCGCCACAAACGTGGAGGCGCTGAACCAACCGTTGCCATCCAACAATTCCTGATCAGCCAAATGCTCAGGCAAAACGGCGTATTTGATCGGGCCGAAAAATGCCGACTGCACGCCCATCAAAAACAATACCGCGAACAACAGCTCGACGCTTTGGCTCATCAAGGCCATGGCGCCGAGCAGCATAATGAGAATTTCCGCCAGCTTGATTTTCGAATCAGCGTGGTCTTCTCGTATTTATCCGCCAACTGCCCGGCAAACGCCGAGAACAGGAAAAACGGCAGAATGAAAATCCCGGCGGCCAGCGTAATCAATAACCCGGCTTGCTCCGGATTTTCCGCCAGGCGAAAGGTAATCAGCATCACCAAAGCGTTTTTGAACAGATTGTCGTTAAAGGCGCCCAAAAACTGCACCCAAAACAGCGGAAAAAACCGTCTTGTCAGAAAAAATCCGTTATTCACTCTTCATCCTTTGGCCTTCACCGATTCAGCATTTGGGTTTCAGAAAGCTTCATTTGACACAAGTCAGGAACCGATTGCAATCTTTTCACCCAGTGCTGTGCCTCCAAAACCTGCCGCATTATAAAGGTGCCCATCCGGCTTGCCCATTCAATTCTGGTTATCAACCGCCAGAAGCCATTTATAACCGGGACCAACCGTTAAGCCAAATCGACTGCATGACGAACAAAACCCGAAACGATTGGCTCCAAAAACAGGTTTATAAAAATTTCAATAAAATCAAGGGAGTAAAAATTTTTTAACATTACAAAAATTGCTTGTATTACGTAATTTATCTAGGTAATCTAAGTAACACACCGCGCCTGAGCGCAGCAGACCCCACAATAAAAACAAAAAACAGGTACCCGTTATGCGACAGGCTTTAAGGCTAAACAAATTCGTAAATGCCATCCTCTTGGCCACGATCCTATTTTCATATTCTGCCGTATCCATGGCGAATGGCCCATTACCTTCCTGGCAAAATACACCCACCAAACAAGCCATTATCGCCTTTGTCGAAGACGTCACTGACCCCAAATCCCCCAATTTCGTTCCCGTGCCGGAACGCATCGCCACTTTTGATAATGATGGCACTCTCTGGGCCGAACAACCGATGTACGCGCAATTATTTTCGCCATTGACCGCCTGAAAGCCTGGCGCCTAAGCATCCGGAATGGAAACAAAAGGAACCTTTTAAATCGATTTAAACGGTGACCTCAAAGGCGCCACCACGGCCGAAGGGAAAAAGCGCTTATCGAGTTGGTCATGGCCACCCATGCCGGCATGACCTCCGAAGACTTTCAAACATCGTCAAAAATGGATCGCCACCGCCAAACACCCAACCACCGGCCGTCCCTTCACCAAAATGGTCTATCAACCCATGCTGGAGTTACTGACTTACCTACGTGCCAATGGCTTCAAAACCTTTATCGTTTCGGGTGGCGGCATCGCGTTCATGCGCCCCTGGACGGAACAAGTCTATGGCATTCCACCGGAACAAGTTGTCGGTAGCAGCGTGAAAACCCAATACAAAGTCATAAACGGTCAACCGGTCATTGTTCGCGAGGCGGGAATTAACTTCATTGACGATAAAGCCGGTAAACCCGTCGGCATCAACCAACACATCGGGCGTCAGCCATTGCAGCCTTCGGGAATTCCGACGGCGATTTGGAAATGCTGCAATGGACCACCTCCGGTAAAGGCAAACGTTTCGGCTTGCTCGTTCACCACACCGATGCAAAACGGGAATGGGCTTACGACCGAAAATCGACATTCGGCCATCTGGACAAAGCGCTGGATATGGCAACCAAACAAGGCTGGACCGTTGTGGACATGAAAAGCGATTGGAAAACCATTTACCCGGATTTCTGAGCGCTTCAACCATTTCCGTTCGGCATTGTACACAAGACGTTTTACATAATATCTCGTCCTAGGAGACCATCAATATGTTGAAAAAAACCTACTCAATGTGGCCATCGCAGGCGCACTTGCGTTGCCGGCCACCATGCCGTCGGCGCAAGCGGCGTCCACCGACCCCGATAAGCCAATATCCTGCTGATTGTATCGGACGATACGGCTACGGTGATTTGGGGCCTTACGGGGGCGGTGTCGGTCGCGGTATGCCAACCCCGAACATCGACAAAATGGCCGAAGAAGGGATGACCTTCTTCTCATTTTACGCTCAACCGAGCAGCACGCCCGGCCGTGCGGCCATGCAAACCGGGCGCATTCCCAACCGAAGCGGTATGACGACCGTGGCCTTCCAAGGCCAGGGTGGCGGCTTGCCGAAAGCGGAATGGACACTGGGCTCCGTACTGAAAAAAGGCGGTTATAACACCTATTTCACCGGGAAATGGCACTTGGGTGAAGCCGACTATGCCTTACCGAATGCCCAGGGTTACGACGAAATGAAATACGTCGGTCTGTACCACCTGAACGCTTACACTTATGCCGATCCGACCTGGTTCCCGGACATGGATCCGAAATTACGGAAAATGTTCCAGAAGGTGACCAAAGGATCTTTGTCCGGCAAAGCCGGTGAAAAAGTCCACGAAGACTTCAAGATTAACGGCCAGTACGTCAACACGCCGGAAAAAGGCGTGGTCGGGATTCCATATTTCGACCGTTACGTTGAAAAAGCCGCGGTCGAATTTTTGGAAGACTCAGCCAAGCATAAAAAAGGTAAGCCGTTTTACATCAACGTCAACTTCATGAAGAACCATCAACCGAACATGCCGGACCCGGACTATAAACACAAATCGATGTCGAAGAGCAAATACGCCGACTCGGTGGTGGAATTGGATGCCCGAATCGGCCGAATCATGGACAAGCTGAAAGAGTTGAAGCTGGATAAAAATACCCTAGTGGTTTACACCACCGATAACGGGGCTTGGCAGGACGTTTACCCGGATGCGGGTTATACCCCTTTCCGAGGCACAAAAGGAACGGTTCGTGAAGGCGGTAACCGTGTTCCGGCGATTGCGGTCTGGCCTGGTAAAATCAAGCCAAATACCAAAAACCACGACATTGTCGGTGGTCTGGACTTAATGGCCACGTTCGCTTCGGTCGCCGATGTGAAGTTGCCGAAAAAAGACCGCGAAGGCAAACCGATCATTTTCGACAGTTATGACATGACACCGATTCTGACCGGCAAAGGCAAATCGGAACGGACTTCTTGGTTCTACTTCACCGAAAATGAACTGTCTCCAGGTGCGGTACGTGCCGGTAACTATAAAGCGGTATTCAACTTACGCGGCGGTGACGGTGCCAAAACCGGCGGCTTAGCGGTTGATTCCAACATTGGTTGGAAAGGGCCCGAAAGTTATGTTGCGACTGTGCCGCAAATTTTCGACCTTTGGCAAGATCCGCAGGAACGTTATGACCTCTTTATGAATAATTTCACCGAACGCACTTGGACCCTGGTCACCATCAATGAGGAAATGGAAAAACTCATTAAAACCTATGTGAAATACCCACCACGCAAACTGCAAAGTGAGGTGTACACTGGGCCGATAACGCTGAGTGGTTATCAACGGTTTAAACACATCCGTGAACAGTTGGAAAAAGAGGGCGTTTCACTGCCAATGCCAACCGGAAATTAATCCGATTTTAGTTGGTTAACTCAAAAAGCCATTTGGTTCGCCAAATGGCTTTTCTTTTTTAAACGAGCGGTTTATTCTAAAAACGGTTTCGTAAACTCGCTAGAAAAACACGCTGGAAAATCCGCCATTTGGCATTTAATTTAAGGTACGTTATGACACCCTCCCAAAACAGCCATCATCACCCCGAATTACAGTTTCCAATCGATTCAACCAATGATACTTTCCGCTTTCACACCATGGTGAAACCCAGTGGCTCACAATGTAATATCGAATGTTCTTATTGTTTTTATTTACACAAAGAAGGTTTATTAGACCAACCGAAAATGCCGCGCATGAGCGATGAGGTTCTGGAAGAGCACATCCGACAATACATCGAAGCACAAACCGGTGACGAAGTCGTTTTCAGCTGGCAAGGTGGTGAACCCACGCTTATGGGACTGGAATTTTTTGAAAAGGTCGTGAGCTTTCAACAAAAGTATCGAAAAGAAAATCAACACATTGGTAACGATTTACAAACCAATGGCATTATGCTCAACGAAGAATGGTGTCTGTTTTTGAAAAACATGATTTTCTTGTCGGTATTTCCATCGATGGACCAGCCAATTTGCACGATATTCACCGAGTCAGCAAAGGCGGTCAACCGACCCATGAACGCGTGATGCGAGCGGTTTCGTTGCTGCACAAACATCAAATCCCTTTTGCCGCTTTGTGCGTGGTCAATCGAGACAATGCCCGCCGCCCCATCGACGTCTACCGATTTTTACGTGACGAAGTCAAAGCCAAACAAATCCAATTCATTCCCTGCGTGGAAAAAGCGGATTTCACAACCGTGGCGCCCGGCACCTGGAATACCCAACAGATTCCGGTCCAATTTAACCCTAAACAAGATGCCAGTGGCGACAGTGCCCTTGTGACTGAATGGTCGGTGCTTCCGGAAGACTGGGGCTATTTCCTCAACCGGGTGTGGGACGAATGGATCAAAAAAGACTTCGGCGACCTGTTTATCGACCAATTCGAAAACGTGGTGTCGATGATGTTCGGCTATGGCAGCCAAAATGCGTGACGGCACAAATCTGCGGAAAGGCCTTGGCGGTTGAACACAATGGCGATGTCTTTTCCTGCGATCATTTCGTCTATCCCGAATACCGACTCGGCAATATTCTGGAAACCCACGAAGGCGATATGGCGTTTTCCGAACAACAGCAAGCATTCGGCTTTGATAAATACAAAACGCTGCCAGATTATTGCAAGCAATGCGATTATTTGAACCTATGCTGGGGCAACTGCCCGAAAGACCGCTTTTTGAAAACGCCAGACGGTGAAGACGGCTTGCAGTACCTGTGCGCCGGTTTAAAAGCCTTTTACAAAAAAGCCACGACGGAAAGAGTGCCTTAGCCAAACGGATGGGCATGCGCTGAACCTTTGGCAAACTCAAACCGCCGTACCAGGCGGCGGTTGCTTCGCTTTTCCATCATTTCTTAAGGGTTTTGTCAAACTCCCCTCAGGCTCGCATTCGGGGCAATGGCTACAATAGCCTATTCTAAGAGTACCCGATTGAAAACCATGTCGATTTCACTGCCCGGCTGGTGGCGCACGCCGATGCAAGCCCACCAACTGCAATTTTTCGCTCATTACATGTTGTTCCTGTCCTGTGTGCTGGTGTTAGCGCTATCCTGGTTTCATTGGGTCTATCACATCCATTTGCCCGACCGCATGTACCTGTTGTGGCTGCCACTGCAATTGATCGGCACCTTTTTGCTGTATCTCGTCTTGCCGAGGTTCAAAAGCCTGTCCCAAGGCCAGGTATTGGCTTTGTTTGTGTTTTCCTTGCTGGTGTTGGCCGGCTATCTGTACGACAGCGGCGGGGCGATCAATCCGCTGATTCACATTTTAATCGCTCCCATCGCCATCGGCCTGGTCATCTTCTCGCGCCAGCCCGCTTTCATTTTGATTCTGCTGGCCACCGCCATCTATTTCCTGCTCAATCGCTTTTATGTACCGATTATGAGTATGAAAATTCCCAGCCTCAATGCTTTCTTCGACTGGCATTTGAGCGGTTCGGCCGCGGTTTTTCTCGGCATTTCGGTGCTGGTAATGATGATTGTCTTCCCGTTGCGCCAAAAACTGGACGCCCAGCAACAGGATTTGTTGAAAAACCAGAAACAAGCCCTGCAACACGAATACCTGTTGGCATTGGCAACGTTTGCGGCCTCATCCGCCACCGCCTCGGCACACCATTAAACACCCTATCCTTGATTGAAAGCAGTTTACGACAAATCTGCCTGTCACCACAGGCACGACAAGACCTCGACATCATGGCCAATCAACTCAGTGTCTGTCAAAAGCACTGAGCAATATCCGCCGAAAAGCCGACCGATCGGTCAGGCCTGGGCGTTTTCATGTGCCTTGTCCGATTTTATCGCCGAGGTGAAAGAAGAATTTACCCTCCTGCACCCGATGCACGAATTGCCAACCACCCTGCCCAACACGCCGATCACTCTGCACATCGACAACAGTCTGTCTCTGGCGGTGTTGAACCTTTTGGAAAACGCCGCCCGTTACAGCCCGGATTACGTCGCGTTACAGTGTGAATTAAATGACGATGGTTTCATTTTCCAAGTCATTGACCACGGCGAAGGAATTCGTAATGTTGAATGTGCACAGCTCGGAAAACAGCCACTTGAACAATGTGATGGTGAAGGGATTGGCCTATATCTGACCCAAATGATTGTTGAACGTTATCAAGGGGAACTGCATTTCGAAAGCGCCAAAAACGAGACCCGTGCGGAAATCCGACTCCCCAAAAGCGTCATGGAGGTTCCCACTCATGAATGATTTGACCGATATTTTGATTGTGGACGACGACAGCGCCTTCTTAACGACGCTGACACGCATGATGCAGCGCCAAGGCCATCAAATCCATGCCGCCGATACCGTGAGTAAGGCTCAAGATTTAATCGACACCATGCGCTTCTCACGCGCGATTCTCGACCTGAACCTGCAAGGCGACAGCGGTTTAAAATTGCTGGCGTATCTTATCGATCGGCAACCGGAATGCCGGGTGGTGATTCTGACCGGCTACGCCAGCATCGCTACCACGGTGGAAGCCATGAAACACGGGGCCTGCGATTATTTGTGCAAACCGGCCTCGCTCGCCGATATTCTCAAATCGCTCGAACTGGACAGCGACGAAACGGAAACCGAAGTGGAAGTGGAAGCCGAGCCCGTGCCATCGGCCCATTACGACACCATGTCACCCAAACGCATCGAATGGGAACACATTCAACGCACCTTGATGGAACACGACGGCAATATTTCCGCCACCGCCCGCGCCCTCAACATGCACCGACGCACACTGCAACGTAAATTGCAAAAGAAGCCCGTCCATAAATAACCACATTTTTCTGGTGCGACAAAATGCCACAGGTTAAACTGAATGGCGAACTCGAACATCCCATAAAATGACAAAAACCAACGCCTGCCGTAACGGTCGGGTAGGTTTTTCACCGTTTAATCATTGCAATAGGAGTTGTACATGAAGCCTTCTGTTTTATTCGCCCTAATCATCAGCCTTGGCCTCAACGCCCAAGCTTGGGCTGCCAGTGTTGCCGACAGCATTAAAATCGAAAATCCTTACGTTCGGATGGTGCCGCCCGGCGCGCCAGCCACCGCCGCGTTTATGGTGATTGACAATACCGGTTCCAAAGACCATGCTCTGGTGTCGGCCAAAGCTTACATCAACAAGGTCACCGAACTGCATACCCACATTCACGACAACGGCGTGATGCGCATGCGCCAGGTGCCGAAAATCGACTTGCCGACCGGCCAGAAAACCGCTTTGCAACCCGGTGGATTGCACATCATGCTGATCGGCCTGCAACAACCGATTCAAGAAGGCGAACACATTAAAATCGACCTGACGTTTGACGATGGTTCCACCAAAACCATCGACGCCATCGGTCGTCCTTTAATGAAACCGATGATGGGTGGAAAAGGCCACATGAAACAAGGCATGATGTCCGGCAAAATGTTGAGTAACGGTCAGAACAGCCATGCCATGCGTTTGGTGATGCACGCCAATCCGGCGCTACCGAATCTAACCGGTATTGCCGTCAAAAATGCCGCTGAACTGGGTTTAAGTGCCGAACAAGTCACTCAAATTAAAGCCTGGCCAAAAGCTCACAGCCAGGAAATGTCTCGCCTGTTCAATGAAATCCAAACCTTGGAAAAAGAATTGATTCAGGACGCTTTAGCCGGTGAACCCAAAGCGGAATTGATGAAAAAGTTCGAGAAAACCTTGGCGTTGCGCCGTCAGGTAGCGGAAACCAAAATCGATTGTCGGGATAACATGAAGAAAATCCTCACTAAAGAACAGTTCGACAAGCTGGCGTCCATCTATCCTATGATGTGATGGCGATATCCCGTTTGCCGATGAGTCGATAAGCATCGGCAAACGAAAAACGCTTGATACGGCGGTCAAACGCCGTATCAGAAACGCGCCCAAAGGGTCAGGATCACCAAGCCCAAATACACCCAAATCACCAGGCCTGACAGCGCATAAGTCTGCCAGAAAGCTGTGCCAGACAGCTTTAACTGCCCCACCTTACGGTACAACACCGTTGCACTGATGATGACCGCCAGGAAATTGAACAGATTGAATAAATGTATCCAACCATCACGATGGCTGGCTAAAGGTTTCATCACCGAATCCGAGTCCATCAACCAGTAATAGGCATTGACCAAATCCGGCGCATAATGCAGGAAGAAGAAGCTGCCGATGTGACTCAAGGCTCCCACTAACATTAAGGCACCAAACGCCAGACCGGCAGTTTCAAACAGCGTCCAGAAGTCGATTTTGGAGACGCGACTCGCCAGCCATAAACCGCCCAGCGTCAATGTAAAGGTCATGGCCACCGCCATCAGTAAAGCCACCAAACCGACCCAATCCATCATCGGCACCACGGGCATCACCGTCTCTAACCAGCTTCCAATTTGATACCAGGGCAAAGACTCCTTCAAAGGACTGTGACCCAACGCATGATGGAATCGCATCGCCATGGTTATGACGGCCAGCAAGGTGATGAATACCCACACCGTCATCCGGTCCAGTTGCTTCACCGGCTCAATGACCTGTTTCGCAAAGCGCGTAACCGTCCACTCCACCGAGTCGCAGGCCTGGGCACAATCCATACAAAGGGTACAATCCTGCATATTGTTCTTCTTCTCGAACAAATACGGACGCAGGTTCCATTGGCAGGCTTTCACGCAATCAAAACTGCGGCAAGTTTGACAGGCCGAACTGTCGGTTTGCAGTTGAGTGAAGCTCACCTTGCCGTAAGACTTAATCACCGACCCGATCGGACAACCGTAACGGCAATAATCCATATTGCGATACAGGTAAAAACCGACAAATGCCACCGCGGTCAACACCAGAAAATACATTGCGCTGACGTAGGGTATTTCAGAAAATCCGGAAATCACATACACCGACCCAGTAA
>LZQR01000158.1_pt1 | contig 18702 bp, 21 predicted proteins | sample 768601 | NCBI WGS metagenome assembly LZQR01 (sample SAMN05207299, study PRJNA324521) | oil field metagenome | isolation source: sample BH-FW-24 from oil reservoir | place: India: Bombay High | collected 2015-12-04
TTTTGATATCCTTGGCCAGCTCAGCGGCCATGGCTTTGAGTTTTTCTTGGTCGATGTTGCTCATAGTGATTTTCCTTTTCGGGGAATTTTAAACTATGAGCGTTTACACAATTTGGTTTACAGGCCCATTTAAATCGCTCATGGATATTCAAAAAGAACTTTTCCCTAAATCAAGCTTTTTCAAACACCACTATATATTACCTGGTCAAGAATGAACTTTGAATTTTTAGTGCTTCTTTTTTGATATCTACACCAAGTACGGTTTTAAATTTCCCTGTCATTATTTCAAAACCATAAGAGAAGCCCCTGCAACCGCAAAAAATTTCAGCAACTGTAGGCTTATTACTTGAAATAGTTTTTTCGTGAAGAAGTAAACTTAAACTCTTGGAATTTTTATCAAGTCAGATATTGTATAGCCTAATTATGAAAATCCAGTTTCTAGTAGACAATGTCCATAGACGCGAGGACTGATAATTCAATACATCCTTCTTGATTTACAAAGTCAGTCTCTATCGCTTCTAAAGGTTGCATGTATAGAATATCCAAAGGTAACTCGTTCCCAGCAACCATAAGCTCTTGCTTCAAAACTGATAGTGCTTTACCTGAGGAGCCGATAATAAGAATATCAATATCATGGCCTAGGCCTTTTAAAGTTGACCCGAACATATAAGCTTCAAAAGCTATTAATGAATGGCAATGTTTAATGAGATATGCGGCAATTTCATTTGCACTCATGATAGAGTTTGTAGGTAACTTTTCATTCCTTCCGTTTTCAATACTTTGCATCCAAGCTCTTCTCCGGTTACTAGTGCATTGGCACAAGGACTTCCATTAGGATTAATGTTCCATGCAATATCCACTGGACCAAAACTTTCCCATAAACTGCGAATATTATCAGCAGTTGGTTCATAGTCTGGAATCAACCCGACCCTGATTGAACACCCATTCTTGAGCGTAACTTGAAAAATTCTATCGAACTCACGCTCAACTGTAGTCACCACGCCATACTGGCTAATTAACCTAGTAGCAAAGAAGAACACTTTATGTTCTGCAGTGTTTGCATTACCTTCGTGAGCTGCTGAACGTAGTGTTCCAAAAGAGCCCCAACCTATATGCTTTTCTTGAAGGTATGAAATGGCTCCTCCCTCCCATACGCATTCTTTCCTGTAGCCACAAAGAAAATCAATTCCTGGGTTTTCTTGAACATATTGCTTCGCAACATCTTCATTTATTCTGCGGGCATCCGATATTACTGCCAAAACATCCGGTTGCCCTGTTGTGGTTATCCTAATCACTTCATTTTGTACATGCTCGGCTCTGGAGAAACCACCATCTTCGTTTATATTTGCTAAAGAATATTTCACTTGCCAATTCATTCGAACATTGTCTCCATATTTGTAGGAAAGCGAATGGCTTGGCCTGCGGCACTATTAATATGCCTATCTGTCAAGCCTCGCACGTGTTCTTTGTATTCAGCATAAGTTTCTCTTTCCGTATTAGTCATAAGGTGAAGGTTGGCTTTTAGTACTGATAAAGTATGGTAATGGTTGGGTAATATGATGCTTTTTATACGCTGACACCATAGTTGAGCCGCTTCAGATTCAGGGTCATATTCAAATTCAGAGCCATCACCAGGCGCAAATTTGTCCCAAATTGTTTTGTTCTCAACCAAGCGTTCTAAAATAGCCTGTCTTGCATCGATGCGGTTTTCATATGGCTTAACTCCCTGCTTCGACATTAAGTTCGGGAGATGATCCCTTTTCCAAGTAAGAAGGATATTCCTAGGGTAGGCCTCAGGGTTTTATCAATGATAGTATGGCATGTTGGGCAGAGAAGAATAAGATTCTCAAATGAATCAGATTCATACTCTTCGTCTGGCTTCTCCTCGCTTCGAGGGCCAGTTTCACCGTGAGGAATGACGTGAGCCATTTCTGCAATATGTTTTACCCCGTTTAACTCAGGTGGATATAAAGTCTCTAAACACTCAGGTCTTTGGCAATAGCTGCAGAAGCAGCAAACAGTCTTAGCCTTGTTGCTGATGGTATGGCCTTGCGTTGTGTCATAAAATAACTCCATCAATTACATAAGTAATAGTTTTCAGAGTACATTAGGCAACGTAATTAATCAATTTGGCGATTCATATGTTCACAAACCGAAGTCTTAAAATAGAGATTTTCAAAAAAACATTTTCTCTACTTTCTGAACTATTTAGAGAGCTAGAAAATTACCAATTGTTAATATCCAAAAACAAAACTGAATTTTATCTTCTCTTTACCTCTACAGAGTTTAAACAGCTTAAATGGAATAAGCATTACTTAACAAATCGTCATTATCGTTTATTTAAATTACTTCACTTTTTTCCAAAAACACGTTTCCCTGATAAACACATTCCTGACAGAATATATAAGTTTGCTATTAATTTGATGGATAAACAGGCACTCAAAATTACTTTGAATACCGATGATAAGAAAATAGAATCGATTTCGATTTTTGAGAAGTTTATTCTCTCAAGAGGTATTGCGTTCTATTTTGATGCCCTGAGCACTATCCAAAATGGAAAGATCATCGGTGATTTATTAAATGATTTTCTTAAAACATCAAATATAAAAAGTTTAACCGATGCCATGAAGGTTGATCCAAGCGTTGAGCATATTCCTAAAATAAAAAAACACATCAATTCGCTTTCCATATCGAATCATATAGATTTTCGGACGAAAAGTGCTAATGCACTTAAAGTGCCAATATTAACACCTCATAAAACAGAGTTCATATAGAAGTCCCTATGTTTTTCACTATGCAGCTATTTCCGGCTTATTGAAAGGGCCGTATCGTTTGGAAGCCGAAGAGCTTTTTAATATTGCTAAAGAGCTGAACGTTATACCGCTTAAATCAGACATTAGTAAAGACTTCTTTAGAAAGCAGCTTAAATACTACAGAATGCTGTAAAAAGTACAGGGAATAGTTTTCAAAAAAATTATTCCCTTCTTTTGTTCAACCCATTTCATCAAACTCCAAGTCAACGTTCGCGACGTTAGTTCAATCAAACACTAATCGATTAGAACAATTTTTATTTGGAGTTTAATTATGAATATTTCTAATGAAGAAAAAAATCAATCTGAAAACCAAACCACCCCGCACGAAGAGATTTTTATCTCCCGCGCCATGCGAGGGAGATAAAACTCTGAGAGCGGCGGTTGGCACTTCAGCGGGTGCCTCACCTTGTAACACAGCACCCTGCAAATACACGCAGGAACAAAGCAGGCACATTTGTCCATTACGCTGTGCATTGGACAGCCTTTATTTATCCTTCCACGGAACGACTTTCGAAAAAGTTGAAGATCGTTTATTTGATTTAAAAAACATAGCTCAGGGTAATTCATCCATTCACACGTCTCAGGCGTTTTATCAAATCTTAGATCATCAGTTTGAGGTTAAGGCGAAAGGGTCTGGGAAGTTTGCCTACGTGCTGGAAGATAACTGGTTTCGTATTGAGGTATCGTCGGCTAAATCGAAAAAGCTGCCTTTGGCTTATGTGCAAATCAGAAGCGAGTTATTAACTTTTCAACCGTTGAAGGTGATCATTAAGAAGCTTAAAAAAATTATCCATTTAATCGGTGATTACAAGGATGAACCCCGAATCAGTCGATTGGATATGTGTTTGGATTTATATACAACCGATCATTTTAGCTTTGAGCAGATTAATGAAGAACAATGGAAAACCAAAGCCATGCAAATCAGCGCCTTCTATACCAATAAAAAATGCTCCGGTTATTCGATTGGCAAAGGCGATATTGTGGGGCGAATTTACAACAAGCTTCTGGAAATCAAACTTTCCGGAAAAGAATACCTGTTTCCACTTTGGAAAGAAGAGGGGTGGAACGGTGAACAGGACGTTTGGCGCGTGGAATTTCAATTTAGACGTGCCTTTCTGCAAGAAGCCAATATTTTGTTCTTGAGTGACTATTTATTGAATCGTAAGAACCTATGGCACTATGCTTCTCAGCACTGGCTACAGCTTGTGCAACCGAACGATCAAGATTCAAACCCGTCACGCTGGCCGGTTCATCCCGCTTGGCAAGAAATCGCCAATGCTTGTTCGTGTACCGAACCCAAACGCCTGAGACGGGTCACGAAAGAGCGTATCCCGTCGAATCACTATTTGTTTGTGGCTGGGTTTGGCGCGATTACGTCATTCATGGCCAGAGAGGGCATCACAGATATTGGTGAAGCTTTTGGCGAATATTGCAACAAGCCGAAGAGTTCCACAAGCAACACAAAGGCTTTGATCTCAACCAATACTTACAGTCTAAGGTTGAAGAAAAAGCCAAACGGTTTAACAAGATTCAGGAGAAATAACCCATGAGTGAGCAAAAAACGCTCACTCTCCAACAAGCGGCGGCATTTTTGCAATGTAACCCTGAGACGGTCAGACGGCTGGCTCAGGCGAAAAAAATTCCGTCCGCTAAGCTTGGACGCAAGTGGGTATTTATCGAACAAGACCTTGCACAATTTATCCGAAATCAATATTCTATTGGCGAGAGTGTTGTGCAAGTTGTTGACAACAATGAGGAATCTTCATTATGTCAATATACAAACGAAACGCTATCTGGTGGACTGAATTCATTGCACCAGACGGAAGAAGAATACGACGCTCTACTGGGACTGAAGACAGACGCTCGGCAGAAGAATACGAAGTAAAGCTGAAACATGACCTTTGGCGAATTCATCACCTAGGTGAAAAGCCCAGAATGTTATGGAAAGAAGCGGTCGTTCGTTTCATGCGTGAGAAACAGAACAAAGATCAAACCAATGAAGTGAGTATCTTCAAATACCTTGATCCTTTTCTGGGTCACATGTATGTCGATGAAATTCGCCGTATGCATGTGGACGAAATCATTCAACAGCGGTTGAAAGAAGGCGTCACCAATACGACGATTAATCGTTTGCTTCAGAAACTGAGAGCCGTACTCAACAAAGCACACAAAGAATGGGAGGTGAAATGCGAACCTCCTTACATCAAACTCTTGAAGGAACCCAAAAGACGTGTTCGCTGGATTACGGAAAGCGAAGCGCAGAAGCTGATCATGGCATTACAGCCACACACAGCGGATATGGTGGTCTTTTCTTTGGAAACTGGGCTGAGGGAGTCCAATGTAACCTTGCTCCGATGGGATCAAGTGGACCTTTCCCAACGCATTGTTTACATAGAAGGGGACGATATTCTGAAAAGTGATCAAGCTTTTGTGGTGCCGCTTTCCGATGTCGCGGTCGAAGTAATCAAGAAGCAGGTCGGTAAACACTCAGAACGCGTGTTTACGTTCAGAGGGAACCCGGTTCGACGCGCCAATACCAAGTCTTTTAAAGAGACTTGCAAAGCGGTTGGATTAACGGATTTTCGCTGGCATGATTTGCGCCATACTTGGGCCACATGGCATATTCAGAGAGGAACCCCTTTGGAAGTGCTTCAAGAACTTGGGGGCTGGTCGGACTATAAAATGGTTAAGCGTTACGCGCATTTTAACCACCAGCATTTACAGAAATTCGTCAATCGCGGAACCCCGACAGACGTACCCACAATTTTCCCCACAAAGGTGAATTTTGGGTAATAAAAAAGCCCTGACTCACTTCGCTATAAAGCTAATGAAATCAAGGCTTTGGATTTGGTAGCGGGGGCTGGATTTGAACCAACGACCTTCGGGTTATGAGCCCGACGAGCTACCAAGCTGCTCCACCCCGCATCAATTGATGTGGCGTATTATAGAGTGTTACGAGAATATTTCAAGGACTTTCCCGGATTAATTTCGTAATCTCTTCAAAAACGCCAGGCCTGGCCGTTTTTCTTATTGTTATTCGTCTTTAAAGCGTCGGTTGATATCGAGGAAGTCGTCGAAGTTTTGCAGGAAAAGCTCGGCTAAGTCGGGGTCGAAGGCTTTGCCCTTTTGTTCGCGAAAATAGTCGCGTACTTGTTCGGGTTCCCAAGCGGGTTTGTAAACGCGTTCGTGGCTGAGGGCGTCGAATACGTCGGCCAGGGCGCATACTCGGCCGGCGATGTGGATGTCTTTGCCTTTTAAGCCATTCGGGTAGCCGAAGCCGTCAAAGCGTTCGTGATGTTGTTGGGCAATGATGGCGGCCATTTGCAGGACGGAGCGTTTGGAGTATTTGAGAATGTCGTAACCGATTTGGCTGTGGGTTTTCATCATGGCCATTTCGTCGTCCGTCAATTTGCCCGGTTTGTTGAGGATGGCGTCCGGAATGGCTACTTTGCCGATGTCGTGCATGGGCGCGGCGCGGTAAATCAAATCGATGGTGTCGGCTTCCACGCCGTGCAACGTGGCGAGCCGTTTGGCGGCCTCGGCCACGCGAACCACGTGTAATCCGGTTTTCGTGTGAGCGTTCGTCAATGGCGGCGCCCATCATATAGATGACTTCTTTTTGGGTCGCTTCCAACTCGTCGTTGAGGTTTTGAATTTCGGAGACGGCTTGACTGACTTTTTCTTCCAGATGGTTTTGTAGTCGTTCAGTTCCAGGTGAGTGTGAACGCGCGCCAAGACTTCTTCGTTGGCGAAGGGTTTGGTGATGTAGTCGACGCCACCGGCACGGAAGGCGTCGACTTTGCCTTCGGTTTCATTGAGGGCGCTGATGAAGATAATGGGAATGCTGGCGGTTTCCGGTTCGGCTTTGAGGCGTTTACAGACTTCGAATCCGTCCATATCGGGCATTTTGATGTCCAACAAGACCAAATCCGGTTTTGGGCATGAATCGAGCGAGTGCCATCTGACCATTGATGCGACACGAACGTTGTAGTGTTCGTCGGCCAGAATGTTGCTCAATAACTTGAGGTTGGCGGCGATGTCGTCAACAACAAGAATTTCATGCTGTCTGGGTGATGTGTGACTCACAAGCACTCCTTCCGGTAATGGCACGATGCAATCGGCGTTGGAAGTCGCAGATTGCAGGTGGCGTGTTTTCATTGTAATTTCTATTCATGAAAATTTGAATTGTTAAATTACGTATCCGTTTTGGTCTCGGTTTTCGTTAATTCCATAATCAAGTCGAAACGATAGGCATCCACCAGTTTGCGTAAGCCGCTTGCCAGAGCGATTTGGGCTTCCGGTAAGGTCTGGATAATCTCGGTAATGCTTTGAGCGTCGCCGATAACGGCCGCGCCATAGAGGCTGTCCCGCAGCGTCTCCGACAGTTGGGTCATATCCTGTTTCGACAGGTTCAACAACTTGGAACCTTCGTCTTCCAATTCACCGTCTTCGGCGTAGCGGTAATGCAAGGGGAGGTGACGTGCCATGCAATCATAGAGTTCTTCCGGGCGGTAAGGTTTACGCACAAAGTCATCCGAACCGGCTTCCATGACTTCGTCGCGCTGGTCCTTGAAAACCGACGCGGTCAAGGCGACGATCTTGACTTGATCTCCGCCGGGCAGTTGACGGATTTTACGAGTAGCGGTCAACCCATCCATCACTGGCATGCGCCGGTCCATCCAGATAAAGTGCGGTTGCCAGGTTTGAAAAAGTTCAATGCCTTTGGCACCGTTTTCAGCAATTTTGACTTGGAAGCCGATTTGTTTGAGAATTTTTTGAATCAGTAATTGGTTTTCCAGTTGGTCTTCCACCACCAGAATACGCCACTCGGGTTCACCGTCGGCCAGGCTGATCACGGTCTTTCCGCCCGGGCCGCCATGACTGATAAGATCCACGTCGGTGGTGGCGTGTTTCACCTGAATGCTGAACGAGAAAATGGAACCTTCATTGGGTTTGGACTGTACGTGGATGTCGCCGCCCATCATATTGACGAACTGGCGGGTGATGGCCAAACCAAGCCCGGTGCCTTTTGTGAAGTGGCGTTGGCGAGTTGTTCAAACGGCATGAAGATGCGTTCGATGTCTTTTTGTTCGATGCCGGTACCGCTGTCTTCGACTTCAAATTTGAGCACGAGGTTGCAATCGTCGTTTTCGAGCGTATCAAGTCGGAGGGTGATGCCGCCCCGGCTGGTGAATTTGATGGCGTTGCTCAGCAGGTTGATGAGGATTTGGCGCAGTTTGGGTGCGTCGCCGTGAATGATGCGTGGGAATTTCGAGGTTTGATCGACCAGCAGTTGCAAGCCTTTTTCGGAGGCACGGATGCGCATCATGTCGGTGATGTTTCGAATCAATTCGCCCAGGTCGAAATCTTCAGCATCCAGGCGAACATGACCGGCTTCGATTTTCGACATGTCCAGGACATCATTGACCAGTTGCAACAGGTGTTCGCCGGAATGGTTGATGATTTTCAGGTTATCCTTTTCGGTTTCCGGAATGTCGGAGCTTTGGGTCATCAAGGTCGAGAAACCGAGTATGGCGTTCAAGGGGGTGCGCAGTTCGTGGCTCATATTGGCGAGGAATGCGCTTTTGGCACGGTTGGAGGCCTCGGCTTTCTCTTTTTCTTCTTCCAGCGCTTTGGTACGGTCTTGAACGATGGTTTCCAGATTGTCATTCAGGTCTCGGATTTCTTTTTCGACCTTGACGCGTTGTCGGATATCCTGGCGTAGGTTTTCTGCGTGCGCTGCAGTTCTTCTTCGTTTTGTTTCAAGGTGCCCAGCATGAGGTTGAACTCGTGTGACAGTTGACCAACTTCTGCGACGCCGTTTTCGTCGGCCATAGCGTCTTTATCGCCTTTTCGAATGCGTTTCATGGTGTCGATCAGGCGGTAAAGCGGGTCGGTCAGGCTTTTGGCGGTCAAGAAGGAGACCAATAGGCCAATCAACAGAGCGCCAAACGTGAAGAGCAAGCTGTTACGAATGGTGGCTGAAATACTTTCCTGGCGCTGGGTTTGGTCGGTGCGCAGTTCCACCCAGCCGATGTAGTGGTTGTTGTGACGAATCGGCCGGGCCAGGTCGATATGATGTTCATTTTGGCTGATGATGGTGGCGCGGTCCGACAGCTGGTGTTTTGGGCCAGCAGGTGCTTGAGATAATTGACACGGGCTTTGTCGGAGACGTATTGCCCGATGCGTTCTTTATCGGTGTGGGCAATGACTTTTCCATCCATATTGATGACGGCGGCGTAGATAAGGTCTTTGTAGATTTCGAAATTGGAGATAACTTCTTCCAGGCCGACGTAGTCGTTGGCCATGACCCAGACCTGGCTATTAACCGCGAGCATGAGGCTACGGTCCTGGGTTTCGGCCATGGCTTCTTTGTGCAGGAAATCGCTGTGGTTATGGATGGTGAAATAGGAAAAGACGCTGATCAGCAAGGTAAGTATGCCGGCGGTGCCTAAGATTAGTTGGTTACGGATGCTTTGATTCCAAAGCTTCTGGATAAGGGTATTCATGGTTGCAACCTGATTGGGCGGACGTCTTTTTCAAATTCGGCCAAAAAGGTTTCGACCGGTTGGTAAGTCGTATTGGTGGCCGGTTCGTAATGACTCAGCTCCATGGACGACAGGATGGTTTGGCCTTCCGGCGTGTCTTGCAAATGAAAGATGATGTCGCCGACCTGTTGAAGGATTTTCTCGGGGACGTTTTCTTTCACCACCAAACCGTTGTTGACCAAGTGCGGCGTTTCCCATTTGACCATGACCTTTTCAGCCACTTCCGGCCGTTCCTTGATAAAGGCTTGCCATGGCGGTGGCCAGGTGGAGGCGGCGTCGGTTTTGCCGAGATAGACGTTCATGATGGACGACTCCTGCGAACCGACATAATGATTGGTGATGTCCTGATTGATGTTCAAGCCGTGTTCATGCAAATACCACTGAGGCATGATGGTCGCGGCCAGCGCGGTAGGGGCTGGATAACTTACCGATTTGCCTTTCAGATCGCTGACCTTTCGAATCGAACTGTCTTTTCGGACCAGAATGATGCCGCGGAAATTCGCATCGTCCGCCATCTTTCCGAACACGCTGTAGCCATGCTTTAAGGATGCGACGGTTTGGTAAGGGTTTGGGAGTGCGAAATCGAAATGGCCGTGAAACAGTTTCTCGTTATAGGCGCGGTAATTTCGGGAGGCCTCCAAACGTAATTGGCCGCCTTCGAGACGCGCATTGATGTAATCGACCATCGGTTGATAGATTTCGAACAGGCGTTTGGGGTTGTGGAGCGGATGAACGCCGAAAATATAGACATTTTCCAGAATCGGGGGCGTGTCGGCATATTGCAACTTCGGCGTTGCGTTCGATGAATCGCTGCATCCGTTTAAAGAGATAAATATGAAGGACAAGAAGACCAAAAAATCTTTTTACAGCAATGCATGGCGACTCAATAATCCCTCAAGATTTGTATTGATGATTGCAATATAGCATTGAGCCGAGCACGACTCAAGCGAATGCATGCAATATCTGTCATAAAAACGCCCAGGCCTGGCCGTTTTGGAGATTCTTAGAATTGTTTGATGGTGGCGGTGACGACGCCCCAAATGAATATATCCGATTCTTCGCGGACTGGAATAGGCGGGTAATGGTCGTTTTCCGGCACCAGCCAGGTGCCGGTGGATTTGATGGAAAGCCGTTTGACGGTCAGCTCACCGTCCAGTGCGGCGATGACGACTTTACCGTCTTTGGGTTCCAGGCTGCGATCCACCACCAGAATGTCGCCGTCCTGTATGCCGATTTTTTTCATGGAGTCGCCCTGAACCGTGAGCAGAAAGGTACTGCTTTTGTTTTGAATCAGCTTGCTATTGAGGTCGAGTCGGGTTTCGATATAGTCGTCGGCCGGGCTGGGAAAGCCGGCCACGACTTTATGGCTATGCAAGGGGAGCGGAACCTCGTCGCCGATTTCCGGCACATGGATCGTCAGTTTGTCGCCCGCCATGGCTTGTGCGGTTTGTAGCTGGCGCTGTTGCAACTCTTGTTCGGCTTGGTTGGATAGCCAGCTTTTGACGACGGAAACCTTTGATTCCGGCACGCGAATGACTTTGGTGCCTTCACCGAACTTGCCGGACCCTTTTTTGCGGCCGGCCCCTTTGCGGGCGCCGCCGCTTTGTTTTTTGGACTCAGAGTGTTTCATATTATTTTGGCTTTTATTGTTTTGATTTTTGTTACAGAAATTATAAGATAGAAAAAGCGATTGGAAAAGTGATTTTTGCAATCTTTGGGGGTTATGTCAGGAGAAAAGCGCGGTATGGCCGTATTTGCATTGGTGGATGGCAACAGTTTCTATGCGTCTTGTCAGGTGGCGTTCGAACCGGCTTTGCGGCATCGTCCGGTGGTGGTGTTGTCGAACAATGATGGGTGTATCGTGGCGGCGAATGCACGTGCCAAGGCAGTGGACGAACTGTTGAAACAACAGCAGGGAGATTTCGGGCCGGGCGGTTATCGGGCGGCGCGGCCGGACAGCTTGATGTATCAGCCGTATTTTAAGGTCAAACCCTATCTGGACCGGATTCAGGCGGTGGTGTTCAGTTCGAACTATGAATTGTATGCCGATATGAGCAGCCGGATGCACGCGATTCTCGGTGAGTTTTCCCGTCGCCAGGAAATTTATTCCATTGACGAAAGCTTTTTGGATTTATCGGATGTGGCGCATTGGAACCTGACCGATTACGGGCAGGAAATCAAACGCAAGGTGTTGCAGTGTCTGGGACTGCCGGTGGCGGTTGGCTTCGGTCATTCCCGAACTCAAGCCAAGCTGGCGAATCACTTGGCGAAAAAACACGAGGCTTACCAAGGGGTGTTGGATTTGACCGCCGTGACTCCCTTGAGCGTGGATTTGTTGTTGAAACAAGTGACGGTGGATAAGGTCTGGGGCGTGGGAAAACGCTTGTCGGCGAAGTTGGTCGATCAGGGCATCTTAACGGCGTACGATTTGAAAAGCTGTGATTTGAAATGGATTCGTCGTTGTTACTCGGTGACGGTGGAGCGCATTGTCCGAGAGTTGCGGGGGGAGTCTTGTTTGGGTGTGAACAGTCATGAAAGCTCGGAGCGGCAGATTATTTCGTCGCGGTCTTTTGGTCGTTCGGTGACGGAGTGGGAACCGATGGCACAAGCGGTGTCGGCGTACGTTTCCCGAGCCGGGGAAAAGTTGCGCCAGCAAGGTAAGGTTTGCCAATTTGTCACGGTCAGCATTCGTTCCAGCCCTTATACCAAACGAGGTGAACCTTACCAAGCCTCGCAAACGGTGCCGTTGATTTACCCGTCCGATAATACGGTGTTACTGGTAAAACAGGCCAAACGGGCTTTGCAGGGTATTTGGCGTTCGGGAGTGTTTTATCAGAAAGCCAGTGTGGTGTTATCGGGTGTCACAGGCAAAGGCGCTGTGCAAATGGACTGTTTTGCACCGGATCCGAAATATTCCGCCAATGCGCGTTCGGATCGTTTGATGTCTGTGGTGGACGGTTTGAACCAGACGATGGGAAAAGGCACGATTCAATTGGCTTCCGAAGGGATGAAAAATCACCAGGCCTGGCGAATGCGTCGTAACTTGATGTCGGGACGTTATACGACGCGTTGGGACGAGTTGCGGGTGGTTTCTTAGCGTGTTTCGGTTCGGTGGACGGAAAAACATCAGAAAATATCATCGTGCGGTTAAAAAAATTAATGGCTTTTTCAGGCAAGAGACTGGGCAAAGTCGTGGCGTTTTCATTATGATAGTGAGTTAAATGATTGATATTCTGTTGGGGTCGTCACAGAGCATAAGAATAAACGGCCAAGTTGGACAAACAAATGGAAGAACTTTTTATTGGCCGACAACCGATTTTTGATCGGCGTAAACAAGTCTATGGGTACGAGTTGTTGTTCCGTGACGGTTATCACCCGAACGAAGCGCATTTTGAATCCGATGACGATGCCACTGCGACGGTGGTGCATAATTCGATGATGGGGTTTACCCTGGACGAACTGGTCGGTGGCGCCAAGGCCTTCATCAATTTTCCGGAAGCGTTTTTCGACCCTCGAATCGATCCGTGTTTTTCATCGCATCGCATTGTCTGTGAAGTCCTGGAGACGGTTCCCGTCAATGAAACCACTTTGGCCGGTATCAAAAAATTACGGCAGAAAGGCTTTCAAATCGCTCTGGACGACTTTGTGTTTAAAAAGGAATTCATTCCATTCATTCGTTTGGCCGATATCATTAAAATCGACATCGAAGGCGTCAAGCCGGAAAAGATTCCTCTGTTGATTGAACGCATCCGCAAGGTCGCCAATACCAAAATCCTGGCCGAGCGGGTCGAAACCCAAGCGATTTATGAAGTGTGCCGCGATGCGGGTTGTGATTATTTTCAGGGGTATTATTTTGCCAAGCCGGAAATTGTCACCAGCGCGAAACTGTCGGTGTCGAAATTGCATTTGTTGATGCTGTTGCGTAAGTTGGCGCAGGAAAATATCAGCTTAGAGGACTTGGAAGAGGTGGTGTCGCAAGATGTCGGTTTGATGCACAAGTTGATTAAACTGGCGGCGCAGAATCGTACGGTGGGTATGCCGGAGTTTGAAACGCTTCGGCAGGTGATGACGCTTTTCGGATTGCGTCGTGTACAATCCTGGGCGAGCATGATTTCGATGAATTTGCTGGACGATGTGGTGCCAGAAGTCTTCAATATCGCCCGTACCCGAGCGATTTTCATGCGCTTGTGTGCCGAGCACGAAAAACTGGAAAATCCGGATTCCTATTATCTGGCCGGGATGTTCTCATTGTTGGATGTGATTTTGAAAAACCGTTGCTGGAATTGTTGGAGGCTTTATCTTTGAACCGGAAATCGTCAATGGCATTCTCCGGGAGGAGGGTGAACACGGACGTATGTTGCAGATGGTGAAGTCGTTTGAGCAGTCGCGTTCCGAATCCCTCGATCAAGTGTATCGCCACCTCTATGTTCGTGCCTTAAAAGAAAGTCATAACGCCGAAGAATTGCTATGAAAGCACGATTGAAGCCCTTGTTACAGAAAGCCGATTCTCGGATTACCTTCATTATTCCGACCTATTTCATTCTCGTCGTGGTTTTGCAGTGATGGCTGCCGTCGGTCAAGAATGGGTACTGGCTCTGTGGTTGTCGTCTTTTGCCGCCATGATTTTATTGTTCGGATTTCATATCTTCCAAAACGGATTGACCTGGATTGCAAGGGTATGATGCTGGTCACCAATGCCTTGTTTATCGGTTTTCTTGTGGTGCATGGCGGGCATGGGTATTCGGGTATTTCTGGGTTTTTCCATTGCTGGTGGCGACCATCCAGGTGATGGGGGCAACACTCGGCGTTTTGTTTGCGGTCTTGCTTCTGGGGATGGTTTGGCAGCTGGATGCGTTTGGCTGGACGGATACCGCTTTGTCGAGCCGTTTCTATTTTGCCGCGCTGGGCTTGGTGTTGATTACCGGAGTGCATGAGTTTACGTTGGAACGCCATCGAAAAGAGTTGTCACGTCAGGTGAAGGATAAACAGCGCGAAAGCTGTCTCGACCCTTTAACCCGGGTGGGTAACCGGCGTTTGATTGATGAAGAATTGGCCACGATTTATACCCGAGAGTCTACGGGCACATCCATCGGCCTTTTGATGGTGGATTTGGATAATTTCAAACAAATCAACGATGCTTTCGGCCATCATGCAGGCGATGAAGTGTTGAAGACAATCGCCAGTCATTTATCGGAAAGTGTGCGGCCGTCCGATGCGGTCGCGCGCTGGGGCGGCGACGAATTCGTAGTCCTGTTGCATCCTATTCGTCAAGATGAGCTGGAGGCGGTTGCCAAGCGTATTCAACAATCGATCGTTCAGGATGAACGTTTGACCAGTTTTGATTTGAGCGTCAGCATGGGCGGCGCCTTGACATCGTCGGATTACCGCGCTTTATTGAAAGTGGCCGATGAAAACCTGATTGAAATGAAAAACCACACCAAGAACGATTACAAAATCACGCGCCTATAAACCCTCTTGGAAATATGTCATTTTCCTACATCTGTCGGTCATTTTCACGTTTTAAAATATTGAATAATTTAATTCAGACTGGATGTAATAACCATAAATGTTGAAATCTCAGATTGGAATTTGTGTGATTTTATCGTCACTCATTTTATTGGTTGGCTGTGGCGAAAAAATATCTGAAAAAGAGGGAGCATCCTCGTTGATTGAATTTGTATCTATTTCCCCTGCGGTGATAGATGAAGAAAAACATTCAATACGCTGGACTAACCGTGTCTTAATTGATGGAAACCCGCAAAAATTGGTTACCATACTTTGATTAAAACGGGCGACGTCAACAATGGTGAGACTTACGGGGTGGTCAAAGATTACCAGGATAACGTGATTCAAGAATTGGACGGTTCCGCTTATTTGTGTAACGGTACGGATACTGGGAAAGGTTCTGGGCTGGATCATTTCTCGTTCTTGCAGAAAAACGGTAAAGTTTACATGGTTTCCCAGTTCGAATGTGGACCGGGTGCGATGTATATGAATGAATTGGAGCAGGCATCCGACGGGAAATTGACGGTTAAAGCCGATAGCTTGCAATTCATCAGTCAGAAAGACGACTTCGGTGGCTGGGTACACTGTGCCGGTATGACCACGCCATGGAATTCACATCTAGGGTCGGAAGAGTATCCGGCGGATGCGAACCTGCCGCTTCTTACCCTTATACGGCAAACAGCTACTATTCTGAAGTGACGGATAAGTTCTGGGGCGGGAATGCGTCGATGAATAATCCTTACTATTATGGTTGGACGCCGGAAGTGACGATTGGTACTGATGGTACGCCTAACTACACCAAACATTACAGCATGGGGCGCTTTGCGCACGAGCTGGCTTACGTGATGCCGGATAAGAAAACGGTTTATTTGTCGGATGACGGTACCAATGTCGGGCTGTTCATGTTTGTGGCCGATACGGCGGAAGATTTAAGTGCCGGTACTTTGTATGCCGCTAAATGGGTACAAACTTCGAGCGACGGTTCGAGCATGGGACAGGCTGTTATCAAATGGATTGATATGGGCCACGCGACGGATGCGGACATCAAAACAATCGTTGCAGCCAAGCCGGCTTTCTCGGATATTTTCGCCACCGAAGCGCCACAAGTAGACGGTTCTTGTGCCACGGCCGGATTTAAGAACGTCAATACCGAAGCTGGCAACGAATGTTTGCAATTGCAGGACGTTAATGGCGATACGGCTGTGGATGCCGCGGATGAAGCCATTGCCGCACGTTTGGAAACACGTCGTCTAGCGGCGTACCTTGGTGCGACCACCGAGTTCCGTAAAGAAGAGGGTATTACCTTCAATGAGCGTGACAATAAGTTGTATATCGCCATGTCCGAAGTCGCTTACGGTATGGAAAGCAACGAGAAGAAAGGCGTCGCTAATACCACGTATGACTTGGGTGGAAACAACGACATTCGCGTTGAATACAACCCTTGTGGTGCGGTTTATGCCTTGGATGTCGCTACTAACTCAACCATTGGTTCCGATTATGTAGCCTACAGCATGAAAGGCTTGGTGAGTGGTACACCAGTGGATTACTCCGGAACGGCTTTGGAAGGAAACACCTGTGATGTGGACGGAATCGCCAGCCCGGATAACGTTACCTTCCTGCAAGGTTCCGATATTCTGGTGATTGGGGAAGACACCAGCGCGCACCCGAACGATATGGTTTGGGCGTATAACATCAAAGACGGTTCCATGGAGCGTATCTTCACCGGTCCTTACGGTTCTGAAACCACATCGCCTTTCTGGCATAAAGACATCAACGGTTTCGGTTACCTGACGGTGACGACGCAGCACCCATTCGGTGAAGTCAGCGGTTCTTATACGCGACCAGCCGGTGTTGAAACCAAGTCGGAAGCCGGTTACATCGGGCCGTTCGATTTCTCGGACGTCAAATAATCCGATTATCTCACTTGGCCGATCCTCGGCCAATCTCAACAAGCCTCGCCCTTCCGGCGGGGCTTTTGTGTTTCAGTGTAAAGAGTCAAAATTATGATTGTTTCTTATTTTTTTAAAGTGGGGCTTTGGGCCTCTTTGAGTGTATCGGTCGCTGGTCTGACGGCCTGCTCTGGAACCAATGGTTCCAAAACTCAAGACGTTGAAATCATCACGCTGGACGGCCCACAAACCGTCCAGCAGGTGACCGCCATGTTTGATGACGATTGGCTGTTGAACACGAAAGTGCATCACCGAGCCAGTAGCTACATCCCGTCCCAGTGTTACACCCGTACGGAAGGGCACAACGGCAAGGTGCATAACCCATGCTTTACGTGTCATTCCATGCCAAAAGCACCGACCTATATCGACGACACCAGCTTTCAGATGGCTTATGAATTTCGTGATACGTCTCGAAAAACCCTTGGATTAACTTGTTCAAGGATCGAACCGAAGCGGTGGCAAAGATTTCCGATGACACCATTATGGAATACGTTCGTCAATCGAATTACTTTGATGAAGACGGACGAATCATTCTGGCGGAAACCTTGAAAGAAGTTCCTAAAAATTGGGATTTTAACGGTGACGGCGAATGGAACGGTTATCGTCCGGATTGTTATTTCAACTTCGATTCCGAGGGATTTGATCGAACGCCGAGCGGAGAGGATTCGGGCTGGCGTTCATTCGGTTACACCCCGTTTCTCGGGACTTTCTGGCCCACCAACGGCAGTACTGATGATGTGATTATGCGTCTGGCACCGGCTTTCCGAAAAGACGAAAAGGGCGCTTGGAGCCGGGATGTGTATCGTTTGAATCTGGCGATTGTCGAGGCCTTGATTAAACGCCGTAATGTTTCGATTCCACCGACCGACGAAACCCTATATCAGGTGGATTTGAACAAGGACGGTCAGCTTGGGCAGGCCACCGAAGTGGTTTACGACTGGGCGCCTTTGGACGGGCGTTACATGTCTTATGTCGGTCAAGCCAAACAACAATTGGCGCAGAAGAAGCTGCACTTGGCTGGTGGTTTGTATCCGGAAGGCACCGAGTTCATTCACAGCGTTCGCTACATCGATTTCGATGAAAACGGTGATATTCGAATGTCGCCGCGTTTCAAGGAATTGCGTTACGGTATTAAAACCAACTGGAACACCTATACGCAATTGCGGAACGTCGCGATGGAAGAGCTGAAAGAGGCCCATGATTTTCCGGACCGGTTGCGATATGTTCAAGGCTCGCCGGAAGGCGGCATGCTTAGCGGTGTCGGCTGGACATATCAAGGTTTCATCGAGGACCAGAACGGCGACTTGCGACCACAGAGTTATGAAGAGTCGTTGAACTGTATCGGCTGTCATGCCGGGATCAGTCAGACCACCGACGCCAGTTTTGCCTTTCCGCGTAAACTGGATGCCGATGCCTTCCAAGGCGGTTGGTACCATTGGACGCAAAAAGGTCTGTCGGGCATTCCGGAACCGAAATGGTCGGACGGCACCTATGAATATACGCAGTATTTGATGGAAAACGGTTCCGGAAACGAGTTCCGTAACAATTCAGAAGTCATCGCCAAATTCTTCGATGAAAAGGGCGAGGTGAAGCCCGAGGCGTTGGAGCGACTGCATGGCGACATCGGTTATCTGTTGTTACCGTCTCCGGAACGGGCAAAGGCTTTGAACAAGGCCTATAAGGTGATTGTGGATGAGCAAAGCTATATTTATGGTCGCACGCCACACATCAAATCCTTGAAAGACACTGTCTGGCTGGAACCGCCTGCGGATGAACCGACCGGTGTGAAGGAAGCGGTATTGATTCCGTAAACCAAACTGATTCAATCAACACCATAAAAAACCGGGCCATGCCGTTTTTATGGAAGCCCAATTGTTCAGGCGCGGG
>LZQR01000159.1_pt1 | contig 18694 bp, 21 predicted proteins | sample 768601 | NCBI WGS metagenome assembly LZQR01 (sample SAMN05207299, study PRJNA324521) | oil field metagenome | isolation source: sample BH-FW-24 from oil reservoir | place: India: Bombay High | collected 2015-12-04
CAGCAGCTGTGTATGCAGCATCAAACTTCTTACCGTCGACTCCATTATCAACGAAGATTTGCTTCAACTCAGCTTCATTTGAGGTGCTTGACGCTTCTGGTGAATTTGCGCGAACATCGCTGGCACCATTGTTTTCTCAACGCCTAGTGACACCATTGTCGCGTATGACTTAGCCATTGGTACTGCCATGTCACTCCCCATGAAAGCAACATGCACTTTCTCAAAACTTGCCTCTTTTGGCAGAGCAGGCTTTAGGTTATCGATGACAGATTCAAATTTGTAACAGTGTGGGCAGTAGAAAGAGAAGAACTCGGTTACCGTCGGTTTCTTCGCCTTCTCCACATCCAATACTTTGTAATGTTTGCCTGCTTCAAATTGCGCAGCGTGAGCAGTGAATGCCAATAATAGAGTGCTGCAAAGTGCAAAAATCTTTTTCATGTTTGATACCTTCAGACACATGTGTGTCGTATTCATTAGTTAATAATTTGAGCATCCAGCAAAGCTGGTCAGGGATGAATAAGAAGGTCAAACAATAGGGGGACGGTAAGGCTTAAAAGCCACAACCACTGTTTTAGGTGTCGGTGATTTATCGATCAGTGCAAGACTGTGCGGTAATAAGACGACATCATCTTGCAAGAGATTGGTGGGTATTTTGACGATACAAGAAGAACTGCAACTGGTATGAGCTTGCTTCCCTTTCTCCATCAAGTGATCACCATGGTGTGATTCAATACAGTCCGTATTGTCCACTCCCATTTTTTGATGAAGCTCAGATGTTCGATCTTTGCTTGTACTCACTTCGATTGGTGCCGTTGCTGCACGCACACTCGACGCAACACCCGTTAGCAACATGGCTAATAGACAGAGCATTGTCATCATGAATGTGCGGTTAAAACTCAGCATATAACTTCTTCAAAATACGGTGGATCTTCATCATACAGAATCCTTCCTTTCATACAAGGCAATCACTTAGTGCCACCTTCACAAACCAGAGGATTCTTACGTCCTATACCGACCGCAATGCCGATAAAACTTGAAATCACTATGAAACCTGAGTAATAGTTAGATCAGTTTTTGTACAAACAAGGAAAGATTAATGCTTAAAAAGAGATTCTTTAAAACAAAAGACGAAGTCGAAGTCACGTTCGAGCTAGACAAAAACCAGTGGGAGTCGATTCAAATTGCAGGCGACTTTAACAACTGGCAACCAGAACCAATGAAGCTCGTGAAGAAAAGTGGCCAATTTAAATTTAAAACGCGCTTGCCGAAAGAACAAAATATCCAGTTCCGCTACCTATTTAACGAAGTCGAGTGGGAAAACGATCCACAAGCGGACGCATACGTACCAAATGGTTTTGGTAGTGACAATAGCGTCGTGTGCACTCAAGAGCAGATCGCTTAATCACGCAATTCAGAAACAAAGGCGCACCGAGTGCGCCTTTTTTATTGTCTAATGTTCATTGAGTTATTGCTCATTGTTGTTATATGACAACAGTGTTTTAGCTAAAGTGATATATATCAACAAAATCCATTTCCTTAATATACCTCCATCGCAGCGAGACAGGTGTTATCAACTGAAAGCCGCTCTCAAATAAAAGCTATTCCTAGCGATGGCTACTCTTAAAACAATTAAGGAAATAAAAGATGAAAGAACTGATTGTAATCACAGGTGCAAGTTCTGGTATTGGTGAAGCGATCGCACGCCGTCTAAGCGATGAAGGTCACCCACTTCTTCTTCTTGCTCGTCGTGTAGAGCGCTTAGAAGCACTAAACCTGCCAAACACGCTATGTGAGAAAGTAGACGTAACAGATAAAGCTTCATTTGAAGCAGCAATTGCGAAAGCAGAAGAGAAGTTTGGTCCAACTGACGCACTAGTAAACAACGCAGGCGTGATGCTACTTGGTCAAATCGACACACAAGATGCGTCAGAGTGGAAACGTATGTTCGACGTGAACGTACTTGGTTTGTTAAACGGCATGCAGTCAGTTCTAGCACCAATGAAAGCACGCAATAGCGGTACCATCATCAACATCAGCTCGATCGCCGGTAAAAAGACGTTCCCAGATCATGCTGCTTACTGTGGTACCAAATTTGCCGTTCACGCTATTTCTGAAAACGTTCGTGAAGAAGTAGCAGCATCAAACGTTCGCGTAACAACAATCGCACCGGGTGCAGTAGAAACTGAACTGCTTTCTCACACTACATCACAGGAAATCAAAGATGGTTACGGTGCGTGGAAAGAAGATATGGGCGGCGTTCTCGCTGCTGATGACATCGCACGTGCAGTTCTGTTTGCTTACCAACAACCACAAAACGTTTGCATCCGTGAAATTGCGCTAGCACCGACTAAGCAACAACCTTAATTTCTACGATTCTAAGACGAAGAAATTCAAAAAGCGGCTTTAAGCCGCTTTTTTGATCTTTGCTTAGTCTTCAGCCTTTTAGTATGTGAGAGGGCCATAACTGTCACATCCAAGACTTTCCTTCCACTTATCTCCCTTCCCCTCTACAAATTCATCATTGATATCTATAAATCCCCTCTGACTCTTTGTCTTTATTGAAATCACTGACAAATTTGTTTAAGTTTCAGGGATAATTCCTACAAGCGCATCACGGCTATGAACGTACAAGACACCAAGCAATCACTTATCATCGTGGAAGACGACCCGAAACTGCAGGCTATGCTATGCGAATACTTTGAAGGGCAAGGCTTTGAAGTACGCAGCATAGACAACGGAACAGATGCGCCAGATGCGATCCTGGAAAGTCAACCTGATCTGGTGCTTCTCGACTTAATGCTACCTGGGCAAGATGGATTGAGCGTTTGTCGTCTGATTCGCGAATGCTACAAAGGTAAAATATTAATGCTCACCGCCAGTGACGATGATTTTGACCACGTCGCTGCACTTGAAATTGGTGCCGACGACTTTGTTACCAAGCCAATCAAACCACGTGTCTTGCTAGCCCGCATTCGAATGCTTTTACGTCGCAAAGAAGCGGCAAATGCAGATTCTGACACCTGTTTAGAAGTTGGGGTTCTATCCCTCAACGCCTGCGTAAGGCTTGTGCATTCAACCACGAACCGATCGCACTCACCGACGGTGAATTTGACTTACTTTGGGTACTCGCAAGCCATCCTGAACAAACCCTTTCTCGCGAGTGGCTTACTAAAACATTACGTGGTATCGAGTATGACGGCACGGACCGTACCATTGATAACCGTGTGGTAACGTTGCGTAAAAAGCTGGGAGATACGACAACACCACCTCAGAAGATCATTACAGTGCGTGGTAAAGGTTACTTGTTTATGCCAGACGCCTGGAACGCATAATGAAGCGAATTTATTTAGAAAGCTTCCTTGGTTTGATCATTCTTTTTGTCGCCAGCTTAGTTGGGTATGAGGTGATTGTTTATCAACTCAATACCGACTACGACTACTTACTAGAAGAGCACGAAGCACAAGCTTTCCATGAGCTGATTTACCCGATTTATCAGGAAAAAGGCGAAGAGTACACAATTCAACAACTCGAGAAGTTCGCTACCTCTAGCCATATGTTATTGATTGCCGAGGAAATGAAAAGCGTTCCTTCGCAGATACAACAAGTGTTTGATGAAGATCCCTCCATCAATACTGCCTTTGATGAGGAGCGGGACTTATGGTTCCGCTTCGAGCCCGGTTCACCCACGTTTAAATTAAGTCAAAACCCCAACAGCCCCATCATTCAAGCCATCAACTTTGATGACAACATTGTGTGGCTTTTCTTTCTCGCGGGCTTGCGCTCTACTGTGTCCTATTGATTTGGTTTTTGAGCCGTCGCGTTCGTGAGCTAGAAAAGGTCACCATCGCCTTTGCCTCTGGTGATTTTAATGCAAGAGCAGATACGTCTAGCAGAAAATCCGTTGGCACGTTGAATAAAAGCTTCAACCATATGGCCGATAAAGTATCGCGACTGATCACCACAAACAGAATGCTTACCAATGCGGTAGCGCATGAGCTACGCACGCCTATTTTCCGTCTCCAGTGGCAAGCGGATCTGCTTGCTGACGCTTCATTGAATCAACAGCAGCAAAAGTATGTCGACAGTATTGTGGAAGACATTGATGAGATGGAAAGCATGGTTGAAGAGCTACTGTATTACGCGAAGATGGAACGACCAAATACCGAAATTCAGACATCATCCGTCGCACTATCAAGCTTTACCCAATCGCTTTTACCCAAGTGGCAACGCGACACACAACTGTCTGTCTTGATTGATGACTCGAGTTCACCAATGACAACCATTGAAGCCGACCCACAATTACTCAAACGCGCTTTAGATAATCTACTGCGAAATGCAATGCGCTATGCTCAGAACCAAATCGTACTAGAGATCGTCGAGACGCCTGAGAAATCATGCATTCGCATTCATGATGACGGTTGTGGTGTCGAAGAAAAAGATTGGCCCCATTTGTTTGATGCGTTTTATAGTGCCGACAAATCACGTAACAAGAGCACCAGTGGTTTTGGTTTAGGGCTTGCCATCGTCAAACAGATTGTCGAATTACAAAAAGGAGAAGTCTCCATTTCGCACAGCCCGTACGGCGGCGCATGCTTTACGATCTGCTTTCCTAAGTAAATTCATAAACTTATCAACAATCACATTATCGAGATTACAAAAGGCGACACTTCTATACAATCGGCCGACAGTTCCCCTCAATAAAACAGTGTACATTTAATCCATTAATTCACTGCAATAATGGATCAGCGCAATGTATAAACCATTTCTTCTCGTCACTCTTTCTTCCGTACTAACGGCGTGTGCGTACAACCAAGCACCCGTTGTTGATATGACCAATGTCGACCAAGCGCAATACGAACAAGATTTTGCCTATTGCCAAGGCTACTCAGAAAAGTGGATAAAGGCGAAGCAGCAAAACAGAAGCACAAAATGGTGCAATCACTGGCGCATTAGTAGGTGCAGTTGCCGGCGCACTGGAGGATGGCATCGGTGGGTGCTGCTGTAGGCGCGGTGGCGGGCACTGCTGTTGGCGCAGGCGCAGGTGCCGTTGGTGGTGCAAATGACTCTACCAAAACTCAAGCACTTGTTCTACGCAAGTGTCTAGCGAATAAGGGCTACACCGTCTATGACCTAGAGTCATAGGGTATAAATCCGCATCAATTAGACAAAATTTGGTGTCGGTGCGTATCTTTTTCACAAATGTTTCACGCCCGATCCATTAGTTTCATGTTTTCCCAATTCGATGCACTTCTGTCATCAGGGGAGGCTTTATCCCTCGGAGCGCCCCTCTTTTTAGGCTTAGCAGTTAAAAGGCCATATTTTGAAACCAGGTAAAACAGGCATTCGCCGGATATTGGACGCAACCGGCTACTCACTTCAAGGATTGAAAGCTGCGTGGATTCACGAAGCCGCTTTCAGACAAGAACTGGTACTTACACTCGTACTATCTATCTGTGCATTTTTGCTTCCTGTCACCATGCTCGAACGAACAATGATGATCAGCAGCCTACTGCTAGTGGTCATCGTTGAATTGATTAATTCCGCCATCGAAGCGGTTGTAGACCGTGTCAGTGATGACTGGCATGAACTCAGTGGACGAGCCAAGGATATTGGCTCTGCAGCGGTTTTCGTTGCGCTTGTTCTCGCCCTATTTGTTTGGGCGTCAATTTTACTTTAGTTACACCGAAGCGGATCAATTATGAAGACAATTGAACTCCCAACTAAAGGTATCTCATATGTTACCTTTACATTCTTACTCGCTTTGTACTTCGCTCTTGTAGTAAACATTCCGATTTACAAAGAGTTAGTACACATCTTCTCAAGCCTTGATCAAGTCAAGATCGGTTTTATTATTACAATTCCTATCTTCTTTTTTGCCGCGTTGAATTTCCTGTTTAACCTATTCAGCTGGCCTTGGATCAGCAAACCTTTCTTTATCCTATTGTTGATAACATCGGGCATGGTGAGCTACGCAAGCTACAACTATGGCACCCTGTTCGATACGGATATGATCACCAACATCGTAGAGACGGACAGCAGTGAAGCCAGTTCATACTTAAGTGCCTACTCAGTTATCTGGACACTGATTATGGGAGTTGTTCCCGCTATCTTGGTCTTCAAGGTGAAACTCAAGCCTATAGAAGGTAAATGGCTTCGATTTACATTAACTAAAGCCGTATCTATGCTGGCTTCATTGGCGATAATCGCCGTGATTGCAGGTTTGTACTACCAAGACTATGCGTCTGTCGGCCGAAACAATAGTTACCTAAAGAAAGTCATCATCCCCACTCAGTATGTGTATGCCATTTCTAGCTATGTAAAAGAAAATTACCTAACGACACCAGAGCCTTACCGCGAAATTGGTACGGATGCAAAACAGTCCCAACTAGCACTGGAACAAGCAAAAGAAAAACCGACGCTGCTTGTCTTTGTGCTAGGTGAAACGGCACGTACTCAAAACTACCAAATCAACGGTTATGATCGTGAAACCAACCCGTACACCAGCAAGTTAGACGTAATTTCGTTCCAAGACGTCTCTTCTTGCGGGACGGCGACCGCGGTTTCTGTGCCTTGTATGTTCTCTCAATTACCTCGCAGTGATTTTGACCGTAGCAAAGCAGATAACCAAGATAATGCCTTAGATATCATGCAGCGTGCAGGCATCGATCTCATGTGGAAAGATAATGATGGTGGTGATAAAGGCGTCGCTCATAAGATCAATAAGATGGATGTGGAACGCAGCAAGAAAACACGCTTTGTAACGGCGATACCTGCTACGACATGGCGCTGCTGGATAACTTAGATGATCAAATCGCGGGCATGAAAGGTAACCGCCTTGTTGCGTTACACCTCATTGGCAGTCATGGGCCGACGTATTTCCAACGTTACCCGAAAGACAAAGCTTTCTTCCAACCAGACTGTCCTCGTGCAGACATTGAAAACTGCAGCGTTGAGCAAATCGTTAACTCCTACGACAACACGATTCGCTACACAGACTTCGTCTTGGATCAAACCATTGCGAAATTGAAAACGTTAGAAGACAAATACAATACCGCGATGATCTACGTCTCTGACCACGGCGAGTCTTTGGGCGAAAATGGCTTGTTCTTACATGGCATGCCATATGGGTTGGCACCAGATTTTCAAAAACGCGTACCCATGATGGTTTGGATGTCTCCTGGCTTTGAACAAGCCAAACACATCAATGCCGATTGCTTGGCAGAAGAAGCCCAGCAAACAGCAACGCATTCACACGATAATGTATTCCACTCGTTGTTGGGGATCATGGATGTTGAAACTAATGCCTATGACGGTAAGTTGGATATCTTTAAAACGTGCAGAACCTCTTAACGAGCTCTTGTAGGAGTTCGTAACAAGACAATATGAAAGTAAAGCCTGACCACGACGTGAGTCAGGCTTTTTATGACACCTCGCTCCCAGAAATGCCAGCAGTTAGGGCTATAATATTGGCCTCATTAACAAACAAAGTAGAACCAAATGAAAATTGGCATCATTGGCTTGGGTGATATCGCTCAGAAAGCTACCTACCTGTTATCACTCAACTTCCAAACGTTGAACTCGTATTTTGTACCCGCAACGCAACACACTTAACACCCTCTCACAACAATATCGAATAGCAGAAACCTGCCTAGACTATCGACAACTGGTTGGTATGGGTGTTGATGCGGTCATGATTCACGCTGCTACCAGCGTTCATCCTCAAATTGCCGCTTTCTTTTTAGAACAAGGCATCCCGACCTTCGTCGATAAACCTTTAGCTGATAGCGCCGCAGAGGTAGAAAAGCTTTACGATCTTGCAGAGCGCGTGAAACAGCCTTTATATATTGGTTTTAATCGCCGTCATATTCCGCTCTACAACCAACATATGTTTGGAGTACAGCGAGGCGAACTTTCAGGCATGAAATCACTGCGCTGGGAGAAGAACCGTCATCAATTACCCGGTGATATTCGCACGTTCATTTTCGATGACTTTATCCACCCTCTAGATAGTATAAACATCACGGCTAAAGCGATCTGCAAAAACGCCTACATCACACATCAAATGGATGGTGACCAGCTGGCGCGCCTTGATATCCAATGGCAGCATGGTGACACACTGCTTCATGCTTCAATGAACCGCCACTTTGGTATCACGACGGAGCGTGTTCAAGCTTGCTACGCAAACAAAGCGATGGAGTTTGATTCGTTTGTTGAAGGGAAACTGTGGCAAGATAATCAGGAGCAGAAATTGAGCTTAAAAGATTGGACACCAATGCTAACAAGTAAAGGTTTCCACTCTATGTTGCTAGACTGGTTTGAAGTGATTCAATCAGGCAACATCGCACCTGAAATCGTCGCACGCAATATTGCTAGCCACCAACTTGCAGAAGCGATTTGTCAGCATATTGAACAAACCGTGCATCGATAACTAAGCACTAAAACGAGCGCGGAACGCTTTGGGTGCCAATCCCATGGTTTTAATGAACACTTTGCGAAACGCGCTCGCATCTTGATACCCAACTTGGTAAGCAATCACCTCAAACGCTAAGTTGCTCGATTCGAGTAAATCACACGCTTTTGCACACGAAGATGTTGTAAGTATTGATTCAAGTTCAAACCTGTGGCTTTTTGAAAACGTCTTTGTAGCGTTCGTTCAGTCAAACAACTGATTTCTGATAAAGATTGATTTGAAATCAGTTGTGAGAAGTGGTCCGCCATGTAATGTTGAACATTCAGTACCGCACTATCTCCATGTTGCAAATTAGGCATGAACTGCTGATAGAAGCGTTGCTCTCTCGCACCAGTATCTACTACCAGCATCTTTCCCAGTAAACGCATCACCGTCGGCGTACTTAACTGAGAAACAAGCTCTAGCCCCAAATCAAGCCAAGACATCATGCCACCAGCAGTAATAACACTGCCTTCGTTGATTAAAATTGACTCCTGCTTCATTGCTATATGAGGGAATTGCTCTCTAAACAATCCCGCTAATGCCCAGTGCGTTGTGCACGTTTTGTTGTTCAGCAAACCAGCATGAGCAAGAATAAAGGCACCAGCGCAAGCTGAAGCGACAATTGCCCCTGCGCTATGTTGTCCCGATAGCCAAGCCATTAGATGTTGATTGGGCGCTAAATAATATTGCTCTTCACCACTGGGTGGTAATAAAACGACCGAGTAATCCTTATGAGTATACGTGCTTTCTCCATTGATCATTTCCGTACAAAAGCGCTTCCCTACCCCCACTTCAATAGCGGCACTATTTGCTGTTTCAAACAGCTCCAGCAAGCCATAAATCGACGCTTTTGAACTGCCCGGATAATCCACAATTGCGATATTAAACTCTTGCATACTACCTGTCATTTTTAACCTAATTATTGCCATTTTAGACATAGCGCAATACTAAGGAAAGCTCAATTTTTAATTTAGAATCTTTTCAAAACAGTTAGAGCCCACTTCAAACTGAGTCAAATCAAAAAAGCTAATGCCTCCTATAAAGCATGAGCTTTTATCGTTTTTAGAACCAAGTTCAGAACAAAATATCACCGCTCGAACGCACACCTGCCCAATAGTTAACCACATGCATAAAACGCATAAATTACTTCACTTTTTGTCATTTGTTTCATCCTTTAATAGTCACTAAACTTCGCACTCTTTTTTCTACTTGAGCGCACAATGCATGCTTTTTTCTCAAACCATTTTCGCTCAGGTGCTGAGAATGTTAGTCATGTTGGGTCTGTCGTTAATCATCGTCCATAACTCACCTAAGTTATTGGAAATATTAGCAGAGCAAGCCATCAACAGCGGCTGTCACCAAACAACAGGTGATAGCGAGCATCATGATCATTCTCATCACCACCATCATTAATAAGAGCAAACTATGAGTATTTTCCGGTTTCCAGTTCTTGTATGGCTTGGAATAGGGATTTTGATTATTTGTCTAGGGATTAGACAATCGTTCGGCATTTTCATGATGCCAATTTCAGATCACTTCCAAACGGGCCGCGAGTTCTTTAGCTTTGCTATTGCCTTGCAAAACCTGTTGTTTGGTGTGTTCCAGCCATTCGTTGGTATGGCGTCAGACCGTTGGGGCGCAAAGCGTATAATCATTTTAGGTGCCATTTCTTACGCTTTGGGTCTTTACCTGACTTCTACCGCGGTTGAGCCAACCATGATGTATTTGTCGCTGGGTGTGCTGGTTGGTTTCGGCTTAAGCGCGACAAGTTATGTGATCGTGCTAGGCGCAGTGGCGAAAGTTGTCCCTGCCCAACACGCAGCAAAAGCATTTGGTTTAACAACAGCTGCGGGCTCATTCGGCATGTTTGCGATGATCCCCGGTGCACAAGCGCTATTAAGTGACTTTGGTTGGCAAGGCGCACTTCAGGTGTTTGCCGTATTGTGTAGCTTTATGGTGATGTTTGCATTGTTCATGAAAACAGCCAAACCAAAAGCCGATACCTCAGCAAATGCACAGGAAGATACTCAAACACTCAAAGATGCATTGAAAGAAGCCTTTTCACATAAAGGTTACTGGCTGATTCATGCGGGCTTCTTCGTATGTGGTTTCCATGTCATGTTCATCGCGACTCACCTACCAAGTTACTTGGCAGATAAAGATCTACCCGCATCAACCGCTGCAATGGCACTGGCGTATGTCGGTATCTTCAATATCTTTGGTTCCTACTTCTGGGGTGTGATGGCAGATCGCTTTAACAAGCGTCATGTTATGTCGGCGTTGTACCTGATGCGCACAGTCGTGATCGGTGCTTTTGTGACTCTACCTGTTACCGAGCACACGGCTGCTATCTTTGGTGGTGCGATTGGCTTCTGTTGGCTAGGCACCGTTCCGCTAACGTCAGGCTTAGTTCGTCAGATATTTGGTGCTCGTTACCTTTCAACCTTGTACGGACTGGTGTTCTTTACTCACCAAGTAGGCAGCTTCTTGGGCGCTTGGGTTGGTGGTCGTATCTATGATTACTATGGTTCATACGATCCTATCTGGTGGTCAACAGTCGCGTTGGCATTTATCGCGGCACTGATTCACCTGCCTATCAACGACAAGCCCGTACCACGCTTAACTATGGCAACAGCATAATTCTAAAGGCTCTTAATATGATACGTTAAGGGCCTTTTCTTTATGAAGCCACCAATGTTCCCCCTATCTCTTCGATCAATTTCGTTTTTCATAAACGCATTCTCATCAATGATGGCTTATTTAAGATAAAGTGCATCCATTCATCCTCTGTTAAGATTCGTGTGACATACTTAACACAACGCTATAAATCAAAAAGGGTTTTAAATGAGAACACTCGGCAACATCATCTGGTTTGTATTCGGTGGCGTATTTTATGGGGTTTTGCTATGGGTGGTTCTTTGGACTACTGGCATTCATCAGTATCATCGGTATTCCATGGGGACGTGCTTGTTTTGTAATGGGGAATTTCTCGTTCTTCCCATTCGGCAAAGAAGCCGTTTCAAGAGATGAATTGACCAATGAAATGGACATCGGCACGAGCCCACTTGGCGTCATTGGTAATGTGATTTGGTTTGTGTTTGCGGGTATCTGGCTGGCAATCGGTCATGTGCTTTCGGCGGTGGCATGCTTTGTTACCATTATTGGCATTCCGTTTGCACTTCAACACCTAAAGCTCGCCGTTATCTCTCTTGCTCCGATTGGAAAAACAGTGGTAACGACTGAAGAAGCCGCTATGGCTCGCTACAACATCAATCGTTAATGCTTTAGCCCTCTGAGCAACCCGCTTAGAGGGTTATTCCTGTCAATAGTAAGCCCATGATCGCCACTGCGTATTCAATAATCATTGATTGCATATTCATATCTACACCCTAAAAATTAAAATTAACACCTAGCTCAACATTGGGTTTTCTGGTATTGATTCCATCGGGTTTACAGGGTTTAACCTCACTTCTTCAACAACTAATCGACCACCTTCTACACTGAATTTCCCAAAACATTGTCATCCACAAGCACCACTTCGTTATTGCAAACTCCAATATTACCAACTTCATTACCTGATACGTCTTTCACGACATCAACATCAGTGAAGTACAACTCACCAACCACAAAGAATACCCCGTTACTTTCTGCACCGCAGATTGCTACTGTATTGTATTCATCGTCATTGCCTTGAATGGCAATCCCACCTAAATATTCGCCTTCATAATCCGGCGGTATCCTCTATCTCGCCGCCATATCCATCGAGCTCACTGAATAAAACTAATGACCTGAAAAGTTGATGATGGGAGCTAACAAAAGGCCGCTTTCTGGTTTTCTAAACATCCCGATGTCATCACGCGATCATCCCCTTATTTGTATCGAAAGTGATTTTCACTCTTCTATGTTCATTCACCAAAGTAGATAGGATAAAATTTATGAGTTACAGTTTGTTACAACAAACAAAAGGTCTTTCATTCTTATACCAAAAGTGGTTTCGACGCGTAACAAGGACTCCTATGACTAATAAAAAAGTGCTTATTCTCTATGCACATCCTTCACAGCATCGCTCCGAAGTGAATGCCCCCCTTTTTAATGCCGCTCAACAGATAGACGGCGTGACTTGTGTCGACCTATACGCCGAATACCCTCACTTCAATATCAATATTGACCGTGAACAGCAGCGTTTACGGGATCATGACGTCGTCATTTTTCAGTTTCCACTGTACTGGTATTCAACCCCAGCCATCTTAAAAGAGTGGCAAGATCTGGTCTTAGAGTACGGGTTTGCTTACGGCTCTGAAGGTACAGAACTACAAGGTAAAACACTGCTCTGCGTGCTCTCTGCTGGCGGGAAAGAAGAAGCTTATAAAGCTCAAGGGTATAACCATTTCACTATTCGCGAACTGCTTGCTCCAATCGAGCAAATGTCGGCGCTCACTGGAATGCATTACATTGCGCCACTGGCACTGTTCGGCTCCCGCACTGCGCTTGAAGAAAATCGTATCGCTCAACATATTGAACGTTACGAAACGCTGCTCAATGCATTGGTAAAAGACACATTGGATCTTAAAGCAGCAGCTTCACTCATCAAACTCAATAGCGCACTCCCACAACTGATTAAGGAAGCGTCATGACAGGGATATTCTTACAAGCCTTTGTTTACCTTATTGCCGCCGTCATAGCCGTTCCTTTAGCAAAACGTTTAGGCTTAGGCTCGGTGCTTGGGTATCTCATCGCCGGTGTGGTTATTGGTCCAATCATTGGTTTAGTTGGTGAAGAAACAACGACAATTCAACACTTTGCTGAATTTGGCGTAGTGATGATGCTGTTCCTCGTTGGTTTGGAGCTTGAACCCAAAATGCTCTGGGCGATGCGAAACCGCTTGATGGGGCTCGGCGGCCTACAAGTTGGCGGTACAGCAGCACTGATCATGGCAATTGCACTGTACTTTGAACAACCATGGACCATCGCACTCGCGATCGGCTTAATTTTTGCGTTGTCATCCACTGCGATTGTTCTGCAAACCTTTAACGAGAAAGGGCTAACCAAGACCGAAGGCGGTCAAATGCATTCTCGGTACTGCTTTTCCAAGATATTGCGGTTATTCCAATGCTGGCATTTATTCCGCTATTAGCACTGCCGGAACTCGTAGAGCAGGCGCAATCTGCAGCGCAATCGGCGGCTGAACATCATGAAGAGCTCAGCCTAGTCGCTGGTCTTCCTGGTTGGGCGTACGGTCTTGTGATCACCGCTTCTATTGCCGTTGTGGTGGTTGGTGGACACTTCCTAAGTCGTCCGCTGTTCCGCTACGTTGCGAGCTCTGGATTGCGAGAAATCTTTACCGCCACCGCATTAATGCTGGTGATCGGCATTGCGGCCTTAATGAGCTTAGTTGGCCTATCCCCTGCTTTAGGCACTTTCTTGGCAGGTGTTATGCTGGCGAACAGTGAATTCCGCCACGAATTGGAATCCAACATTGAGCCATTTAAAGGCCTATTGCTTGGTCTGTTCTTTATCACCGTAGGTGCAGGCATCGACTTCTCAGTACTGTTCAGCGACTTTGGTTTGATCATCGGCCTGACACTCGGGGTAATGGCTCTGAAAGCGGTAATTCTGTTTGTCATCGCCCTAACCTTTCGTATTAAAGGCAGCAACCGTTGGTTATTTACACTGAGCTTGGCACAAGCGGGTGAATTTGGCTTTGTATTACTGAGCTTCTCAGTGCAAAACCATGTAATTCCATTTGAGCTTTCACAGACTCTGGCGCTGGTTGTTGCGATTTCAATGTTCCTAACGCCGGGATTATTCATCCTGTTCGATAAAGTCATACTTCCTCGCTTTGAGAGTGAATCGAACGATCGCGAAAGTGATACGATTGAAGAACAAGGCACCGTGATCATTGCTGGTATAGGCCGCTTTGGTCAGATCGTAAACCGCTTATTAGTATCCAATGGCGTGGAAACGGTTGTTCTTGACCACCAAGCAAGCCAAATCGATAACATGCGTCAAATCGGCACACGAGCTTACTTTGGCGACGCGACTCGTCCCGATATGCTGCACACGGCGGGTATTGAGCACGCTTCCGCACTTGTGGTGGCGATTGATAACCAAGAGGCCAGCGTTGGATTGGTAAAACACGTGAAGCATAGCTACCCGAATGTGACCATCATTGCACGTGCATTCGACCGTGGTCATGGTTATCTGCTGCGCCAAGCTGGAGCCGACATCATTGAGTCGGAGACTTACCATTCTGCATTAGAGATTGGTGGGCATGCAATGAAAGCCATTGGCATACACCCGTTCTACACTGAGCAACAGAAATCAACGTATCGACGCGTCGAATGCCGTAAGTCTGACATGCTGTATGAAGCATGGGCCGATGACTCTGAGGGAGAACGTTATGATAACAACTTCCGTCAGCTGTTTATTCACCTTGAAGAGAGAATGGCTGAAGAGATGCAGAAAGATCGTCATGACAAACTTTCTCGCTCAGAAACGTGGTTGGACACCGCCACCCAAAGGGTATGCGGATGACTTCAACGAAGAAAACGTTCAAGAGCTGAACCCTTGCAAAGAATAACCTAAATAAAAGCAAAACCTCCCACGCTGGGAGGTTTTTTAATGCGAGAAAGGGAAAATAAACACCTACATCAGATCACTCATCAAAGTCTCGTATTCCTCGTTCGCTTCATCAACAAGGTGAGATAGCTCTAACGCATCTGTCTTGGCAAGGTTAAATTGCCATGGAACCGTGTCTTCTTTACCGCAAATTCGAGTTTGAGCACCGCGACTTTCAAAAGAAAGGTCTTCAAACTCGGTGATATGTCGCTCTTGTAGTTCGACGATTTCGACTTCCAATTTCCCTACTGGATTGACTTCAACGTGCGCGTGTAAATCTGGACTATTCAATAAACAATACTCTCGATGGACTGCAATCATGACTGCCTCCTTGGTCTGCCAACTGACAACTCATCAAACAGTGTAGACGAGAGAGTTAGAACGTGGAGTGAAATAATGATGAAGATTGATCCTGAATAAAAACGCAGCAGGTTTAATTTCTATCACCTCTGTTTTTCATTCAGCTCTAACCCTCAGTTTTCACATGAAATCACTTCTTCGATACGATCTTCAATTGCCTTTATCGCTAATGTCACCGACATCGGCACATGTGCATGGTAAGGATGCAACACGTAAATCGGGTTCGCTTTCGATGCTTTCGCATCAGGCACAGGTTCAAGAAGTGGATTCGAGTCCAGCATAAATCTGGCAGGATCCCAAAGCCTAGTCCCATTTCTAGAAGACTCGCCACGTCGAACACGGTGTTTGCACGATGCTTTACTGAGTATTGCACTAGGTGATCTTGACCATTCAGAGTGAAGTTATGGGCAATCGGTTCTATCTGCCAGTGTTGAGCGATATAAAAAGCACTTTCAATATCAGTATGCATCTCTTTAGATCGACATAATACATCACAAAACTGCCCTACTTTGCGTTGTTTAATGTTCGAATCACCAGACGCTCCAACTCTCACTGCGAGATCAATATCCTGCTGAACAATATCAACATGCTTATCGTCGCTGACTAAATTTAAATGCACATCAGGGTACTGTGCAAAAGCCTCCGTTAAAGCAGGCAATACTATAGAACGCATCAACGCATTTGGCGCGGTAACGGTAAGAGTGCCCATTGGGACTTGCTTTAACTCTGCCGCTTCTAACCACGCCTCTTCCGCCTGTTTTGTCATCTGCGCACATTGTTTATAAAAGCGTTCGCCCGCAGAGGTCAACGTTTGTCTCCTCGTCGTACGCTTGAGTAAACACGTATCTAGCTCTTGCTCGAGCTGCTTAAGGGCAGAGCTGAGCACCGACTTGGAGAGTTCCAACTTCTCTGCTGCTTTCGAGATTGAGCCACACTCCACAATATGAACGAACAGAGACATTAACCGCAGCTTATTCATCGCCTTCCTTATTGTTCTATTTAACAGAACACTTATTTCTTATTTGTTTGTTTTTCAGTTTTAATTCTAACCCTATGATTGCCACACAAACAAACACCAATCACAGGAAATTCAGAATGACTCAATCAGCTTTAGAACGTGGTAAAACCGCTAGCGCAGCTTGGAAAACAGCTTTTAACAATCAAGATGCAGCAGGTTGTGCAGCGCAGTACACTGAAGATTGCATCATGGTAGCGAAACCATTTGGCACATTTGAAGGACGCGAAGCGATCCAAGGTTTTTGGCAACACATCATGGACCAAGGTTTTAACAGTGTCGATTACACCAACACTAAGTGGGAAAAAGACAGCGAAAATGGCTACATTCTTACGTCAGATTGGACGATGAACAAAGCGTTCGGCGTGGTACACAAAGAACTGTGGGAAGTTCAAGAAGATGGCCAGTCTCGTCTTACTTACGATGAATTTGAAGTGCTTGGCGAGCGATAAGCATTAAGCGATAGCAATAAAAAATCCCCAAGTCAGACTTGGGGATTTTTTTAAGCGAGCTTACTTATTCAGCTTTACTTCGATTAAGCAAAGATAAAGGTGTACAGGTAACCGGCACCCATTGCCATGCTTAGGATGACAAATAGGAAGCTGCAATCATTTGGTTCTTAAAGATTGATTTCAATAAAATCACTTCTGTAAGACTTGCGCCTGCGCTACCAATGATAAGTGCCATGACTGACCCCAATGCCATGCCTTTTTGCACTAAAGCCGCACTTAGTGGAATAACTGCCTCTGCACGGATGTACAATGGAATACCAATAATTGCTGCTACTGGAATCGCGTACCACTTCGCTTCACCTGCGTACTCCGCAATAAGATCCGTTGGGATGAAGCCGTAGATGAATGAACCAATCGCAATACCCATCATTAGATAAGGGAATACTTGTTTAAAGTCTTTCCAAGTAGAGTGCCAAATACGAACCCAACGGTTTGGTTTCTTCTCTTCAACCATCGTTGCTGTCGCAGAACCATCTGATGAACAGCAAGACACTTCCACTTTAGGCTCAGCTTTTGGTGCGTCACCACAACAAGATGTTTTTGCTGCAACTGGCGCAGGTTCGCCACAAGTGCTCGTGCCACAGCTAGATGCCGGTTTCGCTTGTTCTTTTTTCTTGCTTGAATCACCGCAAGATGTACCACATGAAGAGGTGCCTGCTGCTTCGTACGCTTCTGGTTTTACGTAGCGCTCAAACCCTAGCTTTCAAGTACATAACCTGCAACTACAGACACTGTCATCGCTACAGCAAAATAGAACACTGCAACTTGCCAGCCAAAAGTCACCACAAACAAGCCAATGATCACTGGGTTAAGAAGTGGACTTGCAAATAAGAACACCATCATAGGTCCGAAACCTGCTCTTGCACGCAATAGACCTTTCAAGAAAGGAATCGTCGAACACGAACAGAAAGGCGTAATCGAACCTAATAGCGCAGCAATGAAGTAGCCTTTACCCTTTTCGAGCTCAGGATCGATTGAATTTTTTCTGGCGTTTAGAAAATCTTGCAACACACCCACAATGTAGCTAATCGCTAGGAATAGGATGATAAGTTCGGTTGCTAGAAACGCAAACATATCAAGCGCTTCCTTAGCCATAGTCATGATTTCTGGATTCATATTGATTCTCCTACTGATGTCACATCAGTAACTGTAAATGTCCTAATGAAGCTGAACTCTTCATTTCTATTTTTCTCGAATTATAGAATTAAAAACAATGCGTCAACCATTATACTTCGATAAATGTCGAAATATAGTTTTAATTCTTATTTATCAACAAATTAACTATTGAAATTTTCTTATTTGCTATTCATCCACACTTTCACTATCATCGAAATGTATTTATCGTCTGTCATTCCAAGAGGTCAGCATGGAACTCGAAGCTGTAGCAAAAGCGCTCAAAGAGCTAGGACACCCTACTCGTTTATGTATCTATAAAGAGGTGGTTAAAGCGGGCTACGAAGGTATCGCAGTTGGTGGCGTACAAGATAAACTCGGCATTCCAGCTTCTACGCTTTCTCATCACATCTCGAGCCTTGCCTCAGCTGGCTTGATCAGTCAGCGCCGTGAAGGTCGCACTTTGTATTGTGTCGCTGAGTATGAATGCTTAGATACGGTGATTGGCTTCCTACGCGACGAGTGTTGCATCAATGAAAACTGCTAACCTTGAATCGATTTGGAGCGAATACGAACACGCTATCATGCTTCTTACGCTCTAAAGTCAGTAATGAAGATGCTCTG
>LZQR01000160.1_pt1 | contig 18681 bp, 23 predicted proteins | sample 768601 | NCBI WGS metagenome assembly LZQR01 (sample SAMN05207299, study PRJNA324521) | oil field metagenome | isolation source: sample BH-FW-24 from oil reservoir | place: India: Bombay High | collected 2015-12-04
GCCGACCGGCCGTCGCTTCGTGTCAAGTCACCGGTACGTCCGGTCAGGGCCAGGAACCGCGAAACAGACCGTCCGGAGATGGTCTTTTCGTGGAAATGCAATGGCCGGGCAATCCTGAGCCGCCGCTGCAGTGTCTGGGCGAGACGGAAACCGAGGCCGAATTCAACGGCTGACGCGCGGCCTGATTATAGCCGACCGGCCGTCGCTTCGTGTCAAGTCACCGGTACGTCCGGTCAGGGCCAGGAACCGCGAAACAGACCGTCCGGAGATGGTCTTTTCGTGGAAATGCTCCAGCACGAGCTGCTGTTCCCGGTCGGCCAGGGCGATCAGGCCAATGCGGACGCGGTCCCAGTCCTTCAGTTCTTCCAGCTTGTTGGTTTCCGCAGCTGCGGCTTCCGCACGGCTCTCGTAGTCTTTCAGCACATCGTCCGTGACGCGCGGTGCAATGTGATAGTTGCGGGCGGCGGTTTCCAGCTCGTGCCGGACGTCTGACAAAGCCAGGGCCAGGAACTGTGTTCGCAAGGCCTCGTCGCGGGCATTCAGCTTGTCGAGGCCGAGCAGCCGGATCAGTGGCTTCAGACTGGTGCCGTAAACCAGCAGCGTGAACAGGACGAAGCCTGTCGCCAGTTTGGTGACGAAGACCGACACTTCGTCCGAGAGCATCGCATGCTCGGACACACTCAGCGCCAGCGTCAGCGTGACCGCTCCGCGCATGCCGCCCCACAGGATCACCGTCTTGTAGCGGTCGTTTACCGCCTGTCCCATCCGGAACACGCTGAGCACCGGCAGCAGTCCGAAGATGACGACCGCACGGGCGGCCAATGCGGCGACGATGACGACGAACAGCAACAGGATGTCGACAGGCGTGAAGCCTTCCACGAAACGCGGGATCAGGATGGCGGACAGGAGGAAGATGAGCGAAGCAGCCCAGAAGGAGATCTGCTCCCAGACCGCATGGAGAAATTGCCAGCTGGCCGGCTGAATGCGGGCCGGGCCGTAAAGGTTGAACACAGTGCCCGCACAGACGACGGCAACAACGGCGGAAACATCAACGAACTGGTCGCTGAGCACATAGGTGCCGTAGGGCAGTGCCAGGCTCAGGGTCACCTGTGCCAGCGGAATGTCGCGCATGATCGGCAGAAGGGAAACCGCGATCCGGCCAAGCAGCGCACCCACGATGATGCCGCCGGCGAAAGAGCGGCAGAAGGCAATGGCGGCTTCGCGACGGTCATGGTCTCGTGACCGGCCAGCATGTGCAGCAGGATGACGAAGATCACGATGGCGGCAGCATCGTTCAGCAGGCTCTCGCCTTCCACGATGCGGCCGAGCCGCGCGGGCGCACCAATGTCCCGGAAGATGGCGACAACGGCAACCGGGTCTGTCGTGGCGACAATCGAGCCCAGCAGCAGGCAGGCGATCAGCGTGATGTCGGTGAGCGAAAACAGCGTTGCCAGCGGATAGAGGGCAAAGCCGATAAAGGCTGTTGCGACGAAGACGGCGACAACCGCCATCAGCAGGATCGGGGCAATGTCCTCGACGATCCGTCGAACTTCCAGAGTGAGGGCGGTTTGAAACAGAAGGATGGGCAGAAAAATGTAGAGGATCATCTCCGAATCCAGCGGGGGATTGATGAAGACGTCCGCAATAGCGTTGAAGGCATTCGTTTCGGCAGTGTAGCGCAGATAGATCGCCAGAATGCCGATCATGGTGCCGACCGTGGCCAGCAAAACGCTGGGCGCCAGCCAAGCCGTCTGGCAAGGGGCTGCAGCAGGGAAATCGTAATCAGGAGCAGCGCGAAAGCGCCTGTAATTAATGGAGTTTCCATGTCGTTATGGTGCACCGCGATTGCGGCAATTTCAAATTGGCCATCCAAAATTATTGCCGCCACGGGCAATAGGGCACAGGATTACGCGCAAATGCGTTAACGTCCGAATGCTTTTCGGAACGGCCATGTGAGAAATCTCACCCAGTCGCCGATAAAGAGCCAGATCATCGCCGGAACCAGCATGATCAGTGCAAACGGCAGGAAGAAGACGATCTTCACGAGCTTGAGCGGCAAAGAGGGAGCATCGGCGGCAGCCCGGTTCCCCAGCACGAAACGCCAGAAGCGGTTCCACCAGCGCCAGAGATACCAGCTCATGAACAGCGTTACGATGGAAAGGACCGAGAGCAGGATCAGGTCGAAATTTGATATCCAGGGTATCCAGCGGCTTTCCACTTCTTCCGTGTGCTCGGGGGCCTCGCCATTGCGGTGAATGGTCCTGACACTTGTGCGCAAGCTTGCGTCCAGCAACCAGCCTGCGAGCGTATAGTCGTCTCCGGCAGTGGCGGACACCTGAGGCGAGGTCGTTACGGGGGCGCCTCCGGGCTGAAACGGTTTGCCGTAACAAGGCGGAAGTTTCGTTCATCGGCAGCGTGGATCAGTGTCGTGCTGTTCGGAGGCGAAAGTGCCTTGAGCAGCTCCGCCTGGGTCATTGCCGACTGCGCGGCCTCGAAGCGTTTTTCGAGCGCTGTTCTTGAAAACCAGCTTTTGCCGGGCTGCACCAGTGACTTGCTTTCCACAAGCATCAGGTTGACCCGCTGGCTTTCAGCCGCCCTCTGAAATGCGTCGAGGTCGATTTCCCGCACGGACTTGCCGTCACGCACGCTGAGCTGAGGCCGACCGGTTTGCGGGTGCGGGGTGATGCGGCCGGTGACAACCAGCGTCCTGTTTTTGTACTTCGCCAGGCTGGAGGCCAGAATGTCGGCATTCAGATCGGCAATCATGTCTCCGGGACCTGAAGCATTGGCTGCTTCGGAGCTGTTGAACCGCGCCATCTTGAGATCCGCGCGTTTAACCGGCCGGGACAGGAACCTGATGTTTCCGTCGAGCGCCCTTGCGGTTGCCGGGTTGATCAGGACGTCTGGAGAAAGCGCAACCGCAAGCCGTGTGCCATTTGAAGTGCTGATCGGTTTCAGGTCGTAGGTCTTGCCATTTGGCCTCACCATCACCGCCCGGGCTTTGGGGGGAGGCTATCCAGTTGGTCCCGAAGTTTGAAAAATCGGTTTCCCGAAGCGCAAGTTGCAGGGCGTCGGGCACAGGAGCCTTGCCCGGGAGATCACCCGCCAGTGGCCGGTGGGTCTGTCTGGCGGCATCATCCAGGGCATTCGGCAAGTCGTGCAGGGAGGCGAGCTGAAGGCTTTTCCCGTCAGGCGTGACAAGCTGCCAGGCGTTGCCTGGTGCCGGCATCAGGGCAAGGGATGCAGCACCAGTGACCTTGGGCAACCGCTTTGCAAGGGAAGCGCCTTCATCGAGAAGATGCTTGGGCGTGTCGATATGCTTGCCTGCGGACCCCGCCGCATCGCTTGCTTCCCGCGCAAGCCGTGACAACAGGCCGGCGTCGGCGGTCGAGACAACACACAAGGTGGCTGCCACGAGGGCAAACACGCGGAGAGAACCTTTGAAACTGCGCAACACGCCTGAAATCCCGGTCAGATAGAAAATGTGTATCCAAAAAACTCAAAACGGCAGCAAAGATAATGGGACATGACCCGGTTGCAACTGGGTCGCACTGTGCCGATCCGCTTAACCTGCCTTGCGCTCCGACAGCCAGATGCCGCCGATCACCAGCGCCAGAGCGGTGCCGTGGTACCATTTGAACGGTTCTCCGAGGATGGAGACCGCCAGTATGGCCGCAAAGATCGGCACGAGGTTGATAAAGACCCCCGCGCGCGCTGGTCCGATCAGTTCAACACCTCGCATGAAGAAGATCTGCGCGAGGCAGGAGGGAAACAACGCGATATAAAGGACCACGAGCCAGCCCTGGAGTGACGGCCACTGAACGTTGCCGGCGGCGATGTCGTATGCAAGTCCGGGCAGAGATGTGATGGCCGCAATGCCGGACAGAACCGCAAAGAAGGCCAGTGGTGAGACCTGGGCCGGTCACGCAGGGCAAGCGTATAGCCGGAATAGAGCACACAGGCGATCAGCATGACGCCATCGCCCGGATTGACGGCAAGCGCCAGCAGCACGTCCAGGCTGCCCTGGGCGGCAATCAGCGTCACCCCGGCAAGCGTCAGCAGAATGCCGATCACCTGCAGGGCTCGGATCCTGCTGCCGAAGGCAATCATGGAACCGATCAGAACAAGAATCGGGACGGATCCCTGGATAATGCCAAGGTTGACGGCCGTGGTTTCCGTCGCGGCGATGTAGAACAGGGTGTTGAACCCGATGAACCCGAAGACGGCCATCAGCACCATGCGGAAGGAATAGGGCCGCATCAGGGGCCACTCCGCACGTATGTGCCGCCATTGCAGCGGGACCAGGATGCCGGCAACGATCACCCAACGCAGGAACACCACCACCATCGGAGACACTTCCCCCACCGCAAGGCGGCCAGCGACGTGTTGCCGCCCCAGAACAGCGTGGTCAGGGCCAGCATCAACAGGGCGTTGCCGTAGGTCAGGTCGCCTACACGTTTAACCAGCGAAAACATGAAAACCGTTGCGTGGAAGGTGGAGTGGAAACCCATCGGTAACGGATTGGCGGGCGCAGGCAAAGGGCTATCTTTTTGTATACCGACTTATACTGTTGGAGATAATGATCTGGATCTTTTCCAAAATGGAAAAAGTCATCCAATCGACCCGGCAATTGACGATTGCGTGTTAAGACCCCAAAACACGGGCTAATATCAGACATTCAAGTTCGTTTAGGGGAGCTGACAGATGACAGGCCGCGTCGATGCCCATGGATTGCAAGTTGCCAGGGTTCTTTATGACTTCGTCAATGAAAAGGCCCTTCCGGATACCGGCGTCGATCAGGACCATTTCTGGAAAAGCTGTCCAGCCTGATCCACGATCTGGCACCGAAGAACCGGGCATTGCTGGCAAAGCGTTACAGCCTGCAGGAAAAGATCGATATCTGGCACAAGGCCAACCCCGGTACTCCAGACATGGACGGCTACAAGACCTTCCTGACGGAAATCGGTTACCTGGTGCCGGAAGGTGCGGACTTTGCCGTTGGTACCGCCAATATCGATCCGGAAATCGGCTCTGTCGCGGGCCCGCAGCTTGTCGTTCCGGTGATGAACGCGCGCTATGCGTTGAATGCCGCCAACGCCCGCTGGGGCTCTCTTTACGATGCGCTTTACGGCACCGATGCGATGGGCTCTCTGCCGGCAGGCAAGGGATTTGATCCGGCACGCGGTGCGAGGTGATCGCCTATGCACGCAAGGTCCTGGATGAAGCTGCACCGCTGGCTGATGGAAGCTGGTCCGACGTGACCGGTTTTGCCGTTGAAGGCGAAGCTCTGGTTCTTTCCACCAAGTCGGGCTCCACGAGCCTTGCCGACGGTTCGCAGTTTGCCGGCTATTCCGGGGACAACGCGGCTCCCTACAAGGTCCTGCTGGTCAGAAACGGTCTGCACCTTGAAATCGACATTGATGCGCAGCATCCGATCGGCAAGACCGATGCCGCCCATATCGCCGACGTGATCCTGGAATCGGCCATGTCGACGATCATGGACTGCGAGGATTCCGTTGCCGCTGTCGACGCTGAAGACAAGGTCGTCGTCTACACCAACTGGCTTGGCCTGATGAAGGGCGACCTGGAAGAAACCTTCGTCAAAGGCGGCGAAACCGTTACCCGCCGCATGAATGGCGATCGCAATTACACCGCTCCCGACGGCTCCGCGCTGTCGCTGCACGGTCGGTCGCTGCTGCTGATCCGCAACGTCGGCCACCTGATGACCAATGATGCCGTGCTCGACAAGGACGGCAACGAGGTGCCGGAAGGCCTCCTCGACGGCATGATCACTTCCCTGATTGCGCTGCACGACATTGGTCCGAACGGCCGGGAGCTCAACAGCCGTGCGGGTTCGGTCTATATCGTCAAGCCGAAGATGCACGGACCGGAAGAAGTGGCATTCGCCTGCGAGATCTTCAACCGCGTTGAAGATGCGCTGGGCCTCGAGCGCAACACGCTAAAGATGGGCATCATGGACGAGGAACGCCGCACCACGGTGAACCTGAAGGAGTGTATCCGCCAGGCCAAGGACAGGGTGTTCTTCATCAACACCGGCTTCCTCGACCGGACCGGCGATGAAATGCACACGTCCATGGAAGCCGGACCGATGATCCGCAAGGGCGACATGAAGGCCGCGACCTGGATTAGCGCCTACGAGAACAACAACGTCGATGTCGGACTTGCCTGCGGCCTGCCGGGCCACGCGCAGATCGGCAAGGGCATGTGGCGATGCCTGACCTGATGCATGCCATGCTGGAGCAGAAGATCGGCCATCCGATGTCCGGAGCGAACACGGCCTGGGTTCCGTCACCGACCGCTGCAACGCTCCACGCGCTGCATTATCACAAGGTCGCCGTGAAGGATCGTCAGAACGAGCTGAAGAGCCGCGCTTCCGCGAAGCTGGAAGACATTCTCTCCATTCCTGTTGCCGAACGTCCCAACTGGGCACCGGAAGACATTCAGGCAGAACTCGACAACAACGCCCAGGGCATTCTGGCTACGTCGTCCGCTGGGTTGAACAGGGCGTTGGCTGTTCGAAGGTGCCGGACATCAACGATGTCGGCCTGATGGAAGACCGCGCAACGCTGCGCATTTCCTCGCAGCACATCGCCAACTGGTTGCACCATGGCGTTGTCGGCCGAGAGCAGGTTCTGGAGACCATGAAACGCATGGCCGCTGTCGTTGACGGCCAGAATGAAGGTGACCCGCTCTACCGGCCGATGGCGGCGGATTTCGACGGCTCGGTCGCCTTCCAGGCAGCTTGCGAACTGGTGTTCGAAGGCACCAGCCAGCCAAATGGTTACACCGAGCCGGTGCTGCATCGCCGCAGGATCGAGTTCAAGGCGAAAACCGCAGCCTGACATTTGTCACCAGGTCTTGAAGTTTCGGCCGCCGGGAGCGATCCGCGGCCGAAATCGTTATGACCCCCTGTTCCCGCATGGCGTGTTGCTTCGCTTTGTGCTGCGCAATACGGGAATGGTAAACGGGTAAAAATCGAAGCAAACTGTCTTGGATCGAAAGCGTACAGTTTCCGGAAAATACTCTCGCATTTACAATCAGTTAAAGCAATTTACCAACTGTTATCCATATTGCATGGGATATAGGTGTTTTTACTACTTTAGAGCAGAAAAACGCTATCTTGCATCATCTGGAGTTGATGATGCTAACCGTCCTGTCTTGCATAGCTTTCGAGCATGACCCGTTGTTTGTTGCCCTGGCGGTAATAATCCTGACGGTCGGTGCCGTTTTGACTATGCGGCTGTTCGCCCGTGTTCGGCGGACACAGGGCGATCTCAAGTATCTCTGGCTGCTGTTGTCCGGCCTGATCGCCGGCGGTACGATCTGGAGCACGCACTTCGTTGCCATGATCGCCTACAAGAGCCCGTTCATTCTGGGTTACGATCTCAAACTGACGCCTTCTCGCTGGTTATCGCCATTGCCGGGACGACAGCAGGACTTCTCGTCAGTAGCATCTCCCAGCGTTCGGCACTTATCGAGGTTGGGGGTGTCATCTTTGGCGCCTCTATTGCGGCGATGCATTTCATCGGAATCAAGGCGCTTCAGATATCCGGCATCATGATGTTGTCGACGCCTTTCGTGGTGGTTTCCGTCGTTTTGGCCTGCGTCTTCTGCCTCATTGCCACAAGCCGTGTCGCCCGCCCGGTGACACGCTACTGCAAATACGGGGCTGTACTCAGCCTGATCCTGGCAGTAGCAGCCTACACTTTGTTGCGATGGCTGGTGTCGAAATTCTGCCCCTGCGGCTGGATGGCAGCGTCAAGGACCTTGTCTCCAACCAGTTGATCGGCATCTCGGTGGTCTTCACCATGAGCGTCCTGTTGCTGTCGGCGATGATCACCTATTCGATCGACAGTGCGAACTCCCAGGTTGCCGAAAGCAGGGTCAACCACATTACTCATCACGACCCACTGACCGGTCTGCCGAACCGCCGGGCACTCGACCGCCATCTCGATAGTTTCCTGACAAGGTATGCTGCCGACAATGCCCGGGTCGTCGTGCTCAACTGCAGTCTGAGCCGGTTCAAGGAAGTCAACGAAGTTCATGGCCATGCGTGCGGAGATGCTCTGCTGCGGCACGTTGCCAAGCATCTGTCGGAGAACCTGGAGGCCGATGAATACATCGCCAGGAACGGCGGCGTCGAATTCGTGATCGTCGGCAAGCCGGTCTACTACCGGGGCTACATCCTTGACCTTTGCAAGCGCATCCAGAAGCTGGTCGCTCGGCCACTGCTATGGCAGGGCGAAGAAATCCGCGTCAGTTGCAGTGTCGGCTACGCGAACTATCCCGATCACGCATCGTCGGGTGCGCAGCTGATCGAAGCCGCGGAGCGGGCCATGCACCGTGCCAAGGCGGCCGGCGGCAATGCCGCGCTTTGTTATGACGTCGAGCTAGATCAACAGACCCGCGAGCGCAGCGCCCTTGCCATGGACCTGCGCAATGCCCTGAAGAACGGCGAGTTCGAGCTTTATTATCAGCTTCAGAACGATGTCATGACCCGGGAAGTCACCGGCACGGAAGTTCTGCTGCGCTGGAACCACCCGCAGCGCGGCATGATCCCGCCGTTCGAGTTCATTCCGATTGCGGAGGAGACGGGCCAGATCCGAGAAATCGGCGCCTGGATCATTCGCACTGCCTGCCGTGAGGCGGCTTCCTGGGACAACCGGGTCAAGATCGCGGTCAATGTGGCGCCAGTGCAGCTTGCTGACAGCAGCTTTCCGGATATCGTTGCCCACGCCTTGAAGGAAAGCGGCCTGTCGCCGGAGCGTCTCGAACTGGAGATCACCGAGACCGGCATCATCGCCGACACATCGCACGCGCTTCAGATCATCACCAGCTGAAACGTCTCGGCATTCGCATCGCCATGGACGACTTCGGCACCGGCTATTCGTCGCTTGCCACACTCCAGGCCTTTCCGTTCGACAAGATCAAGATCGACCGGGAGTTCGTCAAGGATCTCGGGGGCAACAAGCAGTCAGAAGCGATCATCAAGGCAACGATCATTCTGGGTGAAGTCTCAATATGCCGGTGCTGGCCGAAGGTGTGGAAACGGAAGACCATCTCGGCTTTCTTGCTTCGCAAGGGTGCAACGAGGTTCAGGGCTTCCTGTTTGGCAGGCCCATGCCGGTGGCCGACGTCCGCCGTGCCTTGATGGCATCAACCGCCATCCGGGTCGAAGAACCGGTTCAGCCCGCTGAGCCCGCGCAGGACATGACCCTGATCAGCAAGGTGGCCTGAGGCAACTTTCTTTCCCGTCACCCCATGGTTTGACCATGGCATGACAAGGGCATGGGCCGGGCAAAGGAATACCGCCTTGCCGGCCCTGATCCCCTTATAGCGGCAAAGCCGGGCTTTCCTGAAACCCGAGATGCAATTCGTTGCCGGTATAGGGATGGGCCCGTGCGACGTCTTCGTTCAGATCATGACCGAGGCCCGGTTCGCTTGAAGGAATGACATAGCCGTCTTCCCATCGAATGGGCGTCTTCAAGAGGTCGGCATAGAACCCGTCAAAGGTCCGGATGGATTCCAGCACCAGGAAATTCGGGCTGCAGGTTGCTAGCTGGATATTTGCGAGTGCCACCAGCGGTCCGCAATAAAGGTGAGGGGCGATCTGCGCTGACCGGCATTCCGCCATGGCGGCAATCTTCTTGGCTTCCAGAAGGCCGCCGACGCGGCCGAGGTTCATCTGCAGGATACTGGCCGCGCCGGTTTCAAGCACGCGGGCGAATTCATACTTGGTGCACAGACGCTCACCCGTCGCAACTGGCATGGAAGTAAACCGAGCAACCTCGGCCATGTCTTCGGGCTTTCGGGCGGGATCGGCTCTTCGAACCAGAGCGGATCATATCCTTCGATCCGGCGTGCAAGTCGCTTGGCCCCGGAAACGGTGAACTGTCCGTGGGTACCGAAAAGAAGGTCGCCCTCGTGCCGACGGCATTGCGGATCTGCCGGCAGAAGGCTTCAGAGCGTTCCAGATCGTCAAGGCTCGGTTGGTGGCCATCGTAGATCGTATAGGCACCAGCCGGATCGAACTTCACCGCCGTGAAACCCTGGCTGACGGCCTTGACCGCCGCTTCGGCCGCCATGTCCGGATCGTTGTAGACATTGGGTTTCGACGGGTCCGGATAGACATCGCCATCGGAGGGATAAAGGTAGGTGTAGGAGCGCAGGCGCTCATGCACCTTGCCACCCAGAAGCTGATAGGCCGGCTTGCCGGCGGCTTTGCCGACGATGTCCCAGCAAGCCATTTCCAGACCTGACAAAACGCCCATCACGGTCACATCAGGACGTTGCGTATATCCGGCACCATAGGTCTTGTGCCACAGCTTCTCGATATGATGCGGATCTTCGCCCTCGAACTGGCGCTGGAACACGTCCTTCGCCATCTCGGCTACCAGGTGCGGGCCGAAGGTGGCGTTGTAGATCTCGCCATAGCCAATGATGCCGCAAGCGGTCACCAGCTTGACGAAGATGAAGTAGCGCCCGCCATGGCGCGGCGGGGCGTTTTCGACGACGAAGGTCTCGATTTGGTCGAGTTTCATGGTGGTCCGCTTAGCTCGCGTTGCTGATCGTGATGGACTTTACCTTGGTATAGGCGTCGAGGCCTTCCCAGCCTTTTTCGCGGCCGTAACCTGATTTCTTGTTGCCGCCGAAAGGCAGCTCAAGCCCCCCGGCCCAGTAATCGTTGACCGACACCTGGCCGCAATCCATTGCGCCGGCAACCCGCATCGCCCGCCCGACATCATTGGTATAGACGCTGGCAATCAGGCCGAAGTCCGTACCGTTGGCAAGGGCGACGGCTTCTTCCTCGCTTTCGAACAGTTGCACCGACAGGACCGGGCCGAAGATCTCTTCCTGGATTGCCGGATCGTTCGGTGCAAGGTCCGCAATTACCGTTGGCTGGAAGAACCAGCCTTTGCCCGTCTCTGCGTCGCCGCCGGTCAGGATGTTGGCACCGCGCGCCTTTGCGGCATCCACATGGGCCTTGATACGGGACAGGTGCAGCTCGGAATTGATGGCCCCCATGTCCGGAGCCGTCAGTCCGTGACCGGTCCTGATCTTGGCGGCTCGTTCGGCAAGGATGGAAAGCACTTCGTCGCGGATCGATTTATGCAGGATCAGCCGGGATCCGGCCGAACAAATCTGACCGGAGTTCGAGAAGATTGCCCAGTAGGCTCCGTCGGCGACCTTTTCCGGATCGGCGTCGGCAAAGGCGATCAGCGGTGACTTGCCGCCAAGTTCCAGCGTCAGGCGGGTCACGTTCGGGGCGGCCATCTGGGCAACATTGATACCGGTGGTGACGGAGCCAGTGAAGGTCAGCTGCTTGATGCGCGGATCGCGCGCCATCTGCGCGCCGACATCACTGCCCAGGCCGGTGACCACATTCACCAGCCTTCCGGCACCCCGGCTTCGCAAAGCAGTTCCGCCATGACAAGTGCGGTAAAGGGCGTGGTCTCGGCCGGCTTGGCAACAACGGAACAGCCCGCGGCAAGGGCAGGGGCGACACCACGCGCGAAGGTCGAGGTGGGATAGTTCCAGGGAATGATGTGTCCTGTAACGCCGACCGGTTCGCGCACGGTAAAGGCGGTATAGGCCGGACCAAGATTGACCGATCGGCCATCGAGCTTGTCGGCAGCGCCGGCGTAATATTCGAAAAGGCGCGCGGAGGACTGAACGTCACCCTGGGCCTCCGCCAGCGTCTTGCCGCTGTCGACCACCTCTATCACGGCCAGCCGGTCTGCGTTGTCGCGGAAGACCCGGGCAACATTGTTGAGGATACGGCAGCGCTCCGGCGGGGTGACTTGCCGCCAATACTGGGCTGCTTTCTCGGCAGCGTCGATGGCGTTATCCATATCGGTGTCGGACCCGAGAGAAATTCGGCAAAGGCTTCTGCTCGGCCCGGATCGAAGCTTTCCATCTTCTTGTTCGAGGCCGGAGTGCGTTTTCCAGCAATGAAATGCCCGTCGGGCAAGGCATCCAGCTTGCCGGTGGTCAGATAGTCTTGGGCGATGTCCTGAACGGTCATGAGTGGGCTCGCTTCTGGTCTTCTAGAATGAGATCGGCTCCCTTGAGAGCCAGCATCATGGTCGGGGCGTTGGTGTTGCCGGAAGTTATGTTCGGAAAGGCGGAGGCGTCAGCAACGCGAAGCCCTTCAATTCCGTGCACCTGCAGCCGGCTGTTGACGACGGTTGTCTCGCGGTTCTCGCCCATGCGGCAAGTCGATACCGGATGGAAGACGGTGCTGGCCCGGGCGCGGAAGTCCGCCAGGATGCCGTCGCCGTCAAGTTCTCCGAGGTTCGGAGCGATGGGGTGTTCGACAAGCGCGCTCAAGGCCTGGCTTGCCATCAGCTTCTGGCAGAGCTTGCCGCCATCGATCACGGTCTGGCGGTCTTCCTCGGTCGCCAGTGAATTGGGCTGGATCGAAGGCGCCGCACTGGCATTGGCACTTTTGATGTCGATGCGGCCGCGGCTCGTCGGGCGGGCCGGCTGTGCGCAAATGATGAAGCCGTTGAACGGATCGATGCTCAGCCGTGTCTTGTCCTTGTAAGGCCTCAGGCGATAGCTGATCGGATTGAAATAGAGCTGCTGGTCCGGCCGGTTCAGCTCGGGACGCGAGCGCAGGAATCCGCCGCACTGGTTGACGGATAGAGCCAGAGGACCCTTGCGGGTTGCTGCATATTGCATGGCGGACAGGGCCTGGCCCAGCAAGGGACGCAGGATCGCATTGAGTGTCGGTTCCTTGGCCCGGAAGGTGAAGTTCGCAGCCAGATGATCCTGCAGATTGCCCCCGACATTGTCATTGGCCTGGATCACCGGAATGCCGAGCTCGCTCAGCAACCTTCCCGGGCCGATGCCGGAAACCTGAAGCAGTTGCGGCGAACCGATTGCGCCTGCCGCCAGGATGACCTCTCGGCTGGCAAGCAGGGTTTCCCCGCTCAGGAGTTCGACGCCGACAGCCGTTCTTCCTTCAAACAGGATGCGGGCAACCTGGGCCTGTGTCCGGACGCTTAGGTTCTTGCGGGCAAGGGCAGGATGGAGATAAGCGCGTGCGGACGAGCACCGGCGGCATCTTGCGTGTTGATCTGGTAAATGCCGCCACCTTCAGGAGCATCACCGTTGAAGTCGTCACTCCAGGGCAGGCCCACTTCGCGGATCGCGGCAAAGAAGTGCCGGTTCACCCTGTGGATCTGGTCGGACACATTCTGGATATGGATCGGTCCCTCGCCTTGCTTCACACCCTCGCAGGTCACCCGGGTTTCAAGGCGCTCGTAAGTTGCCTTTACATTCGCCCAGCCCCAACCTGCCGCGCCGGAGGCTTCCCAGTCTTCGAAATCTCCAGGCAGACCTCGGCAATAGACCATGGCGTTGATCGAGCCGGAGCCACCCAGCAATCGACCGCGGGGCCAGTAGACACTGCGCCCGCCGAGGCCTTCGTCTGGTTCGGTCATGAAGCGCCACGTGCGTTTTGGGTCGGAATTCAGCTTGCCATAGCCGAGTGGCAGCGACACCCAGGGTGAGGCATCGGACCCACCGGCCTCCAGCAGCAGGACACGCGTCTGCGGATCTGCGCTCAGGCGTTCCGCCAGGATACATCCGGCCGAGCCGGCTCCCACGATGATGTAATCGACCTTGTCCATGATGCGCTGCCGGTTGACCGCTGTTTCGGAGAAGTGTCTGCGAGGATGGAAAATTCCTGAAACGAAAAAACATTTGGTATAGCTTTGAAAAAATTTGAAGGAGGCGCTTGTTGCACAGGTGCGAATTCGTTTCAGAAAATGAAAACAGCTTCCGCACCTGATGAAAAAGGAAGACGAAATGGCCTACAGCCTGCCACCACTCATATGGCTGCGCGCCTCGAGGCGGCTGCGCGCCTGGGCAACTTCACCCGGGCGGCGGAGGAGCTGCTGATCACTCCGGCTGCTGTCAGCTACCAGGTTCGCCAGCTGGAACAGCTCCTCGGCTACCCGCTGTTCGACCGTGTTCACAGGGAACTGGCCCTGACCAGACTAGGGCAGACTTACCTGCCGACGGTCGAGAAGGCGTTTTCGGATCTTTCCATCGCCACCGTCTCGGTGTTTGGCGAGCGGGACAGGCAGCCGGTTCGTTTTCGATGCCTCAACAGCTTCGGCCAGCTCTGGATGATCCCGCGCTGCGCTCTTTTCAGGAGGCCCATCCGGGCATCGACCTGCAGATGATCTCGGCCTCCTGGGCGGAAACTCTCAGCCCGGAATTGTTCGACATCGATATCCGCTTCGGCGACGGCAGCTGGACTGACGGAGTGGTGGCGTTTCTTTTGAACGACCCGATCATCCCGGTCTGTCATCCGGATCTGGCGCTTGACCCAGGCAAGCGTGAAATCGAGGCGCTGGCGGAAGCAACCCGGCTCGACATCATGGGCGTGATCGACACCTGGGAAAGTTTCTTCCGCAGCCACGGGCATGCGGTTCCAAAACGCAACGGCCTGCAGGTCGACCAGACCCTCTCTGCCCTGGAACTGGCTGCTCTTGGCCACGGACACGCTCTGGTTCTGGAAACGCTGGCCCAACCGTATCTCGACAGCGGCCGGCTGATCCGTTCATCGGACAAGAAGATTAAGAGCCGGCACAGCTACTATCTCGTCACCGACGGCTCGCGTCAGGCACTCGGCCCCGACGCCCAGATCTTTTGCGACTGGATGTTCCGGGAACTTGGCGGCGAAGCGGGATGAGGAATTTGTCCAGGGACACGAGCTGCTTGCCTGGTTGATCGGAACAAATTCCGTTTCATTCTTCGAGGCGCCGCTCCTCAGAGTTTGGTTTGAAAGTATCAGAGGACGCAGTTGACGTGGGTCGTGTAACGAACTTGCGCCTTGCTCAGTTGTCATAGTCGCCCCGGGCATCACTTTCGGATCAGACACTCAGGATGAGGACGAGAGTTTGGCTGAGCAAAAGCTCACCCGCTCGAGCTGCAAGGTTAATCCAGCGAGAAGGTGAACTCGAACAACCGGTCAATCGGGTCAAGCGGTTTGGGATCGCGGTATCGATTGAGGTCCAGCAGGCCCGCCTGAAGGTGTCCTGGTCTTTCAGGGCGGTCTGGATCCGGTCGAAGTCGGTCCAGAATTCCGGGTCGGTTCTGCGGACGCCAAAACGGTCAACGAGCTTGAGGAAATCATCTTGTGACCTGATCTCCCGAACCGTCTCCACGAAGGCCGGCAGGTGATCCTGTTTCACCTTGAACATGAAATTCGGATAGCTGCTGAACTGGCCGGGCACGACCGTCACGCTGTCGTTCTGGGGTTCGCGGCGCAGATCCTCGTTGAAGATGAAGGCAACGTTGCTGTGGGCCATGTCATGCACCAGGGTAAAGATCTGCGTGTCCCGTTCCGTTTCCACGAGCAGAACCGAGATATCAGGCAGGAACTTTGCATATGGCGCTGGTTTCTGGGCAAGCGGGCGTAGTTGCCCGGCAGGCGTGTCACTGGACGCACAGGCATTGCCGGTGCAGCGGTTGATAGGGTCTTGTTCAGCCACAGGCCAGCAGGTTCGCGCAGCAGCTCGGTGAGGAACTCCTCCTTGGGATCGCTGGTGGAAAAGGCGATACCTGTTGGAGACCTGGTGTCGAGCGCGCTTTCCTTCCAGAGATCGACCATGCTGACAAGCGGACCCTGATACCAGCTTTCGTGCATGAGTTTGCGCACTTGTGGCGGCAGGAACGACAGGAAGGTTCGCTCTCCTTCACGGCGCAGGCTGTCCATATAAAGGCGTGTCGTGAGCTGGTGTTCCACGTTGCCGAAGACATCGAACCCGGCAACGAGATTGTAGTAGATCCGCTCGAACAGCGGGAAATCGATTACCCAGGCGGTTTCGGGCACCGCGCCAACGAAGCCTGTCATCACCGAGGCGGAAGAGAAATTACGGTAGACGGTCAGACGGGCATCGACTTCGGAGCCATCACCTTGCCAGATGTCACCGTAGTCGGGGCCGCCTTCCGCCAGGAACTTGCGTTCATACCGCCCCTTGCGAAACTCCTGATACTTGACCGGTCCGAGCGACAGGAAGCCTTCCAGACGCTTGGACAGTTTTCCCTTTGATTGGGCGACCGGCAGTTCGAGGATCGGGGTCGCGGCTTCCAGGAAGCTCGGGTCTGTGACGGAGAGATCGGCGTCGGGTGTCAGGAAGGAGACCCAGAAACGGTCCTCGATCACGTTCACCGCGACCTGGCCGTAGCAGACCGGACCACGAATGAAAGAGCGGACAAAATAAAGCGCTTCGTCCAGCAGGAACTGGTAGCGGCTGCGGGCAGGAATGGCGCGGAAGGTCGACAGCGGGTTGCCGCCTGCAGCCGTTGAATAGGGCGGCAGGCTCGCAATCTCCCAGTCACTTTTCAGGAACAGGTCTTCATAGCGGTTCAGGCGTTTGGGGCCGATCTCATAGACCATGTGCTCCTTGTGCAGGATGGTGCCGTCAATCGGGATGAGCCTGTAATGAAAGGGGCCACCTGGATCGTCAAAGGGTCGGCGCGAGGCAATCTCATCTGGAGGCGAGCCGGTGGCGGTTCTGGAACGGATTACGCGGAAGAAGCGGTTCTGGTCATCGCCTTCCAGGTGCAGATGGGCCAGGAACAGATGTTCATAGATATAGCGCGCGACAAGTTTCGACCGCTTGTCGCCGCGGTTGAAGAACGTTTCGACGGTGTGCACCGACTGTTCGACACTCTGTGGCAATCCTTTGCCGGCGTCCGGCGCAGGTGCCCCATCCTTGGCCCAGGACAGCAGGGTCTCGTAGTCGCCATCTGCAAGCGGCGCCATGGCAAAGGGCATGCCGCCCTGCGGGTGTTCCTTGAGATAGTCATTCACCTTGCCGGGCATGGCGCAGGTGTTTGCACGCAGCGTCGAAATGTCGATGTCGTCAGGAAGCGGCGCTCCGAGCTTGAACGAATTCTTGCGGCCGGCCAGCAGCAGTTGTTCCAGAACGGATGGCCCGTCCTGTGCACCGACAACGTCGAAGAAACCCTTGGCGCGCCAGCCCGGAACAGACTTTGCATCGATCCCCAGGCGTGTCATCGGAGCATCTTCCAGACGCGAGGAATCGTAGACTTCTGCTTGCTTGCTCCGCGCATCCAGCCCGCGGCGGATGACAGCTTGAGCTGACAAGGCGCGTCATAGCAGCCGTGGCAGACGACGCAGCGCTTGTTGAGGACATCGAGAGCTGACGTGTCCTCCTGCGCCGATGCAGCACCAGCACAGCAAATCAGAAGTATGGCGCGAAACGCCTGTTTCAGGATCCGGGGCCAGAGAGCCTGAAGGCGGCCGGCCGCACTCATGCCAGAGGCATCAACCTTCATCGTCTTCCATCCGCGGACGGGTCACCCGGCTCGGATCGTCAGGCCCCTTGTAGTTGAACAGGTACGCCCAGGCGGCATAGGCGGTGATTGCCGCCATGATGTAGACCCAGGTGATGTTGCCGAATGCATATTCCACTCCGGTCCAGCCGGCGCAAAAAGCGACCAGAACAATTCTGCGCCAAAGCGCATCAAACCAGGGATGTTCTACGGGACCAAACACAGTTTTGCCTTCCTTTTGCGTCATCTGAGCCGAGCTGCCCGGGCTTGCTGACGTAGCGGGAGCCTCAAGAGCTTGCAAAATCAGGCAAAACTTGCCTGCCATCACCTGATTACACCTTGAAACTGGCTGCTGAACAAGGGAATGTGGCGTACCACTCCCGGCCACGGAAATTCATGTTGATAAGAGGAGCCTGGCTTCCGACATGCTGACTGCGCTTGATCTCCTGACAGCTAATGACACGCCAGGTCAACACCCACCTTCCTATTACGCTGCAACTGCCAACAGGCAAACGGCTCACCCGGTTCTCGATGGCTCACACACCTGCACGGTCTGCGTCATCGGTGGCGGTTATACGGGGCTATCGGCTGCATTGCATCTGGCTGAACGGGGTGTTGACGTCATCCTCCTGGAAGCCAACCGGATCGGGTGGGGCGCCTCGGGCCGCAATGGCGGCCAGGTCGGTTCCGGCCAGCGCATGGACCAGACGGTTCTGGAAGAACGCCATGGCAAGTCTCACGCCAGATTGCTGTGGGACCTTGCTGAGGATTCCAAGGCGCTGGTCAAGGACCTGATCATCAAGCACCAGATCGCCTGCGACTACACGCCGGGGATACTGCATGCCGATCACCGCAAGAGTTTTGTCGAGGAAAGCCGGGACTATGTCGAGCATCTCAGGCTCGTCTACGGCTATGAGGACATTCGCTTTGTCGGTCCGGATGAAATCGGCGAGCAGGTCGCAGTCCCCGGTACTACGGCGGCTCTCTGGACACGGGCGCAGGCCATCTGCATCCGCTCAATTTCGCACTGGGTCTCGGGCAGGCACCGAAGCGGCAGGGGCAAGGATTTTCGAGGAAACCAAGGTCACCGGCATTGACGGCCAGGGCACGGGACGGATCACCGTGAGGACGGGGCAGGGCGACGTTCGTGCAGAGCACGTCATTCTGGCGTGCAACGGTTATCTCGGCCGCCTTGACCGGCAGACCGCCGCGCACGTCATGCCGATCAACAATTTCATTGTCGCAACGGAGCCCTTTTCGGAAGACGAGGCGCAAAAGATCATCCGCAACAACGTCGCCGTGGCCGACAGCAAGTTCGTCATCAACTATTTCCGTCTGTCG
>LZQR01000161.1_pt1 | contig 18602 bp, 26 predicted proteins | sample 768601 | NCBI WGS metagenome assembly LZQR01 (sample SAMN05207299, study PRJNA324521) | oil field metagenome | isolation source: sample BH-FW-24 from oil reservoir | place: India: Bombay High | collected 2015-12-04
CGGCGGACGCCGCCGCGTGAGGACCAGTCCTATCTGCAGTCTGACGCTCGGCGGACTATCTGACCGGCGCGCTGATCGGGCTGGGCGATGACGGCATCCGATTGCCCGGCGGCATACGCTCCATGCGGGGGCTACGCCGCCATTTCCGGCAACTGACCTTCCACGTGCCGCTGGATGCCGACTTCGATGCGCTCGCCGTGCCTTATCGGGCCGTGGTGACGGATTTCGCGACTGGTGACCCGGTGGCGCTGTCCTCGGGCGATCTCGTGCAGGCCATGCTCGCCAGCATGGCCGTGCCGGGCGCCTTTCAGCCGCGTGAGATCGATGGCGCGCTGTATGTGGATGGCGGGATGGCCGCGCAATTGCCCGTGCAGATGGCTCAGGCGATGGGCGCGGACATCATCATCGCGATCGACACCACGGTCGAACCGCCAGCGCCCACGGCCTCCCCATCCATGGCGGACACACTGCAACAGCTGATCCGCGTCTCGGTCTGGCGCAATCGGCAGGAGGATGTGGCGCGCCTGGGCGGCGATGACCTGCTGCTGTCGCCCTCCCTTGAGGGCTTGAGCACCACCACGTTCGAGCGCGCGTCTCGTGGCGTGGCGGCCGGCGAGCAGGAAGCCCGGCGCCATGAGACCCGGCTGCGCGCCATAGCGGATCTGGCGGCGCCCCGCCGGGCCAGGGACATCGCGCGCACCCACCCCGCCCAGATGGCGGATGCGGAGTTGCGGGTGATCAACAACACGCCTCTGAACGACACGCTGCTGAGTGCGCGCGCCAATGTGCGCCCGGCGCTGGAGGATGACGAGGCTCTGCTGTCGCGGCGTCTGAATGCCCTGACGGCGTTCGGCGCGCTGGGGGAGGCGGATCTGGCGCAGGACGGGCAGGGGCTCGTCCTGATGGTGGATGAGCGTGATATCGGGCGCTCCCAGCTCGAGGGCGGCGTGCGCCTGTCCAATACGTTTGCAGGAGATTCCACCTTCTCGGTGCTGGCGCGCTATTCGCGACGCCCCTTTTCCCATCATGGAGGCGATTTCAGCCTGTCGCTTGAGCTCGGCACGACCAACGGGCTTGAAGCCGTGCTTCAGCAGCCTTTCGGCGCAGCCGGGCGCTATTTCTACGAGCCGAGCCTTTATTATGAAGCGAGCAGATCCCGCTCAATATCGGGGATCTGCGCGTCGCCGAGTTCTGGGATCAGAAGGCCGGGGCTCGCCTGCGTTTCGGGCGCGAGCTGGGAGATTGGGGGGTGGTCTATGCGGGCGGCGAGATGCGGCGAGGACGCACGGAAAGCAAGGTGTCCCTGCTCGGCGAGCTCGATCCTCTGGTCTACACCTGGCCGGTTTCGGAGGCGGGGTGCGCGTGGATACGCTGGATCATGTGAGCTGGCCGACGCACGGCATGGCGCTGAGCGGTGAGGCGTTCCAGCTTTACAGCATCGGGGATGAGGGCTCGGACACCGTCCAGCTTCAGGCCTCCGCTCTGCGCGCTTTCTCACTGGGTCAGAGCCATCTTCTGGCCAGCGTGCGCGCCGGCGAGGTTCGCAACGCGAATGACGATCCCATAGACCTGATCACGCTGGGAGGCTTCCGGTCCCTCTCCGCCTATGCCCAGAACGCCATTCCGACCAACGGCTATGTCTATGGGTCGCTCGAGGCGTATCAGCGTCTCGACCGGACGGGCGCCGTCTTCAACATGCCAGTCTATGTGGGCGTCCTTCTGGAGGCGGCCCATGTGGAGCTGGACATTTTGGGGCCGGGTGAGGCCGGCGCGACCTATTCCGGCGCAGTCTATCTGGGGCTCGACACCGTCTTGGGGCCGGTGATCCTGGGCGGCGGCGTGGGAGAGGAGGGAGCAGGCGGCGTCTTCCTGCATGTGGGCGGCTCCTTCTAACCCTATACACTTTCGATAATTGATATGCGACGATCTGCCTAATGGCGCTGCCGGACCACGAGGTCGATGCTTTCCCAAAACAGATGCGCCTTCATCAGGAAGCGACGCAGGGATCGGGAGGCATGATATGGCGGATATCGTAATTCTGGGCGCCGGACTGGGCGGTTTGCCCATGGCGTTCGAAGCGCGCGAACAGATGCGCAAGTCGGACACCATCACGGTGATCAGCGATTCATCGACCTTTCACTTCACCCCCTCCAACCCCTGGGTGGCGGTGGGCTGGCGCGAGGCCGAGCAGATCAAGATCGAGTTGGGCCCCTTGCTGAAAAAGCGCGGCATCGCGTTCATCCATTCCGCCGCCAGCAAGGTCCATCCCGAGCGCAATGAAATCGCCCTGAGCAATGGCGAGAGCGTGCATTACGACTATCTGGTCATCGCCACCGGACCCAAGCTGGATTTCGACGCCATTGAAGGGCTTGGGCCCCATGGCGGCCACACCCAGTCGGTCTGCCATGTGAACCATGCCGAGACGGCCTATGAAGATTGGCAAAGGCTGGTCGCTGACCCCGGACCGGTGATTGTCGGCGCCGTCCAGGGCGCGTCCTGCTTCGGTCCGGCCTACGAGCATGTCTTCACGCTGGAAACCGATCTGCGGCGCAAGAAGATCCGCGATCAGGTGCCCATGACCTTCGTGACCTCGGAACCCTATATCGGCCATCTGGGCCTGGACGGGGTCGGCGACACCAAGGGGCTGCTGGAGCATGAGCTTCGCCAGCGGTCGATCCGGTTCATCACCTCCGCTCGCATCACCAAAGTGGAGGCGGGGCTGATGCATGTGGAGGAGGTTGGCCGCAAGGGCGAGGTTGTCGAGACACACGCGCTGCCCTTCAAGCATTCCATGGTGCTGCCAGCCTTCAAGGGCGTGGATGCGGTCTTCGGCGTCGAGGGGCTGGTGAACGAGAAGGGTTTCGTGCTGGTGGATCGCCATCAGCAGAATCCCAACTGGCCGAACATCTTCTCGGTCGGGGTCTGCGTCGCGATCCCGCCGGTGGCGAGCTATCCGGTGCCCGTGGGCGTGCCGAAAACCGGTTTCATGATCGAATCCATGGTGCGCGCCGCCGCGCAGAATATCCGCGCCCTGATTGACGGGCGCCCTATGAAGCATGAATCCACCTGGAATGCGGTCTGCATCGCGGACTTCGGCGATGGCGGAGTCGCCTTCGTCGCCATGCCGCAAATCCCGCCGCGCAATGTGAACTGGGCCATGGAAGGGCGCTGGGTGCACATGGCGAAAGCGGCGTTCGAAGGCTATTTCATGGGCAAGATGCGTCGCGGGGTCAGCGAACCCTTCTATGAGCGCATGATGCTGGACATGCTGGGCATCACCAAGGTGCGTGACAGTCAGGCCTGACGGCGGACAAGAAAAACCCCGGCGTGGGGGACGCCGGGGCTTCTCGCCTGACGACTGGGGCGAACCTTCTAGGAAAAGGCGCCGCCAGGCTTCACCCCCATGAGCTTGAAGATCATGGCGGCGGGACAAAAGCCCGTGAAGCTGGACTGGACAAGGTTCAGTCCCACGAACGCCGTCAGCAACAGCCAGTACGGGCTGTAGAGCTGTGACAGCAGAAGAGAGACCAGGATCATGGTCCCGGCCAGAAGGGTGACTGCGCGTCCGATGGTCATGTTGGCCTCATTTATTATCAGTTTCGATAATTGATAAATGATATGGTGTCCAGCGACGTTTGCTGCAATGTGGCGGTCTGACGCGGTGATGATTGTTAGACCCTGAACATGAAAACGCCGGCCTCATCGAGGCCGGCGTTTCAGGTGACAGCTATGGGCTCTCTCCTTAGCCGTGTTCCTCGATATGGGCTTCCATCGCCTCATATTGCTCCTTCACCTTGCCGCGCGGCGGCTTGGTGACCGCGTCCGTGATCAGGATGGCGAGGGTGGAGGCGATGAAGCCGGGCACCATCTCGTACATGATCGAGGACAGCGAGTTGCCGCCGATTGTGATGGGCGCATACAGCCAGAACAGCACCACAAGCGCGCCGACCACCATGCCGGCGATCGCGGCCGAACGGCTCATATTGCGGCGATACAGGCTGAACAGGATCAGCGGACCAAACGCGGCGCCGAAACCGGCCCAGGCGTTGGACACCAGATCGAGGATCGAGCTCGACCGGTCAAAGGCGAGCGCGATGGCCACCAGCGACACGACCAGAACCGAAAGGCGACCGATCAGCACGAGCTCCTTCTGGCTGGCGTTGCGACGCAGGAAGGTCTTGTAGAAGTCCTCCGTCAGCGAGCTCGAGGACACCAGAAGCTGGCTGGAGATGGTGGACATGATCGCCGCCAGGATCGCCGCCAGCAGGAAGCCGCCCACCAGCGGGTGGAACAGGATCTGGCTCATCAGGATGAAGATGGTTTCGGGATCGGTGAACTCGATATGGGCCTGTTCGATCACCGCGCCGTTCTGGGTGACGAAGGCGAGACCGAAAATGCCCGTCAGCACCGCGCCGATGACCGTGACGATCATCCAGCTCATGCCGATCCAGCGCGCCACGGCGACATCCTTGAGGGTGCGGATCGCCATGAAGCGCACGATGATGTGCGGCTGACCGAAATAGCCCAGCCCCCAGCTCATCGCCGAAATGATGCCCAGTATGCTCATGGAGGTGAGCGGGTCCGGTATCATCGAGAGGTAATGGGGCACGTCGGAGACCGCATTCGTGGTCTCCACGATATCGCCGAGCCCGCCCAGCTGCGTGAAGGCGACGATGGGCACCATGATCAGGGCGATGAACATGATCACGCCCTGGACAAAGTCGGTCAGGCTCACCGCCAGGAAACCGCCGAACAGGGTGTAGGCGATCACCACGCCGGCGGTCAGGAACAGGCCCAGACGGTAATCAAGGCCGAAGCTGGCTTCAAACAGCTTGCCGCCCGCGACCACGCCCGACGAGGTGTAGAGGGTGAAGAAGATCACGATCACCACGGACGACAGGATGCGCAGCACGCGCGTATTGTCGTGGAAGCGCTTCTCGAAATAGTCCGGAATGGTGATCGCGTCGTCAGCGACCTCGGTGTAGACGCGCAGGCGCGGAGCCACGAGCAGATAGTTGAAATACGCCCCGATAACGAGGCCTACCGCGATCCAGGCTGCGCCGAGGCCAGAGACGTACACGCCCCCGGCAAGCCCATCAGCATCCAGCCCGACATGTCGGACGCGCCCGCAGAGAGCGCGCCGACCGCCGGGTGAAGTTGACGCCCGCCCAGCATGTAGCCGGACACGTCATCAGTAGATTTCTTGTAGGCATAGAGCCCGATGCCCAGCATCAGGACAAAATACCCCGCAAGCGATACAAGCGCTTCAACTTGCATATTGGCCCCCGAGTGAACGCGTTAATGGGTTCGATTAATCTATGTTTTTGGGCTTACGGCCGGGTCTGGCCGTTGCCGCGGACACGGTATTTGAAGCTGGTCAGTTGCTCCAGCCCCACCGGACCCCGCGCGTGCATTTTGCCCGTTGCGATGCCGATCTCAGCGCCCATGCCGAACTCGCCGCCATCGGAGAACTGGGTGGAGGCGTTGTGCATCACCACGGCTGAGTCGATCTCGTTCAGAAAGCGTTCGGCCACTTGCGCATCCTCGGTGACGATGGCGTCGGTGTGGGCGGAAGAGTGCTCTGAAACGAACGGAATGGCCTCGTCTGGACCGTCCACCAGCTTCACCGACAGGATGGTGTCGAGATACTCGGTGTAGAAGTCCTCGTCCGTCGCCGGCTTGATCCGGGAATCGATCTCGCGCGCTTCAGCTTCGCCGCGCACTTCGCAATCGCCGAGGGCGTCCATGGCCATCGGCAGGAAGTCCTTGGCGACCTTGCGGTCCACGACAAGACTCTCCGTGGCGCCGCAGATGCCGGTGCGACGCAGCTTGGCGTTCTTGATGATCGCCGCCGCTTGGTCAGATCCGCCGCTGCATGCACATAGGTGTGACAGTTGCCATCCAGGTGCAGCAGGTCGGCACCCGCGCCTGATCGCGCACCAGAGAGACAAGACCCTTGCCGCCACGCGGAATCACAAGGTCCACGTAATCCGCGCAGGTCAGCAGGGCCTGCACCGCGTCGCGGTCGGTGGTGTCGATCATCTGGATGCAATCGAGCGGCAGATCGGCTGCTTCCAGACCCTTGGCGAGACATTCGACGATCACGCGGGTGGAGTTCAGACTCTCCGAGCCGCCGCGCAGGATGACGGCATTGCCCGATTTCAGGCAGAGAGCGCCGGCGTCCGCGCCCACATTGGGGCGGCTTTCATAGATCATGCCGATCACGCCCAAAGGCGTTGCGACCCGCTCGATGGTCAGGCCGTTCGGGCGTTCCGTCGTGTGCAGAACGCGACCCACCGGGTCGGGCAGCTCGGCGATCTTGTCCAGCGCATCCGCAATGGCACCCACCCGTTCTTCATCCAGGATCAGACGGTCGATAAAGGCGGCGGGTTTGCCCGCAGCCTTGACGCTGTCGACATCCTTGGCGTTCGCTTCGAGCAGCCGTCCGCAATTGTCGCGCAGGGCCTGGGCGGCGGCCGTCAGCGCCGTGTTCTTGCGCTCTGTCGAGGCAGAGGCGAGAGAGCGGGCGGCGGTCGCGGCGCGACGGCCCAGCTCGTTCACATAGGCGGTGACGTCGTTGGTGTCGGTCATGTCATTCATCCGGCTGAGAACAGCGGTCATACGGTGGCTGGCTCCTTTGTAGCGTCTGTTATCGGGGGCGTGCGAGTTAAAGCTTATCCGCGCAGTTCCACTGCACGGGAATAGGCGGCGTCGAGCGCGGCGTTCAGGCGTTCATCCAGAACGCCGTCGCCATTGAGAGCATTGACGCCGGCCGCTGTGGTGCCGCCCTTGCTCATGATCGAGTTGCGCAGGTCTTCAAACCCGGCTTCGTCTTCAAGCGCGAGAGCCATGCAGCCTGCCAGCGTCTCGATGACGAGGCGACGGGCGTCTTTTGGGTCAAAGCCCTGCGCTTCGACCGCCTTCTGGTAGGTGCGGGCGAATTCGAAGACATAGCCCGGCCCGCTGCCGGCGGCGGCGGTGATGCGGTCGATCTGGTCTTCGTCCTCAAGCCAGATCGCTTCACCCACAGCTTCGCCGAGGGTCGTTCCGAGCTCTCGATGGTCCTTGGTCGCGCGATCATCGGCGTAGAGACCGCTGACGCCGCGTCCCACACGCGCGGGCATATTCGGCATCAGGCGCAAGGCGCTGACCCCGCCGGCGGCTTCGGAAACCTTGGCGGCGGAGGCGCCGGCAGCAATTGAAACCACGCATCCGTCCTCTTTCACGAACCTGGCGGCGGGCGGGATGGCGACATCGATCAGCTGGGGTTTCACGGCCAGGATCATGGCGTCGAAGCGCTCATCCTGGGGCAGATCATCCACCGACTTCACCCATTTCGCCCCAAGGGGCAGTTTGGGTTCGCCCGGATCGACGACCGTCACGCCGACGCCGCCAAGTTTGATCCACCGCGAAAGCAGGGCGCCGCCCATGTTTCCGCATCCGACCATAATCAAATTCCAGCGCACGATGCCTCCGTCTCCGCTATGCAACACATGTGCGTCAATCCAGTATGACGCGACGCCGCATCATTTAGATGACGAAGTAAGCTTTTTCAACTCGATGCAGAGTTTAGGCGCTGAAACACCCTGTAAACTACGCTTTTAAAGCCCTTTTGCGGGGGTGGAATTTCAGGGTGTCTGCCCTTGAATTATTTCGAACAAAAAGTATGTTTCCCCCGTCTGAGCGGCATGCTGCGCCGCGTCACAGGAGAGGTATTGTTTTGTCAGATCGCCAACGCGTCGTTGTTAAAATCGGCTCATCGCTGCTCGCAAACGAGGAGCATCTCACCCTGCGCTACGCCTTCATGCACGGGGTGATGGAGGATGTCGCCCGGTTGCGCGAAGAGGGCATTGACGTGGTCCTGACCTCGTCGGGCTCCGTGGCGATCGGCCTGTCGACCATTGGCGTGGCGCCGGAAGAGGCGGGTCTGCTGGACAAGCAGGCGGCCGCCGCCTGCGGGCAACCCCTCCTGATGAACGCCTACAAGCAGATTGCCCTTGAGTACGGGTTCGACATTGCTCAGGTGCTGGTGACGCTGGATGATCTTGAGGATCGTCGCCGCTTCCTGAACACCAAGAACACCATCACCCGGCTGATCGAGCATGGCGTCATGCCCATCGTGAATGAAAACGACTCGGTCACGACCCAGGAGTTGAAGGTGGGTGATAATGACCGTCTGGCCGCCAAGGTGGCCCAGATGGTCCAGGCCGACCAGCTGGTGATCCTGACGAGCGTGGATGGTCTGTATGACCGCAATCCGGAAGAAGAAGGCGCCCAGCACGTGCCGGTCGTCGAGGACGTGTCCGAATATCTCGAGGTGACCAGCTCGGTCAGCGCGCTCGGCACGGGCGGCATGCTGACCAAGATGCGCGCCGCGAACATGGCGCAGAACGCTGGCGTGGAAACGATCATCGGTCAGGGTGAAGTGGACCGCCCCGTCTCGGCGCTTCTTAAGGATGAGCGCCGTCACACCAAATGCGTGGCGCTGGGCGATCCCGACAGCTCCTGGGCGATCTGGCTTACGGACCGCCTGCAGCAGGCGGGCGGGCTCGTGGTCGACGAGGAAACCGCCAAGCAGCTGCGCAAGGATCGCACCGATATCGGTCGTGAGGCTGTGGTGTCGGTGCAGGGCGAGTTCAACAAGGGCGATGTGCTGCACATCTATGATGAAGCGGGCGAAGAGCTGGCGCGCGGCATGTCGAACTTCACGTCTGCCGAGATCCTGCTCCTGGCGCGGAATTGTGACTCCGAGCCGTCCGAGCTTCTGGGCTATGAATCAAAGCCGCGAATCATCTCGGCGGACAATATGGCCGTCCTCAAGGAGCACCACCTGCCCTGGGATGCGCCCACGGATTCGGTGCGCATGGTCAGCTAGGACCTGAGACACGACTCTGCATGAGGGAAGGGGCGCCATGGGCGTCCCTTTTCTTTTGCGCGCATGGCGAATTGAGGGGGCTCAGATGCGAGCAGCCCCGCCTTGAAGATCAAGGCGGGGCTTGCAGCTCACACTCTTTGAGAGGTCATCGCCGCTGATGGCTCCTCGGGACGGGCTCGAACCGCCGACCCAGCGATTAACAGTCGCTTGCTCTACCAACTGAGCTACCGAGGAACGTTCATCAGCGATGAGGTGGTGTGTATATCCATGGCGTTGGACGCGATCAAGCGGCTGAGTGCAGCCCGATGCAGTTTCGTTTCAGTTCGCCGCGGTGCAGGCAAAAAAATCGGGAGCCCGGAAGCTCCCGAAAAGGCATTGGGTGGATGGTGGGGTGTCTTCGAAGGAAGACGGGTAAACAAATACTGAGTCGGGAGTTAACAACGGCCTAACGTTAATGGAAATTCTCCACATTTCCCCACAGACTCCGATCTGCTCGCGGAAAGCCCGGCCCTGTGATACTTTGCCTTTAAAACAAAGCAGACGGGGAGGTCGTCATGGCCGAGCGCAGCGCCAGCTACCAGGAATTCTGGCCCTTTTACCTTCGTGAGCACGCCGAGGCGGGCACGCGCTACATGCATTACGCCGGTACGGTGATTGGTACGGCGATTCTCGCCGCCGCTCTGGTCACGCAGACCTGGTGGGCGATTTTGCTCTGGCCGCTGACGGGATATGGTTTCGCCTGGGTCAGCCACGCCTTTATCGAGCGCAACAAGCCGGCGACCTTCATTCACCCGTTCTGGTCGTTCATCAGTGATTACCGGATGACGGCGCTGGCGTTCACGGGGCGTCTCAAGCCTGAACTGGTCAAGGCAGGCGTTCTGGATCATCCGCACGCGCAAGCCGCGGAATAGTCCGTCAGCCCTGCGGGACCGCTGAGGGGCGTTTCGTGGGAGAGGGTGGAGGCGCCACCCGGAATCGAACCGGGGTACACGGATTTGCAATCCGCTGCGTCACCACTCCGCCATAGCGCCGCCGTGTGGTGGGTCGCCATCTATACAAAAGCGCGAAGGCGCCCGCAACGCGGTTTGAGGGGGCTTTGACAGCTTGTGCTGTACAATATTGCAGTGGCCTGGCGCCGCAGGGGCGTCTCTTGGCCTTGCAGGTCTGAAAGCGGGCGCGATATAAGCGGCCCGCAGATTCAACAAGGGGACGCCGTCGCGCCATGTCCGAATTCGAGACCGCCCGCCTCGCCATGGTCAACAGCCAGATTCGTCCGAACGATGTCACCGATCATCGTATTCAGGACGCGATGGCCGACATTCCGCGCGAGCGCTTCCTGCCCAGGTCGCAATCGGCCAAAGCCTATGCCGACATCGAGGCGAAAGTGGCGGAAGGCCGCTTCATGCTCACCCCGCGTGATCTCGCCAAGCTGATCCAGGCGGCCGATATCCGCCGCACGGACGTGGTTCTTGATGTGGCCTGCGGCCGTGGCTATTCGACCGCGGTTCTGGCGCGCATGGCGGAGACCGTCGTTGGCCTGGAGCAGAAGGATCTCGGTCTTGTCGAGAAGGCGACCGACGCTCTCAACGCCATCGAGACCGACAATGCGGTCGTGGTCGAGGGGGACCTGTCCAAGGGCGTGCCCGGACAGGGCCCGTTTGACGTGATCATCGTCAACGGCGCCGTTGCTGAGCCTGCACAGGCCTGGCTTGACCAGCTCGCTGTCGGCGGGCGGCTGGCTGTGATCGTTCGCGACGGAACTGTCGGGCAGGCGCGTATCTATACCAAAGCGCAGACTTCCGTGGGTGACCGGAGCGTGTTCGACACGACCGCGCCCTATCTGCCGGGTTTCGAGCCGGAAGCAAAATTCGCCTTCTAGAGCGGTCTGTTACAGAACCGTATGGCTAGGGTGACATTTGCACCGTACACCGCACGCCGAGCGCCGTATAAGAAGGCGTGTCGGGATTGCGCGTTTTGCGCAAGGGATGGTCAAGAGGGACGCCCCATGAAACGTTTTCTGTGCGCCGCTGCACTGTCGGTTCTGTCTGCAGGTCTTGCGCCGTGGGGACTGGCGCAGGCCCAGTCTCTGAACGAGACGCTCGCCGCCGCCTATGAATCCAACCCCACGCTCGGCGCTCAGCGCGCCAGCCTGCGTCAGTCTGAAGAGGGGTATTTCCAGGCGCGCGCGGGCTTGCTGCCCAGCCTGTCGGCGACCGGGTCCGTGGGTGAAACGGTCGATACCTGGGGCGGGGCTCCGGAGAACGATTCCTCCAGCTATGGGCTGACGCTGAACCAGTCCATCTACCGGGGCGGCCGGACGCGCGGCTCCATCGACGCCTCGCTGGCGCGGATTGAAGCCGCGCGCCAGCAATTGCGCTCGACCGAACAGTCGGTGCTGCTCGATGCTGTCAGCGCCCACATGAATGTGGTGCGCGACAGCAGGTTGTCGCCATTCGCAGCAATAACGTCGAGGTGCTGGCCGAGCAGCTGCGCGCCGCCCGCGACCGGTTTGAAGTGGGTGAGATCACCCGCACTGATGTCGCCCAGGCCGAGGCGCGCCTGTCTGGCGCTCGCGCCAGCTTTCCGCAGCCCAGGCCGCCTCGCAGCGTCCCGCGCGGGCTATGCGCGCGTGACCGGGGTCGATCCTGTGGAGCCTGACAATGCCGGCCCGTCCGAGCAGGTGCCCGCAGAATTCGCCGACGCCGCCGAAGTGGCGATCAACCGCAATCCCGACCTGCTGGCGGCCCAGTACGCCGAGCAGGCGGCGGAATATGGCGTCCGGGTCGCCCGCGGCGCGCAACTGCCGGAAATCGGTCTGCGCGCTTCTGTGTCCGAGGGGCGCGAAAGTGACTTCTCCGGTCAGGGTCGCGGCACCGCCTCGATCACGGCCAATGTGACCATGCCGATTTTCACCGGGGGGCTGAACCGCTCGAATGTGAGAGAGGCGCGCGCGGCGGCCGATCAGGCGCGTCTGTCGGGGCTGACGGTGCGTCGTCAGGTCATCGAGGGCGCCACCAATGCGTGGAACAATTATCTGGCGGCTCTGGCGGTCATCGAATCCAGCCGCGAGGCTGTTCGCGCCAACGAAATCGCCTTTGAAGGGGTTGAGCAGGAGGCGCTTGTGGGCCTTCGCACGACCCTGGACGTGCTTAACGCCGAGCAGGAATTGCTGAACTCCCGTCTTGAACTGGTGCGCGCCGAGCGTGACTTGACGGTGGCCAGCTATGCGCTTCTGCAGGCGATGGGCCAGCTTGACGCCCAGAGCTGGGGCTGCCGGTCGAGGCGGAAGATGTGCGGTCGCGTTTTGAAGAAGCTCGTGGGGCTAACTTCGACTTAACGCCCTGGAATTAGACCATTGGAAATCAAGGAAGGGTGCTGGACAGCCAAGCTTGCCGCGCCTAACCTGTGCGCCGCCGTTTACCCCTCGACGGACGAAGGACGTCTCTATGGCTCAGGATACCGACCAAGAACCGACGATGGAGGAAATCCTCGCCTCCATTCGCCGTATCATTAACGAAGACGAAGAAGAGCCGAAGGCTGAAGAGGCCGAAGCCGAGGCGGAGGAGCCTGCGCCGGAGCCTGAGCCCGAGTTCGAGGCCGAGCCGGAACCCGAGCCTGAGCCGGAACCTGAAGTCGAGTTCGAGGCCGAACCGGAGCCCGAACCCGAGCCGGAACCGGAAATGGACATGGAGGACGCGCTGGAGCTGACCGAGCGTGTCGAGGATGAAGACGAGCCGATGGACGTGGCCGATGATCTCATGATCATGGACCGCGAGCCGGATCCCGAACCCGAGCCGGAAGTCGAGTTTGACGCCGAGCCTGAGGAGGAGCCCGAGGAGGACAGCCTCATCGACGCCGCTCCGGCCTCCGCGGCTGCAGGCATGTTCGCGGCCCTGTCGGAGAATCTGCGCGTCTCATCCCAGCAGGGCCAGACTCTGGAAGGCATTGTGCGCGAACTGATGCGTCCGATGCTCAAGCAATGGCTCGACGAAAACCTGCCCTCCATCGTGGAAGAGAAGGTGCAGGCCGAGATCGAACGGATTGCGCGCCGCGGCCGCTAACCGGTCTTGCGCAGGATCTGACATATGGAACGGGCGCCGTGTCACGGCGCCCGTTTTCTTTGGCCCCTCTCTGTAAACGAGCTGCCCATGCGTGATCTGAACCAGGCGATAGCCGACCTGACTCCCTGGCTTGAGAGCCTTGAAAGCGAGCGAAAGTCCGCGGTGGCGCAGTGTTACAAGGGGCTGGTGCTTGGGCTGGTCGTGGCGGCGGCCTTCGTTCTGGTCTGCGTGGCTGCGTCCTGGCCGCCGCCCGTCATGATGATCGGGGGCGGGGTGATCTTCGTCCTGGGTCTTGTCTGGGGCAACCAGCCGCTCAACAGATTGCGCAAGACGGTCAAGACAGGCCTCAATGACCGTTTTGCGGAAGCCTTCGGCATGCGCTATCGCGCCGAGGTTCAGGACCCGATCCGCTTTAACGCCTTCCGTGAGCATGACCTGCTTCCCGGTTATGACCGGCGCAGCTTCGAGGATCACTTCTCAGGCGAGGCGCACGGCGCAGATTTCGATCTGTATGAGGCCCATCTCGAACAGAAACGCCGGACCAAGAAACGCACCTATTACGTCACGGTGTTTCGCGGCGTCCTGATCCGGATCAATTTCCCTCGGACCGTGGAGGGCGTCACGCTGGTGACCCGGGACGCCGGCATTTTCAACGCATTGGAAGGCTGGGCGAAAAAGACGTTTGGCGGCCAGAAGCTTGAGCGGATCGGTCTGGTGGATCCGACTTTCGAGAAGGCGTTCGAGGTCTATGGCACCGATCAGGTGATGGCGCGCTATCTGCTGACCCCATCCTTCATGGAGCGACTGCTCAAGCTGGAGCGCGTGCTGAAGGGCAAGAATGTCCGCTGTGTTTTGACGAGAAGCTGGGCGAGGGCGCCGGGCGGGGCGAATTGCTGATCGTTGCGGAAACTGGAAACAAGTTCGAGGCGGGCTCCATGTTCAAGCCGCTCACCGATCATGGCCGCATCGCCAGCTTGCACGGCGAGTTCTCGATGATCGACGATATCATCAACACCGTGCTCGAACCGCCGAGCGAGGGCGGGGGCGTCCTCTAGGCCGTTGGCTCCAGCAGATCCCAGCGATTGCCGTAAAGGTCCCTGAAGACAGCCACCTTGCCGTAGGGTTCGTGCCGCGTGGCTTCCTCGAACCGGACGCCTTCATGCTCCATTCGGGCGCGTTTGGTCTCAAGGTCGGTCGTATGCAGGAAGAAACCGACACGGTCGCCTGCACTGGCGCCAATGGCCGCGACCTGCTGGACGCCTCTGGCTCTGGCGAGCAGGAGCTTCACGCCGCCATCCCCGGCGCCGATCTCGACCCAGCGTTTGCCCTCGCCCAGGTCCTGATCGCTAATCAGTTCAAAGCCCAGCGCGCGTGTGAACCAGTCGATGGCCTCGTCATAATCGGCCACCAGATAGGTGATGGCGGCGAGGGTCTGTGCGGGCTGACTCACAGATCGAACACGCCCACGAACGGGACGTGGTCAGAGGCTTTTTCCTTGCCGCGCACATCCTTGGCGATCTCGACCGCTTTCAGACGATCCGCCGCTTGCGGGCTCAGCAGCAGATGATCGATGCGGATGCCGTTGTTCTTCTGCCAGGCGCCCGCCTGATAATCCCAGAAGGTGTACTGGTGCGCGCGGCCATCGGCTTGCATGAAGCTTCGGAATAGCCCAACCACAGGATCTCGGCGAAGGCGTCCCGGCTTTCAGGGCGGATCAGGGCGTCGCCTTCCCAGGCGGCGGCGTCATGCACATCGCTGTCTCGCGGAATGAGGTTGTAGTCCCCGGCGAGGATCACCGGCTCCTCAAAAGCCAGCAGCGACCGGGCATGCTCCTTAAGGCGCTTCATCCAGGCCAGCTTGTAATCGTATTTCGGGCCGGGCGCCGGATTGCCATTGGGCAGATAGATCGAGGCGACGCGGACCGGGCCGCTGTCCGCGCTGATCACGGCCTCGATATAGCGCGCCTGATCATCCTCATCATCGCCGGGCAGGGCGCGCTGGCTGATCTCTTCGATGGGGCGTTTTGAGAGAAGGGCGACGCGTTATAGGTCTTCTGGCCAACCGTCTCGACATTGTATCCGAGCTCCTCGATCTCGAGCCGGGGAAGCCTCATCGACTGTCTTGATCTCCTGCAGGCAGGCCACGTCCGGGCTCGCCTCCTTCAGCCAGTCGAGCACATTGGCAGGCGCGCTTGATCGAGTTGACGTTCCATGAAGCGACGGACAAGGTCATGTGATGCTCCCGACCAATGGGGCCCGAAAAACGGGGATGCTGGATGCGCGATCTTGCGGATGAGCCCGCGCCGAAACCCTACACGGTTTTGACCGTGATTCTGATGGGGCTTGCGACGCTGGTCGCAGTCGCCATTGGCTTCCTGAGTTTTGGCCTCTACCTGCCCAATCTGATGACCTTTTCCCAGGTCCTCAGTCAGGACGATGTGGACAAGGCGGCGCTGGCCGCCTTTCTGTTCCTGTCCGCAGGCCCCGTGATCGCGGCGGCGGGACTGATCCTGGGATGGATCAGTTTTCTGCTCTTCAGGGCGCCGAAGACGGGCATTCGGCTCGTCTTCTTTCCGCCTGTCGCCTGGGTGGTCGCCGTGCTGGCCTATTTCGCCCTGATCATGAGCGTGTGCGACGGCAGTTTCACCTGCGGCGCGTCGCTCTAGAACCCCTCGAACCGCGCGATCTCGTCCACCGGCGCGCGCTTGGAGCGCAGCTGGTTTACGGCGCGTCGGGATCGGCATAGCCAATCGCCATGCCGCAATAGACCTGATCGGGGCTTTCAACGCCCAGCGCCTGGCCGACAGTCTTGCAATGCGGCGTCCAGGCTTCCTGAAAACAGGTGGCGAGGCCGCGTTCCTGGGCGGCGAGCGCCAGGCTCATCATGAACATGCCCAGATGCGCCCATTGGTTGGGGTTCATCCGTTCATCAATCAGGAAGAACAGGCCTACCGGAGCGCGAAGAACTGGTAGTTCTGCATCAACCAGTTCAGGCGCTCCGCCTTGTCCTCGCGCGGCACGCCCATCAGGGCGTACATGTCCTCGCCCAGCTCATAACGGCGGGTGCGATAGGGCTCCCAAAGCTTCTCGGGATAGACCGGGAATTGGGCCTCATCATCAAACGGGTTTTCGGCGAGCTTCTTGGACACTGCATCCATGACGCGCTGGCGCGCTTCGCCAGTCGTCACGATAACCTTCCAAGGCTGAAGATTGCGCCCGATGCAGCAAAGCGAGCAACGTCGATCAGTGCACGCAATTCGGCTTCAGAAACCGGCTTGTCGAGAAAGGCGCGCGTGGAAATGCGCTTGTGCAGCGCGTCTTTGACCGAAAGGCTCATGAAATCTCCCCTGACGTGTTTTTCGCAGGGGAGCGCGAAACAAGCCCGAATGTCCAGATCAAGACGACAGGTTCACCCGGACGTGATCAGATCGAGAAGCTGGTTCCGCAGCCGCAGGCGGCGGTGGCGTTGGGATTCTTGATCTGGAAGCTCGCGCCGATCAGCTCGTCCACATAGTCGATGACCGAACCGGAGAGGAACTCCACGCTCATGGGATCGATCAATACGGTGGCTCCGTCACGTTCGATGCGCAAATCATCCTCGCGCGCCTCGTCGGTGAGATCGTATTTGTAGGAAAAGCCCGAACAGCCCCCGCCCTCGACCGAGAGACGCAGATAGCGCGAGCCTTGCGCCTTCGTGATCTCATTGATCTGCGCGGCGGCTGAGGGGGACAGGGAAATGTCCGTCGTATCGAGGGTGGTGCTCATGAGCGTCTGACTTTCCACGGCTGGCGTTTCGGCCTCGCATCAGTATATGGACGTTCCCGACGCCTGAAAAAAGACCTCAACAGTGACAGGAGCTGGAGATGGCCCCGATGCGCGCCCCTTATGCCTGCGATCCGGCGAAAAGCCGCGGCCGTCACCACCCTCAGCCCGAAAGCGCGATGCGCAGCGCCTTCCAGCGCGATCGCGACCGCATCATCATTCAAGCGCTTCCGCCGCCTGAAGGAAAAGACCCAGGTCTTTGTGGCCCATGAGGGTGATGCGTATCGGACCCGTCTGACCCATTCACTGGAGGTTTCCCAGATTGCCCGCACCCTGGCGCGGGCGCTGCAGGTGGATGAGGATCTCGCCGAAGCCAGCGCGCTCGCCCACGATCTCGGGCACCCGCCCTTCGGTCATTCGGGCGAGGACGCCCTGTCTGAATCCATGGTCGATTTCGGGGGCTTTGATCACAATGCCCAGACCCTGCGCGTCGTGACCAAGCTGGAGACCCGCTATCCAGAGTTCGAGGGGCTCAATCTGGCGTGGGAGACTCTGGAGGGCGTGGTCAAGCATAACGGCCCGCTGATGCAGGCGGGCGATGATCCGAAGGTGCTGCCCTGGGGGTTCCGCGCTATCCCGGCTGGCAGGCGCTGGAACTTCACACCCATGCCGGCATTGAAGGGCAGATTGCGGCGTTGTCCGATGACATCGCCTACAACAATCACGACATTGATGACGGGCTGCGCTCGGGCATCCTGAAGATCGAACAGCTCATGGACCTGCCGCTGGTGGGCGACGTCTTCCGTCGTTGCCGAGCGCGCTATCCCGATATTTCCGAGAACATCCTGATCCACGAGGCGGTCCGCGAGATGATCGGCCTGATGGTGGCGGATGTTCTGGATGAGACCCGGCGGCGCCTGAAAGACAGTGGCGCGGACAGTCCTGAAGCCGTGCGTCGTCTGGACCGGCCCATGGTGTCCTTTTCTGATGGGATGACCGAAAGCCTCGCGGCCGTGCGGCGCTTCCTCTATGCGAACATGTACCTGCACTACAAGGTCAAGCGCATGAAGGAAAAGGGGAAGATGGTCGTTCGCGATCTCTTTGCGGCCTTCCTGTCCGATCCCATGCTGCTGCCGACCGAGCTGCAGCGCGAAGCGGGCGGGGCCGGGGAGGAGGCGACGGCGCGTGTCGTTTGCGATTACATCGCCGGCATGACCGATCGCTACGCCATCGAGGAGCACCGCAAGCTCTTCCATGTGGAAGGCTGGGGCTGAGCCGAGCCCGTCTGTGGAAAATCATTTCTGACAGGGCGACTCACACTCGCGGCTCTTGCTATGGTCTGACCTGCCATAGATCGCCGAATCACGGCGACGCTCTCCGGTGTGGGACGTGAGATGACCGACGACGACACCCGTTACGGGGCGTACGCCCCGCCGCCTGACGATTATGACACCTATGACGCGCGTGAAGAGGAACAGGACCGCCGCGGCTGGTTGTTCCTGGGCGCTTCGGCGGTGGTCATGGTCCTGTTCGTGGCGGTGGTTTACAACACCTTCCAGCTGGGTGTGCGCGAGCGCGGTGAGAACCCCGTGATCACCGCCGACGCCGAGCCCTATCGCGTCGCGCCCGAGGATCCGGGCGGTTATGAAGCGCCCGATCAGGACCTCTCCGCCTATGAGCTGCGTGAAAACAGCGAAGGGGAAGCCGAGCTCGAGACGCCGCCGGCGCGGACTGTTTCCGAAGAACCCGTGATCCAGGACCCGGCGCCTCAAGCGCAGGACATGCCGGCCCTGCAGGTGGAGACCGCCAGTGCGGATGCGCTGGATGATCCGCGCCTCGGACCCAACCGCTGCGTCTCAGCCGGACCCCGAGCCTGCGCCAGCCCGGGCTGAGCCGCCTCGACCG
>LZQR01000162.1_pt1 | contig 18542 bp, 21 predicted proteins | sample 768601 | NCBI WGS metagenome assembly LZQR01 (sample SAMN05207299, study PRJNA324521) | oil field metagenome | isolation source: sample BH-FW-24 from oil reservoir | place: India: Bombay High | collected 2015-12-04
CCTCAGTTGGCAACCAGCCAGGGGCTGAGGCTCGTGCGGACGACGCTTCTCGGTCACATGCCCGGTTGGTGCCCGGAAATCCATGCGGTTGGCCCATACCGCAAATACAGTGTTCCCGTGGAACTGGCCGATCGCAACGTTCTGAAATCTGCTTTCGCGCGCTAGAGCCGCACTTGAACGCAAAGGGCCGCGCGCCCGGTGGAAGCCTCAGTTGGCAACCAGCCAGGGGCTGAGGCTCGTGCGGACGACGCTTCTCGGTCACATGCCCGGTTGGTGCCCGGAAATCCATGCGGTTGGCCCATACTGCCCAATCAGGCTCGAACCCGAGACGACGCCGCGTATTGTTGAAAAGCATATTCTTGCGGACCTGGCTCCGATGGCACCGCCGCGCTGTCAGTTACGGTCAGGCTCGAAAATACGGATGCCGTTCCGGTGCTGAATTGCGCGGGAGCATCGGCGAAGATGAGCCTTCAGGACGACGGTTGCTATGCGGCGACCGTCCGTCCTGAGGGCGCCAAGCCTGGATGCCGCACACACACGGCGAGCCTGCTCTTTACGACGTAACCGTTCAGGCCGGTGACAATACTCTTTCGCTGGGCAAGACAGGCTTCGCCGGATCGAGGTGGACCACGGTGCCGATGGACGCGGCTTCGGACTGACGATCAAACGGTGTGCCGGTCTTCTGCCGGGGCGCCGTCTGGACCAATGCGGATCTGTTGAATCTGTCGTCCAGCCGCGAAACCTATCGCCCGCTGTTGGAAAAAGCCCGGGACGCAGGCATGAACATGCTGCGCATCGGCGGGACGATGCTTTACGAGAGCCGCGCCTTCCTTGAGCTATGTGACGAATTGGGCCTGCTGGTCTGGCAGGACTTTCAGTTCGCCAACTACGATTATCCCGTGAAGGATGCCGCCTTCGTCGCGGAGGTCGAGGCGGAACTGCGCGATCAGCTGGATGAAAGCATGGGCAGCCCTTCACTTGCCGTTCTGTGCGGTGGAAGCGAGATCTACCAGCAGGGCGCCATGATGGGGCTTTCCGAGGATCGCTGGAAGGGGCCGCTGTGCGAGGAGATCTTGCCGGCTATTGCCGCGGAACTGCGGCCGGATGTGCCCTATGCAGCAAATTCGCCATGCGGTGGGGTTCTGCCATTTTCACCAAACGACGGCATCGCGCACTATTACGGCGTTTGGGGCGTATCTGCGGCCACTGGAAGATGCAAGACGGGCCGATGTCCGCTTTGCAGGTGAGTGCCTTGCGTTTTCCAATATTCCTGTCCAGCAAAGCCTGGAAGAAGGATTGCCGGTGAAACCGGGGCATGATCCACGCTGGAAGGCACGGGTACCGCGGGACCGCGGCGCCGGCTGGGACTTCGAGGATGTGCGCGATCACTATCTGAAGCTGCTCTATGATGTCGATCCGGCCGCGCTTCGCTACGGCGATCCGGACAGATATCTCGACCTCGGACGGGCGGTCACCGGTGAGGTCATGTCCGAGACCTTTTCCGAATGGCGACGGCCCGGATCCAATTGCCAGGGCGCACTGGTCTGGACCCTTGCCGACCTCGCGATTGGTGCCGGGTGGGGACTTGTTGATGCAGCCGGACGGCCCAAACCCGCGTGGTATGCCCTCAAGCGCGCATTCAGGCCGGTAATTGCCTGTGTCACCGACGAAGGCACGAACGGCCTTGCCATTCACGTCCTTAACGAAAGGGCAGAGGAAAAGCCGGTCAGGATCAGCATTGCCTGCCTGAGGGATGGCCAGGTGCCGGTGGTTTCAGGAGACAAGGAGCTGTTGTTGGCGCCGAACAGTGCGCAGACGCTCAATGCAGTGGACCTGATCGGAGCCTTCTTCGACGTCACCTACGCCTATCGTTTCGGCCCGCCCTCGCATGATGTAACCGTCGTACGTCTGTTCGATACGCAAACCGGAAAACTCATTTCCGAGGCGCATCATTTCCCTCTCGGCCGAGCACTGCATCGCCATTTCGATGCGCCCGAGGTGAGTGTGGAACAGGACGAGGCCGGCAGTTGGTCGCTAATGATCCGTGCCAAACGCTTCCTGCAATCGACAGTCGTTGCCATTCCCGGATTTGAGGCGGAGGATAACTGGTTCCATCTGGCTCCAGGCGAGGCGAAGTGCATTCAACTGCAACAAACGCCAGACGAAGAACGCGATGATCAGGCAGCACCCAAAGGGCAACTTACGGCCTTGAACTTCGCCGGGCGCGTGCCCTTCTGACGCCTTTCTGGAAGCGACGGATCAGCCTGCGGTTTCGTCTGGTTCGGGAGCAGGTGCCTTTGTCCAGAAAATGAAGAACCAGGTGCCCGCGGTCAAAGCAATCTGGACGCCAAAGCGGAAAAGCGCTGCCCCGGCCAGGCCTCCCAACGCAGCGCCAAGGCTGACGACCGGTATCAGCAGGAGGCTGGTGCTGATAAGCAGCGCCATCCGCACGCGTTGACGACCGGTGGCTCGCAAGATGTCCGCCCCTACACCGGAAAGCCCCATAAGGAGCGGATAAAACGCAAGGCACATAACGACTGTCGGTGTTTCTGCGAAATCTTCACCCAGAACAAGGGGAATGAAACCGGCGATCAGCAACAGGAAAACTGCGACCGGCAGGGCGAGGAATACCGTCACCGGCAACAGCTTGACGCCGAAAGCAAGGCTGCTTGCCTGCCCATCTTGTGCCTGGCGAAAATGGCGGGTGTAGGTTGCATAGAGAAACGCTCTGACGGGCGCTGAGGCTGCGTCGATGATGCGGAACCCGGCTGCGTACTGCCCGCCTGCATCTGCGCTCAAAGTGTGAACGACCACCGGCTTGTCCAGATCCTTCATGCCGCCGATGGCAAAAAACTCGATGCAATAGAGAAGGCTGAGTTTCAGGTCGTCCCGGATCAGGGTGAAGGTCGGCCGGCGAGATCACGCAGAACAAGCCAGCAAGCCGCAAGAGCAGACAGAATTCCGGCGGCGAAATACCACCACGCCCATTCCTGTAGCGTGAGACTTCCGGGGAGAAGCGTGGCAACGAACAGGAAAGCGAGTTTCAACGAAGCAGCCAGAACATTGATGACAATCTGTTTTCTGGCCCGGTCGAAGGCCATGTAGGACTGCGCGGACAAGATCACCAGCTTTGTGAGGAGCAGATCCGAAACAGTGACAATCGCGATAGTCGATAGCGGAACGGTATCGCCGATGAGGACGTACAACAAAGCGATTGTCCCGGGCAGGACAAACGGAAAGGTAAGTCCCATCATGATCAGGGAATGCCCGAGGTATCTGTCGAAGGACTGAGGCTCAACCGCGACCCGCTGGAGGAGAAGGTATTCACTGCCCAAACCGACCAGGAAACCGGCCATGATCGAGACACTGACGATGGTGATGAACAGACCGTAGTCTGCTGCTCCCAAAGCGCGCGAAATGAACAGGAAAAAGACGAGCTGAATGACGAGCAAGAGACCAAAATTAATCGTGTAGGAAATTGTATTGGCAACAAGCGGCGTCGTGAGAGGCCAAGGGCCTTGTCATAAAGCGCGCGAAATTTTCTCGATGCCGAACTGGAATTCATTGACACGAAATTGCCTCGAGGCGTGGGCCGTTGATCGAAAAAGCGGGATCCGTGGCCGCTGGCCTTGGACCGCAGGAGCGGATTTTGTGTATCTGCCCCCCGGATAAGTCACAACAGAAACTAGGTGCCAAACCTGACTGCGCCGTTAATAGGCAGGCAACGCGAACCTGCACAAACTATTTTAACTTCCCTGCGTCAAGGATCTGGCGTCCTGTTCGAAAAGGCGGAGAAAAAATGCTGGCAAAAACGCAGGTTCTCACATTCCACGGTATTGGTGTACCAGCGGTGCCTGTTTCGCCGGAAGAGAGCCATTACTTCGTCCCGATAGAGACTTACCAGCGCACAATTGAACGCCTTCCTGCACTTGAGCAGAAACACGGAGTGAAGCTGGAAATCACCTTTGATGACGGCAACCTGTCTGACTACGAGGTTGGGTTGCCAGCCTTGTGGAGGCGGGCCGGCCAGGTCGTTTTTTCGTTCTGGCTGCACGTATCGGGGCAAAGGGCTATCTGACCGCCGAACAGATGCGGGAGATTGTTTCGTCGGGATCGGTCATCGGCAGCCACGGCCACGATCATGTCGACTGGCGCAAGCTAGATGCTGCCGGCTTTCAACGGGAACTTTATGACGCTCGAAAGAAAATCGAGGATGCGGTAGGGGCTGCTGTCACAGAAGCGGCGATCCCATTCGGTGCTCTGGACGCGAACGTTTTGCATCGTCTCAAGGAAGCCGGGTACCGACGGGTCTTCACAAGCACACCAGGACTTGCCTATCAGACGGCATGGTTCTGTCCGCGCTTTTCGCCTGCAAATGGCTTCGACCCGGATCGTGACATCCCGCCGATGTTTTCGGCCAAGAAGCGCCTGAAAAGCTCCCTCTATGCCTTCGCACGGCGCGCGAAATTCCGCATTTGAAGGCATGTCCGAGATGGCACGCCAGCTGGTTCAATCCGGTTTTCTATAGAGCTCTGCAAGAGGCAGGTTGAATACAGCGCGCAGCTTGCCTGTATTGAGCGCAAGTTTTTGCCGCATCCGGAAAGAACGTCCCCTGTCGAGAAGCCGGAATGCAAGTGCTAAAACACCGGCAACGGCACATTTTGCCAGTGCTCCAAATGCGAAAAAACGTGCCAGAAAGGGTCTGGATGCCGGGCGAGGCGCATCTGGCCATAGGATTGGCCTGACCGTGTCGCGCGGCTGAGAATGAACTTCGTCGACAATCGGTCTTGTGGAACATGTTCGTGCGCAATCGCATCGTCCGTGGCAAAGATACGTGCCCCGCGTTCGGCTGCTTGAGCAAAGAAGATGGTGTCTTCGCCGCCTGTCCGGCCATAGACTTCATCAAATCTCAGTTCCAGCGCACGAACAAAACCAACCCGCACCAGCGTGTTGCCGCCCCGGCCGGTGTAGAGCCGTTTTCCCCGGTGCCCCCAATCGGTGTAAAGCGGGTTCGCACGCCGCATCCACTCGGGCGTATTGTCCGGATAGCGTGGTTTTACCGGGCCGATCACGACGTCTGCGTTGAAGTCTTTCTGGCAGGCGAAGAGTTTTTCCAGCCAATCGCGCTCCACCCATTCGTCATCATCGACAAATATCAGCCAGTCGCCATCAGCTGCATCGAGCAATGCGTTGCGGGCTGATGAGATATTACCGCTCGCCACGGCAAGACAGGTCACGTCCAGCGACTTGATCGGATGACCGGCAACGAGTTTGGTCGCCGCACCGGATTTGGAATCATCGGCCACCAGCACGTTGAGCTCCATCCCGACCGGTTTGGTCACCGCCGCCAGGGAACGTAACGTATCGAGCAAGGTTTCACGGCCAATGCTCGCTATGGCGACGGAAACTTTTTCCATTCAGACTGGGCTCCGAAGCAGAGTTGGAAGCAATCAACAGGATGTGAGACGATCTTTTAATGCACCAAAAGTTCCTGCAGCATTATTAAACAATGGCTTAGAAAAAGGCGCAAGATGCCCCGGAATTTGGAAGGACCGCCTTTCACCCGCCATGAAGCTGGAGCTCGCACGTGATATGAACCGGCAAGGTTTGATACCTCCTCTGCTACACCTGTTGCCGGAACGTCTGCTGTGGCCTTGCCGATCTCGTTCGATGGGCTTGCTGGTTATTTTCATCAAGCTGCGGGAGGAACAGCAATCCTGCTGTTGAGCCCCTGGGGGTATGAAGAGCTGTGTTCCCGGAAAAGCTACAGGATGCTCGGCGAAAAATTCGCTGAAGCCGGGTACCATGTCTGCGGTTCGACTATCCGGCTACCGCGAATTCACACGGTGACAGCGCGGACATTCAGGACAAGTCGGCATGGCAGGCTTCCGTTCGAACAGCCCTCTCCGAACTCAAGAGATTGGCAAACCCGGATCGGGTTGTCGTGGTCGGACAGGGGATAGGTGCAAGTCTCGCAAGCAACCTGGCAGCAGACGGAGAGATTGCAGGACAAGTTCTAATGGCGCCAGTTGCCCAGGGACGAGCTTATCTGCGGGAACTCGCAGCCTGGACTGCGTTGACGCAGCCGACGTTCCTGGTCAGTGCGTCGGATGGTCCCGAGGGCGGGTTGATGGCAGGCGGTTTCGTGCTCTCGGCCGCAACGGCCGACGAATCAAATCGCTCAATCTCTACAAGACGGAATTGCCCTCCGGATTGAAGACATTGCTTGTTCAAAGGGCCGACCATCCGGGCGATCAGAAACTTGCAGATCACTACGCCGAAAACGGTTTGGAGTTCGAGAGCCTGTCGTTTGAGGGGTACGTCGACTATGTGTCCGACCCGACCCTGTCCGTCCCCCCGGTTCAAACGCTGGATCGGATCGTAACCTGGGTGAAGGCCAATTTCCCGGCAGGGCAATTGGAGACTGCAGCTCTTGCCGAAATCTCTGCCGTGTCGGAGCCGTTGCCAGATGTCGAGGAGGAGGCGCTGCGTTTCGGCCGACAAAATGTTCTTCGGCGTGCTCGCGAGCCCCCGTGGCAAATGTGCCGGAACGGCGGTGATCATGCTCAATTCCGGATATGACCATTCCATTGGTTGGGCACGCATGTCGGTCGGCTTTGCCAGGTCTCTTGCAGAAAGCGGCTGCGCGGTCCTGCGCACGGATCTGGCTGGTATTGGTGAGAGCTGTTATTGGCCGGATCAGCGTCCCAGGTTCTTTATTCTGACAGGCAACTGGAGGATGTCAGAGCCGCCGTCGGGTTCGTCAAGGAAAGGACCGGGGTGAAAAAACGTTATCCTGTTCGGCCGTTGCAGCGGAGCCTATCTCGCCCTTCTGGCGGCTGCAGACGATGACCGCGTCAATGCGGCCTTTCTGGTGAACTCACGCAAACTGGTCTGGGATCCGGACGAAAACGTGGACAAGGCTATCCGTGAGCCGATACAGACGCTGTCCAGTTATGGACGCAAGGCGGTCGATTCAGCGACCCTGAAACGGGTTCTGTCAGGGGATATCAATCTGGTTTCTGCTCTGAAGAAGGTAACCTGGCCCGTGAAGTTGAAGGTCGACCGAACCCTGGCTCCTGTTCTTGGCAATCTGTCACGCCATTACCGGCTCTTCAAGGTCCTGACCGGTCGCCTTCAGAAACTCGAGCAGCGTGATGTCCCAGTGTCTCTCGTCTATAGCGACAACGACCGGGGGCTTCTTGAGTTACACAACTGGTTCGGCGTCGACCGGCATGGATTGAAAGCCTATCCGAACATCGAGATGCACGGCCTGCAGGATGCGGATCATAACCTGACACCTATCGCCGCCCGTCAACAGATGTTCGCCCTGTTGACCGAATTCGTTGCGAAAGTCTCCGCTTCTAGATCTCGCAAGTGATGCGTCAGCTGATCCGATTCACGCGTATTTACGGCGTGATGGCGGCGGAGTGCCGGTCATCGTTCGCACGAGACCGGAAGGTCGACCTTCTGCGATCGTAAGCAGGTCACGCGACAGGATCGGCATCGAGATCTGATCTTCTTCACGCTCGGCAACCGTGACCAGGAATTGCGTCGAAAGGCCTGCGAGCGGATCATCTTCGACAAGTTGCGGCAGGGCAACGCCATCGATGATTACAAGATCGTAGTCACGCGCGATGTCTGCGAAATCGAAAGCTTCGCGGATGTTCATCCGGTGGTGCTTGTACTTCGGCAATCCGGAGACCAGCGACAGAAAGGAAATATCCAGCTCGTCGTAGTCGACAACCCTTTCGCGAAGCGTTCCGCCAATGTCTTCCATATCGTCGATGCTCAGGTCGTGGCTGAGCATGCGCTGTTTCGGTTCACCATCGGCGAGGAGCACGTGCAATCCGCGCTGGGCCGCCCCGAGGGCGAGGGCAAGGGCAGCAATGGTCTGGCCATGGCCAAGGGCGGGAGAGGTCAGAAAGACGATCCGCGTGCCGTTTTGGGCAGGCGCGCTCTGGATGGATGCAATGATCTGGTCAACGCCTTGTCCGAAAGACCATCCAGGTCCGGCTTCGTCCGAATAAAACTGCTCGATCGCATCTTGTACGGCAGAGATGGCGTCGGAGCTGAGCGGACGGACACTGCCGTTTCGTCGGTTTCCGTCAGCCAGGGCAGCTGGCTGATAACTTTCAGCCCGGGTTCTGATTGGGGCACCTGCCTGGAGGGAGTGCGTTTGCTTCTCGTCCGCGATCCCGGCAACCCCACTGATGAGCGTGCATTGTGGGCGGTGTCGACAGTCGTGGTTACGGGAGCAAGCGACTGTGCAGGGCCGGCGACGGCCATTGCAGGTTCGGGGTTCTGCAGGAACTCCGGCAACAGGTGTTTTTTGGCAATGCGAATGGCTTCGCCGCCAACGGCGATTATGGTGCCGAACAGCAGACCCAGGATTCCGGCCAGCACCACCATGATCTTCCGTTTCGGGTAGACCGGGCTTTCCGGCGGAATGGCAGGCGAAATGATGCGGGCATTGGGGAGAACAACCTGGTCGAGCTGCGAAATTTCCTTGGCCCGGCTCAGTGCTATCTCATAAAGCTGCCGTGTTGCCTGTGCTTCCGTTTCCAATTCACGCAACCTGATGGAGGCCGCTTGATCAACGTCGGAAAGGTTTCGCGTGGAATCGAGCTGCTGCTCGAGCCTGGAAACCCGTTCCTGATTGACCTGGACATCGATGCGTGTGGATTCCGCAATCCGCCTGATTTCGTCCCGGATGAGATTGCGCAACCGTTCCAGCTGGGATCTTGCCTGCACGACAGACGGATGTGAGGGCAGAAGATCGGCCATCAGCTGAGCTTCCGTGCGTGCAGCCGTGGCATATTGCTGGCGAAGTGAGGAGATCGTGGGGGAATTGACCACATCTCCGATGGATTCCGCGTCGACACCGCTTTGCAGAACCCGCTGGATCTCATCGTATTTGGCGGTTGCTTCCGCCAGTGCCGCACGGCATCGATGAGCCTGGAATTCAGTCCGGTCAGTTCCTGTCCCGTCAGCAGCGACCCCTCGTCGGAGTTCTGCAGCTTGTTGGCCGCGCGGAATTTCTGGATTTCTTCTTCGGCTTGCCTCAGGCGTTCCCGCAAATCCACCAGCCGATCATCGATCTGGGCGGCGGCTTCGTCCGAGGCCAGGTCAACTTGCCGTTTCTGGTCGGACAGATAGCTTTCGGCGATCGAATTCGCCAGAACGGCAGCCTGGACCGGTGAAGGGGATTCCGCGGCAATATTGATGACGAAGGTCTGACCAACGCGCTTGACGCTGGTTGCATCTGCAAGAGCTTCGACCGCGGCGGTCTCCTGCGCTTCAAGCGTTGCCGCGTCCTTCTTGGTTGCCCCGAAGATCAGACTCTTGAACTGGCTCATCAGACCCGGCTTGCCTTCGCCGAAATGAGGGTCTTTAGCCAGGTTGTTTTCCCGGGCGACGGGTCGCAGCACTGTGTCGGAATGGATGACCGACATCTGACTGTCGATCACTTCCGAGCCTTGTCCCGTGCGGCTCGGGCGGTTCGGGTCATCGAAAGGCTGGCGGACAGTTGGGTCGAACAGGACTTGCGAGGAGGCTCTGAAGATCGGTGTGATGGTCAGGGAGTAGGCGGCAGTCAACGCTGCAAAAACAAATGCAATTGCCGCGATCAGGAAGATGCGGCGGCGCAAGACCTGAAAAATGGACAGGATGTCCAGAGCAATGGCGTCGCGGCCTTGAAGGGCCGCCTTATCGTAAGCCGGGTTTTCTACCTGTCTGGGGTCCACAAAAAGTCACCTTATGTCCTCGCGGGCATGCGTCTTATTGCTTGTAAGCACTTATGGTTAGTGAACTGCTAATTTGCGGCAAGACTACGGTGCTCCGACACCACGAAGCCCGCTGTCATTTGCCTGCGGCCAGAGAGGACGGCACTAGTTCTGCGAACGATTGTCCCAGGTGCGAACCACTGCATGCGGCAGTAGCGCGGCAAGCAAGAAAATCAGCCAGTTCAGGGAAAAGGAACGAAACCAGGCGCTTTCCAGCATGTTGTGACAGGTCACGAAGAGGATCAACGAATAGCAGAGAAAGGCTATACGGTAGTCCAGCGAAACGACCCGGGCTGCGGAAAACAGAGCGGTCAGGATAACCAGGAACAATAGCGAAATTCCGACAATGCCGAGTTCGAGCATGACATCGAGATAACCGTTATGAGCCTGGATCAGCAAAATGACGAAACCCGGCGCCTCACGGAAGGCAATTGAATCGGACCCCGTGGCCCAGAAAGACGCATAGCCCTGGCCAAGTACCGGGGCTCTGGAAATCACATCCACGACAAACGCCCAGATGAACGTCCGGCCGGTGTAGGTCTCGTCATTGAACAGGAATAGAGACAGGTCCGAGAACCCGAACCGTGTAAGGAGCGAGAGGAAGGACAGAAGAACGGCGCCGGTAACCGCTCCGAAAATCAGCAGCAATGCCGCATTGATACGGAAGAGGAACGCCATGCCGACTGCAATATAGGCGATGACCGGCATGAGGACGGCAAGCCCGAGGGATGTTTTCGACTGACTGAGAACAAGCAGGCCAAAAGCCAGTGCCGAAATGATCAGCATGCCGAAACGTTTCAGAAAACCGCGCGAAACCAGAAACCCGTAGATATTGAACATCATGGCCAAAGCCATGACCGCGCCCAGATTGTTTTTCTGGGTGTAGATGCCTGCGTGACCGATAGGTGTCGGCGGTAGCAGGACGACTGCAACCGCATTCATCAGAACAACGGTATTCATCAGCAGCATCAGTCGGCTTAGCAGTGAGCGGGCGTCGTCCGTAAAAGAAACCGAAATCACAAGGCTCATCACAATGATGATCTGCAAGACCACGCGGCGAAACGCAATTCCGGGTGCAGGAGACCAGAGCACGCTCGTGACAGCGAGCAGCAGATAAAGCATCAGGATCCAGATAAGCGGACTTTTCAGAACCGTAAACGCGTTAAGCAAGCGCCGCCCCGCCGATACCAGCAGAACCATGAACAGGCAGATCCAGAACAACTGGTTCAATGCGTTGGACTTTGACGCGCTGATGTTGGCCGCGGTGTCTTCACCTCCGGACGACACCAGAAAGAATGGGCTGATCAACATCGGATAGGCGAGCAGCAGCACCGGAATCCAGTTGAAGATCCTGTCCAGCAACGTTTGCCCGTGCATGGCGGCCTGTGGCCCGGACTGTTCAACGGGGTGAACTGTCAAATCCCAGTCTCCAGATCAATTGCAGCTGCAGAAGCTTTCTGCGGCCCGCACCGCTAGGTCAGTCACTAGGCATGATTCGCAGCTGTCAGCTCAATCTATCAGTCACGATTTCGCACAGTCGACTGCAAATTCCGCATCAACTGTCGTGCCTGGATGGCGCGGTTCATAGCGCGTCTGCGTTGAGCCCAAGGTATCGACCATAGCCGGCTCGACGGTTCTTTTGACGTTGTCGGTCATCAGACCGAAGCCTTCGTAGTAGTCCCACAAGGCCCAGCCAAAGCCGCGTTCCTCCACCACTGTGCGGACGTCCTTGATCCAGGCAAGCCTGCTTCCATCGTCCGGAAGTCCTTTCGGGGGACGGATAGCACTGAATTCGCCAAGCACGATCTGATCCGGGGAAATGTCATGTTTTTCCGCCCACTGCGAGATCGTGTCAAAGCGGCTTTCAATGAAATTTCGGTCGGGCCTTTCACGTTTATAGTAGTCCCTGACACCGTCCATCGCCTTGTCGAAGGCATAGTCGGGAACGTCGACATCGGCTCCTTTAGGGCGGCGATATGCTGACGTGTCCTCTCTTCGGCAGTCTCCACGTCACCCGCTGTCCAGGGATAGCTGAGGCCCGCGATATAGCGGAGAGGTCCAATACCCAGGGAGGGATTGATGGGTGAATAGAAGGGCTCGTAGAAATGGAAGTCGACGATGATCTTGTCGTCGTAGCCGTCGAGACTCATGTACTCGAGGCCTTCCATGGACCGCCAGCAGCCTGGGGTAAGGACAATCGGCAGGTCTGGCGCAACACTGCGCGCCCTGTCATACAGCTGCTTTTGAGAGACAGACCAGTCTTGGCTGTCTTCTTCGAAACAGACGCCTTGCGGCTCGTTCATCAGTTCCAGCGCGACCTTGTCCGTCGGCAGATCGCGGATCCGCTTGGCGACTTCTTCCACAAGATCGGAGTAGGCCTGAAAGCGCGGGCCATCGGGTGCATCGCGCAAAATGTCGACAGGTGCCCATTCCGTGAGATACGCAGCCGGATGCAGATCGACCATCACGGTAAAGCCGCTGTCTAGTAAGCGAACCGTTATGGATTTCGTATCATCCAGCAATATGCGGCGTTCGCTGTCCGTCGCGGCCAGAAAGACGCCGGCGTCGATCGGAAAGCGAATGAAGTCGAACCCGAGCGCGCGCAGGCGTTCAAGTTCGGCGTCGGAGACCTTGGACAATTCGCCCCGGAACGGTGGCCAGAGATATTTTCCCGGCCGCTCGGATCCGATAGGCAAATTTGCAGTCTGGAAACATTGATACCCCGTTTGAATTTGGGGATCGAAATTGTCTCCTCCTTCGCTGCCTGAGTTCCGGCAGCGATAGCGTTCTGACGTTCGTCCAGATACAGAAAACCACCAACGAAAACGAGGAAAGCCAGACCAAAAGCAAGCGCGGTCAGCCAGGACCATAGGCGCTTCGACTTTTTTGCGGTCACGTGCGGCTCCGTTGTTGATCTGGGGTCAAGACAGCTTCCAAGTCCTGACGGTAACTTTCAAGGATCATTGCAGGGTTGAACCGGTCGTGCAAGATTTGCTCGCTTGCCACAATCTGGCTGCGATAGTGAGCTGATTTTTCCGCCAATTCCTTGAAAGCGGCCGCAATTCCGGCGACATCACCGGGTTTCACGCCGCTACCGACATCGATGTCATCAAGATAACCGTCGATACCCGTATCCTTGCCGTAGATAATCGGCAAACCGGCAAACAGCGCTTCCAGGTAGACCATCCCGAAGGTCTCGTTGTAGCTGATCAATGCCATCGCAAGGTAGTGCGGCAGAACCTCGAACAGGTCCTTGCTGTTCATCGGTCCAAGGATCCGTACGCTGTCGCCGAGCCCCAGTTCGGCAATTTCCTTTTTCGCCGCTTCCACGGCCTCCGCACTGCCGGGGCCGATCAGGTCCAGTCCGATGTCCGGGTGTGTTTTTTGGAAACCGGCAAATCCCTGCAGCAGGTCGACATGCCTTTCGGCGGCGCATGTCCAGATCGAACACGCTGACGAACCGGGGGATCGGATCCTTTACCGGCACTTTGCTGGTGGAGTTCCCAACAATGTTTGGAAGCAGTCTTTCCTTCTCAGGCTGCGCTGGAACATACGTGTGTAGGTGTCCCGGAACCAGGCAGAGATATGATAGATCTTGTCTGCACGTGCCGCGATCCGGCGCATCAGGCTCCGGTACGTCGGCTTGAACAGCAGGATCTTGCGCTCCGATTCACCGCGAACGGAAATGAACAGCCGGGTATCCGGTCCAAACCGTTCCGCCAGCCACAATCCCGCGATGCTTCAAACGAGAGTTTATGAGCGTGAACGAGGCAGGCGTCTCGTGCTCGGTCCTCAGCGTCTTAAACACATGTCTTGCGATACGTCGCATCGCCGAGGCGAGACCTATACCCATCGGCAGGCCGAAATAGCGGTAGGAGAATAGCCGCACGCCTTTTATCTCACCGCAATCCTTGAAGCTGGCCTGCCAGGGCAAGCTGGTCCGGTCCATCGTCACGACGATGTGTCTGCCAAAGTCCACGCCGGTGACGAGACGCTCGATTGCGGTGGTTCTGCGATGGAATTGCTGCGGGTTCGGGTAGTCGGCGCTCAGATGCAGGATGAGGGGTGCTGCTGCACCCGGTTCACCGAATTCTGCTCTTGTGTCCATTGTTTCCCTCGGCAGCGAATATTTGCGGCAGAACGGTTGCGCCGCGCTCATCGGTCTTTGATTGCAACAAGGCCGCAGGTCGTTCCATCAGCCTGTTTGATCGTCATTTTCGGGGCAAACTTCTCTCATTACGTTTCAATAAAGAGTGAATGCCGCACCTTGCGTCACCAACGGCCTCATTCTGGAGCGTCACGAGAGAGCGGAAATGTACAATCGACAAAAATAACTAACTTTAAACGACAGTTCGTCACATTGCCGGCAGGCAGCCCCCAAGGTTGAGTGGCGTCCCCATGTTGGCCGGGAACACGTTTCACGAACAACCTGCTGGTGGAAACTGCGCAGGAGGACGATGAATGCCGAACCAGATCGACGAAGACAGGGACGCCAGGGCGCTCGGTGCGCAAAGCTTCGGCCTGAAGAACAGGCTGTTCCGTATCCTCTGGGGCATAGTCTGGTTCCTTCTGGCCTCCTGGACGCAGCCGTTGCATGGTTGGCGCCGTTGGCTCTTGCGACAGTTCGGAGCGACAGTGGGGGAGGGTGTCTATGTGGCTCCATCCGCCAGGATATGGCATCCGGGCAACCTGATCCTGGAGGATTTCGCCGCGATCGCAGACGGCGCGGATATCTACAACATGGGCCCTGTCACGATCGGCCGGTACGGTGTCGTCTCCAAACGTGCGCACATCTGCGCGGGAACGCATGACATCAACGACGACAAGTTCCTGCTGATCGCAAAACCCATCGTTCTGGAGGCCTATAGCTGGGTTGCCGCTGAAGCCTTTGTTGGCCCCGGGGTTCGTGTCGGTGAGGGAGCTGTTCTGGGAGCGCGTGCGGTAACGGTGAAAGACCTGGCTCCATGGACTGTTTATGCAGGTAATCCTGCCAAGGCGCTCAAGGAGCGGGCGCGGTTTGAGCGTAGTGACGTGCCTAAGCGAGGATGGCGTGAGCGTTGGAAACCGCCGACTGATTTCCCTCCGATTCAACGTGCCCGTCAGGCCCATTAAATATCGGTAACTACGAACTTTCTAACGGCTATGTTTACAACTGCTTAGAGACCGATCGGATATTGCTCTAATGCGTTCGCCGCCGTCGTAACCGGGACGAACGTAAAGGGGAGACTGGGAACGGAATGCTGGCAAGAGATTTCGAGAGTGAACTGCTGGGTGCCGGATCGAAGCAACCGCTATCGGTCCGTTTGCCATCGGGCGTCTTCGCTCCCGGGATGCCATCCAGCTTGTCGAGGCCGCCGTTCAAAAGCGGCAGAACCTCGATATTGCCATCTGCAACGCCCATACGCTCCTGTCAGCGATGGATGATCCCCGCTACGCTGCAACACTCCAGAAAATGACGCTTCTGAACGACGGCATCGGTATGAGCCTTGCCAGCAAGCTGCTCAGGGAAGAACCGTTTCCGGAAAATCTGAACGGGACTGACCTCATTCCCCGGATCCTGGCGAACATCGGCATTCCGCTGCGGATCTATCTGCTCGGCGCCAAGGAAGAACAGGTTCGCCTTGCCAAGGAGCATATCGAGACTGCCTATCCGAAGCACCAGGTGGTTGGCTACCGGGACGGCTATTTCGCAAGCGATGAACTGGACAGCTTGTGCCAGGGGATCAACGAGGCAAAGCCGGACCTTTTGCTTGTTGCCATGGGGAACCCCAGGCAGGAGACTTTCATCGTTGAGAACCGGTCGGCACTGACTGTACCTGTCGCGATCGGGGTCGGGGCGCTGTTTGACTTCATGTCGGGGGCCGTTGTCCGCGCACCGAAGATATTCCAGGCAGCCGGCCTTGAGTGGTTGTTCCGCCTGTTGCAGGAACCTCGCCGCCTGTTCCGCCGCTATGTCATCGGCATACCGCGTTTTCTGTTTGCCCTGATGAAAATCAGATTTTCCAGGTCCGGCGTTTCGCGCTAGCTCCCACGTGCAAGGATCTGCCGTAACCGGTCAACGAGCGCTGAATTCGTTGGAGCAGTTTCGGCTTCCGGCAGTTCTGGCCGGGCGATCATGATGACGGGAAGTTTCAAGGTCCGCGCAGCCTCGATCTTGGCGTAGGAACGACTGCCACCACTGTTTTTCGTCACCACATGAGTGATGTTCTTTTCCAGAAACAGCGAGACTTCCTCGTCGGCAGATGCCGGGGGACGGGAGAGGATCAGCTCCCAGGCGGAAGGTAATCGTGTTTGGGGGCTCGATCATCCGGACAAGACCGAAAATATCGTTTCGATGAGTGAAGCGCTCGATCTCCTTGCGGCCAATGGCCAGGAAGGTGCGCGCGCCATCAGGCAGGGCCTTGGCCGCATCGTCCATCGTCAGGACATTTGTCCAGGCGTCGCCTTCACCGGGGTGCCAGCATGGCCGTTCCAGGCGCACAAGCGGTACCTTGAGCATCTTGGCGGCCTCGGCCGCATTACGGCTCATCTGGCAGCGAAGGGATGGGTCGCATCGACAATGACGGTGATCCCTTCGTGCCGCATGAAGCAAGCAGACCTTTGGTGCCGCCAAAACCGCCGACGCGTGTCGGGACGCCAAGATCAGGCAGATCGCGAACCGCTCCGGCAAAAGAGGAGGTCAGGCGACTTTCCGGAAATGTTTCCGCCAGCGTTCCGGCCAATTGCCGGGCTTCGCTTGTTCCGGCGAGCAGCAGGATATGATCTGCCTTAGCGGTCAAAGCCTGTTTCTCCCAGCACTTTGCCCTGGCGATCGGTGATCAGAACTTCCACATCCACCGGTGCATCGCGCAGGATCTGGCGGACGCGTCCTTCGTTCGCCGCGCAAGTGGGCCACTGAGATCGATACCGGCAACCAGGGAGCATCCAGCACCTCCTTGGCCGTGTTGGCCGAGGCGGCCTGTTCGATCAGATCCGCGGAAGCGTTCTCCTGACGCAGAAGATCCTGCAGGAATTCGAAGTCGACGGAGCTGCGGGCCGAATGCAGATCGAGCGCCCTTGAGCCAGCTTGGTGAACTTCGCAATCCGCCTGCGAGGGTCAGCCGGTCGACCGGATGACTGCGCAGGTATTTCAGCAAACCGCCGGCGAAATCCCCCATGTCGAGAAAGGCGGTTTCATCCAGATCGTATCGGGCCTTGACCGCGTCTTCGGAACTGGCGCCGGTTGCGCCAACCACATGTGACAGCCCGACTGCGCGCGCAACATCGATGCCCCGATGAATGGACGCAATCCACGCAGCGCAGGAAAACGGCCGGACGATGCCGGTCGTGCCAAGTACGGACAGGCCGCCCAGGATGCCAAGCCTGGGATTCATCGTCTTGACAGCGAGCTCTGCGCCGCCTTCGATCGAGACCGTTATCTCGACATCGCCGGCCCCGCCATTCAGTTGGGAAACCTCATCGATTGCCGTCCGCATCATCTGGCGCGGCACCGGATTGATGGCAGGTTCGCCCGGCGGGATCGGCAGGCCAGGCCTTGTGACGGTACCGACACCTTCTCCGGCCCTGAAGACTACTCCAGAACCAGGAGGCAACAGGTTGACGGTTGCACTGACCAAGGCGCCATGGGTCACGTCGGGGTCGTCCCCCGCATCCTTGATGATGGCGGCGGACGCCGATTTTCCTGAAAGCGTATGCCGGGTCAGCGCAAAGGAGGCTGTGCCACCCTTGGGCAGGGTGATTTCGACCGGATCCGGGAAATCGCCGGTCAAAAGGGCCTGATACGCCGCTTTGGTGGCTGCTGTCGCACAGGCTCCCGTCGTCCAGCCCCGCCGCAGCTCTTTTGGCTCTTCCTTCGACATGCTCTTTCTATAGACGATGAAATTCCGCTTTGTGCATATTAGTTTATGTGCGCGATGAAATGTCGTTTTCGCATCGTTTTTGATCGCCGAAGCGCTTGGCGTTACCGGGCCACGCGGGTAAACAGGAACCATGACTGGAGAAGACGACAACAACCGACCGCATGAAGCTTGCCGGGAGACCTGCCAGGTGGGTTACCCGTGTTCGAACCCGGCTGGGTTTGGCTTGCCGGTGCAGGTCCGGGCGACCCCGGCCTATTGACGCTGCATGCGCTCAATGGCCTGCGCCAGGCCGATGTTGTCGTGTTTGATGCCCTTGTCGATCAGAGCATTCTTGCCTGGGTCAAACCGGGAGCCATGACTGACTACGCGGGCAAGCGCGGCGGCAAACCGAGCCCGAAACAGCGCGACATAACCTTGAAGCTGATCGATTACGCCCGCGAAGGCAAAAGGGTGCTTCGCCTGAAGGGCGGCGATCCTTTCGTCTTCGGCCGTGGCGGCGAGGAAGCGCTCGGCCTTGTCGAGGCCGGTGTGCCGTTCCGTATCATTCCCGGTATCACCGCAGGTATCGGCGGTCTGGCCTATGCGGGGATTCCCGCAACCCACCGGGACTGCAATCAGGCAGTCACCTTCCTGACAGGCCATGACCAGACGGGCCTCACCCCGGACGCGATCAACTGGGATGGTATCGCCAAGGGTTCGCCTGTCATTGTCATGTATATGGCGATGAAGAGGCCGGTGTGCCGTTCCGCATCATTCCCGGCATCACCGCCGCATCGGCGGGCTGGCCTATGCGGGAATACCCGCAACCCACCGGGACTGCAATCAGGCAGTCACCTTCCTGACAGGCCATGACCAGACGGGCCTCACCCCGGACGCGATCAACTGGGATGGTATCGCC
>LZQR01000163.1_pt1 | contig 18518 bp, 22 predicted proteins | sample 768601 | NCBI WGS metagenome assembly LZQR01 (sample SAMN05207299, study PRJNA324521) | oil field metagenome | isolation source: sample BH-FW-24 from oil reservoir | place: India: Bombay High | collected 2015-12-04
CCGGTCTATCGCGAAACGCAGAATGTCGTGCGCGAGAACAATCTCGTTACGGTTTGCGAAGAGGCGGGATGCCCGAACATCGGTGAATGCTGGTCGAAGCGCAAGCCGCACTGGATCCGCGTCAAGGCACCGACATCGCCGGTCTATCGCGAAACGCAGAATGTCGTGCGCGAGAACAATCTCGTTACGGTTTGCGAAGAGGCGGGATGCCCGAACATCGGTGAATGCTGGTCGAAGAAGCATGCCAGCTTCATGATCCTTGGTGACACCTGTACACGTGCCTGCGCCTTCTGCAACGTGCGCACGGGCATGCCAGGGCCAGTCGACTCGAAGGAAGCCCAGGGTGTTGCGGATGCCGTTGCCGCAATGGGGCTCGAGCACGTGGTGATTACCTCCGTCGACCGGGACGATCTGGACGATGGCGGTGCACAGCATTTCGCAGATGTGATCAATGCCATTCGCAAGACCGCGCCATCGACCACGATCGAGATTCTGACGCCTGATTTCCTGCGTAAGGACGGTGCTCTGGAGATTGTCGTGGAGGCGAAGCCCGATGTCTTCAATCACAACCTTGAGACAGTGCCGTCGAAATATCTGACCGTTCGACCCGGCGCGCGCTATTTCCATTCGATCCGCCTTCTTCAGAAGGTCAAGGAACTTGATCCGGAAATGTTCACCAAGTCCGGGATCATGGTTGGGTTGGGGGAAGTGCGCAACGAAGTGCTGCAGCTGATGGACGACCTCCGGGCCGCCGATGTCGATTTCCTGACGGTCGGCCAGTATCTGCAACCTTCCAAGAAGCACCATCCGGTCGTTTCCTTCGTGACGCCGGAAGAGTTCAAAGGCTATGAGCGTATTGCTTACGCCAAAGGTTTCCTGAAGGTGTCGGCAAGTCCGTTGACGAGGTCGTCTCACCACGCTGGTGAAGATTTCGCGGATCTTCGCGCCGCGCGCAAAGCAAAGCTCGGCCACTAACGCCAAAGCAACAGGACACTGGACACCGTATGCCCAGTTTTTCATCCGACCACAAAGTCAACCACAAGGCGGACGAGATGTTCCGCCTTGTTGCCGACGTAGAGCGGTATCCCGAATTCGTGCCGTTGTGCCAGGATCTTCACGTGCGCGGCCGCAAGGAGCTGGATGGTGGCCGGACGGTACTGGTGGCCGACATGACGGTTGCCTACAAGCTGTTCAAGGAAACCTTCACCAGCCGCGTTGAACTGCGCCCGCAGGACAGAACGATCCTGGTTGAGTACCTGGATGGCCCGTTCAAGCACCTGGAAAACAAGTGGACTTTCGAGGATGCAGGCGAGGGCAGCTGCAACGTCGGTTTCTATATTTCCTACGAATTCCGCAGTCGGACGCTCGGCTCTCTCATGGGCGTGATGTTCGAAAAGGCCTTCCGAAAGTTTTCAAGCGCCTTCGAAGCTCGCGCGGACCAGGTTTACGGGACCTGATTAAGCTGACTTTTGGGCCTACTTGAACTGCTTGAAGGCGTCGCGAATGATGCGGATACGACTCGATTGCATGTCGAGGGGCTCTGCCTGGCGACGGATCTGCTCGATTTCCTTCTTCTTCAACCCGAGACTTTCGAGCGTTGCGAAGGATGTATAATCGGTACAGACGGGCGTGCGGCTGGAGCCGACATTTTCTTCGACCACGAGGTTTCTTCCGGCAGCAGCTTCTTCTTCCGTCCAGATAACGGTGTTCGAGGATACCCAGAAAGTGCGGTCGCAATATTGGGCCTGGTAGTAGCCCTCTTTCGGTTTTGTCAGAATTTCATGAAATCCGGTGAACGTACCGTTGGAATACTGGGACCTGATATAAAAGTCGCTCTGAGCGTGAGCTACGCCGGCAAAGGTAGTGCCAGCGGCCGTCAAAGCAGCGAAGAACGCAGGGCGCGTTTCATGTCAGGGTCCTTTTTTCTGCGCGTTTATGTCACCTGTTCCTGTTGAAGTCTAAGCTGACCAGCTTACCCGAGCCTTACCAGCCCGGTGCCGGCTTTTTTAGTTGCCGTGATATGACTTGGCAGCGTTGTCGCCGTCCGTTGTTTTGAACGCTTCGCGAATGACCGCGAAACGGTTTACCCGCTTTACTGACGACCCGTCATTTTGAACGACAAGTCTCGGATCATCCTGTACGCCGAGGTCTTCAAGCGTCACTTGTTCTTCAGGGTGATCGCAAATCGGCCGCCAGCCCTTGCCCCGATTGAACTCCACCCGAACCTTGTAATCCTGCTGCACTTCAAGCTGCGTCCAGGCGACTGTCGCATAGCGTACAAAGTAGGATCTGCCGCAATACTGAACTTCCACCAGTCCGTCCGCCATCCGGTCATAGATGCGGTGGGAGCCGCGGAACAGCTGATTGCCGTCGCGCGAAATAATGTAGGTGTCACCCGGTTTCGGCGTGTTGTTGCCGGCCTGCGCATTGGCGCACGCAAGGGCGAGGGCACTTCCTGCAAGAAGCGCACGTTGGATTAACATATCCCGTTCCCTTTACCGCGAAATCATTTCGCGAGTTGGTTCCTGCTTACGGTGACCATACGGCAAGTGTTTGTAAAAGTGATTTCGTAAGGGAAATGAGTTTGATTAAAACTTTAAAAGCACTGATTTTGTTGACGAATTATCGAATAACTGTCCAGAAGCGGCCGGCTTTTAGCGTGTGTGATACGTGCTGTGGCCTTCTTCGACGCTATTGCTCTGGAACATTGCGCCGATCGCGGAAAGCCTGCTTTGTGGGGCCGAAGTCTCATCTGGAGCGGCCAGAAGATCGTGCGCACTCATTGTGACGCCGATGTCCTCAAGACTGACCTGTCGCTCGGGATTGCCGCAGATCGGACGCCAGCCACGGCCAAAATTGAATTCCACCTGAACTTTGTTGCCGCGTTCGGTTTCCACTTGCGTCCAAGCGACCGAATGGCTGCGTACAAAATAGCTACGCTGGCAATAAGAGACCTTTTTCAATCCGCGGGCGTTTTCCGTGAACAGCTTGTGACTGCCCACAAAGTGTCCGCTGCGATCGCGTGAAATCAGGTAAAAATCGCCAGGCTGAGGTATGGCACCTGCAAAAGCGGTGGAGCCTGCGCACAAAATGCAGCCAGAATGGTCGCTGGTTTAATCATAAAAGTTCTGATCTTGAGTTACGTTGAGGTCAAGTTGTCTGGAATATACATATGACCAAGCGGAAGCCCAGCGCGAACTCCCATGAGCGTTAATGAGCATTTACTCAGGAAATTGCATTTAAAATCGATGTGAGGGCAGTTCTGACGGTGGCAAGCCGGATTGATTGCCGGCCGTTGTCTGCAAACCAGCAATGGAGATGATCCGTCGGGCGATCCTTTGCCGCAACGGCAATATGGACAGTGCCAACCGGCTTTTGAGCACTTCCGCCACCTGGTCCAGCGATACCCGTTACAGAAACTGCTACATCCGCATTGGATCTGGCGAGTGCTCCTTCTGCCATGGCAATCGCGACTTCCTTGCTCACGGCCCCATGCTTTTCGATAAGGTCTTTCGGAACGCCCAGCATTTCGTTCTTTGCTTCATTGGAGTAGGTCACAAACCCCCGGTCCACGGCGGCCGAAGATCCCGCGATCTCCGTAAGTGCTCCGCAAATCAGGCCTCCGGTGCAGGATTCTGCCGTCGCTACCATTTTCTTGGCGGCAATGAGCCCGTCCAGCACAGCAATTGACAGAGGCGCAAGCTCTTCCAGGTTGTTAGGAGATGTCTCGGTCATGGATTTCTAGTCCTCGTCCTGAAAAGGAAGACGCACAGTCACACTGGCCAGGGCCGCGATACCTTCCTTGCGGCCTGTGAAACCGAGGCGCTCGGATGTCTGGCCTTGACCGAGATCCTCGAAACAGGCATGGCGCAAATCTTGGCAATCGAAGAGCGAATTGCCTCGCGGTGGGGGCCGATCTTCGGTTCCTCGCATACGATGGTGACGTCGACATGCGCCAGTCTTCCACCGCGTTCAGACAGGCGGCGCATGGCGTCCATTTGAAACTGGTCAGAAGAGGCACCTTTCCACTGCGGGTCGCTTGGAGGGAAATGCTGGCCGATATCGCCATCGCCAATGGCACCAAGCGTTGCGTCCGTAATAGCGTGCAGCACCACATCCGCGTCTGAGTGACCTTTCAGCTTGCTGGAGTGGGGAATGGCTACCCCGCCCAAAATGACGGCATCGCCATCTTCAAAGGCGTGGACGTCGTATCCGATCCCGGTTCTGACATCGGCAAGTTCTGAAAGCGGCAACGGGGAGGCGGGGGTAGTCGACATCAGTTGTAACTCGGCCTGTTGTTCTGCACGACGGAGGTCGGCGGCAGTTGTGATCTTGAATGCAGCGGGGTCGCCCTCCGTCAGGACAATGGTCATCCCGTCCCATTCCGCAAGGCCGGTGTCGTCAGTAAAATCGAGTTTTCCCGCTGCTACCGCCTTTTCGTGCGCCCTGAGTATGCGCTGCAAGGGAAAGGCCTGTGGCGTCTGCGCTGCCCAGAGCCCGGCTCTGTCAACGGTTTCCAGCGAACGACCCGATTGATCTGCTCTTTTTAACGTGTCGGCCACGGGCAGGGCGGCGAGAACGCCTTCGTTTCCTGCCTGCAGTTGCTCAAGCAATCGGTCTATCACGGCAGATGGGAGGAACGGCCGTGCAGCGTCGTGGATCAAAACGTAATCAAATCCTTCAAGAGCGAGAGCCTTCAATCCTGCCAGGACAGATTGCTGCCTGGTCGCGCCACCGTAGACTGCCGGTCCGATCTTGGACGCTGTTTCAGTGGAGGCCGCTCTTGCTGCTTCAGAGAAATGGTTCACGTCGTCAGGGTGAATGACGGTTACGAGACGGTTGATCCGGGGGTGATTCCCGAGAGCATCCAGTGTATGGCTCAGCACAGGACGGCCAGCCAACGGCCTATATTGCTTGGGTAACGCATTGTCGGAGCCCGCAAGACGGGTGCCACGCCCTGCGGCAACGACAAGGGCGCAGCGGTTTTTGTCATTAACGGGCTCCTCGTGCTCTGCATCAAACCGTCAGCTTTGAACCGTCTTTACCTAGGAACCTGTTCGGACCGCAAATTTTGACTTGTTGCATTGCGAAACTTGTCTACAATATAGGCAATTATGAATCTGCACAGTCAATAAGCAGAAAAGAGACGCTGTGTCGCCGTCTATGAAAACACTCACGATTGGCCGGTATCAACTCGCAAACCCGGCCGTGCTCGCGCCGATGTCCGGCGTGACCGATCTCCCTTTCCGTCGGCTGGCTGCCAGATACGGCGCCGGCATGGTCGTCAGCGAAATGGTTGCGAGCGAATCCTTCGTCAAAGGCGACGCCGAAACGCAAATGCGTGCGGAGGCTCAGGACAAGGGGCTTCATGTCGTTCAGCTTGCAGGGCGTGAAGCCCGCTGGATGGGGGAGGCCGCCAAGGTTATCGCTGGTCTTGGTGCCGATGTAATCGATATCAACATGGGCTGTCCCGCAAAAAAGGTGACATCCGGATACTCCGGTTCCGCACTGATGCGGGATCTCGACCATGCCCTGACGCTGGTTGATGCAACGGTGGCAGCGGTCGATGTGCCCGTCACTTTGAAGATGCGCCTTGGTTGGGATGACAAGAACCTGAATGCACCGGAGTTGGCCCGCCGTGCGGAAGCGGCCGGGGTGCAACTCATCACCGTTCACGGGCGCACCCGATGCCAGTTCTACAAGGGCAAGGCCGATTGGCGTGCGATAGCAGCTGTCAAGGACGCTATTTCGGTTCCCCTGATCGCCAATGGGGATTGCAAGAGTGCTGAAGATGCCTTGCGTATACTTGAGCTTTCCGGCGCTGACGGCGTGATGATTGGCCGGGGCGCATATGGACGTCCCTGGTTGCCGGGCCACATCGGACATTTTCTGGCAAGTGGCGAACAGCTCAACGCACCAACTGGAACAGAGCTGGCGGAGTTAGTGGCGGAGCACTACGAGGCCATCCTCAGCCACTACGGTGAGCGGCAGGGTGTTCGCATCGCGCGCAAGCATCTCGGTTGGTATCTGGACGAGACAACGTCTGCTGGCGCGGCCGACATCCCTGGATCTGTCCGCAAGACCCTTATGACTTCCAATCAGCCGTCGGAGGTTATCCGCCTCGCAAGCGACTGGCTTTCTTCCTCGAACAAACGGACAGCAGCTTGAAGGACATCATGTCTCAGACAGGCCGTACGGCCGCGCTTGCCAGTGACGGGCCGACTATACTGGATGCCTTGCCACACCCGGTGCTTCTGGTTGCGCCGGACGGCGTGATCGAGTCTGCCAACATGGCCGCGGAAATTTTCATGCGGTCCAGTGTATCGGTGCTCCGTCGCCATCCAATCAGTGACTTTGTTCCTTTCGGGAGCCCCTTGCTGACCCTGATCGAGCAGGTGCGCGAACGCAGCGCGCCGGTCAACGAATACAAGGTCGACATCGGTTCTCCGCGTATCGGGGCGCCGAAGGTGGTCGATATCAACGCTGCACCTGTATCGGAGCGGCCGGGGGCTGTGGTGCTGATGTTCCAGGAACGCACCATGGCGGAAAAGATCGACCGGCAGCTGACGTCCCGTGGAGCCGCCCGCACCGTGACGGGACTTGCCGCCATGTTGGCGCACGAGATCAAGAACCCGCTGTCAGGAATTCGTGGTGCGGCCCAGCTTATAGAGCAGTCGGTGCCAGCCGAAGACCGGGCGCTGACACGTCTGATCATGGATGAGACCGACAGGATCGTGAAGCTGGTCGACCGGATGGAAGTATTTTCGGACGAACGACCGATCGAAAGAGAGCCGGTCAATATTCACGTGGTTCTGGACCACGTGAAGCGCTTGTCGGATTCCGGCTTTGCCCGCGGCAAACGCATTGTGGAGATTTATGATCCGTCGTTGCCTCCGGTTTATGCCAACAAGGATCAGCTGATTCAGGTTTTCCTGAACCTGATCAAGAATGCCAGCGAAGCGATTGGCGATGATCCCGATGGTGAAATTCGCGTTTCGACGGCGTTTCGGCCCGGTGTGCGGCTGTCCGTTCCCGGTACTGACGAAAAAGTCAGCCTGCCGCTGGAGTTCTGTGTTCAGGACAATGGACCGGGCGTTCCGGAAGACCTTCTTCCGCATCTGTTTGAGCCATTTATCACGACAAAGACCAATGGCTCAGGCCTTGGTCTTGCACTCGTTGCCAAATCATTGGTGACCACGGCGGTGTCATCGAATGTGACAGCCAACGCCAGAAGACAGTTTTCCGCATTCTGATGCCCGCGTTCACGGGTGACAGCACAGCTTCGTCCGACCGGACCAGCAGAGGAACCGAGTAACCATGCCGACGGGCACGATTTTAGTTGCAGACGACGACGCAGCCATCCGCACCGTTCTCAACCAGGCCCTGTCCAGGGCAGGTTATACGGTGCGGCTGACTTCCAACGCCTCAACGCTCTGGAGATGGGTCTCATCCGGCGATGGCGATCTTGTGATCACCGACGTGGTCATGCCGGACGAAAATATCTTCGACGTGCTGCCACGCATGAAAAGATGCGGCCGGAATTGCCGGTTCTGGTCATGAGCGCGCAGAACACCTTCATGACGGCCATCAAGGCTTCGGAGAAGGGGGCGTATGAATATCTGCCCAAGCCGTTCGACCTGAAGGAGCTGACCAGTATTGTTCAGCGCGCACTGGAAGAGCCGAAGAAGCGGCCGGCTGTCGATCTTGATGATGCGGGCGAGGGGATGCCTCTTGTGGGGCGGTCTCCCGCCATGCAGGAGATCTACCGGGTTCTTGCACGGTTGATGCAGACCGACCTGACGGTGATGATCAACGGCGAATCCGGTACCGGCAAGGAACTTGTTGCAAGGGCGCTTCATGACTACGGCAAGCGGCGTAACGGACCGTTTGTTGCCATCAACATGGCGGCCATTCCACGAGACCTCATCGAAGCCGAGTTGTTCGGTCACGAGAAGGGCGCCTTTACCGGAGCACAGAACCGCAGCTCCGGCCGGTTTGAACAGGCAGATGGCGGTACATTGTTTCTGGACGAAATCGGCGACATGCCGATGGAAGCTCAAACCAGGTTGCTGCGCGTCTTGCAGCAGGGCGAATACACGACCGTCGGTGGCCGCACCCCGATCAAGACGGACGTCAGGATCATCGCAGCCACCAACAAGGACTTGCGGCACCTGATCAACCAGGGCCTTTTCCGCGAAGACCTTTATTTCCGGCTGAATGTAGTTCCAATCCGCCTGCCACCGCTGCGCGAGCGCGTAGAGGACATTCCGGATCTGGTGAGGCACTTCTTTACGCTCGTTGAAAAAGAGGGGCTGCCTGCAAAGCAGATCGACCAGGGCGCGCTCAATCTTCTGCGCCGGTATCGCTGGCCTGGAAACGTGCGCGAACTGGAGAACCTCGTTCGTCGTTTGGCCGCGCTGTATCCGCAGGACGTGATCAGCGAAAACCTGCTGGAGCAGGAGTTGAGTCAGCCTTCGGTCTCGCCGATGGAAGAGGAATCCCAGGAGACCGTCAATCTCGGTGGATCGGTCGAGCGATATCTGTCCGGTTATTTCGACACGTTCGGCGATGCCTTGCCGCCTCCCGGCCTCTATCACCGGATCCTGAGGGAGGTGGAGTACCCTCTGATCAGCGCAGCGTTGGCGGCGACGCGTGGTAACCAGATCAAGGCGGCAGAGCTTCTCGGTGTCAACCGGAACACTCTGCGCAAGAAGATCCGGGATCTCGACATCCAGGTGATGCGGTCTACCCGATAGTCTTTTCAGGACAGGGCGGCAAATTGATGCGGTCAGGCCGAAAGGTCTGGCCGCTTTTTTGTTCCAGGTGCAGGTTGTCGTGACGAGTGATCTTGTGATTCACGGGGTGGGAAACCACGAGGAGATATTTTCGCCCTCAATATCAGCCTGGTTTCATTGGGTCATCTGAAGGGAAATTCCAATTACAGACGGGGCATTCATTTTGTGAATGCTGCAAAAAAGAATAACGAATTCAACAGTGTGCGATAAAGTGATCACCTGTCCACCGCAAATTTTCTGCGCCTCTTCTGGTCTGTCGCAATTTCGCAACATTGTGTGATAAGTTTGCCGCAAATACAGCAAGACAGTCCGCATTTGGCGAGCTGAAATCAAAAGAGACCGAATGATACTGGAAGCAGTACAAGAACCCGTCGCTCAATCCAGCGCCGCAGGCAAATTCTGGCGGCGCGTGGGTCTTGCGATCATCCTGCTTGCCCTCGTTTCCATCGGTGTCACCTTCGTTATCCTGATGGGGTTGACGTCCATCGATCCCACGCGGGAAGTCATCATGGTCGCAATGACCATAAATGGTGCGCTCGCGGCAATTCTCGTAGGTGTCATCGCCTTCGAGATCCTGAAGTTGTGGCAAGCACGGCGGCGTGGACGGGCTGCTGCTCGCCTTCACGTTCGGGTCGTGGCCCTGTTCAGCGTGGTTGCGGCTGTACCGGCCGTTCTCATGGCAATTCTGGCGGCGATTACGCTTGACCGGGGTCTTGATCGCTGGTTCGAGGACCGGACGCGTCAGATTATCGACAACGCCCTGACCGTTGCTCAGGCCTATCTTCAGGAACACGCCAGGGTTCTGCGCGGTGACCTGATCGCCATGACCAACGATATCGACCGGGCGAAGGCGGTTTATGAATTCGAGCCGACCCGTTTCGATCAGTTCTTTGCGACGCAGGTTTCCCTTCGCGGTATCCTCGCGGCATTCATCCTGAACGAGAACGGCGAGGTGGTCACCCGCGTCGTCATAGATCCCAACGCGGAAGTGCCGCTGCCGCCTGCCGACAGTTTCTTCAAGGCAAAGTCCGGGGATCCGATCCTGATCGCACCGGGAAGTTCCAACCTGGTCGGCGGTGTCATGAAATTGTCCGCCTATGACAATTTCTATCTTTATGCCGTTCGCGCCATAGATCCGCGCGTTGTCGAATATCTGCGTCTTGCCGAGACGGGTGCTTCGCAATACCAGCAGATGGAGAATAGCCGCTTTGGCGTCCAGGTGGCCTTTGCTCTGGTCTATCTCGGCGTTGCGCTGGTGTTGCTCTTGTCGGCGATCTGGATAGGTTTCGGGTTTGCCAATCGACTTGTTTCGCCGATCCGAACGTTGATTTCGGCAGCCGACGAGGTGTCCAAAGGCAATCTCGTCGTCAAGGTTCCGACCGAGAAATCCGGTGGTGACCTCGCCAACCTGGGCGAAACCTTCAACAAGATGACCGGTCAGCTTCTCGGGCAGCGTGATGCGCTTCTGGCGGCGAACGAACAGATCGACCGCCGCCGCCGCTTCAACGAAGCGGTTCTTTCCGGAGTGTCCACCGGCGTCATTGGCGTTGACGATGAAGCTCGATCATGCTGATCAACCGCTCCGCCCTGGAATTGCTGCAGCTGGATGAAGTGCAGATCCTCAACAAGTCTCTGATCGAGGTGGTGCCGGAGCTGAACGACTGCATTTCCGATGTCTTGAAGAATGACAGTGACAGGTTCCGGAAACGCAGATCGAGATCACGCGGGGCGGACGCTGCGTACGATCAACGTGCGTATAACGAGGGAGCAGTCTACCCGGCGCGAACATGGTTTTGTGGTGACGCTGGATGACATTACAGATCTGGTTTCGGCACAGCGCAATTCGGCCTGGGCGGATGTTGCCCGGCGCATCGCGCATGAGATCAAGAATCCGCTGACACCGATCCAGCTCTCGGCAGAACGCATACGCCGCCGCTACGGCAAACGCATCGAGGAGGACCGGGAAGTCTTCGATCAATGCATCGACACCATTGTTCGGCAGGTGGGCGATATCGGCCAGATGGTGGACGAGTTCTCGTCCTTCGCCCGTATGCGCAAGCCAACGAAGACATCTGGAGATCTGCGCGAGGCGGTGCGCGTGCGGCGTTCATGCAGTCGGTGGCAAATCCGGAAATCAGTGTTACCGCGGATGTTCCGTCCAGTCCGGTAACGGCTGTCTTTGACGCGCGTCTGGTTGGCCAGGCTCTGACCAATGTGGTCAAGAATGCTGCGGAGGCGGTGAGTGCGCGTATCGGAGACGATTTGCCCAAAGGCAAGGTGACCGTGCATTTGCGCGGTGAACTGGAAGACGGCAGCGGCCGGATCGTGATTGATGTCATCGACAATGGCATCGGGCTGCCGGAAGAAAATCGCAGCCGGCTTTTGGAACCCTATATGACAACCCGGGAGAAGGGGACGGGCCTTGGCCTTGCCATCGTCCGCAAGATCCTGGAAGACCACGGCGGTGGCATCGAATTGCTCGACGCCCCCAAAACCAACCCAGAGGACACGGGCACGCTCGTTCGACTGACATTGGCAGCACATGCCGAGATCGAGCCGGAGACCGACCTGCAAAACCAGACTGTGACTGCCCATGGCGCATGATATTCTTGTCGTAGACGACGAAACCGATATTCGCGAAATGATTGCCGGCATCCTGGATGATGACGGTTATGGAACGCGGACCGCGCATGATTCAGACAGCGCCCTGGCCGCAGTGAAGGAGCGCAAGCCTTCGCTTGTCATTTTGGATATCTGGTTGATGGGAAGCCGCCTCGACGGCCTTGCCCTGCTCGATATCTTCCGTGAAACGGATCCTGAAATGCCGGTCGTGATCATCTCCGGTCACGGCAACATTGAAACAGCGGTCTCTGCCATCAAGCGCGGCGCCTACGATTACATCGAAAAGCCGTTCAAGGCAGACCGGCTGGTTCATATCGTCGAGCGCGCCCTGGAAGCTTCCAGCCTGAAACGTGAAATCCGCGATCTGAAGCAGCGCAGCGGCGAGACCAGCGAAATCATTGGCAACTCCTCGGCAGCTCACAACCTTCGGCAAACCATCCAGAAGATTGCGGGAACGAACAGTCGTATCCTGATCGTCGGTCCTTCCGGTGCGGGCAAGGAGCGTGCTGCCCGGATGATCCACGACATGTCGCCGCGTACCAAAAGCCCGTTCGTTGTGCTGAACGCTGCAACCATCACGCCGTCTCGGATGGAAGAAGAACTCTTCGGCATCGAGGATGAAAACGGCAATCTGCGCAAGATTGGTGCGCTGGAAGAAGCACATGGCGGTACGCTTTACCTCGACGAAGTCGCCGACATGCCCGCCGAGACCCAGGGGAAAATCCTGCGGGTTCTCGTGGAGCAGAGCTTCGCCCGCGTGGCGGCACCCAGAAGGTTCAGGTCGACATTCGCATTCTGTCCTCGACATCTAAAATCTCGAGGAACACATCGCGTCGGGACTGTTCCGACAGGATCTCTACCACCGTCTGAGCGTGGTTCCCCTGCGTGTGCCCGGTCTTGCAGAACGGCGTGAGGATATTCCGGTATTGGTGCATCACTTCATGCACCAGATTTCCGGTGCTTCAGGCATTCCGCAAAGGCCTATCGGTGATGACGCATGGCGGTTCTGCAAACGCATGACTGGCCGGGCAACGTGCGTCAGCTACGCAACAACGTCGAACGTCTGATGATTCTGAGCCGTGGCGACCCGGACAGCACCATCACTGCGGACCTGCTGCCAGCGGAAATCGGAGAAACTCTGCCGAGCCTGCCCACGTCAGGTACGGGGGAACACCTGATGTCCGTTCCACTGCGCGAGGCCCGGGAGATCTTCGAGCGTGAATATCTTCAGGCTCAAATCAAGAGATTTGACGGGAACATCTCGCGGACTGCCGAATTTGTCGGTATGGAACGGTCTGCGCTTCACCGGAAGCTGAAAACCCTGGGCATGACCTGAGGCACTTCGGGAAGCGATAGGTAACGGCAAGGCGGGAAAGGGATCTTTCCATGAAAATCGTGATTTGCGGCGCGGGGCAGGTGGGCTACGGCATTGCCGAGCGTCTGGCTGCGGAACAGAACGACGTGTCCGTGATCGATTCTTCTCCGCAACTGATCAACGCCATTGGGGATCAGCTGGACGTGCGTGGCTTTGTCGGCCATGGCGCGCATCCGGACGTTCTTGCACAGGCCGGGGCCGAAGAGGCCGACATGATTGTTGCCGTCACGCTTTATGACGAGGTCAACATGGTGGCCTGTCAGGTGGCGCATTCGCTCTTCAACGTTCCCACAAAGGTCGCCCGTATCCGGGCGCAATCCTATTTGCAGGGGCGCTGGCGCAATCTGTTTTCGCGCGACCACATGCCGATCGACGTGATCATCTCGCCAGAAATCGAAGTTGGCGAGATGGTACTGCGCCGTCTGGCGCTTCCAGGCGCTGTCGAGACTGTCCGGTTTGCCGACGACCAGGTTGTTGTCGTCGGGATTATGTGCGAGGAGGACTGCCCGGTGGTGGACACTCCATTGCGCCAGCTTACCGAACTCTTCCCGGACCTTGGGGCCGTTGTCGTCGGCCTTTATCGCAACAACAGGCTGTTTGTCCCCAAGAGCAGCGATTCCATTCTGACGGGTGATCTTGCCTATGTGGTTGCCCGCCGCGACCAGGTTCGCAGAACGTTGAGCATTTTCGGACACGAGGAACCGGAAGCGGCCCGTGTCGTGATTTGCGGTGGTGGCAACATCGGGCTCTATGTCGCCAAGGCACTTGAACAGCGCCAGTCCGGAACAAAGATCAAGCTTATCGAAGCCTCCCGTGAGCGGGCGATGGCTGTTGCCGATGAGTTGAAGCGATCGGTCATCCTGCACGGCAGCGCGCTGGATCAGACGATCCTGAATGAAGCCGATGCCGGCGATGCCGATACCATGGTGGCTCTCACCAACGAGGATGAAGTCAACATTCTGTCTTCCGTCATGGCGAAGAAGCTTGGCTGCAAACGCTCCTTGTCGCTGTTGAACAATCCGAGTTACCCGGCTTTTGCCAATGCGCTGGGGATTGATGCGTTTATCAACCCGCGCGCCGTAACCATCTCTCGTATTCTCCAGCACGTGCGACGTGGTCGTATCCGCGGCGTTCATTCGCTTCAGAACGGGGCTGCGGAAATTGTCGAGGCGGAAGCGCTGGATACGTCGCCGCTGGTCGGCAAACCGCTTAGGGTTATCGATCTGCCGTCCGGTATCCGCATTGGTGCGGTTTTCCGCGGCGGCGAGGTGCTTACGCCTAATGGTGACCTGCAGATTCAGGCGCAAGACCGTATCGTGATCTTCGCGGTTGCGAACCGCGTGCGCCAGGTAGAACAGATGTTCCGCGTCAGCCTTGACTTCTTTTAAGGCTGAGTGGCTTCTTTCTGGCCTTGCTTTTGTCTGACCGAAAGGTCAAAACTTTCAAAATACCAATCGGTTCGTTTCGAACCGTCCTGTTCTGGAGGAACCATGAGCCGGATTGCCTATGTCAACGGCCAGTATGTGCGTCATGCCGATGCTGCGGTGCATGTTGAAGACCGCGGTTATCAGTTTGCCGATGGCGTTTATGAAGTCTGTGAAGTCTGGCAGGGCAAAATCGTCGACGTTCCGCGCCATCTGGACCGCCTTGGCCGGTCCTTGAGTGAGCTGCGCATAGACTGGCCAATGGCCCGCAACGCCGTGGAATTCGTGCTGCATCAGGTAGTCCGTCGGAATCTTGTTCGCAACGGACTGGTTTATATTCAGGTGACGCGCGGTGTTTCCAAGCGCGATCACTTCTTCCCGCCGGCGCATGTTGCGCGTCGATCGTTGTGACCGCCCGTTCGTCCAGCCCGACTGCCGCCAAGGCACAGGCCGAACAGGGTATCTCGGTGTTCAGTTATCCGGAAAACCGTTGGCCGCGCGTTGATATCAAGACCGTTGCGCTTTTGCCGAACGTGCTGGCGAAACAGAACGCCAAGGAACAGGGCGGCAAGGAAGCCTGGTATGTGGATGCCGACGGCAATGTCACCGAAGGCGGATCGACCAACGCATGGATCGTTACCAAGGAAGGCGTTTTGGTCACCCGGCCGGCCGAGAGCGGAATCCTGCGCGGTATTACACGCGCCGTGGTTCTCGATCTCGTCCAAAAGGAAGGGCTGACGTTTGAGGAAAGACCGTTTAGCCTTGAGGAAGCTTTCGATGCGAAGGAAGCTTTCGTCACGGCAGCGACGACTGTGTGATGCCTGTGACACGTTTGGACGGCAGGATTATCGGAAACGGTCATCCTGGATCGGTGGCAACCCGATTGCGCGAATTGTTCCATACTGCTACTGATTTGCAGGCGGTATGATTCGATTGGCCTCATTGGGTCGAAAGTACGAAACTATTTTAGACCGAGGCAGACGGTCTTGACTGGTGGGCTATACGAAAAGCGGGCGGTGCGTCAAACATTAGTCATTGATACTGAACGGCTTTTGACGGTAGGCTGCTGAAACGCCGGATGCTCGGCCGCATCCGGGGCAAATAGGATAAAAAGACTGATGGCTGAGCGCGCACAAAATCTCCAAGACACTTTTCTTAATCACGTTCGCAAGCAAAAAACTCCTCTGACGATTTTTCTGATCAACGGTGTGAAATTGCAGGGTGTCGTGACATGGTTCGACAACTTCTGCGTTCTGCTGCGTCGTGATGGGCATTCCCAGCTGGTTTACAAACACGCGATTTCCACAATTATGCCAAACGGACCTGTTCAACTGTTCGATCAGGCTGAGGAAAACGCTGAAAAGGCAAGCTGATTGAAACCGAAGTCTCGCGCAGACGATTTTTCTAAATCCAACGGTTCCGAGGAACCTGGCCAGAAATCTCTAAGGTTGAAAGATACTGGGGTAGACCGTCTGCCCCAGCCCTTCCGTGCGATGATTCTGGAGCCGGTTCTGCAGTTGCGTGGCGAGTCCGCGCAGACAGAACTGCGCGGCAATCGCAGCCCGGAAGCGCGGTTGGAAGAAGCCCTCGGCCTGAGTGCTGCCATCAATCTCAATATCGCGCATTCCGGCGTTGTCCGGGTCAACAATCCCAAGCCTGCAACCCTGTTTGGTGATGGCAAGGTTGCCGAGCTTGCCGGTATCGTTGCAAGCGAGATCTGGATCTTGTTGTCATAGATCATCCGCTTACCCCGGTTCAGCAGCGAAACCTTGAACGCCGACTGAAAACCAAGGTCATCGACCGCACCGGTCTTATCCTGGAGATCTTTGGTGACAGGGCCCGCACCAAGGAAGGTCGGCTTCAGGTCGATCTGGCGCATCTGACCTGGCAGAAGAGCCGTCTCGTCCGCTCCTGGACCCACCTAGAGCGCCAGCGCGGCGGCGCAGGTTTCATGGGTGGTCCGGGTGAAACCCAGATCGAGGCCGACCGGCGCCAGATTCAGGACCGGATCATTGCGTTGCAGAAACAGCTGGAACAGGTTCGCCGGACGCGTGACCTGCACCGCAAGAAACGCAAGAAAATCCCGCAGCCGGTTGTTGCGCTGGTCGGTTATACCAATGCCGGTAAATCGACGCTTTTCAATCGGATGACCGAATCTGACGTTTTTGCCAAGGATCTTCTGTTCGCCACGCTCGATCCGACCTTGCGCAAGGTAGCCTTGCCGCATGGCAAGGAAGTCATCCTGTCGGATACGGTGGGTTCATCTCCGATCTTCCGACCCATCTGGTCGCCGCATTCCGGGCGACGCTGGAAGAGGTGCTTGAAGCGGATCTCATCCTGCATGTGCGGGACATTTCGCATCCGGACACTGAAGCGCAGGCAGAAGACGTCAAGAAGACGCTGACCGATCTTGGTGTAGACGCGTTGACGGGCGCGCCGATCATCGAAGTCTGGAACAAGATCGACTGCCTTGATCCGGCTTACCGCGACAAGTTGCTGGAAGATGCCGGTGAAGAGGGGCCGATTGCCCTTTCCGCGCTGACCGGCGAAGGGATCGAGCAGCTTTATGCTCGTGTCGATTCTTTCATGGCGCAGCACGACGACATTCTGACTGTGAAGATCCCCGTTGCCGATGGCGCTTTGCTGGCGAAACTTTATCAGATGGCAGAGGTGCTGGAACGCACCGATGCCGAAGATTTCGTAACAGCGGAAGTGCGCGTTTCCGACAAGCAACGTGGCCCGTTTCGCGAGCTTTATGCCGCTTATCTTTAGCTAGTCGGATAGAAAGCCGGAATGCGCCGAGCAGGGGGGAACTATTTGTTCTTCGCGGCCTGCCAGGCAGCTTCCATCTCATCCAGCGTCATCGCTTCAAGTGTCGTGTCCGTTTTTACTGCGTGAGCTTCAATGCTGCAAAACGCTTGCGGAACTTCCGGTTTGTGCGCCTGAGAGATTCTTCCGGATCGATGTCCAGATGCCGGGCGAGGTTTGCAAGTGCGAACAACGTGTCGCCGAGTTCGTCGGAGATCCGGTCTTTGTCCGGAGCGGATTTGGCGAGTTCCTCGTCGAGTTCGTGGGTTTCTTCTCTGATCTTGTCCAGAACCAGTCTGGCATCGTTCCAGTCAAAACCAACTCTTGAAGCCCGTCGCTGCAGCTTTTCGGCTTCCTGAAGAGCCGGGAAGGCGGTCGGGACGTCGTCGAGAAAGCCCTTTTGCGCTTCTTCCATGCCGAGCGCTTCCCTGGCGGACCTCTTTTCCGCTCGTTCTTCAGCCTTGATCCGTTCCCAGATACCTTTGACCAGCTCCGGTTTTTCTCCGTTTTCGTCACCGAAAACATGGGGGTGCCTGCGGATCAGTTTTTTGTGATGGCTTCGACCACATCGCCAAAGTCGAAGTGGTCGTCTTCTTCAGCCATGCGTGCATGGTAGACGACCTGAAGCAACAGATCGCCGAGCTCCTCGCGCAGTTCCACCAGATCGTTCTTGGCAATGGCGTCCGCGACCTCGTAGGCCTCTTCCAGCGTATAGGGCACGATGGTCGCGAACGTCTGTTCCAGATCCCAGGGACAACCGGTCACAGGTGTTCTGAGCGCTGCCATGATTTCGATAAGGCGGGAAATGTCGCGGCTGGGTTTCATTGTCGGTCCGTTACTAGAATGAGGTATGCGTCAATAATGCCAAGTCTTGAGCTTAAAATACGAGAGCATTATCGAACCGATTAATCCCAAGATGGCGACAGTCACCCTAAAATCTTGAAGGGTTTGGAACCGCCCTCGACTACTCCATTGGCTGACTTTTTCCTTTGCCCACGTGCTCGCAAGTCGAGAAGCTTAGACATTACAAAAGCGCAGCCCAATACGATCACGACTAGTGCGACCACAAAGTCAGTTGAAAAAAATGCTGGCAAATCACCCCCTGACGGACGGATGCCAGAAGGTGACGGCGCGTTCCAGGAGCGCGACGAGGCCGTAGAACAGCGATCCGGCGAGGGCGGCAACGGCGATTTCTGCCCAGACCATGTCAACGTTCATGCGGCCAACTTCCGTTGAGATGCGGAAACCCATGCCGACGATTGGTGTGCCGAAGAATTCCGCGACAATGGCACCGATCAGGGCGAGCGTCGAATTGATCTTCAGCGCATTGAAGATGAAGGGCATGGCCATCGGCAGACGCAGCTTGAAAAGCGTCTGCCAGTAGTTGGAGGCATAGGTGCGCATCAGGTCGCGTTGCATGGCATCAGAAGCGGCGAGACCTGATACCGTGTTCACCAGCATCGGGAAGAAGGTCATGATGATTACGACCGCTGC
>LZQR01000164.1_pt1 | contig 18498 bp, 26 predicted proteins | sample 768601 | NCBI WGS metagenome assembly LZQR01 (sample SAMN05207299, study PRJNA324521) | oil field metagenome | isolation source: sample BH-FW-24 from oil reservoir | place: India: Bombay High | collected 2015-12-04
CAATATCACAACGTTGCTAAGCCAAGCTTCCAAATGCCATCTTGCTGAAACTTAGGTGGTGCCCCCAATGCTGCACCGCGGCTAGGGCGACGAATCCACCACATCACCACACCTGTGATTGAGATTAAGATGAACGCCAAACAGAACACCACGTTGAGTACTTTGTTCAATATACTCACATCGCCTTGGTGCAATGACACACCTGCTGCCATTAACTTGGCAAATAGGCTGTAATCTTGCCACGTGACGTCCACCAACAAGCGACCGGAATATTGGTCAAAGTGGCTGGTGCGATCTTGTCTTGGGTCGGAAATATCGCCGCCCATAGAGTTAGCGGCAACGGTGTAAACGCCCGCCTCAGAGCGTGGCAAAAAAAGCTTATAGCCAGTGAAGCCCATCATTTCCGCTTTCTGGACGATGTCATCAATAGATAGCGCGCCTTGGCTGCCTGCGTATGCCATCTCTTCCTTCATATTGGCATGATCATGAGCGGGCTTATCTTTTGACTCAGGCACAGCAGCAAGCTCTAAGTTCCATGGCATTTCTTCAGACGCACCATGATTTAGATCTTTGTGTGTCAATATCGATTCTGGTTTCTCGCCCATGTGTAATAAGTTGGGAAGGTATTCCACGCCTGCACCATTTTTGCTCCCCAAACTCCTGCCCAAGACAAACCCGAGATTAAAAAGAACAGCAACACAATCGACAACACGCCACCTAAGTTCGCGTGTAAATCTCGCATCAAAATACGAGTGCCGTTGCCAAAACGGATTTTCATAAAGCCTGCTCGGCTTGCGTTATCTCTTGGCAGCCAAAGGTACAAACCAGACACCAAAAGTAAAATGCCCAAACTTGCGGCAATTTCAATTAAGCGGTCGCCTAGGTCGCCGATGAGCAAAGTGCCGTGAATGCTGTTCATCAGTTCATAGATGCTATCACTACGGTCAATGGTGCCTTGCACGTCTCCTGTGTAAGGATTTACTGCAACAATCAGTGAGCTACCTTCTTGGTTTTGAATCGAGAATCGGTTGGCGATATCGGCCGTTTTAGCAGGTACAAATTGAGTGACATTAAAATCGGGATAGGTCTGCTTTACGGTTTCTAATTGGGTGGAGACAGGAACAGTTTGCTCTTGTGGCGAAACTTGTAATATCGCCTCGTATCGAGCCAGTTCGATTTCATCGTCAAACAGCATCACAAGCCTGTAAGGGAAAGAATGAGCATGAGCGGGATAACGAATAATCCTGCATAGAAGTGCCATCGCCACGTCATAAAGTAGATGGATTTTGCGCGCGAGGCTTCCTTGAGTTGAGGCTTTGCCGAGTTTCTCAACATATGTATTTTCCTTTTTCATAGTTAAACGCCCAAATTCAGCCAAACGCATCCAGCGCATACTTCATAGGTATGCGGCGCTATTTGACTTAGATTCGGGAGTACCACTGCTCGAAGTGGCAGTGTTGTTGGCTATATACCCAAGTGACTTCAAGATGCTGGCTTCAGAGCGTTGTCATTGATTCGAGTGCAAAGAAAACAACGCTGTGTAATAGACAACTCTTTCCAAGTTGTTTGAAGCAGCAATCGGAGCAATGACACGCTCCCGAAGGGCGAGTTGCCTTGGCTTGTATACTTTGTTGTCGATATCTTGATTTAGACCCACTAGACCTTTAAATCGCCGCCGCGTCTACAAACCAAGTCATTCTCGCTGAACCAAGCATCTCGAGGTTACTTGGTATCGTGTAATTTTTTTGTTATGAGAAAAGGGAAACAGGTGCGCGCGAGGAACTGGCGTTTCAAATCGCACACTTAGAGCCAAATAAGTGTAACTGTCAGAAATCACCGAGCTCAGTCGTGAAAGTATCGGTGTCGTTGGAAGTGTATCGTGATGAAAAGTCGAGAAATGGCTAAAAGGACAAGGCTTGCCTTTGTGGCTGACAGAGTTGTCGCCCTCTTCTATCTGAACCAATTCAAAACCGTTAAGCGTACATAGCGTCGCCCACACGCCCATGCTGTTACCATGAGCATTGATAACAGGCATCAGCGTCACTAGCACCCAACTTAGAGCACTAGCAAATAGCATGGAGCGATAAAAAGGAATTAATCTAAGCATAACGGTGACTTAACAAATTTCACACAGCGTAGCCAATTCTGAGTGGTAGCTCAAAAAGAGAATCAATAAGTGGATTCTGCCTCACAGGTTTTCTTGAACACCTCGATTGACAGGCACAAAAAAGCCCGTCGTAGTGGCGGGCTGATATCGTATTCTTTCAAATAACTCAGTGAGCGATTAGCCGAAAAGCTTGCTCCAAATGCTTGGGTTACGCTTGTCGTGATACTCTTCACGTAGGCTATCGATTTCACGCAGCTGGTCTTTAGCTTCTTCTAGCTTGCCTGCATCAAGATCCGCTTCAATCTTGTCTAGCGTTACCGTCAGCTTGTTAAAGCCTTCTAGGTAGATATCGAACTTCTCTGGTGGGTAATTACCACGCTTAGATTGCTCAACGATCGCTTGCAAACTATCAATCGCAGATTTCATGGTGTCAACATCAGACGCTTCTGCCGCCTGCTTGAATTCCATCTTCATCTGCTTCATGTTTTGTTTTAAATCGACGGCTTCTGCCATTGCGTATGTTGAGCCCAACGCAATTACACACCCCAATACTAAAGGACGTAACATCTTCACTTCTCCATTGAATACCGAATTCTCAGTCGGCTTTTTAATGCGAGCAGTGTAAAGCAATCCCTTAACACTTGCATAACCAAAAATGTAATCAAGTTTATGCGTTGCGAATCTCGTCATACTCTGCAATTGGCTTGCGGCCACGTAGCTCTAAGAAGGCTAAGAATTGTTGTGCTGAGTGGGTAATAACCTTGCAGCTGTCGATACCAACTCTATCCATTAACTCGCCCACCAAGTTTAGGTTACCTACATCGTGGCAGAAGTGCGCATCACTGCCCGTAGTGAAGAAGACACCGAGATCCTTACCGATTTGTGCGATCTCATGACAGCGGTCCACACTGCCCACTCGGCTGTTGCCTTTCAGTGTGGTGTTATTGATTTCAATCGCGACATTGTGCTCTTTTGCACACTTCAGCACGGCTTCAAAATCAAAGTCAAAGTTGGGGTTACCCAAATGACCTAGCGCATCTACACGACCGTTTTTGATGATGTTCAACAACGCTTCAGTATGCGTAGCACTGTCCGCTGGGCGAAATACTGGCTCGTGAAAGCTAGCAATCACCCAATCCAAATTGCGATCAACGCTATCTGGAATATCGATGTCACCCTGAGTATTCATAATGTTGGATTCAACGCCGCGGATAATCGCAACACCTTCAAGAAAACGAGGCAGAATTTTTGGTTAGAGAAGAACCAGTAATGAGGCGCCCCCGGCATTGACTCAGCGTGATCGGTCGTACAGAACATATCGAGTCCGTTCTCTTTTGCCGATTTCGCGTTTTCAATCAACGTGCTATAAGCGTGACCGCTGGCGTACGTATGCGTGTGGGTATCAACCTTAAGTTCCATCATCTACTCTCTTGGTGCGCAAATTGACGGCCATTGTATACCCACAAGCAAGCTGTCGTCAGCCCAATCTTAGTTGGCAAGCCAACCCTACTCTTCGCTGATGGTTTTGATCAAAGGCAGTGCCTTCTCCCAGCCGTGATTGAACATCGACACAAAATCACTGTGAGTATAAATGGTGATACTCAACAATAAGCGATCATCTAACGTGTCGATCTGATAGATCTCTCGTGATCCGATCCACTTTGAGGCTAGGTCGCCATCCAATTGCTGCCGATTATCTGGATTAAAGATAGCGACATGATGAAACTCGAGTTTGTGTAACGGCTGCACTGTATCAATGACCGCCCTCGTCCCACCCATATCAGGGTCAAAAAAGGTAATATCACCACCCTCTTCCCATACACCATCAAATCGAGATTGAGGTGAAAAGGCTTGCGCCCATCGTTTGTATAATTCGACATCGGTCAGCACGCTCCATACGCGCTGAGGCGTCGCGGCAATCTCGACGTGATAGTTTAAAGTCAGCATATTTTCTCTCCCAGCACCTTTCTTGACGCTAGTTCAATCTAGTGAAAAATCAAACAGGCACTGACGTTTACACTTCATTTGTCACAGCTTGCTAGGCTAAACCTATCCTTAAGGTGTTTTAGGTCGCAGTAAATGTATACGGCGTGCCGAGAACCGAATCCAGCAGGTATTCATTACCGTCGCTAGGACAATTAAACTGATGCCCATAACCTGAATATCACTCATTTGGTCTTCAAAGAACGCCCATTGCCAAACCGCGGTAAACAGCAGGTTGGTGAATATAAGTGGCGCTAATTGAGATCCACTACTTACCAGCTGATACGCTTTTGAACGAAATACCTGCGTATTAATAATCAGCAATGACATCAAGAATATGAGTGCGGTATTGGGCGTTTCAAACGTGTTTATCGACAATGAGTTAGCCAACACACTCGAATCATTGACCAACACGAGTGGCAAGACAAGTAGAGCAGCAACACCAAAGGTCCAAAAATTGATTTCTAGTGGTGATAGACCGCTCTTACTTGCTTTGTATAGCGTCAATTGAGAGCCTGAGTTCAATAACCCACCAGCAAGCCCCAGTAATAAGTCGACACGCCACGTAAACTCACCATCCGCTCCTGCCAACAAAACAACACCAGAAAATGCCATCACAAGTGCGACTATCGTCGACATGCGGATTTGTCCACGCATAAAAAGCCTCTCCACAATGGGCATAAACAGTGGCCCAGTCGCGAACAGCACTACCCCTTCAACTAGAGTCAACGTTTGTAGAGAGGCGATAAAACATAACTGACACATACCAATGAAAAAAGCACGGAGCAAAATCGGTTTAATGGTATCGATGGTAGGTAATTTGAGATTTCTAAAGCGCAGCATGACCAATAAAATGAGAGCTGGAGTAAAGAAGCGTAAAAAACTGAACATGGTCACGGACAATTCGTCACTGAGCTGTTTTGCTAACAGTCCTGTAACAGATAAGCTTAATGTAGACATCAACATAAAGATGACGGGTTTATTTTCTTCTTTCATTGGATACTCCTTAATTCACGGAGTATTTTAAGAAAAGGCACAAGCGAGAAATAGCGAGTATTTTTAAACGCTAATGTAAGCAAAACTTACAATATAAAGTTGTTTAAAGATGAAAAAGAAGGCATTCGGAGTAAAGATACCATGCGCAAGTTAGTCCCTTTGAAGTCCATCTACGCCTTTGTCGCGGTTGCCGAGACAGGCAGCATGACAGAAGCCGCTCAACTACTCTCAGTAAGCCATTCCGCTGTGAGTCAAGCCATCAAATCTCTCGAAAGCCAAGTGAATAAACCGCTGTTCGATCGAGTCGGTCGCCAAGTTCGTCTCAATAACGACGGCAAAAAATATTACCGCAAAGTCGCCCCTGCACTCGAGCAGATCGTTGATGCAACAGAAGCGCTCCTTCACGACCAAAATTCAAAACGGATTACCTTTAATATGGCCAATTCACTGGCCCTGCATTGGTGGATTCCTAGAATGTCGAGTTTACAAGACTTCGCTCCGCAACTTGATGTTCGCTTATCCAACCTTATTGGGCAGTTCAGTTTAGAGCAAGAAGGTATTGATGCTGCTTTAGTGCACGGTAGCCCTCAAGAGTGGCAAGATTACTACTGCGAGAAGTTGAGCGACGATGAGTTAGTCCTGGTGTGCAGCCCAGAACTATTAGATCAACCAAATAGCCAAGACATCAAACAGCTGTTATCAACCTACCCAATTATTGAAGTCACCAATGACCGCCGCAAGCACGATTGGCAAATCTGGCAGGAACAAACTGGCATAGAAAGGCCAAAAGGAAAAAAACCGGTTACCTTTGACATGTCCATTCAAGCAGTACAAGCGACCATTCGCCGTCTGGGCTTGCTGGTCACACATCGATTGTTCGTAACAGATGACATCAAATACGGCCAGTTGGTCGAACTAGGACAGCCTATCGTTAATCCATCCCAACAATTCTACTTGATATGTCCACCGCATAAACTTAAGCATGAAGCCTTTCATTTGTTACGTTCTTGGCTACGACAAGAATTTAGTCAAACGAAAGTGTAACTTGTTGAGTATTAGCAAGGTATTAGCTAGGCATTAAGACATTTATTCGTTTTCTAGGTGAATAGAATAATGCCGGAATTGGTATAAAGTAAGAAGAGTACTTTCAAACCCAAGGACGGTTTTATGCGGTTGTATCATGTTTTTCTGAGTAGTGTTTTACTCATGGGACCACTGGCAGTTTGTGCAGAAACGGCGAATAACGGTGACGACTCTGATTTCACAACATTTATTATTGGCGGCCAACAAGCCTCTGCTAATCAACTCCCTTTCTTTGCTCGCCTAATATTGCACCGCACTGGCTCACGTCAGTTTGCCAACATCTGTGGTGGTACGATCGTCAATGACCGCTACATCATGACCGCTGCACACTGTGTAGAATCGGACGTATTTACTGATGGTTGGACAATCAATGATCTTCGAGTCTTAGTGAAGAACCCAACCATGAATGATGTGTTTGTTGAAGAGTTCAAAGACGTACGTTCGATTACGATTCATCCAGACTACAATCCCAATGACCTGTGGATTAACGATATCGCCATTTTGGAGCTCACTCGTCCAATCACTGATAACGTTCAATCTATCACTTTGCCGCAAGACTTTGGTGACTACAGTAACCAGTCGGTGTACCAGGTTTTCGGGCTTGGGCAAACGTCAACCGACGACCAAACAGGACCGAATTACCTTCGCTGGGCAGAAATTCAGCCGCTCACCGATAGCCAATGTATTTCACTGGTGCCCGACTTCAACTCACAAGAAAGTTTGTGTGCGAATGGCTTTCCAGACCGCGATTACACAGGCATTTGTAGTGGCGATTCGGGCGGGCCATTAACCTACCAGGATAACAACGGTAACTATCAGCAAATCGGTATTGTCAGTTATGGCTCTTCTAGATGTGAATCCCCAGCGATTCCAAGCGTATTTACCGAAGTGTTGAATTACACCCCGTGGATCGAAGCACAAACCAGCGCTGGAACAAAAACGACTTATGATGCCTCGCTTGCGGCAACCGAGGATTATCATAGCGAAGGAGACTCCGGTTTTGACCCAGAAGATACCCACAGTAACGACTTTGGCGAGCAATGACAGCAGTGGGGGTTCTATCGGGTTCGGATGGCTCGCATTAGGCGGTTTACTCACGTGGTTAAGACGCCGAGAAGCCTTGTAGCACGTGGCTTTAACCTTAGTTACACTTTTTAGAATAAAAACTCCATTTATCGAGATTTTCCTATTCATTCCATGCCGATAATCCTGTTATTATCGGCTACCCAACCACTTTCAGATCAAACTCATGAATAATGCTGCATCGGATCGCCGTATTAAAGTTAAAGCGATGCTGTTTCTGACGCTTGGTGTCACCTTCTCTGTGTTTGCCGGATTTGCCCTTTCGCAGATGTTTAGACGAGCTACTTGAAGTAAAGCCAGCACCTCAATCAGAGCTAAGCGCACTATAAGACTTTGCGCTTTAATCGAGAGTTGATGATATCTTCAATCAGCTTTTGTTCTTTCTTGGCTTTTTCGTAGTTTTGTTTAGTACGCCAACGTTCCAGCACCTTCTCCAAACCTTGAACTCGGGCATGTTTATACTCAAGGTGTTTTTGCACCGACGCGCATTCCGCCTGCATCACCGCTTGTTCGTGTTCGTGGTGGCGCAGCATCTTTTGTAGCATTTGGTCTACGCGGTTAAGGTTCATCAAAGCCGCGCTATTGAGCACAGGAGTCGTTAATGCGGATTGTCCGGCATGGTTTTTCAAGGCAGAAAGCTGCGCTAACTGCATCGTAAGATGAGAGTGACGCTGACGCATAACATCAAGCTGCTGTCCCACTCTGTCACGCTGCTTTTCTTCCATCAGTTGCAGCTTGCCTACTGCCTTAAGTTTCGATTCCATCTAATTCCTTAATCCGCTTATCAAACTGCTACTGCTGTTCACTTTGAAACATCTGCGCTAACGCCGTCAAACTGGTTGGATAGTCCACCGCTTCATTGGCTGACTGTTGTAAATAAGCACGTAAATGCGGATACATAGAAACCGACTGATCCAACTCTGGATCTTGTCCGGGTTGGTATCCTCCCAGTGGTAATAACTCTTTCACTTGCAAGTAGTTGGAGTAAAGCTGACGGAAGTTATTCGCAATAGTACTGTGCGCCTCATGAGTGCAAGCATTCATGCAGCGACTGATAGACGCATTGATATCAATCGCAGGATAGTGGCCTTGCTCAGCGAGTTGACGAGACAGCACTACATGCCCATCAAGGATCGCTCGAGCCGAATCCACAACAGGATCTTGTTGGTCGTCCCCTTCGGCGAGAACGGTATAAATCGCAGTCAAACTTCCGTTAGGGTTTTCGCTGTTCCCTGCTCGTTCGAGGAGCTGAGGTAACACGCTGAATACCGAGGGTGGATAACCACGTGAGGCAGGTGGTTCACCCAAAGAAAGGGCAATTTCACGTTGTGCCATGGCGTAACGTGTCAATGAATCCATCAGCAGTAATACGTCTTTGCCTTGGTCGCGAAAATACTCCGCCACACGATGGCAAAGTAGTGTCGCACGCAGTCGCATCAGAGGAGATTCGTCGGCTGGCGCAGCTACGATAATGGCTTTTTACGTGCTTCTGGGGTGAGATTGCGTTCAACAAATTCACGAACCTCTCTACCACGTTCGCCAATTAATCCCACCACAATCACATCGGCCTCAGTGTTCTGCGTGATCATGCCCATCAAGACACTTTTACCGACGCCACTGCCCGCCATTAAACCGATACGCTGGCCTTTGCTACGGTGAGCAAACCATTGATCGCGCGAACCCCAACATCTAAAGGCGTATCAACAGGACGACGCTTAAGCGGGTTGATCGGTTTAGGTTCAAGTGAAACACGATCTCCCCCCTTAAGCGGCGCACCATCATCAAAAGGTTCGCCAAGCCCATTCACTACACGTCCTAGCCATTGTGAACTGAGCTGGACCGTACTGTCGCCGTCAAGGGGGATCACCTTGGCGCCAGCGAACAAGCCACCTAAGCGGCGAATTGGCATTAAGTAAGCCACGGTATGATCAAAGCCAACCACTTGTGCCTCGATCATGTCGCCCTCAGCGGTTTCAACCAGACAGCGCTGTTCAAGTTTGAATCGGCACCCGACGGCTTGCAGCATTAAGCCGTTCACTTTGATCAAACGTCCCGTCACTCGCGCGACAGGAATCGAATCGAGTGACGCTAATGCATCACTCAATCGTTCGTTTAACAGCTCGTGGCTCAACGTGTTACTCATGCTCAGTGCCTACCTGTGGCATCGAGACTTCGTCAAGTAAGTGTTGCTTCACGTTATCCATACAGGCCTGCAGGCGTGAATCGCAGCTCGCATCCGCCTCTGCATCCTCTGTCACAAGTTGGCATCCACCAACAGGTAGCTCTGCATTAGCGACCAGTTTCCAAGCCGTCGGTAAATCCGCGTTAATTTGTGTAATGCGCTCCAAATCCTGCGGGTTGAGATGAACAATCACGCTCTCTGCTTTGCCCGGCATGGCTGACAAGGTTTCATCGACCAGAGCCAGAATCTGTTGCGGCATCAAGGTGAGCTCCGCACGAATCACTTGCTGCGCGACTTCTGCACCAATTCGCAGATCATATGACGCTGTTGTTGCTCTTTTTCATTCTGCCAACGAGATAAGGCATGGAACAGCTCATTGACTGGTTTAGCCGCTTCCACAAAGCCCTGTTTTCCGGACTGCTCTCCAGAGATAAACCCCTTCTGGAAACCTTCTTTCTGCCCTTCCAGCAATCCTTGTTGTTTGCCTTGCTCAACCCCTTGGCGAAGCCCTTCATCATGCCCTTGTTGTAGACCTTGCTGGAAGCCAGCCTCAAGCTGCTGTTGAACATCCGCTTGCGTATCTTGCCAACCTTGTTCGTCTAGTGCGAAGTCATCTTCAATGTTCACTGGCTGAGCCAAAGGCGGAAAACGATGTAAACGGTAGCCGCTTGGTGGTAAGCGCATGGCGCTTGATCTTCTCTCGCTCATCGCCTTACTCCACCGTTGGTTCTTCGTAGAGTACCAGTTGGATTTCGCCCGCTTCATCAAGCTCTCGTATCAACTGCATAATATCTTGGCGAGCACGCTGTACTCGGCTCAGTACCACTGCACCACGCAGCTCCATGTCATCTTCTAACGCTTTGACCATACGTTGTGGCATAGAGCGTTTGATGGCTTGCTGTAAGGTAATCTCTGCACCTTTCAATGCCACAGCCCACAACTCTAGTGGAATTTGCTGAACCAACGCGTCCATGGTTTCCTCGCGCTGACGACCGAGCACCAGAAGTCGAACATGTTCTCTTCGATTTCGTTGACCACGTTCTCGTCGTGCAATTTGAGCATTTCCATCAAGGATGCGCGGTCACCTTCAAATCGGTTAATGATATCCGCCGCTTGTTTTACGCCCGATAGCGGTGTGCTTTGGCTTGCAGACACTTTATCGATACAGCGCTCCACCAACTCATGCAGATCGTTTGCAACTTGATGATCAATATCTTGCAATTGAGCGATGCGGAACAAGATTTCATCATGATAATCCTGAGGCAAGTGCTTCAAGACCGCAGAAGAGCTGTCCGCAGGCAAGTACGCCAAGAAGATGGCTTGCATCTGAGGGTGTTCATTGACAATGAAACGGGCAAGTGTTTCTGCTTCTACCCACTGCAAACGCTGCATGTTATTGCGAATTTCATCGCCGTAGAGGTTGTTGAGTAAGCCCTTAGCCAGATCATTACCCAAGGCTTTACGTAAAGTATTCGACAAGTACTCTTTTGATGCGCCACGAATACCACTGTGTTCACGGAAATCTTCAAAGAAATGTTGAATCACATTGCGGGCAGAATCACTTTTGATGCCATTCAACTTTGCCATTGCACGTGTCACCCGCTGGGTTTCATCACGGCTAAAATGCTGTAACACTTTAGCTGCTGCATCTTCACCCATGCCCAACAGCACAAGCGCGGTTTTTTCTACATAACTAAGCGTCTGCTTTGACGTCGACTGTGCTGTGTTCATTGATGTTTACCCATTGTTTCAGAATTTCGGCTACACGCTCTGGCTCTTCGTTAGCAATAAGCTGTAGATGTTTCAATTGAATCTCTAGTGGAGAACCCGCTGGCGGCAGCATGTCGCTGTTCACATCCAAGCCGGACGATACGGCAATACCTTTCTCTGACAGTTTGCGGTTAAGCACCTCTTCGCGCTCACGCTCTTCACGAGTTTGGAGGTTATCGTATTGCGGTTCTTCTTGTGGCTCAGCAAATTCAAGTTCTTGAGCAGGCTTATCCGCTCCCGTTAAATGCATGATCAACGGGCGCAGCACAAAGAAGATCATCGCTAGCCCCAACACACCGCCAATCACGTAACGCAGTGGCTGCTGAACTGTTGGGTCTTGCCACCAAGGCAGTGCTGGCGGCGCGTCGATCTCAATTGGGGTGAAGTTAAAGCTCATCAAACTCAAGCTGTCACCACGCGCATTCGAGATACCCACAGCGTCCATGATCATGGTTGAGATTTGCGATTTATCCGCTTCACTCCACGCGACGCCATCCGGGGCGGCTTGCGAGTTAAGCAGAACTGACACGCTAAGCTTTTCAACTTGACCTTGTTGGTACTGAGTTCGACGCACACTGCTGCCTACCGCATATTGGCGATTCACTTCTGAACGTGCATTGGTGTTCTGGCTATCGTTGGTTGGCGTTTCACCAGTTACGGGAGGTTGATTGCTTAACGAGCCAGGAATGCCTAACGCGATTTGATCAACAGAATTGTTTTGAATAGTGTGTTCATTACGGACGACTGGTGCGTTGTCGAGGATCTCTTGTGTCTCTTCGACTTGGCTAAAGTTCATATCCGCCGCAACTTGTACGCGAAAGTTACTTGGCCCTACGATTGGCGTTAGCATGTCAGCCGCGCGTTGGATGATTTGCTTCTCAACGCTCTTTTGGTATTCAAGGTATTTCGCGTTCACTTTGCCCGCTTCAGCAGAAGCCACATCCGCACTCAATAGTCGACCGTATTGGTCAATGACCGAGACAAATTCAGGCTTCATTGCTGTCACGCTGCCAACCACCAGGTTGATGATAGCTTCGACCTGCTCAGCTTAAGATCTTCGCCCGGCTTAAGCTCTAACATCACAGACGCCGATGGATTTTCCGTGTTTTGGCGCACAAACAAGGTTTGACGAGGAATCGCAAGATGGACACGTGCATTCGCTACTGCATTTAGCGACATGATAGTGCGCACTAACTCACCTTCTAAACCGTGACGATAACGTGCCGTTTCCATAAACTGGCTGGTACCTAGCGAGCTGTCTTCTTTTAATGAGTCCAGACCCGTTGGCAATTTCGCTTTCACCCCTTTCGAAGCAAGCAGCATGCGGATGCGGGCAACTTCACCTTCTGGAACCAATACTTGGCCGTTTTGCTCTTGCATGCGGTAGCTAATGCCTTCGCTTTCTAATACCGACACAATTTCGCCGATATCAAAACGCTCTTGTTGGCTGTATAACGGACGGAAGCTTTGCGAAGAGCTCCAAAGCGCCACCACGATGATGGCCGCAACAATGGCCGCTAACACCGCGGATAATACGAGGTTACGTTGGCTGCTCGACCACAATTGTTTGATTTTATTGGTTACGTCATCCATTCCTCGATTTGAGGAAGGAGTCTGAGTTGTACCGGCATGCATTGCAGAATTACCGGCCACTTGAGTGGAAAGTTCTGACATGGGTTACACCGGCATCTTCATGATATCTTCAAAGGACATGACCACTTTGTTGCGCACTTGCATCAAAGCATTGAATGAAAGGCTCGCTTTTTGGCTGGCGATCATCGCGCCAACCAAATCATCACTTGCGCCCGTTTCGACGGCGGTCATTTTTTGACTCGCTACCGATTGATGCTGATTGACCGTATCCAGCACATTGGTCATCGCTTGTGAGAAAGACAATGGGGCGTTCAAAGATTGTTGATCTAACGGGTTTGCACTCACAACAAATTCTGGCGGCTGAACTTGCGTTCGCATTGCCTCCATTTTAGACAGCATTAATTGCTCTGCTGAGACTGCATTAGTTGGTTGACTTGCCATCTACTTTTCTCCTTTTAGGCAGCCGAGCCAAGCGCCGACTGTAAATCAATACCGTGTTCGCGCATGGCGGCGAGCTTGTAACGTAACGCTCGAGTAGACACTCCCAAAGCGTTGGCCGTTTTAGTTCGGTTTCCACCAAACTGACGTAATTTGTCGAGAATAAACTGGAACTCAGCTTGCTTCTTCGCCTCAACGTGGCCAAAGCTTGAAGCCGGTTCAGCGGAAGGCACAGGCGCCAGCAATTCGATTGGCAGCATCAGATCATGCGCGGTGATGTAATCCCCATGACGCATGACAAGTGCACGTTGAATGACGTTTTCGAGTTCGCGAATATTGCCCGGCCAGTGATATTGGCTCAGGGCAGAAATGGCATCTTGAGACAGATGGCAGCGGCTGCCGTCTTGGTATTTTCCAATAAAGAACTGACTGATCGGCAAAATGTCTTCTTTGCGCTCTCGCAGAGGTGGCCAATGCAATGGCAGCACATCCAAGCGGTAGTAAAGATCTTCACGAAATGTGCCTTTTTGCACTTCTTCGCGCAGGTCTTTGTTGGTTGCAGCGATCACTCGGATATCCAACTGAATCGCTTTATGACTGCCAACACGTTCCACTTCTCGCTCTTGAAGCACACGTAATAACTTCGCCTGCACCGCTGGTGACATCTCACCAATTTCATCCAGTAGAATCGTGCCACCATTGGCCTCTTCAAACTTACCGCTTTGCGAATTGGTGGCACCAGTAAATGCCCCTTTCACGTGGCCAAACAGTACTGCTTCCAACATAGATTCTGGAATCGCAGCACAGTTCACTGCGACAAACGGACCGTCATCACGAGGAGATTGCTCATGAACGTAACGTGCCAGCACTTCCTTACCCGTACCCGATTCACCAGTAATAAGCACGCTGGCATTGGTGCAGGCAGCGCGGTGCGCGAGTTGAAGCACTTGTTTACTGCGCCATGATTCAGCCACGATGTTGGCCAGCGGTTTGCCCAAGGCTTCCACTCGCTTGAGTAAGTTCAGCAATTGATTCGTTTCAAAGGGACGAAGTAAGTAATCCGTCGCCCCCGACTTCATTGTTTCCGCCGCCAAAATGCCCTGCTCTTGATCAACAATCGCAATCACCACACCAGCACTACGCTGTTTTTGATGACAAGCGACAAACTCACGTACACACATGTCCGGTAAGTTTGAGCTGACCAACGTAATGCAAGCTCGCTCTTCCAATAGCGCGCTGCGACCAGTACGACTGTGTCTTGCGGAATAACCAGCATTCCCAAGTACATCAAGCACTGGCTGAGCGAGGTGTTCATTTGGCTCAACCAACAAAATATCCATTTTCGTCATCATTGAACCTTTACCTTCTCTTGTTGGGGTTGTTGTTTTACTTCTGGGTTGCTTTTGCCTGGCGTGTGCCTGGCCAAGTCATTTTTAGTAATCACACGCTCGTTATCTCGAACCAAGCGCAGTGTCACTCGACGGTTTTTGGCTTGCCCTGCTTGGGTGTTATTACTGGCAATTGGATATCGCGAGCCATGAGCACGAACTTCAATCAACGAACGGTCAACACCTTGTTGAACCAAAGCCTCTGCGACTTGCTCAGCTCGCTGGCGAGATACGTTTAAATTCGCCAATTGAGAGCCAACATTATCGGTATGGCCATCGACAAGAATTTTGGTGACGCGATCATCGACAGAAATGTAACTGAAGAATGCTGCCAAGGTACTTGTTGGCTGCGGCTTAATGTTTTTGACCAAACTGAAATGGTAAATTCACATCACGAGCCTGGGAGTAAGATAACTTTGGCAGTTGATCTCGACATTGATTGAATGAGGTCAATGCATTTTGTATTTGAATGGTTGGCAGAGTGATACTGCTGAGAGCGGAACCTTCACTTCCACTAAGTGACAACGTAACCCAACTTCCGGAAGAAATGGATTCAAGTAGAGACTCTATATCATGCGAGAAAGCGAACTGGTTAGTTGCCGAGGTAAACGCAAGCGAAGCCTCTTCTTTTCTTAAAAGCTCCCCTTCCCACGGTGCACTCTCACTAAGCAATACAGCACCGTTCCATTTATTGTTGTTATTATGAACGTTGGCAATAAAAGAAACTCGGTTATTTGGTTCCGCGCGGAAATAAAACTTCCCCTCAGGAATATTTGAGTGCATTAAGTTGCATTCAAATTTACTTCCTTTATATAGCCAAGTGGAAATATCCATTGGAACGGTGATTTTCTCACCTGCCGATGCAAAACTAGGTGAAGTTAAACCAGCTAACAGGAATACTTTAGAAAATATTATCAAACGGCTTCTTTGTAGGTATTTATCACAATTCCCTGACATAGAAGGTTTAATTAAATATGCCATTGGATTATAAAATTTGGCATAGGTAATCATATAAATTCCCTATTCTGAAATATTAAAAGTGGTCATAATTCCGTCACAAAGCTCAAACAAGCATTCATAAATAGACTTTTTAGACCAACAAAACAATGAGTTACAAGGCTCAAATTGCAAAGACTGCCGTTCTATCCATCAGCATTAACTGGTCGAATTAACAACAACTTAGCTAATAATTGTTATATTTTTATTAACTCTTTATAAGTCAAAGCTAACTCTTTTTAATTTTCATTAAAAGTACCTGTAGTTAGGTTCAAATCAACATGTGAACTAAAGTCACAATCTTTAAAGTTGAAACTAAAGGTTCTTAAAAAATTCTGTGTAGACTGTCCGCTATTAAGTTAAAACAGTTTAGTTTGTTAACGCACGGTAAAATATAAATGGAAAGCAGAGTTAATGAGCCTATTTCCGACATCAAATTGCTTGATGTAGAGTTGCTAGGCAAACCTATTCATATCATTCGTGAGAAGCTCGAAAGTTTGATCTCAGAGTCTTGTTCGGGCCTAACCAATGAATTACAAAATTGGCTCAGCACCAACAAAATTGAAGCGAATTTAGTTGCCGTAGAACTACACAGATTCTCACCAACTTTATTGGATAAAGACCAAACCTCCACCTATCAACACCAAGATGGTGGCATGGTGTATATCCATGGAGACGCGCAAGCATTAATCAAACTGGCCGATCGCTTTTACGGCGCCGCAACCGAGCGCACTTCCACTTCTTTGACGGCGAGTGACTTACGCCTTCAAGAGCGCATCAGCCGAATCATCATCAACTGGCTTGCACCGCAAGAAATGTGGCAAACCTGCGAGTACGAGACACCACGAGGAATCGGACTCCATGCTGAGCTTTCTATCGCGTTTGAAGATTTCCAAGGTGCTATTCACCTCAAGCTCGATAGCACCATGATTCAAACTTTGATCGAGCAGCTAGCCCTCCATAACGATACGGACTTGTATCAGCCGTTTTGTCGCTCTCTGGAATCAACACCAGTGCGTCTCAATGTCGTATTGAGCAAGAAAACCATGCGCTGAGTGATGTGGTCGGATTGCAACCGGACGATATATTGCCCATCGAGCTTCTCAACACCGTGCCAGTAAGCATTGGTAACCAAACTCTTTTCTCTGGCCGTGTTGCGGAACAAGACGGCCAGCTTGTACTGATTTTTAACCCAGATAAGGAATCGCAGCGATGAGCGACGCGCAAGACAACCAAGCATTCGACGCCGATGATTTAAACTTTGACGATTTTCAATTGGAAGATTTTGAAACTGAACAGGCATCCGCTCCCGAGCCTGTTGCAGAGCGCGACCTAAGTTTCTTCAAAAGCATCCCAGTAACGGTCACGCTAGAAGTCGCAAGCAAAGAGATTCCTTTGGGCGACCTGATGAAAGCCGGTGAAGGCACAGTAATTGAACTGGACAAGCTCAATGGCGAACCACTTGATGTGAAAGTAAACGGCTCTCTGATGGGGCAGGCAGAAGTCGTGGTTATTAACGACAAATATGGCCTACGCCTGATCGATGTGCATGACTCTGCGCTTAGCGGCGTAGGTCGATAAATTCAGGTGGGTGGTGCGATGAATCTTCTGAGTGACAGTCAGCGTCGGTTGCCGTTAATGGTGATTGCATTACTGGGTTTACTGCTGTTTGCACTGCCAACCATGGCTGCCGACAATGGCTTAACCATCTTGTCCGTTTCCGACGGGGACACACAGCAAGAGTACAGCGTTAAGCTACAAATTCTGTTGCTCATGACAGCTCTCAGTTTCTTACCAGCCTTCATCTTGATGGCCACCAGCTTTACACGCATTATCGTGGTGTTGGCGATTCTGCGTCAGGCATTAGGTCTACAGCAAAGCCCGCCAAACCGTGTTTTGGTCGGCATTGCACTGGCATTGACGTTACTTATTATGCGCCCTGTCTGGACCGATATTCACAACAATGCTTTTAAGCCTTATGACAATGGCGAGATCACCTTGATGCAGGCGTTTTCGGTGGCCGAAAAGCCAGTGCGAAACTTTATGTTGGCACAAACCCACCAAAGCTCGCTGGAGCAAATGTTGCGTATTGCCAACGAGCCCATCGACCAAAACGTGGAAGACATTTCGTTTGCTGTCGTTTTGCCCGCTTTTGTCATCAGTGAGCTGAAAACCGCGTTTCAAATCGGCTTCATGTTGTTTATACCGTTCCTAATCATCGACCTTGTCGTCGCCAGCGTGTTGATGGCAATGGGTATGATGATGCTGTCACCCCTGATCATTTCTCTGCCATTCAAGCTCGTAGTGTTTGTTCTGGTCGACGGCTGGGCAATGACGGTCGGTACACTATCCGCCAGCTTTGGGTAGTGGAGGCGCATCATGACACCGGAACTCACCGTTACCCTATTTTCTGACGCCGTCTGGCTGATCATCTTGATGGTGGCCGTTTTGGTCGTACCGGGTTTGATTGTTGGCCTGTGTATTGCTGTATTTCAGGCTGCCACGCAAATTAATGAGCAAACCCTGAGCTTCCTGCCACGTTTGTTAGTCACGCTGCTGATGGTGATTTTTGCAGGCCACTGGATGCTACGAAAAATCATGGAGTTGTTTGATTTCTTGTTCCATAACATACCGGGAATGATCGGCTAATGGCGATCACGTTTGCGGAACTGTCTGTGATTCTAGGTCAGCTTTGGTGGCCATTTTTCGCGTCGGTGCCGTGTTCATTTCCATGCCATTTTTGGTGACGCTTTGATTCCAGTTTGGGTCCGCAGTTTACTTACGAAAAATCATGGAGTTGTTTGATTTCTTGTTCCATAACATACCGGGAATGATCGGCTAATGGCGATCACGTTTGCGGAACTGTCTGTGATTCTAGG
>LZQR01000165.1_pt1 | contig 18484 bp, 22 predicted proteins | sample 768601 | NCBI WGS metagenome assembly LZQR01 (sample SAMN05207299, study PRJNA324521) | oil field metagenome | isolation source: sample BH-FW-24 from oil reservoir | place: India: Bombay High | collected 2015-12-04
CCCGCCAATCTGGGCCGTCTGTCCGTGTTTCACTTTCTTGGAACCGATGAAAGCCGGGATGTGGCGGCGGACCGCGTGCGCTTTGCTGAAATCGTGCTCGGGACACCTCGCTGGCTGAAGGCCTCTCTGGGGTGGGGATGGACCCCGCCTACGCGTCCGTAACCCTTGCGGACTTCTTGCATCACCGGTCCGGCCTGCCCGCCAATCTGGGCCGTCTGTCCGTGTTTCACTTTCTTGGAACCGATGAAAGCCGGGATGTGGCGGCGGACCGCGTGCGCTTTGCTGAAATCGTGCTCAATCAGCCTCCCGCCACCGAACGGGGGGCGTTTCTGTACTCCAATGCCGGATATGTCATTGCCGCCCTCATGCTCGAACAGGCGGCGGATCGCCCGTATGAAGCGCTGATGGAGGATGAGGTGTTCACGCCGCTGGGCATGGACAGCGCGGGCTGGGGCCCGCCTGGCGAGGTCGGCGCGCTTGATCAGCCCCGAGGGCACGCCGCGGGACTGTTTGGCGGTCTGGCTGCGCGTGAACCGGATGAACGGGCCGACAATCCGGCCGTGCTCAACTCGGCGGGCCGGGCGCATATGGCTCTCGATGATGTGCTCGATTCCTGCAGGCCCATCTGGCGGCCGAGGATGGCCCTTATCTCAGCGCCGAGAGCTGGGCGCGTCTTCACGCCCTGTGGGCGAAGAGGCCTACGCCATGGGCTGGGGCGTGACGCCAGACGGACGTCTGGGGCATTCAGGCTCGAACACCATGTGGATGATCCGCGCGCAAATCGATCCGGAGCGCGGCATGGCCGCCGCGGCCGTGGTCAATGAGGGTCGGATCAGTCAGCTCGCACCGGTTCTGGGCGAAAGTCTCGATCATCTGCTCGAGACAGGAGCGGACTAGGCCGCCAGATGGCTCTTCAGCCAGAAGCCGGCCACGAGCACCAGTATGGCGACGAATTGCAGCACCACGCGGGCCCGCATCAGCTTGTTGGACCAGGACCGGCCGAAGTCCCCGCCCTTGAACAGGGAGAAGACCCCCAGGCAGAGGACGACGAAGACAACCGCTAGCAGGATGTACAGAAGAATATCGACGAGTGTGATCATGGCGCTGATGTAGGCCGGAACACAAAAACTGGCAATGGCGTCGGGGATGCGGCAAACTTGAAAATGTTTCTACTTCTGCGTTTGCGGCAGGCAAGTTCGCGCAAAACGGGCAAAATCGCCCGGCTGCCTGTTCAAGCGCCCGGAAAGACTCCATAGTGCGCGAATCGCTGAGTACATTCATTTAAGGGCCTGATCTATGCGTGATCTTGCTGGAGGGCGCGTGACCCGTCGCGATATGCGGCGTGAAGCGACAAAAGCCGCTGTTCTTGAGGCGGCCGAAAAGGTTTTTCTGTCTCAGGGCTATGAAGGCGCGACCATCAAGGCCATTGCTGACGAGGCGGGCGTCTCGCCCGGAACCGTTCTGAACGCCGAGCCGTCCAAGGCGGCGCTGCTCATGGCGATCCTCAGCAATGAAGTCGAGATGATCGCGGAATCCGTCGAACAGATGGAAGCCGCCCTGTCCGGAAATCTGGCCGACCGCATCATCGCCTTGCTGCAGATCATGCTGGAAGGTCAGTCGCGCAACAGCGAGCTGTTCGCCGCCGCCGTGGGGCACAGCTGGATGGTGGCGGATCCCACCTATCAGGCGGCCTTTGACCAGATGGAACTGGCCTGGCGTCCCATCCGCCGTGTCGTGGAGACCGGGATCTCCGAAGGCGAGCTGCGGCGGGATGTGGATGTGGACACATTGATCGCGGTGCTGAGCGATCTGTTCCTGGGCGCCATGCGCGCGGCGCGACGCAGCGAATTCGAGGAACGCCCGATCGTGTCGCTGGAAGCGCGGGTGCGCGTGGTCATCGAAGGCATGCTGGCGCGCTAGGCGTCAGGTCCGCCAACGCAAGACAGCGGGTTGACCGGGTTCTTGAGGGCCCGGCCTTCCGCCTTTGCGCTCATCCATTCACGCTTGAGGCGGCGATACCAGACCATCAGGGTGTCGGCGTCCGGAATCTGCATGAGCGGCGGATTGTAGGACAGGCCCTCGCCCTGCAGCTTCATGATGCGGGCATCCTGCTCAAGGAAGGCGTGGGTGAAGGGACGGGCGATCAGCTTGACGAGATTCAGGATCGGCACGTCCCAGTACATGATCTCACGGATTTCACACAGGTTCTCGTCAATCGGCGTGATCGCGGCGAGGCCGAGAAAGCCGTATTTCTCATTGCGGATGGATTCCGCGCGCAGGCCCGGCAGCAGGAACTGGATCTCCACCCGGATCTCGCCGCCAATGATGTTGTAGATGTAGGAATTGACCGGCTTGTGGGAGAGCATGGTGAAGCCCATCTCGCTGGGCGCGTAATGCTTCTCCTTTTCCTTAAGCGTCTTGGAGCTGCGCCAGAGCGGGCTCTTGTGCACGAACGGCGTGTGGGCCGGGTCCAGCAGCCCGATCACGGCGTGGTCCTGATGGCAGGCGAGTTCTGCGCGCTGGACGAATTTCACTTTCGCTTCGGTCTGGCCCTTGTGCAGCACCATGTTCTCGAACCGGGGCGGCGCGCTGTCGGGTTCGCCCGCAGGGTCGGTGGGCATGTAGATCCAGATCAGCCCGTCCTGTTCGGCCAGCGCGTATTTGCGCACCCGGATCTTCTCGAGATCAAAGGGCTGCCCCTCCACGAGCGATGGAATATGCGCGCATCCGCCGTCGGGGCGGAACCGCCAGCCATGATAGGGACATTCCACCGTCTTGCCGCCATCGGGTTCGTCCAGCATCTGTCCGGCGGACAGCGGCACGGCCCGGTGCGGGCAGAGGTCCCGCAGGGCAAACGGTTCGCCCTTGCCATCACGCCCCATTACGATGGGCTCGCCCAGAAACTTCTTCTTGTAGAGCTTGCCCGCTCTGAGCTCGTCCGCCGTCATCGCCACATACCAGATGTCGCGGATCAGCGGGCCGCCCAGGGCGCGGAAGGGATCGTCGCCGGGTTTCGGAGCAGAGGAAGCGGAGGCGGGAGCAGTCGTGTCGGTCATGGGTCGGGTTTAACCGCGCCCGAGCCCGGGGTCGAGACTTGAACGCCTGCGCGTTGTGCGGCGTAAACGCCGATCAGGACGAAGGCGGCCCCGGCCCATTGCAGGGGCGTGAAGGCCTCTCCGAACAGGATCCAGCCGACAAGGGCGGAGACGACCGGCTGGATCAGGATGATCAGGGTGGCGAGTGCGGCTGGAGTATGACCCAGTCCGTAGGCGACGCCGCCCTGTCCGCCCACATGGACAATCAGCGCCAGAGCCAGCAAGGGCCACCAGTCCGAAGGCTCTGGCGGCAAGAGCGGTTCGTTGAACCCCAGTGCGATCAGCAGCGCGATCGGCGCGCCGACAAAGGCTGACCAGAACATCACCTCGACCGTGGCGGCGCCGGCCCGTCGGGCCGCGCGGATGCTCAACAGATAGCCGGTGTACCAGACCGCTGTGAGCGCCGAGAGGATGTCGCCGCTGACCCGTTCGGGCGCGAACCGGACATTGCCGGCGGCCAGACAGACCGCGCCCAGGATGGCGAGAGCGCCCGCCAGCACCATGCCGCGCGTGGGCCTTTCCTGAAACAGGAACCAGGCGGCGATCGCCACGAGAATGGGCGTCAGATTGGCCAGGAGCGTGGCGTTGGCGGCGGTCGTGATCTTGATGCCGGCATGCCAGAAGGCGAGATCGCCGGCGAAGAACACGCCCGCCAGCGCCAGCGCTTTCCACCCCGGAGGCCGCAGAATGAAGGGGCGGCCGGCGCGGTGTTGCTTGCGCAGGCCATGGATCAGCGCCAGGGCGAGCAGGGGCAGACCGAGCGAGAGCCGCCAGAAGGCGATCGCCTGAGGACCGAGGTCTGACGCTTTGACCAGGATGGACGCGAATCCCAGAACAACCGCGCTGGCGGCCAGGACCGCAACGCCCGGAATCGGCGTCCGGGAAGAGGAGGATGCGGTCATGGGCCTGCCTGCGCTGCGATCAGAGAGTGAACCGCATCATTTGCAGATCGGTAACCGGTGCTGTCCACCGTCATTTCTGTGTTGAAGATATTCTGTTGCAGCCGGGTGCGTCCGGACCGGGCGTGTCGGTTTTCTGGAAAAAGACCCTGCCCTTGCTCTCTGATTTTGCTTACGCTCTCACCCAGTCATGGGGAGAGAGAATGGACGATTTGGGCGCCACCGCCGGCATCGTGCTGATTACGCTTATCGCCTACAAGCTGGGCCTGATCCTGATCGGGGTTCTGGCGGCGCGATTCACCCGCGATGAAACCGACTTCTTTCTCGGCGGCCGGAATATGGGGCCGTGGGTGGCGGGGCTGTCCTACGCCGCCTCCACCTCTTCGGCCTGGGTGCTGCTGGGCTATACGGGATTTGTCTATGATCAGGGGGTGTCCGCCCTGTGGATGGTCCCTGGAATTCTGGGCGCCTATGCGTGATCTGGTTGTTCTTCGGCCCCCGGCTACGCGCGGAATCCGCCGAAGAAGGCCATATCACCTCCTCCGATTTCATTGCGGCGCGTGCGGGTCGCTGGAAGGGGTGGGTTCGGGGCGTCGCCGGGCTGCTCGTCCTCTTTACCTTCATGGTCTACATCGCGGCCCAGTTCGGCGCTGCGGCGGTGGCGTTTGAGAGCCAGTTCCGTCTCACCCATTGGGAAGGCGTGCTGCTGGGCGCCTGGGTGATCCTGATCTACGCCCTCATGGGCGGGTTCTGGGCGGTTTCACTGACCGATACGCTGCAGGCGGGCGTCATGGCATTGATCTCGGTGGCGCTGCCGCTTCTGGCGCTTCTCAGCGCCGGCGGCGTCGGCGGCGTGATGGAGACGCTGTCGACCACCATGCCGGCCGCCTATCTCGATCCGATGGGCGGCCGCGGGCTGTTCGCCTTTCTCGCTCGCTTCGCTGTCGCCTCCATTGGGCTGGGCGCGCTGGGGCAACCGCATCTGCTGGCGCGGCTCATGGCGGTCCGGGACGAGAACGCCCGGGTCCGGGGCTTCACCATCGCGATCGGATGGGGCGTCATTGTCCATCTGGGCATGGCGGTTCTGGCGCTGTCCGGGCGCGCGCTGATCATGGATGCGCCGGATGGCGAAGCGCTGATGTATGACATCGCCGACCGCGTCCTGCCGGCGATCCTTGCCGGCATCGTGATCGCCGCCGTCCTGTCGGCGGTGATGAGCACGGTGGACTCGCTGCTGATCGCGGCTTCGGCGGCGGCGGTGAATGATCTCGGTCTCGACAAGCGTTTCGCAGGCCGGGAAATGCTGGTCAGCCGACTGACCATGGCGGCCCTGTGCGTGTTCGCCGTCACCCTGACCCTCAGCCTGCCGGCCTCGATCTTTGACCGGGTTCTGTTTTCCTGGTCCGCGCTGGGCGCGGCGTTCGGCCCCGTGATCGTGGCCCGGGTGTGCGGGGTCGAATCCCGGGGGCTCGCCATTCTGGGCGCGATCCTGACCGGCTTCACGCTGACCGTGGTGTTCTATGTCTTCGGCCAGGTGGATGGCCAGGCGATGGGCGGTCTGGGGGCCATGCTCTCCTCGCTCGCAGGCGTCGCGGGCGATCCGTTCGAGCGGATCTTCCCCTGGCTCGCGCCGCTGGCCCTGCTGTTCGGTTTCCGCCAGCCTGCGCGCCAGTCGACATGAGCGGTCGTCCCTGTCCCACGCTTCACACCGAGCGCCTGATCCTGAGAGAGACGCGGCTGGAGGATTTCGAGCCGAGCGTGGCGCTGTGGTCGGATGAAGCCGTGGTGCGCCATATCTCCGGCTCCGCCTCCAGCCGGAGCGAGAGCTGGGGGCGTTTGCTGCGGTTTCCCGGTCTCTGGTCGCTGCTGGGCTACGGCTATTGGACTGTGATCGAGCGTGAGAGCGGACGCTTTGTCGGACAGGCCGGTCTGGCCGATTTCAAGCGCGAGATGACCCCGTCCATCGAAGGCGTGCCGGAAGCCGGTTACGTCTTTTCTCCGGACTGTCACGGCAAGGGATATGCGACCGAAGCCATGCGCGCCGTGATGGCGTGGTCCGATGAAGCGCTGCAGGCGGCGCGGTGCTGCGCCATCATCAATCCGGACAATCGCGCTTCGATCCGGGTGGCTGAAAAGCTGGGCTTTTCACTGTCGGAGCCTGCGGAGTTTGCGGGCCGGCCCGTCACCCTGTTCTGGCGTGATCGCGTTTCAGCCTGAAGGAAAGGGGTGGGACTCGCCTCGCGGTCGCGCAGGCCTCGATCGCCCCCTCTGACGATACTGTGCCGCGCTGGTACACACAGGGCGAGCCCCGAGCTGGTACACGCAAAGAGCGTGCAGTTCAGCCTTTGCACCTTCGTGGATGTCTGTGGCCGCAACCGAGCGAACTGGCGCCGAAAATGGGACTCACGCAGATGTGAGCGCCTGGCCTAGCTCTCGTAAGGCTGAATCTCGATCAGTTCGAGCGTGTAGGCCGTGTCGCCCAGATCGTTGTCGTGGCGATCGGTATGCATCACGCCTTTGACATAGACCGGGTCCCAAAGGCCCTGGATCTGGATCGGGGTTTCAGCATGTACGTACACGAGCTGGTTCGGCGGGGGCGGCGGCACGTGGATGCAGGCGCCGACATAGGGCACCAGCAGGAAGCGACTGATCTCGCGCGAGCCGGTGAAGTCGAACGGCAGCACATAGCCGCCCATACGCACGACCTGTCCGTCCAGCGCGTCCACCGTATTGAAGGTCTGCACCTGCGGCATCCGCTCGACGCCGAAATGGTCCATGCCGTTCTGGACCGCCTGCATCTGCTGCAGCTGGGCGATCCGTTCGGCCTCGCCCTCGGGCAGCAGGTCGGCCCAGGACAGATCCAGGAATTCAGGGGTGGACTGCGCCTCGGCGCGGTCAGCGGCGAAAGCCTCCGGCGCGCGGTCAGCCGCGCTGAAAGCCAGAAGGGCGGAAAGCAGTGTGGTGCGCATCATGCCGGCAAAATGCGCTTCCGGACGCGGAAGCGCAAGTTACCAGCGTGAAAACTTCCAGTTCCTAGTCCAGCGTCAGCACCGGACGGGCCGGGGTGAGGTCCCGGGCGCCGCCCGCGCACCGTCGAAATACTGCACTTCCAGCGTTTCAAATTGCGGGAATGCGGCAAAGAGGCCCGAGAGGTCGACCTCTGACAGGCGGGCCGGGCGAGCGCATTCGAACGTCCAGCTTACCACCACATCGGCATGGCCGAGACCGGCGTCCTCGTCATGCGCGTGGCTGTGCTCATCCTCGCCATGGTCATGCGTCGCTTCGTGATGGTGGTCCTCATTGTGATGAAGGTCCTGGTCATCATGATCCGCATCGTGGTGATCGCCGTGCTCGTGCTCGTGCTCGTGCTCGTGGTCATGGTCAGCCGCCACATCGGGACCGCCGCCGACCTGCGTGCCGGTCAGCGTGCAATTGGCGGCGCCGGACAGGGCGATCATGGACGCGCCTGACAGCGTGCGCGCGGCCTCGCTGACCACGGCGCGATCGGCCGCCGTCTCGGGGGCGTGCTCGAACACATAGAGATTGTAAGCCGGCGTCGTCAGTTCAGCGAGCACCGCGCCGTCGCTATCGGCCGCGACGGCCAGCTGGGCGGCGCCGTGAACATGAGCGCCCAGCTGGCGCATGCCGTCCTGTGCGAGGGCCGGCGAAGACAGCAGGCAGGCGGTGAGGCAGGCGAGGCCAAGACGCATCAGAGATCTCCAGAGGTGTCGGTCAATCGAAAGTCAGGCATGTCGGCGCCGCCATGTCCATGCTGATCATGATCATGGCGTTCGCCATGGGCGAGCGTCATCACGGCGGCGACCGCGGTTCCGGCGAAGACCGCGCCCAGACCACGCAGCCAGCCGGCCTGAACGGTTTCACCCAGAAGGTGAGAGGCGCCCACCTGTAACAGCAGGCCAGCAACCACGGCGAACAGGCGCCCAGAAGGCTGGGATCCACGCTCAGCGCAAACGGGCCGGAGATAATGGCGGACACAAGGGTGGTCGCGCCTGCGGCGAGGAACGCCAGGAGGGTCGCCGAGCGGTCCGTGAAGCCGCCGCGCTGCAACAGCAGGAAGCAGATCAGCGTCTCGGGCATTTCATGCAGGATCAGGCCGGTCGCCGTGCTGATCGCAGTGAACGGATCGATCGCCGCCGTGACGGCGTAGACCGTGCCGTCGAGCGAGGAGTGCACGGCGATGGCGAGCACCGGCGCCAGGGCGCGAAGCCGACTGGCGCCGCCCCGGGTCTCATGGTCGTCCCCACCAGCACATGCAGGATCAACCCAAGCCGAACCCGACCAGCACCAGCCAGCTGCATGGGGTGCAAGGACAGCGCTTCGGGGATCAGCTTCACCAGCGCCAGAGTCACCACCACGCCGCCCGAGAAAGCGGCGAAGAGCGGGGCGTTCTCACGCGTGAAGGTCCGGGCGCGATGCACGAGCACCAGCGCCGCGGCGCAGACCAGCGCAGCCGTCATCCCAAGGCCGAGGGTGAGGAGATAGGCGGCAGACACGGAAGCGGCAAACCTGAGCGAGTGTTATAATGTTTCACTCAGATAGCCGTTCCGCCTGTCGCCCGCAAGGGCGCAACTCTGCGCCGCATGCAAAACGCCGCCCCGGAAGGCGGCGTTCTGGAAGGCCGGAGACGGATTGGCGTCAGCTCATCTCGCCGGGCGAAAGCTGGCTCTGCATGTAGCGTTCCTCGCCGATCTTCTCGATCACGCTCAGCTGGGTCTCGAGATAATCGATGTGCTCTTCCTCAGATTTCAGGATCTCGTCAAAGAGCTGGCGGGAGACGTAATCGCCCACCTGTTCGCAATAGGCGATCGCGTCCTTGTAGACCGGGTGGGCGCGGCGTTCGGCCTCGAGATCGCATTCGAGGCATTCCTTCAGGGTCTCGCCGATCAGCACCTTGCCCAGATCCTGCACGTTCGGCAGGCCTTCCAGGAACAGGATGCGCTCGATCAGCGCATCGGCGTGCTTCATCTCGTCGATGGATTCCTCGTATTCGATCTTGGCGATCTTGGCGAAGCCCCAGTCGCGGAACATGCGTGCATGAAGGAAGTACTGGTTGACCGTGGTCAGCTCCAGCTTGAGCGCCTTGTTGAGGTGCTCGATAACTTTGGGATCGCCCTTCATGGTCGCCTCCATCTGATTGTCGCCAAGCCGCGAAGGTAACGCGTTTCGCCTGTGAGGGAAGGGGTTTAGGCCAATTATCTTCGTCACTGAAACTGAGTTGCAGAGGTCTTCCTGACTCAGGATTTCTTCACTTTCCGGGCGCAGGCTCGATGCCTGCAGCGGCTTTGCCAGCAGATCGGACTGTCTGAAACGGAAGGACAGGAATGCCGAGGCCCGCCGAGATACTCGCATCCATTCGCGACCAGCTTCGTGGATCGAAGAGTGTTGCGCTCGGACAGTTCCAGATCATCAATCTGGATCTGATCAAGACCATCGCGGGCGATCGCTGGGACGAGCTCAAACAGAAAATCTTTGATGTCAGCGAGGCGTTCATCGCCCATCGCCTGCATGCCAGCGACGCGCTGTTCAGATGTGATGAAGGGTTTCTCGTGGTCTTCGCCACGGATCGCGCCGATATCGCCGAGGCGCAGGCCACCTGGATCTCCAATGACCTCAACCGGTTCTATGTGGGCGATGAGGTGTTTCGCAAGCTCAAGGTCCGGTCTCGGGCGCTCCGCCTCGATCAGTCCGAACTGGCGGCCTTTTTCGCGGCCCAAGGCGTCAGCGCCCAGGGCCAGGCGCGGGCGGGTGAGGACAAGGTCAAACAGGAAGAGGCGGAGTATCAGCCGGAGACCCTGCGCACCCGGGTGGCCTATGAGCCGGTCTATGACATCACGCGCCAGGCGCTGGTGTCCTCCTTCTGCCTGCCGGTGCGCAATGTGGCCGGCGTGCTTCATTTCGGGCACCGCCATGAATACCCGTTCGAGGCGCATGTGACCGCCAAGCGGGATTTCGATGTCCAGATGCTGGTTCTGGATGCGCTGGAAGCCAGCTGGAGCAAGGGGCATGCAGCTGCGGTCTGTCTGACGCCGCACTATCGCACCCTGATCGACCCCCATGACCGGCAGGAGTATTTCGCCCGGCTCAAGGCCCTGCCCGAGCACCTGCACAAGGCGGTGACGATCCGGATAGACGGCACGCCGGATGGAGCGCCCATGGGGCGTTTGCAGGAAATCACGGGCACGCTGCGCACGCTGAAAATCAAATTCCTGGTGCATTGCCACGCGCTCGAGTTTGAAATCGAACGCTATCAAGACTGCGGGGTGCAGGCCTTTGGCGGCGCCTTGAAGGATTTGACCCGGGGCTCGCCAATGGGTGAGGAGCTCCAGACCGAGCTGGCCCGTTTCGTCGGACGGGCGGCGCGAATGGGGGCGGATGTGTATGCCGCGGCAGTTGCTCGGCAGACGAGTTTCGCGGTTCTCAGGGAGCTGGGCGTGCGCTGGTTCAGCGGCCCGTTCGTTGCGCCCCTGCTCAGCAGATTGCCGCTTGTGCAGCCCTTGTCCGTAGCAGAGCTGGCCGGGCGGTCCGATAATCTGGATCGGCAGGAAACGCCCTTGCCGGCGGAATAGGGCGAGGCTCAGGCGGCCGCGCCGGCGGCCTCGGACCGGTCATGACCCATGACGCGGGCCGCTTCCTCAAAGCACCGGCCGCAACGCGGTTTCGCGCCACAGGCCTTGAAAGCGCTCGGCACGTCGCCAGCGCCATTCTTGGCGGCGTCCTTGAACTGGGCGCATTTCAGGGCGTTGCACAGGCAGACATACATGGCCGGGTCCGTTGAGCGATGCGACAGGGTGCGAACCAAAGCCTCTGAGTGAGACTGTGTCCGAAAATCATTCGCAATTAATCTACCCGTTCTTGCGAATGAGTGTCAACGGCGATGTGCGATGGTCCGCCGGAAAATGTTTCGCAGGTCTTAACGCCCTTGTTTCACAAGGCTCTGAACTAGTTTTCCCTTGGCTGAACAGGCTCATGCTTGCGCTTTGGGCGCTTCTCATGATGCAATGCAGCAAGAATGTCCGGGTCAAGAGCGTCCTCAAGACGCCGCGGACAAGCATGAGGAGACGGCTGTGCTGAAGTTTACGAGCACGGACCAGCGCTACCCGGACAAGCGGTCCGCGGACGAGCGCCGGGCCGACTTTAACGAGATCTATGCGCCTTTCAGCCTGGAGCAGGGTGAAGCGCAGGCGGAACGCTGTTCGCAATGCGGCGTGCCGTTCTGCCAGTCCGGCTGCCCGCTTCACAATGACATTCCCGACTGGCTCATGCTGGTCGCCGAGGGGCGTCTGGAAGAAGCCTATGAGCGCTCTTCGGCCACCTCCGCCATGCCCGAGATCTGTGGCCGAATCTGTCCGCAGGATCGTCTGTGCGAAGGCGCGTGCGTGATCGAGCAGTCCGGCCATGGCGCCGTGACCATCGGATCTGTCGAGACCTTCATCACTGAAACCGCCTGGAAGAACGGCTGGGTGAAACCCATTCGTCCGGTGCGCAAGACGGGCCTCAGCGTGGGGATTGTCGGTTCGGGCCCGGCAGGCCTGTCCGCTGCCGAGCGCCTGGCCCAGCATGGCCATGACGTGACGATCTATGAGCGTCAGGATCGCGCCGGCGGCCTGCTGATCTACGGCATTCCCAATTTCAAGCTCGACAAATCCGTCGTCGAACGCCGCACCAAGCGGCTCGAAGAAGGCGGCGTGGTCTTCAAGCTCAATTTCGAAGTGGGCAAGGACGCCACGCTCGAGCAGCTGCGCGAGCGCCATGACGCGGTGTTTGTGGGCGCCGGCGCTATGCGGCCCGGGCGCTGACCTGCCCGGGCGGCGGCGGGCGCGGGCTGGTTGCGGCGCTGGACTATCTCACCGCGTCCAACAAGGCGGGCTTCGGAGAGGAGGCGGAATCGGGCGGACGGCTCAACGCCAAGGGCAAGCGGGTCCTGGTGATCGGCGGCGGGGATACCGCCATGGATTGCGTACGCACGGCCATTCGGCAGGGCGCGGACAGCGTGGCGTGTTTGTATCGTCGCGACCGCACCAACATGCCCGGCTCGGCCCGCGAAGTGGTCCATGCCGAGGAAGAGGGCGCCATGTTTGACTGGCTCAGCGCGCCCGCCGCCATTCTGGGGGATGCCGAGACCGCCACCGGCGTTCGCATTCAGAAGATGACGCTGGGCGCGCCGGACGCCTCGGGACGTCGTCGTCCGGTCGCGATGCCGGGTCAGGAAGAGGATCGCAACGCGACATGGTGATCGCGGCCCTGGGCTTTGAGCCGGAGAACTTCCCCGAAAGCCTGGGCGCTCAGGGGCTCGAGCTGAACCCGCGCGGCGCCATCCGGGTCAGCGAGCGCTGCCGCACCGCCCTGCCGGGCGTCTATGCGGCGGCGACGCCGTGCGCGGCGCCTCTCTGGTTGTCTGGGCCGTTCGCGACGGTCTCGATGCTGCTGAAACCATCCATGCCGATCTGATGGCGCGCGCGAAGACCGCGCAGACCCAGCCGATCGCGGAGCCTGCCGAATGAGCCAGTTTGATTACCTGACCGAACGCCAGCGTCTGATTGATGCCGGCGCCTATGAGCTTGAAAGCGAACGCTCGGCCTGCGGCGTCGGCTTGATCGCCGACATCAAGGGTGAGCCGCGCCGGGAAACCGTCGAGCTGGGTCTGAAGGCTCTCAAGGCGGTCTGGCACCGGGGCGCGGTGGATGCGGACGGCAAGACCGGCGACGGCGCGGGTCTGCGCCTCGGCATCGCGCAGGATTTCTTCAAGGCGGCTGTGGCCCGCACCGGGCACGAGCCCAGCGATCACGCCATCGGCGTGGGCATGGTCTTCCTGCCGCGTACGGACTTCGGGGCTCAGGAAAAGGGCCGCACGATTGTGGAGACGGAAGTCCTGCGCGCCGGCCTGCGCCTGTTCGGCTGGCGTCAGGTGCCGGTCGATCCGTCCTGTCTCGGCGCCAAGCTGCGGCGACCCGCCCCGCGATCGAGCAGATCCTGTTTGAAGACACGACCGATCGGGGCGCGGACGAGCTCGAACGCGCGCTCTATCTGGTGCGCCGCCGCATCGAACAGCGCGCCCGCGCCGAAGCGGTGCCCGAGCTCTATGTCTGCTCGCTGTCCGCGCGCGACGTTGTGTACAAGGGCATGTTCCTGGCCGAGGCCATCGACCAGTTCTATCCCGATTTGCGCGACGAGCGCTTCGTCTCGCCCTTCGCGATCTTCCACCAGCGCTATTCCACGAACACCTTTCCCGAATGGAAGTTGGCCCAGCCCTTCCGCATGCTCGCCCATAATGGCGAGATCAACACGCTCAAGGGCAATCGCAACTGGATGAAGAGCCATGAGATTCTCATGGCCCATTCCGCCTTCAAGGACGCCGAGGAGATCGTGCGTCCGGTGATCAGCCCCGGCGCGTCTGACTCCGCCGCGCTCGACGAGGTGTTTGAAATCCTGGTCCGCGCAGGCCGGTCCGCGCCCATGGCGAAGACGCTGCTGATCCCCGAAGCCTGGTCCAAACGCGGCGAGATCATGCCCGGCGCCTGGCGCGGCCTTTACGAATACTGCAACTCGGTGATGGAGCCCTGGGACGGGCCGGCCGCCGTGATTGCGTGCGATGGCCGCTGGGCGATCGCCGGGCTGGATCGCAATGGTCTGCGCCCGCTGCGCTGGAGCCTGTCTGAAGACGGGCTTCTGACCGTGGGGTCGGAAACCGGCATGGCCGAGCTCGAGCCCGAGCGGGTGATCGAGCGCGGCGCGGTGGCGCCGGGGCGGATGATCGCGGTCGACCTCGCCGAGGGCGGCTTCCTGCGCGAAAGCCAGATCCTCGACCAGCTGGCGGCCAAGCACCCCTATGAGGACTGGCTGAAGAATGTGCGCGAGATCGAGCGCGAAGTGGGCCCCGGTCCCGAGCCGCTGCTGTTCGCAGACGAGGAGCGCGCCCGGCGTCAGGCCGCCGCCGGCATGACCATGGAGGAGATCGAGATCATCCTCTCGCCCATGGCCGAAGACGGCAAGGAAGCCATCGGCTCGATGGGCGATGACAGCCCGCTCGCGGTCCTGTCCAACCGCTATCGCCCGATCAGCCATTACTTCCGGCAGAACTTCTCACAGGTCACCAACCCGCCCATCGACCGCTGCGCGAAGGCCGGGTGATGAGCCTGAAGACCCGGTTCAAGAATCTCGGAAACGTGCTGGCCGAGGATGCGGCGCAGACCAATGTGTTCGTGCTGAACTCGCCGGTTCTGACCAATGGCATGTATGAGCGCCTGCGCGCGGTGCTGGGCGAGGGCGTCGCGATCATCGACGTCACCTTGCTGGCCAAGGAAGCCACCGGATCGGGCGCAGGCCTGAAGGCCGCGCTCGATCGCATTCGCGCCGAGGCCGAGGAGGCGATCAGCGAGCGCGGCGCCCAGCATCTGATCCTGACCGACGAGCACCAGAACGAGCGCTTTGCGCCCGTGCCCATGGCGCTGGCGGTGGGGGCGGTGCACACGCATCTGACCCGCAAGGGGCTTCGCACCTATTGCTCGCTCAACGCCCGCACGTCCGAGGTGACCGACCCGCACGCGCTGGCGGTTCTGGTGGGCCTCGGGGCGACGACCGTAAACCCGTATATGGCGTTCGAGACGGTGGCCGCGCGTTCCGAGCGCAATCTAGGGACTATGACGCCCGAGCAGAAGGCGAAGAACATGAAGGCCGCCTTTGATGCGGGCCTTCTCAAGATCATGTCCAAGATGGGCATTTCGGTGGTCAGCTCCTATCGCGGCGGCTGCAATTTCGAAGTGCTGGGCCTCAGCCGCGCCGTGGCGAGCGAATATCTCGGCGGCGTCACCAGCCGGATTTCCGGCATTGGTCTGGCGGGGCTGGAATCCAAACTCGCCGAGCTGCATCGCTGGGCCTGGGGCCATGAAGACGCCGTGCGCTTGCCCGTGGGCGGCTTCTATCGCCAGCGCAGCTCGGGCGAGGCCCATGCGCTGGAAGCCAAATCCATCTCGCTGCTTCAAAAGGCGGTCCGCAACGAGGATTACAACGCCTATCGCGCCTATGTTCAGGCGCTCAATCATGAGCAGCAGCCGATCCAGCTGCGCGACCTGCTCGAGCCGCGCCCGGTCAGCGCCCCGGTGGACCTGTCGCGCTGTGAGAGCGTGAACGAGATCCGCCAGCGCTTTGTCACGCCGGGCATGAGCCTTGGCGCGCTCAGCAAGGAAGCTCATGGCGCGCTCAATGTGGCCATGAACCGGATCGGCGCAAAATCCGTCTCGGGCGAAGGCGGGGAGGATCCTGCGCGCTATCACCCGATGCGAACGGCGACAATATGAACTCGGCGGTCAAGCAGGTGGCGTCGGGCCGCTTTGGCGTGACGGCGGAATATCTCAACCAGTGCCGCGAGATCGAGATCAAGGTCGCCCAGGGCGCCAAGCCCGGCGAGGGCGGGCAATTGCCCGGCTTCAAGGTGACCGAGTTCATCGCCAAGATGCGGCATGCGACGCCGGGCGCGACGCTAATCAGCCCGCCGCCGCACCATGACATCTACTCGATCGAGGATCTGGCGCAGCTCATCTATGACCTCAAGCAGATCAATCCGATTGCCCGCGTCTGTGTGAAGCTCGTCTCTGCGGCGGGCGTGGGGGCGGTCGCGGCGGGCGTGGCGAAAGCCCATGCCGATGTGATCCTGATCTCGGGCAGTGTGGGCGGCACGGGCGCGAGTCCGCAAACCTCGATCAAGTTCGCCGGCGCGCCGCTGGAGCTCGGCCTCTCCGAAGCCCATCAGGTGCTGTCGCTCAATGGCTTGCGGGAACGGGTGACCTTGCGCGCGGATGGCGGCATTCGCACAGGGCGCGATGTGGTGATCGCGGCCATGCTGGGCGCGGAAGAGTTCGGCGTCGGCACGACCTCGCTGGTGGCGCTGGGCTGTCTGATGGTGCGCCAGTGCCATTCCAACACCTGCCCGGTGGGCGTGTGCACCCAGGATGAAGAGCTCAGGAAGCGCTTTGCGGGCCTTGCTGACCATGTGGTCAATCTGATGACCTTCATCGCCCGCGACACCCGCGAAATTCTCGCAAGCCTCGGGGCGGAGCGTCTGGAAGAGTGATTGGCCGGGCGGATCTGCTCGATCAGGTCAGCCGCGGCGCGGATCATCTCGATGATCTTGATCTCAATCCGCTTCTGGTGCGCGTGGACCCGCAGGCGCGGCCGCCGCGCTCGACTCGCACGCAGCGCAATCCGGTCGCTCCGGCGCTCGATGAGCAGATCCTCAAAGACGCCGAGCCGGTCTTCTCGCGGCGTGAGAAGATGCAGCTGGTTTATGACGTGAAGAACACTGACCGCGCCGTGGGCGCGCGGGTGTCCTCCGAGATCGTGCGCACCTTTGGTCCTGAAGGGCTCGAAGACGGCCAGCTCACTTTGCGCCTGCGCGGCTCGGCGGGGCAATCCCTGGGCGCCTTCTCGGCCAAGGGTTTGCGGATCGAGCTGGAAGGCGACGCCAACGATTATGTGGGCAAGGGCCTGTCGGGCGCGACGCTGGCCATCCGCCCCTTTGGCGGCTGCAAGGAACATCGCCCCGGCGACGCCATCATCGGCAATACCGTGCTTTATGGCGCGACCTCAGGCCGGCTGTTCGCCGCGGGCGGGGCGGGCCAGCGCTTTGCGGTGCGCAACTCCGGCGCGACCGTGGTGGTTGAAGGCTGCGGCGCGAACGGGTGTGAATACATGACCGGCGGCGTTGCGGTGATCCTCGGCAAGGTCGGGGACAATTTCGCCGCGGCATGACCGGTGGGGAAGCTTTGTGCTCGATGAGCAGGACCGGCTGGAGCCGCGCCTCAACCCTGAAAGCGTCGGCGTTCATGTGCTGGCGGGCGAGGCCGAGGCCCGCTGCCGCGCCTGATCGAGGATCATTACGCCGCGACCGGCAGCCTCCACGCCGCCGCCATCCTCAACGACTGGGAGACCCGCAAGCTCGCCATCCGCCACATCGTGCCCTTCCCGCCCGCCACGGGCATGGAGGCGCAGGAGAAACGCGCTTAGGTGGGGCATGACTCGCCTTCTTGATGCCCCTTACTGGCTGGCGGCGGCTTTTCTCGTCTTCGGTCTTGGCTGGACCGCCTCGGCGGGTCTGCTGGTGACGACGCACTGGAGCGCGCTGCTCGGGCCGTTTTTCGGCACGGCGGCGCTTCTGGGGTTGGGCTTCATCAATCGCGAGCGCTGGCGCGCGGCGCCTACGCTGTGGCGCACCCGAACGAGCCTCGCCGCGCTCGCGACAACGTTGATTAGCGTTATCGTCGCCGCCGTGTTCTTCGGCCCCGCCGTGATCGGCATCGGCCTGCAACGGGGCGGTCTGGTCGGCTTTGTGGGGCTGATGATGATCGCGGCGCGGGTTCCTCTGACGCTTCAGGCAAATGATGACGCAAATCTATAAAATTAGCGAAAGAGCTATTGAGGACTTCAGAGCCCGCACGTTTGACGGAGTCCCGAGCGAAGGACCAGGGCGCTTATTCCAAGGCGGCGTTCACATTGAAACTGATGGCTGGAAATTTAGCGCATATGACTGGGTTCTATCGAATTGTCGCGAATTCATTATGGCGACAGAGGCTCTTATTTATAAAGGCTCGGATTGCGAATATGTGCCCTACGTCCACGGTGAGTTCTTAGTAGGCCTTCGTAAATGTGACGACGTCGGTTTCTTTGAAATCTCGGATGGCACAGACTACGCTGACGTGTTCGCTCAAGGGTCAGTGATCGCAAAGGTGAACGTTCTTGAATTTTGCAAGAGCCTTTCCGATGCGTATTTCCTTATGCTCGACGAGTTGGAAAAGAAGTTCGGCTATCAATACGTCAATTCCCACACTCGATATCTATCGAAGAGAATGTGGTTATCGGATTACCTGTTTACTGACCTGTCCTGAAGGCTTCCCGGACGGGGATAAGCGATGAATTCTCCACACCCGTCACCCCCTCCCACCAAAGCCTGATCTGGCGCGGGTGCGCGACGCGGGTTAAGCTCGCCTCATGTTTGCACGGATCAATCATCCTCTTGTCTGGGGCGTTCTGATGATGCTGGCGGGCGCGGGCGGGCTTTTGGCCCAGGGCGCGCTCGAAGGTGTCGGCCTGCCCGCCTATCTGGCGCTTTTGGCCAGCCTTGTGGCCCTGCCGGTTTTCACCTGGGCGTCGCGGGCGCGTTGGAGCGGCGCGCAGCAGCGCACTTTGGGCCGCATCGTCGTCATCGCGCTGATCGTCTACGGGCTTGTGATGGCGTTCATGACGCTGGCGGCGGGCCGGGTGGAGCTGGCGCCTTTTGCGGGCCTGTTCGTGGGCGGGGCGGTGATGCTGCTGGGGTTGCACGCGGTGGCGCTGAACGCGCCCCGATCGGCCTGAGGCGCCGCCGTGAGCCGGGACAGCGCGCAGGTGCGCCAGATCGAGCTCCCGGACCGGGATTTGCTCTACACGCTCAAAACGCTCCCATCGCCGCAAGACCATTGGCTGAAGGTCAGTGAGGAC
>LZQR01000166.1_pt1 | contig 18443 bp, 27 predicted proteins | sample 768601 | NCBI WGS metagenome assembly LZQR01 (sample SAMN05207299, study PRJNA324521) | oil field metagenome | isolation source: sample BH-FW-24 from oil reservoir | place: India: Bombay High | collected 2015-12-04
CTTAAATGAACTTGATCTGCAGGCTGTTCACAACCAGCTAGAACCAATAGAGAAGCGAAATGCAACAAGCCACTTTTTCACTTGTTCTACTCCTATTGTCGTTAAATTGATATGGAAATGGGTTCTCTCAAGACAAACCGATTTCCTATAGCAACTGTTGAATATGGTTTTTATTTCTACAAAAAATAATGGCTAGCTCTTAGAGAGCTAGCATAGATTCAATCACTTGGGGGATTAACCACCGAAGTCATCTAGAAGGATGTTTTCATCCTCTACACCTAGATCTTTCAGCATGCCGATTACAGCAGCGTTCATCATAGGTGGACCACACATGTAGTATTCACAGTCTTCTGGCGCTTCGTGATCACGTAGGTAGTTCTCGTAAAGAACGTTGTGAATGAAGCCAGTGTAACCATCCCAGTTATCTTCTGGAAGTGGATCAGACAGTGCACAGTGCCATACGAAGTTATCGTTCTCAGCCGCTAAGCCATCGAAGTCTTCTACGTAGAACATTTCACGCTTAGAACGTGCACCGTACCAGAATGACATCTTACGCTTAGAGTGCAGACGTTTCAGCTGGTCGAAGATATGAGAACGCATTGGAGCCATACCTGCACCACCACCAACGAATACCATCTCAGCGTCAGTATCTTTCGCGAAGAACTCACCGAATGGACCAGAGATCGTACACTTGTCGCCTTCTTTTAGAGACCAGATGAACGATGACATGATACCAGGTGCAACGTCTGGGTTGTTTGGCGGCGGAGTTGCGATACGAACGTTAAGCATGATGATACCGTGCTCTTCTGGGTAGTTAGCCATAGAGTATGCACGAATTGTCTCTTCATTAACTTTAGACTCGTAGCGGAATAGGTTGAACTTCTCCCAATCCTCACGGTATTCCTCAGGAATATCGTAATCCGCGTATTTAACGTGGTGAGCTGGCGCTTCAATCTGTATGTAACCACCAGCACGGAAAGGTACTGATTCGCCATCTGGGATTTGTAGCTTAAGCTCTTTGATGAATGTTGCTTTGTTATCGTTAGAGATAACTGTACATTCCCACTTCTTAACGCCGAAGATTTCTTCAGGAAGTTCGATGTCCATGTCAGTTTTCATTGCAACCTGACACGCTAGACGCTCACCTTCACGTGCTTCACCTTTAGTAATATGGTCAAGCTCGGTAGGTAGGATGTCACCACCACCTGATTTAACTTTTACGCGACACTGACCACAAGAGCCACCGCCACCACAAGCAGAAGATACGAATACGCCAGCGCCCGCTAGCGCAGATAGTAACTTGCCACCTGGTTGTGTAACGATCGCCAGTGATGGGTCATCGTTCACAGAAATTGTAATGTCACCTGTTGGTACAAGCTTAGACTTAGCGAAAAGAATCACTAGTACTAGCGCAAGTACGATCAGAGTAAACATCACTACACCAAGAATAATGTCCATTGACTATTCCTTAATTGTTGCGGCTTACCCGACTTACAGTTGAACACCAGAGAAAGACATAAAGCCTAACGCCATTAGACCTACAGTGATAAACGTGATGCCTAGACCACGTAGACCAGGAGGTACATCTGAGTACTTCATCTTCTCACGGATACCTGCAAGAGCGACGATCGCTAACATCCAGCCTACACCAGAGCCGAAACCGTAAACGATCGATTCCGCGAAGTTGTAATCGCGAGTTACCATGAAAGATACGCCACCGAAAATCGCACAGTTAACTGTGATCAGCGGTAGGAAGATGCCAAGCGCGTTGTACAAAGGTGGGAAGAAACGGTCAAGAACCATCTCTAGGATTTGTACTAATGCAGCGATAACACCGATAAACGCGATAAAGTTAAGGAAGCTTAAGTCAACACCCTCGACCAACGCATTCTCTTTGAGAATGTGAGTGTAAACAAGGTTGTTCACAGGAACTGCGATAGTTAACACTACCACTACCGCAACACCTAGGCCGAAGGAAGTCTTCACTTTCTTAGATACGGCAAGGAAAGTACACATACCTAAAAAGAAAGACAAAGCCATGTTTTCGATAAAAATCGATTTAACCAACAAGCTAATGTAATGTTCCATAATGCTCTTACTCCTTAGCTTCTACTTGCTCTGGCTTGAACGTACGAATTGCCCAAATCAGGAAACCAATCAAGAAGAATGCCGATGGTGCAAGTAGCATTAGGCCGTTTGGCTGATACCAACCGCCATTGCTCACCAAAGGTAGTACTTCCATGCCGAATATCTTGCCTGAGCCTAAAAGCTCACGAAAGAAACCAACAGTGATTAGTACGAAGCCGTAGCCAAGACCATTACCAATACCATCAATAAATGAAGGGATCGGTGGCGACTTCATCGCAAATGCCTCAGCACGACCCATTACGATACAGTTCGTGATGATTAGACCTACGAATACCGATAGCTGCTTTGAAACATCGTATAGGTAAGCCTTAAGCACTTGGTCTACCACAATTACTAATGAAGCAATGATTGCCATCTGAACGATGATACGCACACTGTTAGGAATGTGGTTACGGATAAGAGAAACGAAAAGTTAGACAAAGCAGTAACAAACATTACTGCGATAGTCATAACGAATGCTGTTTCCAGCTTTGTAGTTACTGCAAGAGCAGAACATACACCAAGAACTTGCAGCGCAATTGGGTTGTTATCCAATACTGGCGCCATAATGCTCTTTTTGATGTTTTGTGCACTAGACATTAGTTCAGTTCTCCGTCACGAACTTTTGCTAAGAAAGGACCAAAGCCCATATCACCTAACCAAAAGTCAAATGTATGCTGAACACCGTTACTTGTAAGTGTTGCACCAGACAGGCCATCAACACCATGTTCAGAACCTTCTGGAGCGCCACCTTTAACAATTTCAATTGCTGGTTTGTGGTTCTCGTCGAAGAGTTTCTTACCAACGAATTGAGCTCGCCATGCTGGATTTTCTACCTCACCACCAAGTCCAGGAGTTTCACCTTGCTCGTAGTAAGTAATGCCAGAAACAGTGTTACCGTCAGTTTCAACCGCAACGAATGCATACATCATTGACCATAGGCCGTTACCGTGAACTGGGATGATAACTTTAGAAATATCATCACCGTTTTCACTAGGTAAACGATACCTGTGTTAGCACGACGTAGGATCTTAGCTTTGTCTTCATCAGCCGTTAGCTTGATAGACTCTGCTGGATCCTTCGCTGCTTTACGTTGGTCGTAGTTAGCTGCTGTAGAGCCGTCTTCAGCCTTCTCTACAAATCACCAGTTTTGAAGTCAACTAGACGAGGTTCGATGTACTCAGCAAAAAGCTCAGGAACTTTCTTACCTTCAGCGTCGATACCCGCAACTTCTACAATCTTTGATTGCTTATCTAGTACAGCGTTAGCTTTTTGCTGGTCACGCAGACCTACTGCTGCTGTTGATACGATGATTGAACAAACAAGGCTCAACCCGACAACAACACCCAGCGTCTTTTTAATGCTGTCGTTATTACTTGCCATAGCGTGCTAGTCTCCGCTTGATGTTCTTCTCGATAACTACATGGTCGAACAGAGGTGCGAATAGGTTCGCGAATAGAATCGCCAGCATCATACCTTCTGGGTAAGCTGGGTTAACTACACGGATCATCACACACATTGCACCGATTAGGATGCCGTACCACCACTTAGCGCCGTTAGTAAATGAAGCCGATACTGGATCTGTTGCCATAAAGAACATACCGAATGCAAAACCACCTAGTACAAGGTGCCAGTGCCATGGCATGTTGAACATTGGGTTGGTGTCAGAACCGATCACGTTGAATAGTGTCGATACTGCAATCATACCGATCATTACACCTGCGATGATGCGCCATGAAGCGATTCGCATGTAAACGATCATCGCTGCACCGATCATTAGAGCAAGCGTTGATACTTCACCAATTGAGCCAGGGATGTTACCGATGAATGCATCCATCCAAGTGATAGGAGCGCCAGTGACGTTGTTGATCAATGCGCCGCTACCGCCGTGAGCCCATTGGCTAAGAGCAGTTGCACCAGAGAAGCCGTCAGCCGCAGTCCATACTACGTCACCCGAGATTTGCGCTGGGTAAGCGAAGAATAGGAAAGCACGACCTGCAAGAGCAGGGTTCAGGAAGTTACGACCTGTACCACCGAAGATCTCTTTAGCTACAACAACACCGAATGTAATACCAGTGCCGCTTGCCATAGAGGCAGCGTTGGTGGAACGATAAGTGCGAATAGAATAGAAGTTACAAAGAAACCTTCGTTAACTTCGTGCTTACGCACCATACAGAAAAGCACTTCCCAGAAACCACCAACAATAAAGACTGTTGCGTAGATTGGTAGGAAGTAGGTCGCCCCCAGTAGCATCTTACTGCCAACGCCCGCTTCTGCACCGATGGTGCCGCCAAGCATCTCTGTTAGCCAGTAGTGCCAGTTACCTGAGATAACTGTCGCTAGTTGTTCACCAGCGTACATATGGTTAAGTGCTGCAATAGCTTGACCACCCGCGTTGTACATCCCCCAGAACATTGCTGGGAATACGGCTAGCCAAACCATGATCATGATACGTTTTAGGTCAACGCTATCACGAACATGCGCGCTTTTTTTGTAATTAGACCAGGTGTGTAGAAAACAGTTGCGACTGCTTCATAAAGAGCAAACCACTTTTCGTGTTTACCGCCCGGTTCAAAGTGATGCTCGATGTCTTCAAGATACTTTTTAAGAGCCATGGAAATTACCCTTCCTTCTCGATCTTATCTAGGCATTCACGAAGTAGTTCACCGTACTCGTATTTACCCGGACAAACAAAAGTACACAATGCTACGTCTTCTTCGTCTAGCTCTAACGCACCTAGTGCAATTGCACTGTCTGTATCGCCTGCGCATAGATCACGAAGTAGCAAAGTCGGTTCCATATCCAGAGGCATAACACGCTCGTAGTTACCAATTGGAACCATGGAACGATCACTGCCATTGGTCGTTGTTGTCATATTGAACAATTGGCCTTTGAAGATGTGACCAAGGAATGAGCGAGTAACAGAGAACTTGTTCTTACCAGGCATAGCCCAGCCGAAAAGCTCTTTCTCGCGGCCTTCACGCAGCACAGAAACTTGCACGTGATAACGACCTAAGTACCCGTGAGGACCAATAGCTTGAGTACCAGTTAATACTGAGCCAGAAATCACACGAACTTCACCAGGCATCAGCTCGTTGTCAGTTAGGTCTTCAAGAGAAGCACCTACAACTGTACGAAGAAGACGTGGGTTGTTCACAACAGGACCAGCTAGAGACACAACACGATCAGTGTAAAGCTCACCCGTTAGGAAAAGCTGACCGAACGCGATAACGTCTTGGTAGTTGATGCTCCATGCCACATTGTCTGCATTCACTGGGTATAGGAAATGCATGTGGGTGCCAGCAAGACCTGCTGGGTGAGGGCCATCGAAGACGTGTTCTTCTACGTTTGACTGAGAAGAGCGTGGCAAGCTAGTGCCAGACTTACATACGTAAACCTTGCCTTCTGTCAGGGCTGAAAGAATGTCTAGACCGGCAACGAATGCTTCTTGTTGTTCATTAATGATCAACTCAGGCTGTGCTGCTAGTGGATTAGTATCCATTGCAGTTACGAAAATAGCCTTAGTAGCAGACTCGATTGCTGGAACCTTGCTGAACGGACGAGTACGTAAAGCGGTCCAAAGGCCAGATTCAACCAATTGAGTCTTGATCACTTCGCGATCTAGACCTGCTAGTTGAGTTGCTTCGAACTTATCAAACGTAACCTGCTCTTCGCCTGCCACTTCAATCACTACTGATTGAAGTACACGCTTAGCGCCACGGTTAATTTCGATCACTTTACCGGCTGCTGGAGCAGTGAACTTCACGCCAGGGTTCTTTTTGTCTTCAAAAAGAACTTGCGCTTTTTTCACTTCATCGCCAACGCGGACATGCATGGTAGGACGCATGCCAACGTACTCTTCGCCAAGCAAGGCGACTTTTTTGATGGTCTTACCATCATTAATCACCTGGGATGGAGCTCCTGCGATAGGAAGATCCAAGCCCTTCTTTATTGTAATCATACGCACTTGCACTACTTTTATCGGGAAAAAGATTCTTTTGATTGCGTAACTTTTAGACACGACATCAGTGTCCCGGTTTTGATGCTGTTTAAAACATCAAAATCGCAACATCCTATTAATTATCTCGTCACAAATATTAGGCGAGATTTATCAGGTGCCGTAGTCTAGCATTTTTTGGGAACTTGATGCCATGACCAATATTAGGAAAGGAGGGTTTATTTCGGTAGAACGAGCTCTAAAAGGTTAAAGAATAGTCATAAGTTTGACCGAACGCACAAATGCCAAATCCCATATATTCGCTATGGAAATAAAACATTCACGCTTTGAAACATGCATTAATTTTCATTCATTTGTTGAAACACTGTTAACACATTTTTTAACCTTTATTTGTGCCACATTGTTGTCCCGAAAAGATGTAAAACAAAAAAAGATGGCCGAAACCATCTTTTTAAATCAGTGTTTTAATCGCTTTCTAGCGACCACCACCCATACACATAGGGCTATCTGGAGCACCATCTTGTTCTTGTTTCCACTCTTCATTGGTATAAGTGTGAATCGCCAAGGCATGGATGTGATTATCAAGCTCGTCGGCCAGTACAGTGTGTACCTTACGGTGACGTCCAATGAGGCGCTGACCAGCAAATGCATCACTGACCACAATCACTTTGAAGTGGCTCTCAGAACCCGGCGGAACATTGTGCATATAGCTCTCATTGATCACTTTCAAATAGTTAGGTTGCAGCTCACTATGCAGTTTCTTTTCTATGATTTCTTGGATCATATTCAGTCCTCATTAATACTAATCAGGTAAGTATATACTCTAGTTCAGCAAATGAAATCAACGAAACGTCCCTGCTCCCTCTTTCACAATCCACACAGTTCGCTAAAAGCCTGTGAAAATCAGTAAATTTGACAGCTTTTTGTATCTTGAGCCTTCATCATTTGCGACAATAATCGCTAATTTCCAAATCGACTTACGTTTAGTTATGAAAACCGAATTAGACCTTCACGATCGTAGCCTCACGCTGCATCGTTTCCCAAAGCGCTCCAACGAAACTCTTCAAGCATGGGATGCGGGTGATGAGTACCTTATCAATCACGTAGAAGAAATGGCGTTGCCAGATAATCAAAATATCGTAGTTATTAATGATAACTTCGGTGCGTTGGCATGCTGGTTTTCAGACAAGCACAATGTGACGTTGATGAGTGACTCTTTCATCTCACACAAGGGTGCGCAACAAAACCTTGCAGACAACCAATGCAATCAAGTGTCTTTTCTCTCGACGATGGATGACATTCCAGAGAATACAGACCTAGTTTTGATGCAACTGCCAAAAAGTAACCGCCATCTAGTTTGGTTACTCAGTCAACTGCGTAAAGCGTTGCCAGCATCCTGCCCTATTGTTGCGGTCAACAAAGCGAAAGAAATCCATACGTCGACACTCAAACTGTTTGAGAAGTACTTAGGCGAGACTAAAACCTCTCTGGCGTGGAAAAAGCATCGTTTGGTATTCTCAAGTGCCAATGCTCAACCAGTAATAGATGTCGACCCAATGACGATTTGGGGCGTTGAAGGTGAGAGTATTCAACTGAAAAACCTGCCAAATGTATACTCAGGCGAAAGCTTGGATCTCGGCGCACGTTTTATGCTGCAACACCTTCCTCAAGATCCAACGTTGAAACACGTCATCGACCTTGGCTGTGGTAATGGTGTGCTGTCAGTAAAAATGGGGCAATTAAATCCTCAAGCTCGTTTAACCAGCGTGGATGAAAGCTTTATGGCTATCGAGTCAGCAAAACAAAACTTGATCGATAACCTAAGCGACGCCCGCGATATTCAATGCATTGCGAACAACTGCTTAGATGGTTTCACCCCAGACTGTGCAGACATGGTGATGTGCAACCCACCGTTCCACCAGCAGCAAGCGATCACTGACCACATTGCGTGGCAAATGTTCTGCGATGCGAAACAAATACTGAACCAAGGCGGTAAGTTATTGGTCATAGGTAACCGTCACCTTGGTTACGATACGAAGCTGAAACGTCTGTTTGGCGACAAAAATGTGAAATTAGTCGCTTCTAACAATAAGTTCGTGATTTTACAGGCAACGAAAATCCTGCTAAATTAGGCGCCAAGCAATAAAGTCCTGACTTTAGCAATATTTTTAAAAGGAATAATAAGATGAAAAAACTGGTACTCGCGGCTTCGGTTGCCTTGCTTGCTGCATGTTCGGCGCCACAACAACCTCAACTGAACCTGATGCCTGAGACGACGCTAAGCACGAACCCAATCGTACAAGGCAAGAGCTACAGTCTAACCAGTAAAGACGTACGTGCGGCTCAGTATGTTGCTCTTGTCGATAACGGTCGTTCAAATATTTTGCCTCTTCATGCGAAACAAAACCTACGTATTTCTCTTGAAGAAGCATTAGAGAAGCAATTCTCTTCTCAAGGTTTCCATTCAGATCTGAACAGCGACAACTCGATTGAGCTTGAAGTGCAAGAAGCGTTGGTAAACGTGAAGCACTCTGTAATGGAAAACGAGATGGATGCGAAAGTCGTTCTAGAAATTACCGCAGAAACTCCGCAGGGCAAGCTTGTTAAGACCTATACTGGTACTGCTAAACGTTCAGGCACACTAAGCGCTTCAGACTCTGACATTGAACAAACATTGAATGATGTCGTGGCTCTAACTCTAAAAGAGATCGCGAATGACCCTGAACTTCGCCAATACATGCAGGAGCGATTCTAATGCTACGTAAAGCTATTCTTTCTCTCGCACTTCTGAGCTGCAGCGTTTTTGCTGGTCCTAAAGTGGCGTTTGAAACTACGTTAGGTAACTTCACCGTAGAGTTAAATGAAGAAAAAGCACCCGTTACGGTCGCGAACTTCCTTAAATATGTTGAAGATGGTAGCTACGAAGGTACGATTTTTCATCGCGTGATTCCTGGCTTTATGGCGCAAGGTGGTGGCTTTAACCAAGACATGCAAATGGTTAAGACCTACGCACCAATCAAAAACGAAGGGAATAACGGTTTGAACAATGACCGTGCCACTATTGCAATGGCGCGCACCAATGCTCCTGATTCGGCAACACGTCAGTTCTTCGTAAACTTGGTCGACAATGACTTCTTAAACTTCGGTTCTCGCCCACCGGGTTATGCAGTATTTGGTGAAGTCACCGAAGGCTTCGATGTCATTCAAAAAATGGCGACTCAGCAACCAAATCCATCGGTCGCATGCGCGATGTCCCAGAGACACAAATCGTCATCACCAAAGCAACACTACTCAAGTAGCCAAAATCATAAGCCCTTTGAATATTCGAAGGGCTTTCTCTTTTAGTGGCTCTATTTTAACGGATTGATTTATGTCTTCATTACCTTCCATCACTTGGTTGGAAACGGTAAAAAGTTACCTCGATAAACGCTTACTTTGGGTTTTCATGCTTGGCTGCTCAAGTGGCTTCCCCTGGGTGCTTATTGGTTCAAACATGTCAGGCTGGCTAAAAGATGCTGGTTTGACGTTATCGGCAATCGGCTATTTTGGTAGCGTATTTGCTGTTTATGCGATCAACTTTTTATGGGCGCCATTGGTCGATCGCGTCAAACTGCCTGTGTTGCACCGCATGCTTGGGCAACGCCGTAGCTGGATTTTCCTATGCCAGAGTATCGTGCTTGTTGCTACTCTGTTTATTGCCGGTGTGAACCCAGCAGAGAATTTGATTTTCACCTCTATGCTTGCTCTATGTATAGCAACAGCATCCGCAACCCAAGACATCGCTATTGACGCTTTTCGTATTGATACCTTTCCGAAAACGGAAGAATCGAAACTTCCGCAAGCTTCTGCTATGGCGGTGATTGGTTGGTGGACGGGTTATTCACTACCGGGTTATTTAGCGTTCATTAATGCCGATGGCATAGGCTGGAATGGTGTCTATTACGGCATGGCTTTTATCGTTGTGCTCTTGATGATTTTCACTCTTTTGGTGGGTGAACCAAAAACACAACGTGAACAACTGCAGTTGGAAGCAGAGCAACGTCATAAAGAAGTCGTGGGCTCCAAACTGGTGGCTTGGTTTACCGTTACCGTTGTGGAACCTTTCTTGGACTTCTTCAATCGTAATGGCGTTCGTGTTGCCATCACGCTTTTGTTATTTGTTTTCCTATTCAAAATTGGCGAGGCGTTCTTGGGACGCATGTCGATTGCCTTCTATAAGGAGATAGGTTTTAGCAATGAACAAATTGGCTACTACTCGAAACTGATTGGCTGGGGCGCAACCATGCTGTTCACCTTTGTTGGCAGCATGTTTAACGTTAAGTTTGGTATTGTGCGCGGCCTGATGATTGGTGGTATCGCTATGGCAGCGAGCAACTTGATGTTTGCTTGGATTGCGAAAGTCGGCCCGAATGAGCATCTGTTCTTAGCGACGATCATTGTCGATAACTTCACAACCGCTTTCTCGACCGTCGCTTTTGTTTCGTTCTTGACGATCCTGACTGGACAAGCATTCTCTGCAACTCAGTACGCTTTGTTAGCCTCGCTGGGCAACTTTGGACGGACTACCCTAGCTTCGTTCAGTGGCGAATTAGTTGATTATCTGAATGACTGGACGACTTTCTTTGTGATTACTGCGGTAATGGTCGTTCCGAGTTTGATCATGCTTTATTCATTGCGACATTACTTCACTGAGTTGCTAGAAAAGCGAGACAGAGAAACTAAGAAAAGAAATGAAAACAAAACCACCGAAATTCGGTGGTTTTTTGTTTCAGATCCTGGATGCTCGTTAAGGGTACATACCTTTACCAAACATATTGAAGATTCTCGCCACACCTTGAGTAAACATCATCGGCTCGGTGAGTACCGTTAAACATAAACAATCTTCACCAGGCTTGGTGAATGGACTGTGCTTGACAGAGGAATCCCTCACCAATAAGTCTCCGGCTTCATAATGACCGTCTTCATCACTAAAACCGCCATGCAGAACAAGTGTCGACTCTGATCCTTTGTGTGTATGCTGAGGTATGCGCACGTCTTCGCTGATGTACATCAGATTTACTCGCGCATCTTCCCCTAGTTCGATTTGTGCACTGAAAACCTTACCACCGTAGCTCTTCCATTCTCCGACAAGATCAGAGAAACGACTTAACGTTTTAGGTAATTTAAAATCTTTACCCGCAACGGCGACACTGACAACGTCATTGATAATGACAGTATCTGGCTTCGTTTCTGCAGTGACGATGTCGTTAAGCATAGTGTCAAATTCAGCGTTGTAATCCCAAGATACGTCACTAACTTCGAACGTTGCTTGCTCGGCTTCCATTTCATTTACATACGCTCGGCATTTCGGGCAAGTCTCTAAGTGCGTGGCAACCACCAGACCAAGAAACTGCATCAATATTGCCCGAGGCGTACGCCTCTAACAAGTTGTTGTCTGGGTGTTTGTTCATAATTGCTCCGTATGCATTGAATGCCTTAGTTTTTCTACCGCTAGTCTTAACCGGGATTTCACGGTTCCCAGAGGTATGTCAAACAGTTCAGCGACTTGCTGATGTGGTAGCTCTTCCAAGTACACTGCCTGTAACACATCCCTTTGGTTTTTCGGCAGTATATCTAAGAATTTGACAACCTGTTCTTTGAGCATGTCTTGCTCTGGTGAATAATGGTCGACCAAATCAGGCGGATAGTAATCTGATGGCCAAATGTCATCAGAATGAATATGTAGGTCTTTACCTTTCTGCTTTCTCAAAAGGTCGAAACAAAGGTTACGAATTATCGTGTATATCCATGTCGACAAGGCGCTTTTCGTTCCATCGTAAAGGTGCGCTTTTTGCCACACTGTTGCCATGGTTTCCTGCACCATTTCCATTGCCACTTGCTCATTGCCGACATGTTTGTAGGCGAACTGTTTAAGCTTCGGTGCATAAAAACGAAATACAAAAGCAAAAGCGTCTTTGTCTCTCGCTTTCACCTTGTTCATATACTCGTTCCATTCGCTTCGCCCTAATTTTTGCGGGCTTTCACTCATCATAATCAGCCTTAATCATTGGGAGGAGTTGCCTCCTCCCCCTTAATCCTAATCGGTGATGTCATCAACAATAAGGTTGAAGCCACCGTTGTTACCGTCGTCAATGGCAACCACTTGGTACACAACGCCATTCATTACAGTTACAGGCGCAGAATCAATCGCTACTGTAGATGGGTCTCCTGCCACGGTAACTGTCACGAAATAAGAACCTTCCGCAACGTAAACGCCTTGCACACTATCTTTATACGCAAAGTCCGCTATCGCTGGATCACTTCCATCAATGCCCGCGCTCGTTGTTATGTAAATATCAACCATTTCTGCGACCGGATTAGCAGCTGCATGCGTCACGTTTAATGTGGCACTGGTCGCTACCGCTCTACGCATGTCCTCTACAACGAGGGGCTCGATAGCAATTTCAGGACTCACTACACCTACTGCGTAGATACTGTAATCCATACCGCCTTTCACCTCTAAACCGTCAACGTCGATGATCGGGTCGGTCGTAGTGCCGTCTACATATACGTCAATATCGTAAGCTTTAGGTGCAAGGTCTAAGTAGCCGCGAATTTCTTTGAATGCGAGGTCTGCCAATGGAGCAAAAGCCGCACCATCCACGTATACATCCACTAATGGTGCACCATCAACGAGGTGGCCGACACGCACCTCAGCTTGACTGCCCATATCTTCAATTATAGAAGAGCCTGAACCATCTAATACTAGTAGCTTCGCAGGAGAGGTACTGTTTGAGTCCGCTGTGCCTATTGCTGCAATCGTAAGATTAGCGTTGGCTGGCAGAGCGATTGTACCGGAGTCAAACGCGACTGTATCACCAACCGCTAAACGAACTTGATAATCCCCAGCAGGAATATTCAACACGTCGGTCGAGGCTTTGTATGCCAAGTTCGTTAATGGTGTTGAAGAAGCTAGGTCAGCGCCTGGTGCTGTCACATACAAATCTACAGCAGGAACACCAGATGCAGCGTGCACAACTTGGACGTCCAAGCTGTCATCATTTGCCATTGATTCGGCGCTTCGGGTAACGATTAAAGGTTCAACAGGGTTTGGTGTACCAGAAGCATCGCCTACAACAAAGACGGTGTAATTGGTGTCAGATTCTAGGTCTAAAGATGTCTTGTCAACAACGGTCGCGACATCACCTCCAGGAAGCTGGACGTCCACTTGGACCGAGTTGGTTCCCTCTGGCAGCATCAAATAGCCTGAGCCGACACCATAATCAACGCCTGTTAAAGTGGCTTCGTCATTAATCCAGACATTAGCTAAGGGCGCATCTGCAGAAGCGTGCACCGCTTGCAACTTGGTAAATTTAATTGAGTCACTGTCAGAACCACACGCAGCGATGCCAAACACAGCAAGCAAAGTTACTGCGGTTTTGGTTAATCCTTTCATAATCTAGTCTCTCTTTTCGATGGGACTTCTATCGCTTGGTTGAGAAATTCCAATGCGGGAAGGCAGTCTGTCGCACCAACCAGCTTTTCAAACAAGACACTGTCGAGAGGTAAAAGCTCTAGCCACCGTTGGGTAACCCAAGACGCATCGTCATAAAAACGATGTTGATAGAGTTTTCCCAGCTGAGGGAACTGCTCGTACACATGTGCAAGCTGCTCGCTTAGGTAGAGAAAATTTGGAGGGGTCATTGGTTCACACCAATTTTCAATCCAATCCACCTCAGCATGACGGAGACCATCTGAGTCGGCCCTTACTCGTCTGACAGTGAAGCGCTTCTCACCGACAACGGTAATGCCAAGAAGTCCATCACTCAGTCTTTCGAAATCAACGATAGTGACCAAAGTACCGATAGACGATACATTCCCTACTCCTTTTGGATCGTCCCCGCTGCCAACAAGACATACCCCGAAACCGACGTCTCGGACACTGCACTCTTTGACCATGCGCTGATAGCGTGGCTCAAAATGCGCAGATTCATCTTTCCTTCTGGCAGTACAACTGAGGTTAAAGGGAATAACATGACTTCATTCATTAAATCGTCCTCTTTGATTCCCAAACTCATACGAACGCTGTATTCGAGAGATCACTAACGATTTATGTTGGTTAATCGACTGGCTTAAAAAGTCATAAAAACGATTACGCAAACGATCTAAGTCACACATTTATTGCAAAACAATGCAAAAATAAAAAAGTTCCGTGAAATAAACTCATTTCGTGACGAACTTCACTAAAAACCTTCATTTTTGCATCCTTTATCACTTTCATTTGAGATTTTTATCGCTATTATTCCCGCCAATTGGAAAGCGCAGCACAGATTGCGTGTTCTGAATCATTACAAACATAGAGAGTCCCCTTATGCGTAAATCACTTTTAGCTCTTAGCCTTCTAGCGGCTACTTCAGCGCCAGTTATGGCTGCTGACTACTCTGACGGCGATATCCACAAGAACGATTACAAGTGGATGCAATTCAACCTAATGGGTGCATTCAACGAACTTCCTGGTTTCCCTGATGGTTCTAACCACGACTACCTAGAAATGGAATTTGGTGGTCGCTCTGGCATCTTCGATCTTTACGGTTACGTTGACGTATTCAACCTAGCTTCTGATCCGGGTAGCGACAAAGCTGACGCAGAAAAATCTTCATGAGTTCGCTCCACGTATGTCTCTGGACGCACTAACTGGTAAAGACCTGTCTTTCGGTCCAGTTCAAGAGCTATACGTTGCAACTCTTATGGAATGGGGTGGTAACTCTGGCGTAAACAACCAAAAATCGGTCTAGGTTCTGACGTAATGGTTCCATGGTTGGGCAAAATCGGCCTAAACCTGTACGGTACTTACCAAGGTAACGACAAAGATTGGAACGGTTTCCAAATCTCGACTAACTGGTTCAAACCATTCTACTTCTTCGAGAACGGTTCATTCATTTCTTACCAAGGTTACATCGATTACCAATTCGGTATGAAAGATGAGTACTCTACTGCTAGCAGCGGTGGTGCAATGTTCAACGGTATTTACTGGCACTCTGACCGCTTCGCAGTGGGTTACGGTCTAAAAGGCTACAAAAACATCTACGGCATCAAAGAAGTTGACGGTGTAGATTCAACTGGCTTCGGTCACTACGTAGCTGTAACTTACAAGTTCTAATTGAACCAATAAGTTCCCCAAAAATGGCGCCTCTCGGCGCCATTTTTATTTGCTTTCCTTTTTTCCCTCATTATCCTTGCAGCAAACCTTTTTAATGAGAGCGTTTGGTGAATATTCTCATCTTAGGTCCAGGAGCCGTTGGCTCACTTTGGGCGACTAAATTCAAACTTGCAGGGCACAATGTCTCCCTATGGGGAAGAAGCTCAAACAGCGAGCAGTTGCTCCAACTTGATGACAATCCAGCAATCAGTTTTCTAATCAGCACATCCCTTCTGTTCAAAATGCAGATCTGATTGTGGTAACGGTAAAAGCGTGGCAAGTAGACGGAGCTATTGAGCTCTTCTTCCCTGCATCAGCGAAGACACCATCATAATGTTGATGCACAACGGAATGGGAACCGCACAACTCATCGAAACCAAACTGCCTGATAACCCATTAATCGTTGCCACAACAACACACGGTGCTTACAAAGCAAGTAAAGAGCAGGTTCTGCATACTGGCCAGGGAAATACTCAACTGGGTGGTTTTAATGCTAAAGGTGCTCAATGTGACTTCTTAGCGGAGGTGATGAATCACGCTTTGCCAGAGGTCAATTGGAACCCAAATATCAACGCCGCCCTGTGGACCAAGCTTGCGATCAACTGTGCTATCAACCCCTGACGGCCATTCATCAGTGTAAAAATGGTGAGCTTGCCGCTCCGGAATTTACCACCGAGTTGGCGAACATCACTCGCGAGTTGGTAGAGATAATGAATAAAGAAGGGATAAAGGTCGATTTTGATTCTCTTCACACCACTGTTATGCAAGTGGTGAACGCAACAGCAGCCAACTACTCTTCAATGAGACAAGATGTTTATCACCAGCGTCGCACCGAAATTGATTTTATTACCGGCTATTTGCTGAAAGCTGCTGAAAGCATCACATTAGTACGCCAGAGAACGCCAAACTCTATCAACGCATCAAACAGATTGAACAAAGCTGGACAGAACAATGAATAAAAAGATCTTAGTACCTATCGCGCCGGGCACAGAAGAAATGGAAGCCGTAACCGTTATCGACTTGATGGTTCGAGCTGGCTATGACGTAACCGTCGCAAGCGCAGATTTCGATGGTGCACTGACTATGAAAGCGTCTCGAGGCGTGACACTTACCGCGGATTGCAAGCTGGTCGATATTGCCGATGACGAGTTTGATGCGATTGTTCTGTCTGGTGGCGTAGGTGGTGCAGAAACCTTCCGTGATAGCACCATCATGATTGAGATCCTGAAACAGCACATGTACGAAGGTAAGCTGGTTGCGGCAATTTGTGCTGCACCTGCTTTGGTTTTGCAACATCACAACCTTTACCCAGAAGCCTTGATGACATGCCATCCAAGCTTCCAATCTCATATTCCGGAAGACAAATGGCGAGCTAAACGTGTCACCATGGATGTGAATCACAACCTACTGACAAGTCAGGGACCAGGAACCGCACTTGAGTTCGCGATGGAAATCATTATCAAACTTTCTGGTAAAGAGCATGGATGGATGGTTGCAGAGCCACTAGTTACCATCCCAACACTGCATTACCACGAATTCGGTGACGAATAATGTTTGACGTAAACGCTGTACGCGAACAGTTCCCAGCCCTAAATCAAGACGTAAACCAATCACCTTTGGTTTACCTTGATAGCGCAGCAACAACGCAAAAACCACAGTGCGTGATCGATGTGATTAGCCGTTACTACAGTGCACAAAATGCTAATGTGCACCGTGGCAGTCACAGCTTAACAGCCAACGCAACCAGCCAATTTGAAGCGGCTCGTGAAACCGTTGCGAATTTTATTGGGGCGAGCAGTTCAAAAGAAATCATTTGGACTCGAGGCGCAACCGAAGCACTAAACCTAATCGCACAAACTTATGCTCGTAGTACACTCCAAGCGGGTGATGAAATTCTGATCAGTGAAATGGAACACCACGCGAACATCGTGCCTTGGCAAATTGTCGCAGAGCAAACGGGCGCGAAAATCGTTAAAGTTCCGATGACCTCCGATTGCCAATTCGACATCAATGCGTTTGAAGCAGTGTTGTCGGAGCGCTGTAAATCGTAGCGTGCGCACAATCACCAATGTGACGGGCTCTCGTCAACCTATCGAGAAATCATTTCCATGGCACATGCGTAGGCGCGGTTGTTGTTGTTGATGGTGCACAAGGTATTGTTCATGAACCGTTGAACTTGGCAGAGCTCGATGTTGATTTCTATGTCTTCTCTGGTCACAAACTGTATGCACCTGCAGGGATTGGAGTTCTTTATGGCAAGCTTGACCTTTTAGAAGCGATGCACCATGGCACGGCGGCGGCAAAATGGTCGAAAGAGTCTCGTTTGAGAAAACCACCTTCTCAGCCTTGCCGGGTAAGTTTGAAGCGGGAACACCGAACGTCGCTGGCGCAATTGCGCTAGCAAAAGCGATCGATTGGTACCAAGGCTTTAACCAAACCGAAGTAGAGGCACATCTGCATTCTCTGCAAGACAAAGCTTACCAAGCACTAAGCCAGATGAATGACATTCAAATCCTCGGTTATCAGCCGAACGCTTCAGTGCTTACTTTTGTGATGGACGGCGTTCACCACCAAGACATTGCTACACTGCTTGATCAACAAGGTATCGCTGTTCGTGCAGGGCATCACTGTGCTCATCCTCTAATGGATGCACTTAACGTCAAAGGCACGGTGCGTGTTTCTTTTGGTATCTACAATACGTTAGAAGATGTTGAGAAGCTGATTGCTGCCGTCGAGAAAGCGGTCGATATGCTTTAACAATAAAAATACCACTATAGATTTATAGAAAAAGGGTTGAAACCGTTTGGCTTCAACCCTTTTCTTTATTCTGTTCTTTGCGCAGTGTTAACTAATCGCTATTACAGAGCCTGTGTTTTGATCTGCTCAACAATGGCTTTCAAACCATTGCCACGCGATGGGCTTAGGTGAGCAATTAAGCCCAGTTTTCAAAGTAAGCATCAATATCAAACGCTTGTATTTGCTCTGCCGTTTTACCGTCGTAAGCCGCCATCACCAAGGCAATCAGACCGCGAACGATGCGCGCGTCAGAATCAGCACAGAAGTGCCATACGCCTTCTTGCTCTTTGCTCACCAGCCACACTAGGCTCTCACAACCAGATACCGTAACTTGCTCTGATTTAAGCTCGTCAGGCATTTGAGGCAACTTTTACCCCATTGAAT
>LZQR01000167.1_pt1 | contig 18372 bp, 19 predicted proteins | sample 768601 | NCBI WGS metagenome assembly LZQR01 (sample SAMN05207299, study PRJNA324521) | oil field metagenome | isolation source: sample BH-FW-24 from oil reservoir | place: India: Bombay High | collected 2015-12-04
TCACCAAAATCGGTTTGATGGAGTTTATTCTGCTCGGTGCCTTGGCCGGGTTACTGGCGGCCACCTTTGCTCAACTCGCCGGTTTGGCGGTCAATCAATTCGTGCTGGAAGTGTCACCGGAATGGAACCCGGAATTGTGGGTGATCAGTGTGGTGAGCGGGGCGATGATTCTGTGGCTGATTGGCTGGCTGACGCAAAAACGTTATTTACGTTTATCGCCGCGCCGAATGGCGCAAAAGTGGTCGGATTGATTTCAGCGTAAGCCCGCGTCGAATGCGGCCAGAAAGCGAGCACAAGGTGCTTGATTAAAATCCGAATCACTTTATAATGTGCGATTCAATGGTCTCGGGGCATGGCTCAGTCTGGTAGAGCACCGTCATGGGGTGGCGGGGTCGCAGGTTCAAATCCTGCTGTCCCGACCAATTTTCTTCGCGCCGTCCGGCGTATCAATCACTCGTTGTATTCAATTCAGAATGTCTTCCCATTTACGCATGGCTTCCTGGCAAGCAGAATCGGTGGCGACGCAGACTTTATTGCGCCCTGTTTGTTTGGTTGGTAGAGCGCTACATCGGCTTGTTTTAACACCTTTTTCATATCCTCGGCGGTTTCCGGCCAGTGGGCGACGCCCAGAGAAATGGTAATGGTGCCTACGGTTTTCAATGGCGCCTCCGACATGGTTTTCCGTAATCGTTCGGCTACTTGCACGGCGTATTCCAACGGTGTGTAAGGCAATAACATCAAAAATTCTTCGCCGCCGGTGCGGCTTAACACGTCTTGATTGCGGGAGCATTCTCGCATCTGTTCGGTGACGGCTTGAATAACCTGGTCGCCGACATCGTGCCCGTGAGCGTCGTTGACCGCTTTGAAATGGTCGATGTCCAGCGAGATGATGGAAAAAGGAATGTTTTCAAGTTGCCAGGTTTCAAGCTGTTGTTGCAAGCCGCGACGATTCAGGATGCGGGTGAGCGGGTCGGTCAGGGATTCGGTTTTCAAGGCGTGGATGTGCTGGTGGACGCTGCCGAACCCTTTCAATAGGGCGGTTTTCAGTTCGTCGGCTTCGTAATACCAGGTTTTGATGCGTTTAACCTCGGATTCGGTTTCCGGGGTTTCCGGATGTTCGGCTTGTTGCGCCAAGTGCCAGAGCGGCTTGGAAATGCGCCCGGCAAACAGCCAGATAATCAGGCCGGTAACGAGAAGAATCGGAAGGGAGTGCCAAAGGACGCTGAGCATTTGCTTGTCCAGTGTGGCGAGTGTGGCATGCAATGGGCGTTGCGAGACAACTCCCCAGCCGGAAATGCCGACCGGCGAATAACCGGCCAGCATGTTGATGCCCTGGCTGTTGATGATTTTTTGGTGGCCGGTTTGGCCATCCAGCACCGTTTCGATGGCCGGGTTGTCGAGTACCTTTTCGCCGATGCGCGTTTTGTCCGGGTGGACGATGAGGCGGTGCTTCGCGTCGACGACGTAGAGGTAGGTCTCGTCCTGATAGCTTTGATCGCTCAGCAGTCGGTGCAGAATGCTGCGGTCGTGTAAATTGATGAGCCCGCCGATAAAGCCGCCATAATGGCCCGTTTCATCGATAATCGGCTGGGAAACCAGAATGAAATATTGACCTTGGTTTAAACGAAACGGTGAGCTGATTCGGGTTTGTTGCTGGGTTAAGGCCTCCTGAATCGGCGCGTCTTTCAGGATGACATCGGCTTTGAAGGAATCGGGAGCGGCCAGGGCTTGCAGTTGGCCGTTTGCATTGACGCGCACCACGGCATTGAAACTGTCCGATTGGCGTAACAAGCGTTCGGTTTCCAGTTGCGAAAGCGACGGGTTCTGCGGCGCTTGTGCAATGGCTTGGCTGCTCCAGTTCAGTTCGCTCATGACTAAATTGAGGTGCATGGCGGTGCTGCGCGCCAGCTTGGCGGCGTAGGCTTCATTGGCGTGTAAGGTGCCGTCGATGAGAAGGTTTTTCTGCACCTTGTAGGTGGCGTAAAGCGCATTGACTAGGGTCAGAATGACGCTGACGGTGGCCAGAGAGAGAATAAGGCGTCGTAAATCGATTCGGTTAAGCTGCATGTTTTTTTGTATTTTTATTGTTTTTGTCTGACCGAGCTGACGGAGTTGAACAAAAAATATTTATCAGACGTGATTATACTTGTTTATTCTTGTCGGTGGCTGGTTTAAACACAATCCGGTTTAATTTAACCTTATGAAAAGTAAGATAAAAGGGCTGAAATGACGCGCCAATCAGCTTTCCGACGTTAAACATTCGACCAGACGTTGCACCTGACGTTTGCAACAGCCGTTGCCATCGGTGGCGTAGGTTTGGTTTCGCACCGCGTCCAGCGTGTCGGCGCCGGCTTCAATGGCGTCGATGATGTCGCGTTTAATAATGCCGTTGCAGACGCAGAGATTTTCGTCCAAATCTTTTTGAAGGATGTCCGGCAGTTTGTCGAGAGTGCTTTGTTTCATCCCTTTATTTTAATGCAAAGCGGCCAGGCCTGGTGGATTTTGCGCCGACTTCGGTTTATGCTGAATAAAATGGTTAGTAGCAGGATTAGGAAAGAATTAGGAGCGGACATGAAAATTTTTTGCATCAGTGACACCCACGGTTATCACCGGCATATGCATGAAATTCCAGAGGCCGATGTGGTGGTGCATGCGGGGGATATTTGCAATCTGGGCAGTGCCAAGCAAACCGAGGACTTTTTGGATTGGTTCCGCGCTTTGCCGATGCCGCATAAAGTGTTGATTGCCGGCAATCATGATTTTCTGTTGGATACACAGCGCCAGGCCGACCTTGGAAAGCCGCCCCAGTCGTTCGATTTTTCCGGCATTCATTATCTGATGGATGACGCGATTGAAATCGATGGGGTGACGTTTTACGGCTCGCCGTGGCAACCGGAATTTCAGGCGATGGCGTTTAACCTGCCGCGTGAAGGTGATGCTTTACGCCAGGCCTGGCGAAATATTCCGGACGTGACGGATGTGCTGGTCACCCACACGCCGCCTTACGGCATTTTGGATCAGACCAACGGCGGGTTTGGTGTCGGCTGCGAGTTGCTGACAGAACGCCTGGCCGAACTGCCGCAGGTGAAAGCCCATGTGTTCGGTCACGTGCATGAAGCGGCGGGTTACCAACAGCAGAGCGGGCGGCAGTTCGTCAATGCCTTTGAACCCCGCGTGATTGAGATTTAAAAATCACTCCATTCATCGCTCTGTGACGGCGCTTCTGCTTTCGCGGATTGGTTGGCGGAAATGGCTTGCGGTGATTGTTTCGGCAGCGCCGGGTTGTTGTGTTCGCCGGTAATCGCTTCGCACAGGGCGTCCATTTCCACCAGCAATTGTTCGGACAGTTCGGACACCGTTTTCCGGTATTGTTGCATGGTGTTGTCATCGCCGAGTTTTTTCGCATCAATGACCTTGCCGACCATGCTGTGCATTTCGGTATGGGTTCGAATCAGTTGCTGCATTTCCGGCACTGACTGATATTGTCGGCCGACGGTGTTCAGCCATTGGCCCAACGGGCAAAGATCGTCACGACGCGCGCTGTGTTCATCGAAATCGACTTTTTCACCCAAGAGGAAACGTTCCAGTCGGACATTCCAGGCGCGGTGTTTGTTTTTGGCGTCTTCCAACTCAAAGGTGGCCTTATGGCCGCCTTGACCGGATGCGGAGCGCTCGGAGATTTTGAATTTACCGACGAATTCGGCCTGCATTTCCGCCTGTTCGCTCATATTCCCTGCTGTGGCGGCCAGCTCTTCCACCAGCGCGGCATTTTGCTGCGTCATTTCATCCAGTGAGTTGACGGCGATGTTGATTTGGCCCAGGCCTTTGGATTGCTCGGTGGCCGCTTTGGAGACCGAGTCCACCAAACCGCTGACCTGTTCGATTTTATTGACCATGTCTTCAAACATGCGATTGGTTTCTTCCACCAACGAGGTGCCTTGCGAGATTTGCTCGGTGGCGGTGCCGATGAGGTTGGAAATCTCTTTGGAGGATTCGGCGGATTTCTGTGCCAGGTTGCGCACTTCGCTGGCGACGACGGCAAAGCCGCGTCCGTGTTCTCCGGCGCGGCGGCTTCCACCGAAGCATTCAGGGCCAAGAGGTTGGTTTGGAAGGCGATGCCGTCGATGACGGTGGTGATGTCGGCAATTTGACTACTCAATTCGCTGATGCCGTGCATGGCTTTGGAGGTTTGTTCCATGACTTGAATGCCGCTTTTCGCTTCCGTGGCGGCTTCCGATGACAGGCGGTTCGCCTCGTGGGTGTTGTCGGTGGATTGCTGAACCCGGCTGGTGATTTGTTCCATGGAAGCGGCCGTCTGTTCCAGCGATGCGGCTTGCGATTGGGTGCGTTCCGACAGGTCTTCACTGGCCTGCGAGACCTCGTTGGACATTTGACCGATTTCGGTGGAGCCGATTTTGACTTGCCCGAAGGTGGCTTCAATGTTGGTCAGGGCATTGTTAATGGCCACTTGCATGGCGTGCACTTCGCCCTTGTATTCGCCCTCCATCCGGCTGGTCAGGTCGCCGTTGCTCATCAGGCAAAGGATGCGGCTGAGGTCTTGCACCAGTGCGGAAAAGGAATCCAGTAAGGTGTTGATGGACAAGGACAACTGATGGTTGAAGCCTTCCAGTTTGGAGGCGTCGATGCGGTCCTTGAGAATGCCCAGCGAGGCGTTGGACACCAGGTGTTCGATGTTTTCTTCAATCGCCAATTGGTCGGTAATGTTTTTCCATTCCGCGACGGTGCCGATGCGCTCGTGTTTTTCATTGAAAATCGGGTCGACGACGAGGTCAATGGTGGCGTCACCAACCTTTATGCGGGCTTCGTAGGTTTCGGTAAGATTGTCGAGCAAATTGGCCTGATGCGCTGGGTTCTGGTGAAAAATGTCGATGGACTGTCGCAGCAAATTCTCGGCATCGAAATGCGGCAGGGCTTTTGCAGCTCCGGTTCGGCTTGTTTCAGCATGCGTTTGACCGATTCGTTCATGAAAATGATGCTGCGAAAACGGTCGGCGACCATGATATTGGACGAAGCCGCGTTCAGCGCACTTTCGATGCGTTTGGCATTGTTCAGCGAAGCGTTGACGTCGTCGAAATCGGCACCGAGACGAATCTGCATGGACTTCACTCGTCCGAGCACTTGGTTAACCAAGTTACGGCCCGAAACCTGAATGGGGTTATTGAAGTGGCCGCCGGAAATTTCGGTGAGTAAATGGTGAACTTCTTTGAACTTGCGGTCGTTGACCCAGGCAATCAGGAAAATCGCCACAATGAATAAGGCGCTGATGCCTTCGAACAATAGCGGCGGGACGCCGAGGTTCAAAAGCGGCATATTGGCGGTGATGAACAGCAGAATGCTGAACAGCATAATCAAGCGGCTGGCTTCGAACTGGTTAAAGGGGTTGAACCGGGTTCCCAGTGTGACTGGGCTGCCGCCGGACAGCTTTAGTTTGCCGGCGGCAATGTCTTTATAGGCTTGCTCTGCTTGGGCGACTTGTTCGCGGGATGCGGGCGTTCGAACCGACATGTAACCGACGATTTCGTCGTTTTCGAACATGGGCGTGGCATTGGCGACGACCCAATAATGATCGCCGTTTTTACGGCGGTTCTTGACGATTTGCGACCAGGGCCGCCCGGCTTGGATGGTGCCCCAGAAGTCTTTGAAAACGGCGGCAGGCACATCGGGGTGCCGAAGAATGTTATGCGGTTGGCCGACCAGCTCCAACCAGTCGTAACCGCTGGCTTCGATAAATGCCTCGTTGGCTTCGGTGATGTTCCCGTGTAAATCGGTGCGAGAGACAATAGTGAGACCCTCTGGTAACATATATTCTTTTTAGGTAACCGAGCGACTTTTTACGTCCATTTTCCAAAGACCTTTTTTGTACGACTAAATTTCGCTTAGTAGACTCAAAAGCCCAAGGCTTGGCAATAATCAAAAAAACGCATATTTCCTTTTTTTAAAAAAGGGTATATAAAATTTACTGTTTATTTTCAAAGAGTTGATTGGGTTTAATATTTTGAATGTCTAAAAGCTTATTTTTTATGTCTATATAAGTTGTTGAAATAAAAGAAATTTTTAATGAGTTTAAATGTAAGTTCTTTTGCTTATAAAGAAGTCGGCACCGAGTCGGGCAATTTTTTGGAATATTGTGATGGCTGATCTGCCGATAATCCCCATTCTACCGGCGATTCGGCAGGGTTTAGCCGAGCACGATAACCTGGTTTTGCAGGCCGAACCGGGCGCCGGTAAATCGACCGCTGTGCCGTTGGAGCTGCTGAAATCGCCTTGGCTGAACGGACGTAAGGTGCTTCTATTGGAGCCTCGCCGCTTGGCGGTGAAATCCATTGCCTATTATCTATCGGAACAACTCGGTGAAACGGTCGGGCAGCGAATCGGTTATCAAATTCGTAACGAGCGCCGCGTGAGCCGCGAAACGCAATTGGAAATCGTCACCGAAGGTATCTTGACGCGTCGCTTGCAACAAGACCCGGAGTTATCGGATGTGGCCTTGGTGATTTTTGATGAATTCCATGAGCGTTCTTTGCATGCCGACTTGGCGTTGAGTTTGTGTTTGGACGTTCAGGCCGCACTGCGGGACGATTTGAAGTTATTGGTCATGTCCGCCACCATCGATCTGGACGCGGTTCAAAGCCTGTTGGCGGCCAATGGTGCGTCTGTTGCACAAGCGCAGGCACCGGGCCGTACTTATCCGGTATCGGAACACTATTTGCCGAAGCCGTTGGCGTCCACGCACTTTCGCGAGGTATTACCGACGCTGATTCAACAAATTCGCCAGGCCTGGCAAGAAACCGAAAAGGATATTCTGGTGTTTCTGGCCGGGCAGGGTGAGATTCGCCGCGTACAGGAACGTTTGGAAGAAACGCCCTGGCCGAATACGGTGATGCGTCCGTTGTACGGCGCTTTGAAACCGGAAGAGCAAGAACTGGCGCTGGTGCCGGATGCAGACGGTCGCCGCAAAGTGGTGCTGGCTACGAATATTGCCGAAACCAGTTTGACCATCGACGGTATTAGCGCTGTGGTGGACAGCGGTTTGAGCCGTAAAGCCTTGTACGATGTATCCAGCGGCATGACGGCTCTGACGACGCAGCGGGTTTCCAAAGCCTCGGCCGAACAGCGCAAAGGCCGCGCCGGGCGTTTGGCGGCCGGGCGGGCTTATCGTCTTTGGACCGAAAGCCAGCAACTGCAATTGGCGGATTTCGATCCACCGGAAATCGAGCAGGCCGATTTGAGTGCTGTGTGCTTGGAGTTGGCGATTTGGGGCATTCATAACCCGGCGGATTTGAATTGGATGACACCGCCGCCCAATGCGCATTTTGATGCAGCCCAGGCACTCTTGATGGCCTTGGATTTGTTGACCGACACGGGGCAGGCGACCGATTGGGGCCGTAAAGCCGCGGAGTTCGGTTGGTCACCGCGTTTGGCGGTGATGTGTTTGAAAGCCGAATCGGTCTGTGATTTGTCGCCGCATCAAGCCAAAACATTGGCGACCGACTTGGCGGCGATTTTATCGGAACGGGATGTGCTGCAAACACGCGATGATGCCGATTTAATTCAACGGGTGTTGGCGTTACAGGCGTATCGCCAAAACCGTTCTTCGGCGTGTCAGGCCTACCCGGTGCAACGCTCGGCGATGGAGCAGGCTTTGAAAAACGCGCGTTCCGCGCTTAAAAAATTGAATGAATCGTCGCCTTGCCAACCGTTGAGTTTGGCGGCGTTACAAGCCGAGTGTGGCAAGCTGGTGGCGTTGGCTTATCCGGACCGAGTGGCAAAAACGCGTGGGGCCAAAGCGTCACGTTTTCAGTTGAGCAACGGCAAGGGCGCGGTGTTGGCGGAGTTTGATCCGCTGGCCCAGCAGGACTGGCTGGCGGTGGCGCAACTCGACGGCCAGCGACAGGATGGCCGGATTTATCTGGCCGCGCCTTTGGCGCTGACGGACATCGAGACCTTGTTTGCCGAGCAGATTGAAGAGCGGCCTTATCTGGGCTTGAATAAAAGCAAAGGCGAGTTGGCGGCGGTGCAACAACGTTGGTTGCAAAAGCTGTTGCTGTCGGAAAAGCCTTTGCACAACCCGGATGAGGTGACTTTGCAAGCTGCCTTGTTGGGGTTGTTGGCGGACGATTTATCCTTGTTGCCGTGGCGCGAAAACACCCAGCCTGGTTAAAACGGGTCAATTGGCTGGCCGGGTTCGATTCGGGCCATGAAACGCCTTTTCCCAATTTCGACCAGGCCTGGCTAAAAGCCCATCTTGACGACTGGCTGGCACCCTATTTGAATGGGGTTACAACAATCAAAGGCTTGCAGTCGTTGGATGTGTTGATGCTGTTGCAGAGTCAATTGACTTATGAGCAACAGCAGGTGTTGGCCCAGCAAGCGCCTACCCATTACACCACGCCGTCCGGGCATCGAGTGCGGATTGATTACAGCGGTGCTTCGCCGAAAGTGTCGGTGATTTTGCAGGAAATGTTCGGTGAACTGACCAGTCCAATGTTGGCCTGGGGTCAGGTGCCTTTGACGTTCGAGTTGTTGTCGCCGGCGCGACGTCCGATCCAAGTCACCAGCGATTTGGCCAACTTTTGGCAGACGTCTTACTTTGAGGTGGCGAAAGACATGAAAGGGCGTTATCCGAAACACCGCTGGCCGGACAAGCCGTTAGAGGAAAACCGGGGCGTCGGTGAAGTCGAAACCCGCTCAGTAAGCTTGGTTTCTTTCCAGTGACGGGGTATTTTTGAATTTTGTTACGAACATACTATACCGACTTATTGATTAAAAATGTCCAGGCCTGGCTTGCAACGGCGTGATATCAGGTTGTTTGATGAATTGTTATTACGCTCTAAAGGAGAGTTATTGAAATGACGGACTGGCGAAAATGGTTGGCTAACGGACTTTTGTTGGCTTGGATCGGTTTGGCCGTGGGTTGCACCGCCGTGGCGGATAAGCCGGAGTTGCAATCGGCCAAGACGTTTCCGGTGATTACTCAGGTGACGTTTGACGATTACCGTTTGCAAACCCGTCAGTGGTTGACGGAGCACCGGCTGTTTTTGAGCGAAGACCCGGCGGCGGAAGTGGAAGCCAATAGCCCGCAGGAGTGGCGGCCGACCTCGAAACCGAAAAAGGCATTTTGCTGGTGCACGGCTTGGGGGATTCGCCGTATTCGTTTTCCGACATCGGCCCGGTATTGGCGCAAAACGGTTTTTAGTGCGGACATTGTTATTGCCGGGGCATGGTACGCGGCCGGGCGATATGTTGAATGTGCAGATTGATCAATGGCGCGCCTTGTTGAAAAAGCAAACCCACATCTTGGAAGGCGAGGTGGATCAGGTGTACTTGGGCGGTTTTTCCACGGGGCGAACCTGGTGACCGAGTTGGCGTTGCAGGATGAGCACATTGCCGGATTGATCTTGTTTTCTCCGGCATTTGAATCCAATGCGCCGATTGATTGGATGGCACCTTGGATTCAAACATGGTGCCTTGGCTGCGAACCGACATGAAATACACCCACGATATTTATGTGCGTTATGGCAATATGCCCACCAATGGGTTTTCGCAATACTATTATTCCAGCGAATCGGTGCTCAAAGCCTTGTCGAAAAAATCCTTTGATAAGCCGACGTTGATGGTGGTCAGCGAAGCCGATTCGGTGGTGGATGTGCCGCAAGTTCTGGCGTTGTTTACGACTCGCTTTACTCATCCGGACAGCCGGTTGATCTGGTATGGGGCACCACCGGAAACCGATGATGCTCGCATTTTAGTGCGAACCGCTTATTTGCCGGAATGGCGCATTAGTAACTTCTCTCACATGGGCATGGTGTTTTCGCCCGATAACCCACTTACGGTATCAACGGCCAGTTTCGCATGTGTTGGAACGGTCAATCCGATGCGCATTATCAGCTGTGCGAGAAGGGGAAGCCGTGTGGTATTCCGCCTGGGGCTATGAAACGGATGACAAAGCGCATGCGCGTTTGACATTTAATCCATATTTCGCTTGGCAAAATGACGTAATGTTAAAGGTGCTGGCGTCGGGCTCCGTGGTGCCCAAGCCTTGATTCAAATCCCTCTATGAATCGATTAAATAATATTGTTACACAGGTGTTGTACAAAAATTGTACTCATAAAATAAAATCGGTATACTGAGCTGAAAGCCAGCTTGGTTTCCGGCATAAAAACAAATAAATACGACTAGGACAACTATGTTCAATTCACAGTTAAAGCATGATTATGCTCAGTTGCAAAAACGTTATGATTCGGCGCAAGGTGTGCTCGATGCCTTGAACCGCTCCATGGCGGTCATTGAATTCGATTTGGAAGGCAAGGTGCTCCATGCGAATGACAATTTTCTGAAAACCGTCGGTTACGCTCTGGAAGAGGTTGCCGGCCGGCACCATCGAATTTTTGTACCGTCGTCGATTGCACAGGCGTCGGACTACGCGGCTTTTTGGAGCAAACTGGCGAAGGGCGAGTTTGTTTCCGGGCGTTTTAAGCGCGTCAATAAGCAGGGCGACACTGTTTGGTTGGAGGCGAGCTATAACCCGATTGTGAATGCGCAAGGTCAGGTGGAAAAAGTGGTGAAGTTCGCTTCCGACATTACCGAACAGGTGGAAGGTGAGCTGGAATTCAAAGCGCAAATGGATGCGATTAATCGAGTGATGGCGGTGATTGAGTTTGAGCTTGATGGCACCATCCGTACCGCGAACGAAAATTTTTGCAAAACCATGGGCTATTCGTTGGCGGAAATCCAAGGGCAGAAACACGCGATGTTTGCCGAGCCGGGGTCTGCCGATACTGACGAATATCGGGCGTTTTGGGGTGAATTGAACCACGGAAAGTTTGTGTCCGGCACCTTTAAACGTGTGAAGAAAAATGGCGAAGACGTTTGGTTGGAAGCCAGTTACAATCCGATTTTGGATACCGAGGGGTGGCCATACAAAGTGGTGAAATACGCCACTGATGTCGGTCAGAACGACAATATGAAATTGCTGCGCCGTGTGGTGGACGAAGCGACTCGAGTGATGCAGGCGTTTGCCGCCGGCGATTTAACGCGCCGGATGCCGGAAGCGCTGCAATCGGGGCGAGGTTCGATGTTCTCGCCGGAAATCGAACGCATCAACGATGGTATCGGTCAGATGTCTGACCGTTTGACGGAAGTCATCGCGCAAGCCACCGAGGCCACTCGCGTGGTGGCCTCGGCTTCCGATGAAGTTTCGCAAGGCGCGCACGATTTGAACGACCGAGTGCAAGAGCAGGCGGCGGCGTTGGAGGAGACGGCGCAGAACATGGAAACATGACGCAGGTGGTTAAGAATAATGCCCAGCATTCGCAGCAGGCGTCACACGTTTCCATCGAGGTACAAGGCAAGGCGTCGGATGGTATGCAGGTGATGCGTGCCACCATTGACGCCATGGGCGCAATTCAGGAGTCCAGCCATAAGATTGCCGACATCGTTACTTTGATTGACAGCATTGCGTTTCAGACCAATTTGCTGGCGTTGAATGCCGCGGTGGAAGCGGCCAGAGCCGGAGATCATGGCCGTGGTTTCGCGGTGGTGGCCGGAGAAGTTCGGGCCTTGGCACAGAAGTCGTCCGACGCGGCCAAGGAAATCCGTCAGTTGATTGATGAGAGCGTGAAGCGGGTTGAACAGGGCAGTGAGCAGGCCTCCAAGTCCGGGGAAGTGTTGGAGCAAATCGCCCAGTCCATTGACAGTGTCACGGAAATGGTCAATCAAATCGCCTCGGCAACCGCCGAGCAGATGACCGGCATCGAGCAGGTGCACCATACTGTGACCCAGTTGGATGACGTGACCCAACAAAACGCCGCTTTGGTCGAGGAAACCACCTCGGCGGCGGAAAGTTTACGTTATCAAGCCGATATTCTGGCGAAAGACATGTCGTTTTTCACGACGGATAAACCCTCGGAACTGACCAAGAAGTAAGGCATGTGCCTTTCAGGGCTTACGATAAAACGTCTTCGCTCTAAAGGGTATAAAGGCCTGTCCGTTTCCTGAAAAATGTTTCATCTCGGTTGTTTATTGTCGATGACGCCGGGTTGGTTTGAGCGGCATCAAAGACCGGCGATGTCGGTGACTTTATAGCCGGTGGTGATGACCATGGTGTAAGCCGCACGAACGTGTTCCTGACTGATGTCCAAATGGCTGAGAGCGTAATCGCGGGATTGTTTGAGCTCGTCGCTGACGTAGTTTTGCCCCATGGCGGAGCAGGCGACAAAGTCGCTGAGCATCATCAACAGTGCCATGTTGCAGATTTTGTTGTGTGTTTGGCGAATCTGTGGCGTGATGTGGCGGGAGTGGTGCAGCAAAATCCCTTTGTAGATTTCGGGAATCATGTCCCAGTTCTTGGCAATGATGACCCCGGCTTCACTGTGGGATGTGTCGAACATGTCCAATTCCTGTTGCCGTGCGGTATAGGGTTTGGACAGGGCTTTCAGGAAAATCGGCTTATAGGCGATGGGATCGATTTTCGACAGGAAAACGGCACCGATGTTTTGCATTAGCCCGGCCAGGTAAGCCTCGGAGCGACTGATGCCGTCAATGCTGTCGGACAGTTCCGCTGCGGCCAAACCGGCGTTCATGCCGTGCTTCATAATCGCGTTTTCCAGTGGACTGTTGTTGTGTTGCCGCACCAGAATAGCGGATGAGAACAGTTCGAATACATTGTCCAGTCCGATCAGGTTGAGAATGGTGCGGACCTTCATCAATTGGTCGATGGATTTTTTCGGATAAGCATCTTTGGCGATTTTAATGAATTCCGCCAATGTTTCGGGGCTTTTTCGGATGAGGGATTCAATTTGCGACAGGTTCGGATTGGGTCGATACAGCTCTTCCTTGACGGCCAAGAGTTCCGGCGGCAAATGGTACACATACACCCGTTTCAGTAACTCCAGTGCGGTGACTAGGCGACTTTCCAGATGTGGGGAAATGCCGGACTTTTCGGCGCCGCAGGTGTCTTCCAGTAATGCATTAAGGCCAGCCCCGCCCTGAATCAAGGCATCGTGTAAGGTTTGCGCCGGCTCGGAAAGGTTGACCAGGCGAGCCCCGTAATAGTGGCGGTCGTGGCGCCTGCGATAGGAGCTGATGACCAGTGCTTCGATTTTATAGGGTTCGGTTTTCAGGGAAGAAACTTGCACGTTCGAAAAAAGCCGTCCGATTTGAAATTCCTTGACACGCTGTCGGTGACAAAGGAAATGCCGCCTTGCGAAATGTCGTAGCCGTCCAGCTGAAAATTATTGAGGGTGACGGTGAAGTCGCGCTCGTATCGCGGGTGCTGGCGTCTATCCTCTTGGGTTTCAGGCGCTTCCGGGGCAGGTGGGACAGAATCGAGAGTTTGCAAGTGTTTGGAACCTAATTCGAGTTTTAACAAGTTGATATTTAGTTGATTTTGGATACTTTAGCAAAAATTTACTCCCGAGTAGACGGAAATGTGTTTTAGAGGGATGATTTTTTTAATCCGTGAATCGGAAGTTTTTATTTTTTCAGGGAACTATGGAGGGTTGTCTGGCCAAAACCGCCAGGCCTGGCAGGTTTGATAGTGGCTTTGTTGGGTGGTTTATTGGCCGGATTTAGCCGGTTTATGGAACAGTTGTTTCAGCAGTTGGATGCCGTGGAAATGAGCTATCAGCAGATAGAAGATGGTACCGATAATGACACCGAGGACCATGTTGCCGAGAAAGAACGGTTGCCAGATGTGCGGAAAAATATCGCTGAACCATTGCTGTGAAGCGATTTCGATGTTCGGGTCGATGTTTTTCAACGGCGGGGTGTCCAGCAACCAGGTGCCGAACCGATAGCCGCCGTACCAGATGAAGCCCATGGTCAAAGGATTGGTGATCCAAGCCAAAGCCGTGGCTAACGGGATGTTGGCACGGGTGTAATAAGCCAGAATCGATCCCAGCAACATTTGAAAGGGAACCGGCAACATCATGCAAAAAGCGCCGATGAAACCGGCGCGTGCAAAAGATAAACGGTCGCCGGCCCAATAAACGCGGTCGCGAAAACGAGGGAAATACTTGTTCAGGAACGGCGAGGCTTTGACTTTGCGGCCGATCTGGTGGACTTTCAGTTTGAGAAATCGAATCATGACCGTTATTTTAACAGCCTATTCGTTCGGGACTCTGAAGAAATTTCAGTCTTTGCTTATTAGAATTCAGACAGTATCAATAGTAGTTGAAGAGGATAAAAATAACCGTCAGCACTAAGGCGAATAAAAAAGCTGACGGCTTGCAAATGTTGATACTTGGTTTTTTCCCATCCTGGTGGTTCATATTATGATTAATCGCTTCCATGGACTAATACGCTCTTATGTTTCCGGAACAAAATCATAGCAATGCGATTTTGTTTTAGGAAATCAGAGGTTTTTATATCGGTATTTGATGGACTTTTACAACGGTCTACTGTAGAGTTTGCGCCTGTAAGAGGGTTGGGCAATCGCGAGGCTTCGCTTCGAGGAAAGTCCGGGCACTGCAGAGCGGAATGCCAGCTAACGGCTGGGCGGTGAGAGCCGACGGAAAGTGCAGCAGAGAGTAGACCGCCAAGTTTCTTGGTAAGGGTGAAAGGGTGCGGTAAGAGCGCACCGCGCAACGGGTAACCGTTTGTGGCACGGCAAACCCCATTCAGTGCAAGACCAAATAGGAAAACGCGCCCGGTTCGCCGGGCAAGGTGCGGCTCGTACCTGGTTTTCGGGTAGGTTGCTTGAGGGGCGCAGTGATGCGCTTCCTAGATGAATGATTGCCACCAGCAATGGTACAGAACCCGGCTTATAGACCCTCTTATATTTCCCCCAAGTTGTTTCTTCAAACTTGTTCAGGCTTTTTTGGCCTTTTCTTTTGGCGTCGCGCCAGACTTTATATTGTTATTTTTTCTGAATTGAAAATTTTCACCACTTTTTGCCACTTTCGACGCAGTTGCCTGCAAAAAATTACCACTTTTTCCCTTTAGGGCTTTTGGCTCTATATGTGGTGTTTTATAAGATAAAAAAACGCTATATATAGTGCTTTGTCTCAAAGGGGCTCACAAGTCTTTCTTTGTTTTTAGTTTTCAAAACGTTAGTTTTGTACTTAATTTTAATTATTTGTTTTGTTTTGTAACTTGTTGAAAATTAAAAGTAAAAATTTTTAATGCTAAGGCGGTTCGCTATTCGTTAACGTCGCTAAGTTGTTGGTCTGTAAACAGAAATTCAAAAATCTTTGTTGGAGGGCGCTTGACAGTGGTTGCAAAGTTCAATATAGTGGCGACAAGTGGAAGAAAGTGGCGAAAAGTGGGAATAAATGTTGTTCTTTCGGGGTATCAATTCAATCAATATCGATGCAAAGGGGCGTTTGGCTGTACCCAAACGTTACCGTGAGTCGATTGAGGAAGCGAGTGATAATCAGCTTGTCGCTACGATTGACTTGCATAGCCCGTGCCTGCTGATCTACACCATGGATGAATGGGAAGTGATTGAGCGCAAATTGATGTCACTGCCGAATATGGACCCACAAGCGCGTTTGGTACAGCGGCTGTTGTTGGGCCATGCTTCGGAAATGGAAATGGATGGCCAGGGCCGTGTGTTGCTGCCGAGCCTGTTGCGCGAACATGCCAAGTTGGAAAAAGAAGCGATTTTACTGGGCCAGGGAAATAAATTCGAACTTTGGTCGCAAAAAGCTTGGGAAGCCAGTCGTCCGGAAATGTTGGATACGGCGTCCGGTGTGGGCGAGGTGTCTGAGTCGCTGGCAACTTTGAGTTTGTAATATGACGGAGTCGACAACAAACGCCGGCCATTACTCTGTGATGCTGGCGGAATCCGTAGACGGGTTGGCGATTCGTCAAGATGGTATTTATGTGGACTGTACCTTTGGACGCGGTGGGCACAGTCGCACAATTTTTGAATCAGCTGGGGCCGGATGGTCGTTTGATGGCGATTGATCAGGATCCGGAAGCGGTGCAATACGCACAGCAATACTTCAAGGATGACCGTTTTCAGATTCAGCAAGGCAGTTTCGAGTGTTTGGCGCAGTATTGCGAACAACGCGACTGGCTGGGAAAAGTGGACGGTGTCTTGATTGATTTAGGGGTGTCGTCCCCACAACTGGATCAGGCTGAACGTGGATTCAGTTTTATGCGTTCCGGACCTTTGGACATGAGAATGAATCCGGAAAGTGGTTTAAGTGCACGCGAGTGGCTTAAACAGATTGACGAAAAAACACTGGCACAAGTGTTACGGCAATACGGCGAAGAAAAGTTTTCCGGTCGCATTGCCCGTCAAATAAAAGAAGCGGTGGCGGCCGATGGCTTGCACACCACGAAGGAACTGGCGGAACTGGTGTCGAAAGCGACACCGAAAAAGGACAAAAACAAACATCCGGCGACACGCACGTTTCAAGCGATTCGCATCGCAGTGAATCGCGAGTTGGATGTATTGAAGACGGTGTTGGAAGCGTCTGTCGAAGTGTTGGCATCCGGCGGGCGTTTATCGGTTATCAGCTTTCATTCGCTGGAGGACCGAATCGTCAAACAATTTATTCGGGACCAATCTCGTATTCGGGATTTGTTTCCGGATTCGCCGGTTCAGCTGGAAGTGGTTGAACCGGTGTTGCGGAAAGTCGGGAAACCGGTTTTTCCAACCGAAGAAGAATGTCAGGAGAATCCGCGATCGCGTAGTGCAGTCTTGCGGATTGCCGAACGAATTTAATGCGATGACAGCATCGCGTAACCGAATTTATTGATTCGCTGACGCCGGCGGTTCGATAAGTCATGGCAACATTGTGTTGATTAAGGGGAGTATCACATGAAGTTTAATTTACAAGAAACCATTTCCGCAGATGCGGGCATGCCGAAGATCAAAGTCGTTGGTCTAGGCGGTGGTGGCGGTAATGCCGTCGACTATATGGTGCGCTCGGAAGTCGAGGGCGTCGATTTTATCTGTGCTAATACCGATGTTCAGGCGTTGAAAAACGCCAATGTCGAAACCTGCATTCAGTTGGGTGCCAATGGTTTGGGCGCGGGTGCGAATCCTGAAAAGGGCATGGAAGCCGCTAAAGAAAATATCGAACAGGTGAAAGAAGCGCTGAAAGGTGCGGATATGGTGTTTATCACCGCCGGTATGGGCGGTGGCACTGGAACCGGTTCTGCTCCGGTTGTTGCACAAGCAGCCCGTGAAATGGGTATCTTGACCGTCGGTGTTGTCAGTAAGCCGTTCAGCTTCGAACGTCGTGGCAAGGTGGCGGAAGCGGTATTCAGCAGTTGGCGGAACACGTCGATTCTTTGATTACGGTGCCGAACGACAAATTGCTTAAGGTGCTTGGAAAAGATTTTGTGTTGGCAAAAGCGTTTGATTACGCCAACGAAGTATTGCACGGTGCCGTGCAAGGGATTTCGGAATTGGTCACTCGTCCGGGCATGATCAATGTCGACTTTGAGGATTTGCGTACCGTAATGACGGAACGTGGTGTCGCCATGATGGGTGTCGGACATGCGACTGGTGAAGCCCGTGCGGTGAAAGCAGCGGAAAAAGCGATTGCCAACCCGTTGCTGGAAGACATTTCGGTTTCCGGTGCGCGCGGTCTGTTGGTCAATATTACATCCGGCTTGGATTTCACCCTGGGTGAATTCAACGAAGTGGGTGACGTGATTGATCAAGTGGCGTCGGAAGATGCCAAGGTCATTATCGGGACGTCGATTGACGAAAGCATGAATGATGAAATTCGTGTCACTGTCGTGGCAACCGGTTTGTGCGAAGTGGCGGAAGCCAAACGCCCGGAAGTGGTGAAGCCGAATTTGCAGGCGGTTGAAGCCAGCAAAGCCGAAGAAAAACAAGAAGTGCAACGCATGCCGCGCCGAAAGCCGAGACTGCACCAGAGGTGTCCAAATCACCGGAAACGGTTCGTCCGAAAATGGTTGTGAACGGGGGCGTCACCGGCAGCGTGGATTCCAGTTCCAACTACTTGGACATTCCGGCGTTCTTGCGTCGCCAAGTCGATTAATCGTAATCGACGTCGCTAAACTCGTTTAGCGCGCTCCAAACACTTGCAAATGGTGTCGCAAAAACTCCCCAGTCTGGGCCAGTTTTCTTCTGTGAACTGGCGTGGGCTTCTTGCGCTCCTTTTGCTTGTCATCGTTTTAATCTCCCTCATTGCCATTATTCTGGTTCAACATCAGGTTCGTCATTTGGAAACCCAGTATGCACGTGCTTTGAAGCAAGAAGTTGCTTTGCATGAAGAGCATGGCAAGTTGACATTGGAAAAACATCACTTGACCGCTCTGGCCCGCGTCGAGCACATTGCTCGTACCGAGTTGAAAATGACTTTGGATAAAACGCCGGAAAATCACAACGCCCAAACCATTATTTTGGAAAGAAAGATGCATCT
>LZQR01000168.1_pt1 | contig 18178 bp, 23 predicted proteins | sample 768601 | NCBI WGS metagenome assembly LZQR01 (sample SAMN05207299, study PRJNA324521) | oil field metagenome | isolation source: sample BH-FW-24 from oil reservoir | place: India: Bombay High | collected 2015-12-04
GAAAGAAGTCGGCTGCGGCTTATCCGCCAGAGACATCGAACTCGGCTTGTCGGCCGCATTCGGTGGTTCGACCTGGCCGGACGCGGCGGCACTTCCTGGCACCTCAACCCGTTGCAGGAAGTCATTCAACCGGAAGGCAACACCAACTTCGCCCAATTGACCGATAAAATCGCACAACTGGCCGAAGCCTTACCAGTGCCCATCATTTTGAAAGAAGTCGGCTGCGGCTTATCCGCCAGAGACATCGAACTCGGCTTGTCGGCCGCATTCGGTGGTTCGACCTGGCCGGACGCGGCGGCACTTCCTGGAGCCGAATCGAGTCGCATCGCGCCCATTCCAGCCAGTTGGCCAGCCTGGGTGAAACCTTCCAGGACTGGGGCCTAACCACGCCGGAAGCCCTGTTGCAAGCCCGCCCGTTTCAGGACCGCGCACACTTTATCGCCAGTGGCGGAATTCGCAATGGCATCGACATGATTAAATCGGTTATAATGGGCGGCCAAATTTGCGGGGTCGCCGCGCCGTTACTGAAACCGGCCATGGATTCCACCGCCGCAACGCTGGCAACGATAGAACAATTGAAGCAGGAATTCCGTACCGCGCAATTCCTGCTGGGTGCGCCGACACTGGCGGATGTATTTTTAAACGATTCACTGATAGAGCCGTAACGGAATTTCCTTTTAACGCATGAAAGTAGGTATTGATCTCATTCACTTCGCGACCTCGGACTACGCCCTGGGGCTGGACACTTTTGCCGAAGAAAAAGGAACCGACGTCAACAAATACCACATCGGTATCGGGCAGGAACAAATGTCCATCGCCCCACCGGACGAAGACATCGTGACCCTCTCCGCCAAAGCGCGGCACCGATCATCAACCAAATCGACCGCAACGACATCACCGCCGTGCTTTTCGCCACCGAATCCGGGGTGGATCAGTCCAAATCGGCCGGCGCTTTTTTGCACGGGTTGCTGAAACTCTCCAACCGATGCCGCGTGGTTGAATTCAAGCACGCCTGCTACGCCGGCACCGCAGCCTTGCAAATGGCCACCACCATGGTCAAGGCCAACCCGAAAGAAACCATTCTGGTCATCGCCGCCGACATCGCGAAATACGATGTCGATTCGTCCGGTGAAGCCACCCAAGGTTGCGGCGCGGTGGCCATGCTGGTCAAAGCGGAACCGCGCATTCTCGCCATCGAACCTGGTTCCGGTTATTACACCGACGACGTCATGGATTTCTGGCGCCCGAACAAACGCACCACCGCATTGGTGGACGGCAAATACTCCACCAAGGTTTACCTGAACAGCTTGAAGCAGGCCTGGGAACATTTCGTGGAAGAAACCGGACGTCACTTTGAAGACTTCGACGCTTTCTGTTACCACATTCCGTTTTCCCGTATGACCGAGAAAGCGCATAAAACGCTGGTTAAAAAAGTGGGAGCCAAACTGACACCCGAGACCTTTCGTGAGCAGACCGCGCCCGGACAGGTTTACAACCGCGTTGTGGGCAACAGTTACAGCGCCTCTTTATTCATCGGTTTCTGCTCGTTTCTGGATAACGCCATCCAGGATTTGACCGGTAAACGTTTCGGCTTTTTCAGCTATGGTTCCGGTTGTGTGGCGGAATTCTTCAGCGGCATCATCCAACCGGGCTACCAACAACATTTGATGACCGAAAGCCATCGCCAACAAATTGAATCCCGCCAGCCGTTGGATTACCAACAATACTTGGCGTTCTATCACCAAACGGACAGCGACGTCGAGAACATCACCTTCCCGCACAACAACAAAGGGCCTTTCCGTTTGGCGGGCATCGAAAACCACATCCGTCGTTACGAATCGGGTATCCAACCGGCTTAAACAGCTCTCAAACGATTCCCAACCGTTTCTAGCCGGGTGTAACGCCCTTTCACGTCCAGACGTCACTTCTGCTAAAATTCAAAATATCCCGCTTCGATAAGGCTTGTGCATGTCGTCTTTAAACACTTTTCCCGCCATTGCCGTATTGATTGCCTTGATTTCACTGGTGGTCGCGTTACGCGCATCCGGCCTTTTGAAAACCGATGACGGCCCCTTGTTTGCTCGCATCGTGACCCACTTAACACTCCCGGCCACCATCTTTTATGCGCTCGCCCATGCCCGTGATTTGCAGTGGGATTATGCGCTGGTGGTGCTGTTCTTATTCGCCGCGGAAACCTTGCTATTATTACTCGCCTGGCTGACGGGACGAGCCCTCAAATTATCGCGCCCGCAACTGGGCAGTTTGATGTTGGTATCGGCCTTCGGCAGTTCTGCCTTGCTCGGTTATGCGCTGGTCGAACAACTTTTCCCGAATGATGTCGAAGCCTTATCCGAAGCCGTGTTCATTTCCGAACTGGGTGTGGGCGTCGGCTTATTCACACTCGGCACTTTGGTAGCCATTCACTTCGGCCAGGCAACCAACTCGACCAATTCCATGCTTCGAAGCCTTGGACTCTTCGCCAAATCTCCGATTTTCCTGTCCATTTTGGCGGGCTTAGCTTACGGCCAGTTTCAGGCACCGGTGGATGGCCCGTTTTTCAAAGAACTGTTTGCCGCGTTGCATTTGGTGGCGCAAGCCAATACCTTTTTTGTGATTCTCACCATCGGCGTGATGTTGCAATTTCATGGTTTGAAGGCGTTGGCAGGTTTGGCGGCCGTTGCGATTGTGCTGAAGCTTCTGGTCAGCCCCTTATTGGTTTGGTTACCGTCTCTGGCCATATCGTTGCAGACTTGGCAAATGGATGTGATTTTATTGGAGTCGGCCATGCCATCGGCCTTGTTAAGCGTTGTTCTGGCGGCGCGTTACGGCTGCGACGCACCATTGGCGTCAAAACTGGTCTATGTCACCACATTGGTCAGTGCCGGTTCGATATTACTGGTATTGGCAATATTGGGATGACTCGAAAAAGAACAAGTCGGTAAGAAAAGAAAGGGAAAAATAATGGCGGATAGCGGGGGATTCGAACCCCCGATAGGCTATTAACCTATACACGCTTTCCAGGCGTGCTCCTTCAACCGCTCAGACAGCTATCCGAAAGAAGTGGCGTATTTTACTGTCAAATCCTTACAAAGTCTAGCCTCGAATGCAAAATTATCGCAGGGTTTTGTATTTGTCGAAAATCCCCGGTGCAGGCGCTTTTCAATCAACATAAAAAACCGGCCCGAAGGCCGGTTAAGGAGAAACAAAACGACCAGGCCTGGTCGGTTTTCTTCAATCACGATCATGACGTGATTACATCATTTCTAAATCCATTTGTACCGCTTCCACACCGGCTGCGGCGCATTTTTCATCGTCCATACCATCCGGCGCACCACTGACGCCCACGGCGCCATACAATTTACCGCCGGCTTGAATCGGCACGGAACCTGCCATGAATGCCAAACCTTCACCCATGGTTTGCAACGGACTGTTGGCACGTCCACTTAACTGGGAACCTTTCACGTTAAACATCACGGCCGTATAGGCTTTTTTCTCACTGATGGACCAGGAAACCGGCGGCGCCATGGTGTCACGTAACTTCGCTTGCGGAATTCCGTTACGCTCGACAACGGTCACACTGACCGGGATGCCTTTCTCACGGCAGGCTTCAATCGTGGCCATGGCGATTTTATTGGCGACATCCATCGACAGACGGCTGACATTAACGGCCATTTCTTCGGCTTGAACAGGCAAAGCAGCGGACACACCGATGGCGGCGGCCAAACTCAATTGCGTTAGTTTTTTCATTTTCATACTCGCTCCAAAGTATTGTTTAAGTCAAAGACTGAGGTTTACATGCCGGGCGGCCAACATTGTGGTCCCGTGCTAACGTATTTAGGAGATACAGATTTTCATTCTAAAGATTTTTACTCACTTGTAAAACGCCCGCCCGATTCCCGGGGTGAAAATCACGGTTGTCTTTAAGGCATTTTATCGATGAAACAAAGGTTTTTCGGGGGCTGACGGACATTGTGAAAAGATTATGCAATGCCGCAACACAAGAGAACCTCCAGTGGTTCCGGAGGAAACTCAACTCGTTTTCAGGCGGCATTCGTTATAATAAGACCAATACCCTGAATGGAACACACATGAAGACAGTCTGTACCACACCCGCCAAGCTGATTCTGACCGGCGAACACTCGGTTTTGTTCGGCGCGCCGGCGTTGTGTATGGCCGTCGCGCTGGATACGGTGTGCGAGATTGATTTCAACCCGTTGGAAACGGCGGACCACCAGCTTTTCTGGAAATTGAACTCGCCGATTTCAACCAGAAAATGGCATACCCCTACCTGACTTGGCAAAAACGTGTCACCCATATCGAATCACGTTATGCGCTCTATGAAAAGAATGCCCTCGCCATCCAAACCGTGTTACAGCAACCCGTGGATTTGGTATTGCTGACATTGCAGCAATTCCACAACCTGCAGCGATTGAAACCGGGTCATTGGCAAATCAAATTACGCTCCCATAATCTGAGCGGCAAAGGCCTGGGGAGTTCGGCGTCCATTATCATCAGTCTGCTGCACAGCTTATTCGTTCACCACCAAATCGACATCAGTGAAATCGACCTTCTGGCACTGGCCCAGCAGGTGGAATCCCGCCAGCACGGCGCGTCCAGCGGGTTGGACCCGACGACGGTTTTCCGCGGCGGTTTATTGCGTTTTCAACAAGGCGTGCCGTTGCAACAACTGACTCACCAGAATTTCAATGCCTGGGTGATTGACACCGGCAAGCCCAGTTCCACGACCGGGCAAGCGGTGAACCATGTTCACAATCACTTCACCCACCAAAGTGCCATCTGGCAGGATTTCAAGCAGGTGGCTTCAAACATGGAGTCGGCGTGGGACACCTCGGATGCCGAACGCCTGAATCAGGCCGTCCGAGACAATCAAGCGTTGTTGGAGCACATCGGCGTGGTGCCGGACAAAGTGAAAACCTTTATTCAGGCATTGCACAAGACCGGCTACTCGGCCAAAATCTGCGGTGCGGGCAGTATCAGCGGCGACCAAGCCGGTGTTGTACTTTGTATCGGTCCGGATGCGCCGTCGGAAGTCTGCGAGGCTTACGGTTACAATTACTACCCTTTGAAACTCAATGAAACCGGGAGTCAGTGTGAAGTACATCACTAGCGCTCCCGCCAATACCATGCTGATGGGTGAACACAGTGTGGTGGCCGGTGAAAAGGCCATCGCTTGCGGCCTGAACCAGCGGCTGCGCATCGAATGGCAAAGCCGTACCGACCGACGGATTCTTATTCGTTCCAAACTGGGGGACCACGAAACCGACTTGGACACCCTGGCCCCTCATCCGAAACTGACTTGGGTGCTCGCCGCCCTGCGCCATTATCAGCCGACCTTATCGCACGGTTTGACACTCACCATCGAAAGCGACTTCAAATCCACGCTGGGGCTGGGCAGTTCCGCCGCATTGTTGGCCGCTTTATTGGGGGGACTCGATGCGATTACCGATCAAGCTCCCGACTTTAAAGCGCGCTTTGACACCGGATTGCATCTGATACACGAATTGCAGGGACGCGGGTCCGGTACCGATTTGGCCGCCAGCTTGAGTGGCGGCGTGGTGCTGTTTGACCCGAAAGTGCGCCAGACCGAATCGCTGACCGTCGAATTCCCGCTCACCCTGGTCTATTGCGGCTACAAGACGCCGACGGCTAAAGTGTTGCAAAAAGTGGCCGACGACTGGCAACATCAACCCGATTTGCTGGCCGCGCTTTACCGCTTGATGGGTCAAACCACCGACGCGGCTTACCAAGCCTTGAAAACTGACAACACGACCGAGTTTTATCGTTTGGTGAATACGTATCAGGGGTTGATGGACGCTTTGGGCGTCAACGACCCGGTGTTATCGAACTTGATTGTTCGCCTGCGTCAGGACCCCGGCATTACCGCCAGCAAGATTTCCGGTTCCGGCTTGGGCGACTGTGTGTTAGGGTTCGGACGGCTGGCCGAGCCGCTGACCGGCTTCGAGCCATTGCCAATTGCCATCGATTCACGCGGCCTGGAAGTCCAGAAGTTCTAATTCAACTCGACACAACATGAACCGAATCGCTTACAAACATTGACGAAACCGTTTGAGAAACCCACATGACACCGATTGATTTTATCCAACACATCCTCCCCCCAAACCATACGCCGGTCAAAACCGGTTACGGGCAAGCCCCGGTCAATATCGCACTCAGTAAATACTGGGGAAAACGGGATGTTGCACTCAACCTGCCGACCAACGGCAGCCTGTCCATCAGTTTGCCGGAACTCGGCACCGAAACCCGCTTGAGCTGGCATGAAACCGGTCCCGACAAAATCACCTTGAATAATGAGGAAATGGCACCGGAAGCGCCCTTTGCCAAGCGCCTGAGCCGGTTTTTGGATTTCTTTCGCCCGGGCGCCAACGGCGGATTCGACGTCGAGACACTGAATACCGTGCCCACGGCGGCGGGATTGGCATCCTCCGCATCCGGTTACGCGCCTTAGTCAAGGCATTGGACGACTGTTTTCAATGGCAACTTGCACCACGCGAGCTGTCTTTACTGGCCCGTTTAGGCAGTGGCAGTGCCAGCCGTTCGCTGTATGACGGGTTTGCCCTTTGGCATAAAGGCGAGCGCGCAGACGGTTTGGACAGTTACGCCGAAAAAATTGACCAGGCCTGGCCGGAATTCTGTATCGGCTTACTGGAAATCGACACCTCCACCAAGCCAATCGGCTCAACGCAAGGGATGCAGCAAACGGTCAATCATTGCGAACTTTACCAGGCCTGGCCGGAAAAGGCGGAACAGGATTTAGCGACAATCCACCGTGCCATTCTGGACAAGGATTTCCAAACGCTCGGCGCGACCGCCGAAAACAATGCTTTGGCGATGCACGCCACCATGATCGCGACCTGGCCGCCGATTCTGTATTGGCAACCGGAGTCGGTCGCCGCCATGCACCGAGTCTGGCAGTTGCGCCAGGAAGGTGTAACGGTGTATTTCACCATGGATGCCGGACCGAATTTGAAATTGTTGTTCTGAACGAAGAAACGACCCGCCGTGTATGCGGGCGGTCCGTAACGTAGAAATGTTTGAAGCCGTTTGCTTAAATTGACGTTAAACCGTTTATTTAACCACCGATAGGTGCGACCCTTTTTGGACTTTTGGTTTGGGCTTTTAGACTTCTCGTCTTGGTCGGCTTTTGAGCGGTTTCTCAGAGGCCTCGTCAGACGCACCGGAATCCTTCACCGCCGACATGGTCGGCTTACTCGGTGCCTCATCCGTGGCTTCCGGATAGGGTTCCGGCGGGAACGGCATGCCCTGCCCGTTTTCACGCGCAAAAATCGCCAACACCGCTTCCGGCGGAAAACCTAAACGTCTTTCCACACCTTGAAAGCGCGCTTTGAAACTGAACCAGTCATTCGCAAACTGTAATTCACGAATCGCATTGGGATGCACATTCAAGACGATGACGCCGTCCTGCGCAAAATCCATCGGCACTTCGATGCCCGGATAATTGGCATCCACTTGCACATGTGGCGTCCAGTCGTTATCGACAATCCAGTCGAACATGGCACGAATCATATAAGGGCGATTGGAAATCATCGTTACGCTCGCTTAAACCACTTCTCGCATATCCAGCTCGTCGTCGGACAAGCTATCCGGGAACTCTTCACGCGCCAACACTTTTTCAGCGTAATCGACCACCGGCTTGGCGGACTTCGGCAAATCGATGCCCAAATACGGCAAACGCCACATCAATACCGCCAAGCTGACGTCCACCAGGGAATACTCCTCGCTCATAAAATACGGTTGATGTTCGAACACCGGAATCATTTGAATCAAACGCTCCTGCAAATCTCGGCGCGCGGCTTTGACTTCTTTTTCATCGTCGCTGTTGGCGATGGTGTCGGCCAACTGATACCACTCCTGTTCGATTTGACGCAGCATCTGGCGGGCACGCGCTTTGGAAATCGGATCGACCGACAACAACGGCGGATGCGGGAAACGTTCGTCCAGATATTCGACGATGACTTGCGGATCGTACAACACCAAATCACGGTCGACCAAGGTCGGCAAGGTGCCGTAAGGGTTCAGTTCCAGCAAATCCTCCGGAATGCCTTCGGAGGTATCCACTTCGATGATTTCCAACGGGATGTCTTTTTCTTTTGCCATCAAACGCACGCGGTGCGAGCTCGGACTTTTGGAATCTGAAAATAAGGTCATTACGGATCTTTGCGTGATAGGCAAATCTGACATGGAGTTCTCCTGGAAATCGAATCGTCAATATTGTTGTTTTTCAAAGCCTTAGCGTCGAACACGAATGCTTCCGATTAAAGCTCTATAAAGCCATTATACATGGCTTGTCAAGCCCTCTTTCGGCGTCAGGATTCTTCGATTGAAAACGGCAGGACACCGCGAATATCGTCGGCTTGAAACGCCAACATCAGCAAGCGGTCCACGCCCACCGCCACGCCCGAACAGGGCGGTAAGCCGTCAACCGCCAAGGCGCTCAACAAAGCCTCATCCATCGGAACATTCGGCAGGCCATTTTCCGACCGTTGGGCCAGGTCGGCTTCGAAACGACGGCGATACTCGTCGGCGTCAGCCAGCTCCTGATACCCATTGGCCAATTCCATGCCGTCGACAAACACTTCAAACCGCAGCGCCAAACGCTCGTCCTGAGGATGAAGCTGCGCCAAGGCGGCTTCACGCGACGGGTAATGATACAAACAGGTAATTTTCCCCCGCCCCAATTGCGGTTCAATGACCTCGGTCAGCACCAATTGTTCCCATAAAGTTTTATCGTCGGCGTCCACTCCGACAATTTCCGGCACCCGATGCTCGGCCAGGCAGGCCTGGCAACTTTTCGCATCGGTGTCATGAACAGCTTCCAACCCGGCATAGAATTCAAACGCTTCTTCATAGGAAATCATTTCCACCGGACGATCACCGAGAAGGGATTGCACGACCTTGACGGTTTCGTCCATCATCGCGCGTAAATCGAACCCCAGACGATACCATTCCAGCAGAGTGAACTCGACTTGATGCCGGCGGCTGACATCCCCATCTCGAAACACCTTGCCGAGATAGAAAATGTCGCCACTGCCGGCGCATAACAAACGCTTCATCGGGTATTCCGGCGAGGTGTGCAAATAAAAGGTGCGGGGATCGGCCTCACCGGGCACGTGAACCTGAGTGCTGAGCGAGCGTAAATGCAGGTCCGGCGTGGCGGCGGACGACAGAATCGGCGTATCCACCTCCATCACCGAGCGGGCATAAAAAAACGCCCGCAAGGTTTTCAAAGCCTGCGAGCGTTTTTCAAGTGGTCAATCGATGTCATACTTCGCCTCGATTGAAAACCGTCAACTTACTTGGCGCGGGAAACGTATTCCCCGGTCTGAGTGTTGCACACCACCTGTTCACCGATTTGAATGAACAACGGCACTTGCACCACAGCACCGGTGGACAAAGTCGCCGGTTTACCGCCGGTTCCGGCCGTGTCGCCTTTCAAGCCGGGATCGGTTTCCGTGACTTCCAAAGTCACTTGTTTCGGCGGTAGTACGGAAATCGGGTCACCGTTCCACAAAGTCACGGTGCAGATATCCTGTTCGATCAGCCATTTGCTGACATCCGCCACGGCGGCTTCGCTGGCTTGATACTGCTCGAACGAAGCCGGGTCCATAAAGTGCCAGAACTCACCGTCGTTATACAAATATTGCAATTCGGTGTCCATGACATCAGCCGCTTCGACTTTTTCGCCGGACTTGAAGGTTTTTTCCAACACGCGCCCGGTAATCAGGTTACGGAATTTCACACGGTTAAACGCCTGACCTTTCCCCGGTTGAACAATTTGGTTGTCCACAATGGTACACGGTTGACCGTCCATCAAAAACTTCAAACCGTTTTTAAATTCGTTCGTACTGACTGTTGCCATGATTTTTTCACCCTTAGATTCACGCCGAGAAAACAGGAGTCGGCGCGCATTGAACTCTTTTCATGTAAAATAAGCCGCATATTTTAACGCAACTCCGCCCGTGAAGGTAGTTTCTTATCACAAAACCGGGAAACCGGAGCGAATCGTTCATGGGGTTTCAAACACAACGCCATGAAGCATCGCGACCCCTCTGCAAAACGTTACGGATAGGTTACGGATAAACATGGGCAGCGCAACACGGAACCACATGATTCAATCCATCGAACAATTGTGCGATTTAATCGAACTCGCGCCGGAAACCTTGGCGCTGGATATCGACAGCCCTTTCCGCTGAAAGTGCCCAAACACTTTGCGCAGCAGATTGAAAAAGGCCAGCCAAACGACCCCTTGTTACGACAAATTCTGCCAGACCTGGCGGAACGACAGCCCGTACCCGGTTTCGTCGACGACCCGGTGGGCGATTTGCAATCCAACCCGCAACCAGTTGATTCACAAATACCACGGGCGCGCCTTGTTGATTGCCAGCCCGCGTTGCGACATCCACTGCCGTTACTGTTTCCGCCGCCACTTTCCTTACGAGCAGGCCAAAAAACAACACTGGCAAGCCGCCATCGACACCTTGAAAAACGCGACCGATATCGAAGAAGTCATTCTCAGCGGCGGCGACCCCATGACCTTGTCGGAAAACGCCCTGATCGATGTCATCGGCGAACTGGAAACCATTCCGCATTTAACAACGTTACGCATTCACAGCCGCACGCCGGTGGTGGCACCGGAGCGCGCCAATCGCCCGCAACTGCTGGCGAAACTGTCGCAAAGCCGTTTGCAGACAGTGCTTGTCGTGCACTGCAACCACCCCAACGAGTTGAGCGAGCAAACCTCCGACTGCTTGCAGGCGTACCGCAACGCCGGGGTGACATTACTCAATCAGTCGGTGCTCTTGAAAGGCGTCAACGATTCGGCCGACACACTGGCGGCGTTGAGCAAAAAACTCTTCCGCCAGGGTGTTTTACCGTATTATTGTCACCTATTGGATAAGGTAGCGGGCGCGGGCGACTTTGACATCGAAAAGGCCCAGGCCTGGGCGATTTTCGAACAATTACGCCGCCGCCTGCCGGGCTATTTGGTGCCGCGATTTGTCGAGGAAATCGCCGGCGAACCCTATAAGACACTCTTAACCGAAACGGATTGACCGAATTTATGAAACCGATGACAAGCGCTTTTTCATCCCTTGACCGTCCGGCACGCGCAGCTTTCTGGCTGGTGCTACTGGTCAGCGTATGGCATTTATTGCTGGCCGGCCAATTGAACTTGAGTGTCGATGAAGCCCATTACGCGCTGTACGGCCTGAAACCGGACTGGAGTTACTTCGACCATCCGCCGATGGTGGGCTGGCTCAATGCTTTGATGGTGCCCTTTACCCATTCCGACTTCGGGCTGCGAATCTTACCGGCGACGTTATTCGCACTCGCCAACTGGGTGCTTTACAAACTGGCGAAACGTCTGTTCCCGAGCTTTAACTGGATCGGTTTCTCGACGCTGGCGCTCGTCAACAGCGCCATTATGTTCCAGCTATTGAGCATTTCGATGTTACCGGATACGCCGTTGATGCTGGCCGGACTGATGCTGATTTGGCACCTGCTCAATCTGCGGGAAGCGCCGCTGAACTCCCGTCACTCGTTGAAAAACTGGCTGTGGATCGGTTTCTGGCTGGGCGTGGCGGCTTTGTCCAAATACACCGCGATTACTCTGGTGTTGTCCTTACTACTGGTCATGTTGGTGGAAAGCGTTTTACTGGCTGAAAGACAAAGGCCTTTGGCTGGCGGTCGCTTTGACCGCACTGATGATTACGCCGGTTTTGTATTGGAACGCCACCCATGACTGGATTTCATTTCTGTACCAATTGAATCACGGCCAACATCACGACCAATGGGATTGGCTCAGAGCCGTCAACACCCAGTTGGCGCAATTGGGCGTTTATTCGTTGGCCCTATTCGTGATTGGGCTTTGGTTGATGGTGTCGTCTTGGTTCCAGGCGCACCGTGAAAATGCTCGTCTGTTGGCCGCCTTCGCGCTGCCGATTATCCTGCTTTTGCCCTGAACTCCGGTTACGAAATGAGCCTGCCGCACTGGACACAACTGGCTTGGCTGTTCATCAGCCCGGCGTGGTGTATTGGCTGTGGCGACGCTGGCAATACAAACCGCTCGTGTGTTCGTTTACGTCAGTTCCGCCATTACGCTGGCCGGCAGTCTCGCCCTCAACAGCCAGTTGGCCATCCCTTGGATGCCGTTCCCGGCCAATGAAAACCCAGTGCGGGAACTGCACGGCTGGCCGCAAGCCATTGCCATGGCGGAAAGCTTTCAAAATGACCAACATCAGCCGCCATGTTCGCGGCCAACTGGTCACAAGCCAGCCGCATCGCCTGGTATGCCTACCCGCAACCGGTGTACGTCACCGACAACCGTTTCGACCAATTCGATCTTTGGTATGGCAATCCGCCGGCCGGTTCCGAGGGTTTATTGCTGGTGCCGTCTTATGAAGACCGTCCGCCCGAAACCGCCAGGCCTGGACATTTTCAACACTGCCAACCCTTGGCGGTCATGCCCGCATTGCATGGCGACATCACCATCGTGACTATCACCTCTACCTCTGCCAAGGTTTCCAGCCGGTTCAATATTCCGGCTGGGCGGCGCAATTGCCACTGGTACAGGCCACGGAATGACGATGACTGCACGCCTCATAACCGCCGTTGATCAACCCGACTCGCAGTTTCGTTTGGGTTTTGCGATAATACCCCGCAATTTCTTCCCAAAACTCACATGACGTAAGGAACTCGGTTTGGGCAACCTCATAAAACTCGGTCTCTCCATCGCGATTATCGGCTTTATTTTGTATAAGTTCGATGTCCGCGCGGTTTGGGACACCATTCTCAACGCCAATGGCGCCTTTTACTGGCCGCCTTAGCCGTCCAGATGCTCAGCCAAACCGTGGCCGCCTACCGCTGGTCGTTGATTATGGGCATCTTGAAGTTCAAACACAGCTTCGGGTTTTACTTCCGCAGTTATTTCAAAGGCAGCCTGTTCAACCAGGTGTTGCCGACCAGCATCGGCGCGATGCCTATCGGATTGCCGAAGTCACCGCGCATGGTGGTTTGGTCAAGGAAGCGTTTTATGGCGTGTTCATCGACCGCGTTGTCGCTTGGTCGGTTTGCTGTTGCTGAACCTGTTCGCCAATATGATTGAATCCAACCTGATGCCTTACGAAGTCTTTATGACCATCAACGTGATTTTGGTCGCCTCCTTGTTCGGTCTCTTCGTACTGATGGCGATTCATAAATTCGACATTTTCAAACGCTACCGCCTGACCCGCCTGTTCTATGAACTATCCGAGCGCTTCCGCTTCATCTATAAACCCCGAAACGCATCAGCCAGCAACTCAGTTTATCAATTGTGATTCATCTTCTGTCAATGGTCGCGATTTTCGGCATCGGCCACAGCGTCGGCATCAATGAACCCTTGGTCGCGTACCTGGTGATTATCCCGCCTGCGATTCTGCTGACCTTATTGCCGATTTCCTTTGCGGGCTGGGGCGTGCGCGAAGGCGCACTGGTAGCCTTATTCATGATGATTGGGATTGATGAAAACCTGGTGTTGGCGATGTCATTGCTTTATGGCCTGATTCTGATTCTCAGCGCGCTGCCGGGGCTGTATTTCTACCTGACCAGCCAACACAAATACCTTTAAGCAATTTTCCCGAAACAAGATAAAAAGACTTACAATAACGCCATGAATGTAGATTTAATGCGAAAAATCGATCACCACCTAGGGATTCCGCTGACCTTCGTCAGCACCTACGTGTTGAAAACCCTTTATTGGTTAAAAGGCAAAAAGCCCACCACACCGAAAAACATCCTCTTTGTGGAACTTTCGGAAATGGGCAGCACCATCATTGCCGACCCGGCCATGAAACGCGCCCACAAAGTCTTTGACGCCAATCTGTTTTTCGTGATTTTCAGTAAAACAAGCCCAGCCTGGATCTGTTGAATACCATCCCGCAGGAAAACATCTTCACCCTGTGCGAAGACAACTTGTTCACGCTGATGCGCGACGCCGTGCGTTACCTGTTCTGGTGCCGAAAAAACCGTATCGACACCGCCATTGACCTGGAACTCTTCTCGCGAGTATCGGCGTTGCTGACCGGTTTCAGCGGCGCCAACAACCGCATCGGTTATCACAACTTTCACGGTGAAGGGCTCTATCGCGGTGAAATGCTGACCCATAAAGTCAGCTACAATCCGCACATCCACATCGCCAAAAACTTCATGGCGCTCATCCACGCTCTGGAAGCGCCGAAACCGGAAGTGCCTTATGCCAAGGTGCTGATCAGCGACGACCACATTCGCTTGGATCAAGTCACTTTCAGCGATGATGAAAAGGAATTTGTGCACCAAAAGGTCGCCGACTGTTATGCCGATTACGACCGCGACGCACACGAACTGGTGCTCATTAACCCGAATGCCAGCGACTTATTGCCGCAGCGCCGTTGGCCGAAAGCCAACTTCATTGCTTGATGCAACAAGTATTAACCCAGTATCCGAATGCGCTGGTGTTGATTACCGGCGCGCCCAACGAACGCGAAGAAGCGCAACAGCTTCTGGAACAAGTCGATCACGAACGTTGCATCAACTTCGCGGGGCAGTTGAAACTGCTACAAATGCCGATTCTGTACAGCATCGCCCGACTGATGGTCACCAACGATTCCGGGCCCGGGCATTTTTCGGCCATTACCCCACTCAAAACCTTTGTTCTGTTCGGCCCGGAAACGCCGAAGCTGTACGGTTCTCTGGGCAACAGCACGCCGATTTTCGCCGGACTGGCCTGCTCACCCTGCGTGAGCGCCGCCAACCACCGGAAAACCCCTTGCACCGAACCGGTCTGCATGGATGCCATCACGGTCGACACTGTCTTCAAACAGGTTCAAATCGAACTGAATTATTAAGCGGAACCCTGAGTTAAAGATCAGGTCAAAAGATAAAACAACCACCGGCCGGGCGGTGATAAACAAGGCTTAATGCAAACGCCGCAATAAGAAAAGCGCACTCAACACCAGCACAATGGACGGTAAAAACGCTCCAATAATGGCCGGGAGCTGATAGACGACACTGAGGTTGCCGAAAATCTGATTCAACAGATGGAAACTCATGCCGATCATAATGCCGACAAACACCCGTTGCCCGATGCTCACCTGACGTTGCGACCCGAAAATCAACGGGAACACCAACGCGATCATCCCCAGAATCACAAACGGCATCGCCACCTTGCGCCAAAACGCCAGCTTATAAGGTTCGGCATCCAAAGCATTGGCCTCCAAAAACCAATGTATTGGTACAAATCCCAAATGCCCATATAACGGGTTTCAACATGCAATGTCTGCAACAGCGTCGGCGTGACCGGCAAGGAAACCGGGAGCGACACATCCTTAAAGGCGATGTAATCCAAACGTTTCCATTCCGGGCGTCCGCTAATCGGGACGGCGCCATCTTCCAGTCCAGGCGTTTGCCTTCCACACTGAACAAATGCCATTCACCTTTTTCAAAACGCGCGGTTTTGGCAAACATCGTCTGCTTCAATTCACCGTCTTGCATATCGTAAATGCGCACATCGTAGAACTGAGTGTCGGAAATGACTTGTCCGACATGAATATAGCGCTCCCCTTCCCGCATCCAAAAGTCGTCGGACGCCCCGATGGAAAAGCTTTTATGGAGCGCTTCGCCGCGCATCTTCTTGGCGTAACTTTCACTGGCCGGCGCCACCCATTCCCCGATAACGGCCGCGCAAATCCACAGAATGAACGCCGACTTCATCACGCCCCAGAAAATGCGCCCGATGGACCAGCCGGTGACGCGCAAAATCGTCAATTCAGCATGGTTCGCCAGGCCGCCCAACCCAATCAGGGTACCGATCAATAACGCCACCGGGAAAATCTCATAACCGTACACCGGCAACTTCAACACCGTGTACAACGCACCTTTTTCAAACGTGTATTCATCGGTCAGTTTGCCAACCTGAATCATGAACTCCGAAAAGCCCAAGATCACCAACAAAACCATCAGCACCAATAAGGTATGTCCGACCAAAACCCGGCCAAGGTAACGTTCAATCAAGTTCATCTTGATATTCATGATTTCGACTCCGCGGGCTTCTTAAACCAGCGACCGACATCCGGCCACTCGAACCAACTCGGCTTCAGCGAGCCTTGATACAACGCATAGGCCAAAAACAACACCGGCACCGGCCACAGCCCGATGGTTGTCGGCAACGATTCGTTGGCGATGGCTTCTTTGAAGGTCACCAACAATTGGTTGTAAACGACATACAGCACCAACGCGAAAAACACTTTACCGAACCGGCCTTCCCGCGGGCCGGAACGACTCATCTTCAATCCCAGCAACCCCAAGACAAGAATACTGAACGGCGTGACCAGGCGCCATTGAAACAAGGCCTGATAATCCAAGTTATCCGACTGCCACAACTGCATACTGGCGATTTCAAATTTTTTCTGGCTTGGCGGGGTCACTTGTATTTCCGGCAAAAATCCTTCAAACCGGCGGAATTCTCGGGCGGTGAAGGCATCGCCTTTGTCCAGCCCTTCATAACTGTGGCCGTTCAACAACACCAAAGCCAACTTGCCGTCAATCCACTCGAAGCGGCCTTGCGGTGCCGTCATCAACACATCCTGCTCATCGGTTTTCAATCGTAACCAGACCGACGACAGGTCGCCGTCGTCATCGATGGTGCGGGTGTAAAACACCCCTTCACCGTTCGGCAAAGGGTTGAATTTTCCCGGCACCAAAGCCGCCAACGGCGAGGTCACTTGCGCCTCCGCCACCAGATGCCGTTCCTGCTGATAACTCCAAGGCGTCACCCACAAGGTAATCCAGGCCGTCAGCAAGGCCAACGGCAACAAAAACCAAAACACCCGTTTCTGAAAATAACGCGTCGGGATGCCGCAACTTTGTAGCACCACCATTTCCTGGTCCTGATACAAGCGCCCCACCGCCAACATGACACTCAACAGCGCAACCAACGGCAAAATCACTTCCAAAGCCGGTGGAATTTTATACAGTAAAACCTTGAAGATAATGGAAGACGGAATGGTGCCTTCGACGGCCACGGCCAGCAGTTTGGTGGCCTCGGTACCAAAGGTGATCAACAACAGTACCGACAGAACGGCAAAAAAGGTCGCAAACAATTCTTTGTAGAGATATTTATCAAGAATTCGCAAAAACAGCCACCAAAGCGTTAGAATAATGAGATATTTTCGAGACGGCGACACCGCCATCCAACCGATTGAAAACACGCGCATCTGGCTCGCTGACATTCAGCCACCAGACGAAAGGTTCATTTGTTTTCAAGATTATACAAGAAGGAATTCCGCGACATGAAACAAATCCAGTTTAGTCTCTCTTCAAACGCCGACCTGAACGCTTTCGACACCTTGATTTTACCGGTGTTCGACAAGGGGCAAACCACCGATTTGGGCACCGACACCCAATTGGCGACCTTGACCGAAAGCCTGTTTGAACAAGGGGATTTTCTGGCCAAACCGGGGCAAACCCAAATGGTGTTTCAGCCGGCGGGCGTACCATGCCGCCGTGTCCTGCTGGTCGCTTCGGCGACATCGGCAAACTGACCGTCAAAGCGTATCTGGAAAGCTTGAACGCCGCGGCCAAAGCCTTGGACAACTCCGGCGCGGAAGAAGTGCTGAATTCCTTGATTGACGTACAACCGGCCGAAAACGACCAGGCCTGGTCGGTTTATCAAAATGCCTTGGCTTTCCAACGCAGCCTGTACGATTACGAACACGAAAGCCGCAACAAGAAAACCCCGAAGACGCCGAAATTAAACGGCATGACCTTCCCGGTTGAAGCGTCCGCAGAAAATGTGTCACAACTGGAACAAGCCCAAGCATCCGCTCTGGGCATGGCGTTGACCCAGGATTTGGCGAACATGCCAAGTAACTTCTGTACCCCAACCTATTTGGCGGAAACCGCTCAGAAACTGGGCGAAATGCACGGCTTTGACGTCAATATCCTCGACGAAGCCGAAATGACTCAAATGGGCATGGGCGCTTTCATGGCGGTGGCACAAGGCGCGCATACGCCGCCAAAAATGATTTGCCTGTCCTACCAGGGAGCCGGAGACGAAGCCCCGATTGCCTTGGTCGGTAAAGGCGTGACTTTCGACACCGGCGGGGAT
>LZQR01000169.1_pt1 | contig 18168 bp, 25 predicted proteins | sample 768601 | NCBI WGS metagenome assembly LZQR01 (sample SAMN05207299, study PRJNA324521) | oil field metagenome | isolation source: sample BH-FW-24 from oil reservoir | place: India: Bombay High | collected 2015-12-04
GTCAAATCGACGGTGGCAGGAGCGGTGTGGGTACTAATGACGTTACGATAATAATGGAGAAGTTGACTGGTGACATTGCGAGGCAGCCAGTTTTGACCACTTGATAGTGAATTCGCTCACGAATAACTCTTCGGCCATTTGATTTGTTTGATGCGCCAGCTTGCAGGCAGCGAAGTACTTGCAGTTCACGAATGGTCAAATCGACGGTGGCAGGAGCGGTGTGGGTACTAATGACGTTACGATAATAATGGAGAAGTTGACTGGTGACATTGCGAGGCAGCCAGTTTTGACCATTAATGATTTCCTTTAACCCTTCGCCAATCTGCTCAAAAGAACTCTCTTCATAGAAGATGCCTTTCAATTGACCAAACGCCAATAGCTCATCTGTCGTCAAACGTTTAGGAACGTTGAACACGACTGTTTCGAAATTCTTCCAAATCAGGGGAAGATTTTTATCGATAGAACCAACTCTTTGTGCTCACTGAAGTCGATAAGCAAGATTTTATTGCGGTGCTTCGGGTTTGCTTCCATCAGTGCTTGGGTCGAAATGACGGGGATGTCGATATCTGTATACTTCTCCAGAGCTTCGACCTTTTTCCCTGCATCCTCTTCCATGCTGATTAGAAAAAGTTTTCTCGCATAAGCCGATTTTTCACGCGCCTTAATCTCCTTGAGTAAAGTTTCTTGAGTTCGAAAACGCGGATACGTTGGCATCAATCATCACTCAGAGCTATAGGAAGGGAGGAGAAATGCGTTGAGATTCAAAGGTTCACGAAACGATGTCTGCAAAACGAATCAAAAATGCTACGCCTTGAGCTTGAAGTGAGATTTCGATTCCACAATACGTTGCCTCAGAACACAATGGGGATTAGGCTTTAATCAAAACATCAAAGCGTGTATTCTTATGCGCTAAAATTTTATATAGATCCAGAGTGAAACGGAGCACATCATGGCCAGCCGTGGAATTAACAAAGTTATTTTGGTGGGGAATCTAGGTAACGACCCTGAAATTCGTTACATGCCTAATGGCGGTGCAGTAGCAAACATCACGATTGCAACTTCTGAGTCATGGCGTGATAAAGCGACTGGCGAACAGCGCGAAAAAACAGAATGGCACCGTGTTGTGCTGTTTGGCAAACTTGCTGAAGTAGCAGGCGAGTACCTACGTAAAGGTTCTCAAGTTTACGTTGAAGGTCAACTTCAAACTCGTAAATGGCAAGACCAAAGTGGCCAAGACCGCTACTCAACAGAAGTGGTTGTTCAAGGCTTCAATGGCGTAATGCAAATGCTTGGTGGCCGTGCTCAAGGTGGCGCACCAATGGGTGGTGGTCAGCCTCAACAGCAGCAACAAGGTGGTTGGGGTCAACCTCAACAACCAGCTCAGCAGCAATACAATGCTCCTCAGCAACAGCAACAGGCTCCGCAGCAACCTCAGCAGCAATACAACGAGCCACCAATGGATTTCGACGACGATATTCCGTTCTAAGTCGACTGAGTATTGAATTTAAAAGGCCGCGAATTTCGCGGCTTTTTTATTATCTTCGTGCTTGTATCACGGGCTCAATCATTTCAAATTGTAATTAAAAGACAGTAACTCTCAAATCACGAATGATGTCTTGTTTCTTTCCGCCTCAGCTTCTCACATTCACGCGAATGCGATTGTCTAGTGAAGGCTTATCAAGTATAAATATTTCAATAAGGTATATGATGAATAGAAAAGGAATTTGGTATTCATGAGGTATACCCCAACTCTTAAGCTAAGCACGCGGCTGGTGGCCTTTGTCACTATGATCGTTATATGCGCAATGTTTATCTTGTTTGTCGGTGGCACCCTCTCTTTCAAACGACTAGGACAAGAGTATCTCAACCATTATTTGGAAGGGATCGTTGAAGTAGTTGATAAAGAGATGGAAGACCCAGACGCAGCCTATTCGATGCAGCGCTGGATGCCGAAGATGCTGCAGGCGAGTAACATTGTCGAAATGACGTTGTCGACGAATAACGCCGTTGTTTACCGTTTCAAAGATACTTCTCATAAGATGGATAGCTCGGTGTTGTTTGAGCATGAGTACCAACTCACTCACAACCAAGACTACGTCATCTATTTAAAGCGATCCCTCCTTATTTAGGCTACGGCTACTCGATGCAGGCATTGTGGTCAATCACGCTTGCCGTCGTTCTGATCATTTTCTGTTTGATGCGCGGTGTTAAGTGGCTCAAAGAGCAACTTGCAGGATCGGAAATGCTCGAAGAGCGTGGACGAATGATTTTAGCGGGCCGAGTCGAGCAATACGCAAAAGGTGATGAGCGAGAATGGCCTTATACGGCCAGTGAGGCATTAGATGTATTGATCGAAGAACTTCAAGATGCTCGCCAAGAACGCAGTCGCTTCGATACCTTTATCCGTACGCAAACTTTCCTCGATAAATTGACTGGTACGGCCAACCGAGTGTTGTTTGACAGCAAGCTTGAATCTGCTTTGTTGGAAAGTGGTGCACGTGGCTCAGTGATGCTGATCCGCATTCAAGATTGGAAATCCGTTGAAGAAGAGCAAGATAAGCAAACTTGCGACGAGTTTATTGTTGAAGTTGGTAGCTTACTTTCTAACCTTGTACAGCGTTACCTGATGTGGTGTTTTCCCGTTACTACAATGCAGACTTTGCATTATTTTTGCCTCATCAATCGGGCAAGGACGTGGCGAATTTAGCTTCTCAATGTATTCGCCAGCTCGAAAAACTCCACCCTCCTTATCCGTTGGATGCTGACAATTGGTGCCATATCGGTATCACTATGTACAAAGAGGGTGAACGTCATAGTCAAATCATTGATGAAGCAGAGACTGCATTACGCAGTGCCCAGTTGCAAAATAACAACAACTGGAGCCGCTTTAAGAAGTGGAATCACGACGAGGAAGCACGAGGTAGTGTGAGATGGCGTACGCTACTTGATTCAGCACTCACAGCTGAAAATGTGATACTCTACGCACAATCCGCCTATCTAATAAGTGATGTTGCGAATAAAAAACCTTTGCACGAAGAGTTAACATGTCGGATTCGTGATCCGGAAAATGGCATTGTTAAAGCTTCCCGCTTTATTTCTGCCGTTCGACAAGTCGGCTATGAAGCGCAGATGGACCGCGCAGTGGTTAATAAATTCTTAAAAGACTTTAAATATAGTTTTGATAGCTCTAAATGCTATGTACTTAACTTACATGTTGTGCCTTTTGGGCAACGAGAATATTTCAAATGGTTCCGTGATGAACTCTTACAGTTGTCACGAGAGCAAAGAAGTGTCTCACTTTTGAGTTTGTCGAAGCACAATTTGTAAGACACTTAGACTTTATGCGACCAGTCGCTAAAATGCTGGCCGGTTTAGAGTGTCACGTCATGATTGGGCAAGCTGGACGCACGATCGTCAGTACCCATTATCTAAAAGAAGTGGACATTCGTTACCTTAAGCTCCATCGCAGTTTGGTAACTAAAATCGATCAGAGACATGAGAACCAGTTGTTTGTCCGCAGTATGTTGGGTGCGGCCGCAAACAGCAAAACAAAAATAATAGCAGTGGGAATTGAGAATAAGCACGAATTGAACACCCTGAACGAATTAGGGGTTCATGGCGGGCAGGGACGTTATTTCTCTCCAGAAGAGCAGTATCTACCTAGATCCAAGCCAACCATTATTTCTCAAGCGGACTCTCAAGTGAAATTGGGACGACGAAATCGCTGGCGAAAAAATAAAGATAATAATCATGGATTTTAAAGCAGTACTCGATAAGCTCAAGCGGTCATCGGTTGGTGGTCGTAAGTGCTTTTTGGTCATTCAGCCAGACGCAGTTTATTTATCATCACCAACGAAAAGCAGTCGACCGTCCAAATTTGAAATCACAGAATCAAATTGGGAGCGCGCTTGTGAGCAAGCGCTAAGTGTTGCTGCCAGCTCTTACGACTCGTTGGCGGTTGTGCTTTCTCACAACTATTACCAGATGTACCAAATCGACAAGCCAGCAATGCCACGAAACGAGTGGCCTTCGGCGTTGCCGTTCTTGTTAAAAGAGCTTATTTCTGAGCGTGCTATCGACATTATTGCTGATGCCGTAGAACTGCCTAACTCAAATAAAGTTCAAGCATATGTGTTGTCGCGCAAAATCCTCGACAAGATTGTACTGCTTGCCAACCGAGTACAACTTCCACTTGAATCTATCATTCCTGAAGATGACATCTGGGGTGACACTTCGGGTGAATTAGGCAACTTCCTACTTCTACAACGCAGTGCGCGCGGTCACTTCCGTATTAGCGCATTCGTCGAGCACACCATTGCATTTCATCGTTCCATTCGCAGTGTGACGCCACCATTAACAGGCGTACCTTCAAGTGACTTACAAATGGACAGTTTGTCACTGGAACTGCAACGATCGATAGATTACCTCTCTTCTCAACTGCGTCATGTCCAGTTACATCAATTGAAAGTGTGTTGTGATGACGAAGATGAGAAAGAGCTGGTTGAATCACTCAATTACCGTCTAAGCACCAAGGTGTCTCCTCTGCTTGCAGAAGAGCATGAGCTATCAGGTCATGTATTGGCGGACACCGCGGCGGCCACAGCGAGTGCTCGACGCGTCAACCTTTATCCAGACTTCCTTAAACCGAAGAAGAATCTGTTAACACTTAAAAATGTTGCTATCTCTTGGGGTGTTGCTGCTTCATTTATCTTTATCTCTTATGGCTATGTGACTTGGCAAAGCCGAGGCGTCGAAGATGAAATTAAGATCGTGAAAAGCCGTGGTGACATTATGAAGTCCGAGTTGCAACATCAACAGGCTAAGCTTCGCAAGCACCAACCAGATACCAACAAATTGGCGGCGAAAGCACGTTTGGAACGCGAAGTGAAAGCGAAGCGTGACTCACTCAAAGCCGTCGGAAAATACGATGACTCGCAGCGCACAGGATACTCTGGTGTGATGCAGTCTCTTGCTAAGTTGGGCAGCAACAACATTTCTCTTTCTACCATTCGTATCGACGATACCACTTTAGATCTCAAAGGCTTGGCAAGATCGCCAAGTGCGGTGCCTAACTGGGTGAGCCAATTTAAGAATGAAATTAGTCTTGTTGGACGTACTTTTGATGATGTGAAGATTGGTCGTAACGAAGACAACATTGTGACCTTTGAATTGAAGACGCGTGGAGACAAAGAGAAATGAACGAATTCTGGTCCTCGTTAGAAGAGCGTTTTGATGAGATGAGCGCACGCGAAAAGGTATTGATTGCCTTGTGTGGTCTTGTCACAGTCGTCATGCTGTTGTTTACCTTGGTGCTAGAGCCAAAACTGAATGAAGTGAATAGCAACGATAAACAGCTACGTAATTCGAAACTGACTAATCAGCAGACGGAAATTGAGATATTGCGTATTCAAGCTCAGCTTAAGAAAGATCCGAATGCTGAAATTGATCAAGCCATCTCTCAACTGCTGACCGAAAGCCAGCATCTATCAATGCAGCTTTCTGAAATCATTGAGCACTTGATTACACCTTCACAAATGGCGAGCTTGCTCGAAAGTGTGTTAGAGCAGCAAAGCGGGATTCACTTGGTATCGCTACAGACTTTGCCAGCTGAGCCGATAACAGAAGACAAAGAAGCATCGCAATACTCGGGCTATTATGTACACCCTGTGCGCATGGAGCTGACGGGCGATTACTTTTCGATTGCGAACTACCTGACTAAATTAGAAGGCTTACCAGCAAGTTACTACTGGCGTAGTTTCAGTTACAACGTAGAAGATTACCCTAAAGCAAAACTTGTACTGGAAGTGTATACCCTAGGTTCACGAGAGGAGTTTATTGGTGGTTAAGAAACTCATTATCTCTTTAGCATTTGCGACGGTCGCGAGTAGCAGTCTGGCGAGCCAAGACCCAACGGCACCTTTGGGGTGGACTAAGCCTGCGGCGGAGCAAGCGAAGCCAAAAGCGAAACAGCATCGCTTGCCAACATTAAACAGCATCGTGTGCAAACCAAGCACATCATGTGTGGCAATTTTAAATAACCGAATTGTTGAGCCTGGGGCAAAACTCAATGGCTACCGAGTAGCGAGCATCAACAGTGAATTTGTAACTTTAAAGCGTGGTGACCGTCAGTGGAAACTAGAGCTTTTTGGTTTAAACGTAAAAAATAATAACCAGAGCCTGATCAGATATGCGCAAATTAGTTGTAGGAATCGTGATTGCTTCCTTAATGGGTTGTTCTATGGGTCACCGTGATCCAGTAGAAGTGAAGCAAGTACTTAATGAATCTATCAATGAAGCAAACAGTCGTGCACTAGAAGATATTCCGTCTTCTGTGCAAGCCGATCTTATGCCGAATCTAGACTCAAACGTGTCTTCAAAAGAAGGGACTTTGAAGCGTTTTCGAGTTCAAGCTAACGCGGTTGAGGCGCGTAGCTTCTTTGCTTCTTTAGTGAAAGGTACAGAATACAGTGTGGCAATCCATCCTGCGGTGCAAGGTAACATCACCGTTGACCTTTCTGATGTCACATTGGACGAAGTACTGAATGTTGTGCAGAACATGTACGGCTATGACGTAGTGAAGTCAGGTAAAGTGATTCAAGTTTACCCTGCTGGTATGCGTACCGTGACGATTCCTGTGGATTACCTTCAGTTCAAGCGTTCTGGTCGGTCATTGACAAGTATCGTCACAGGCTCTGTAACGTCGGCTGGTACCTCTAATTCTGGTGGCGGTTCTGATGATTCTGACTCATCAGACTCAAACAACAATAATGGTGATGGCTCTACGACATCAACCGGCGGTACTCGTATTGAGACCATTACTGAAAGTGATTCTGGCCAATGCTGCAGCAGGCGGTTGCTAACCTGATTGGTTCAGGTAAAGGTCAAAGCGTTGTTGTTACACCGCAAGCTGGTGTGATTACTGTACGTGCTTTCCCTGATGAGATCCGCGAAGTTCGTGAGTTCCTTGGTGTGTCGCAAGAGCGCATGCAGCGTCAAGTAATACTCGAAGCGAAGATCTTAGAAGTAACATTGAGCGACGGCTATCAACAAGGTATCAATTGGTCAAATATGTCTGCCTCCATCGGTAACTCGGGCAGTATTGTGGTTGATCGTAATCCAGCTAAGCTGCCTCTGGACGCTATTGGTACTCTTCTAGGTGGACAAACGAACGTCACCTTCTCCGATGGTAACTTTAAAGCTGTGATGAACTTTATGGCGACGCAAGGTGATTTGAATGTGCTCTCTAGCCCGCGTATTACCGCAGCAAACAACCAGAAGTCCGTCATCAAGGTGGGTACTGATGAGTACTTCGTAACTGAGCTTTCTAGTAACGCTGGTAACGGTGAGAACTCGAATGCTGTTCCTGAAGTCGAACTGACGCCTTTCTTCTCTGGTATTTCTCTGGATGTAACGCCGCAAATCGATAACAAAGGCAACGTGTTCCTACACGTTCACCCTGCGGTTATTGAAGTAGAAGAAGAGATTAAACAGCTAAACCTTGGTGGTGATTTCCAAAACATTCAGTTACCACTGGCGAAAAGCTCCATTCGTGAGTCTGACTCGGTGATCCGTGCCAAAGATGGTGATGTGGTTGTGATTGGTGGTTTGATGAAGCAGCAAAACCTAGAGCAAGTATCGAAAGTGCCTTTCCTAGGTGATGTACCTGCGCTGGGTAATTTGTTCCGTAACATCAATAATGTGACGCAAAAAACAGAGTTGGTTATTTTGCTGAAACCAACCGTTGTTGGCGTGAACACATGGCAGAAAGAGCTAGAGCGTTCACGTGATTTGCTACAAGAGTGGTTCCCTGACGCTGAGTAATCGGCGTTAGAACTGTCGTTAAACGTGGTTTTGTGATTCGACTATGTACTTGTCGCATTTTGGATTTCGAGTTCAACCTTTCTCACTGACCCCTAATACAGAAATGTTCCTGGGGTTGGTGCCTCACTACGAGGCTATTCAAACCATAATGGCTGCGGTCAAAATGGGTGAGGGGGTGATTAAAGTGACTGGCGAGGTCGGCACGGGCAAAACCATGGTTTGTCGTAAGCTGATTGAGCAAGTCGAATCTGAAGTTGAACTCGTTTACTTACCTAATCCTGTACTAAATGGCGAGCAGTTACAGTTTGCGGTTGCACGAGAGTTAGGTATTGAAGATACCGACCCACTCAAAGTCGTTTCACTGATTCAGGAGCGTTTGATCCAAATTCATAGTTTGGGAAAAAGACGGTACTGATTGTCGACGAGGCACAAGCTTTGTCATCCGAAGCTTTAGAAACGCTGCGCCTATTTGGCAACTTGGAGACCGAGCAAGACAAGTTGATTCAACTGGTGTTGTTTGGTCAGCCGGAACTGGATGAGCGACTTGAAACCCACGAGCTACGTCAGTTCCGTCAGCGAATTACGTTTAGTTGTCAGCTCCGGCCTCTCTCGATTGAAGAGGGGTAGCTTATATCAACAACCGTTTAGACAAAGCTGGCAACGGCGCGCATATTTTTTCGATTGAGCAGAAGAAAGCGATTTGGCGTTCTGCGATGGGCATCCCGAGGTTGATCAACCAAATCAGTCACAAAGCCCTGCTCACTGCGTTCAATGACCGTTGCACGTTATTAAAGAATCAACACGTTTACGTAGCAATGCATGACACCTTCGATGCGCGTAAACCTAAGTTTAAAACTCCCAGATTTTGGGGATGGAGCCAACCTTGAGTGCCATCAATAAAGCATTATCAGAACTTGCTGAAAAAGAGTCGCCTTCAGAGTTAACTCGGGCGGAAATTCCAAGTATTACTCGAAGCAAGCCATGGCTGTGGCTGGTGGGAGGCTTTTCTTTAAGCTTAGCTGTCGGAGGTTGGGCGGTTTCTCAAGGCCCTACGCCGATAGAAGAAGTGCCTTTAACTTCAGACGCTTCGGTAAATCACATTGTTGTAGAAACATCACCTGTGGTTGCAGTAAGTCACTCTCCGACGAATAAGGTGACGCCTCAATTAGATAATGTGGTTTACACGCAAAGAATAGAGAAGCCTAAAGTCACGGTGCAATTACCTGTCGTGGAACCCGCACCAGAAGTAGATGATTTTGCTCCGCGAAGAGAACTAAGCACTGCTCAAGAGCAGCCTATTTTACTGGCGAGTCTAAATAACGGCGTCAGCCGAACTGCGAACGTTTCTCATGAAAGTTCAATGCGTATTGAGCAAGTTGAACTCACGCATCAACAGCTCGCCGAAAAGGCATTGGCCCGTGCAGATAAAGCGATGGATGCCAATGACATGAAAACTGCATTATCTGCATTTGGTGAAGCGCTTCGCTACCAACCGACTAACCTTGAAGCTCGCCAAAAGCTTGCGGCATTGTATTTCGGTAAAGGCGATACACGAAAAGCCTATGAGATTCTGCAAACCGGCATTTCTCTGGATCCGAACAATCAGCCTTTACGTCTAGCGCTATCAAAACTACTGGTAAAAGCAGATCAGCCAGAAGCCGCATTGAGCCCATTAGTGCATTTGCCGCCAACACCAAGCCGCGACTATTTAGCGATGCGAGCCGCACTTGCTCAAAAGCAGAAACAAAATGATATTGCCCTAGAAAGCTATCAACTATTGACTCAGCGTGAGCCAGAAAACGCCCGCTGGTGGCTTGGTTTAGCCATTCAACAAGAGCGAGCACTTGCCTTTACTCCGGCTATTGCGTCTTACCAAAAGGCGTTGGGCAAAGTCGGTATTTCGAATCAGTCTCAGGCATTTATTCGTGACCGCTTGAATATTTTAAAGCAACTGGAGAACGCACAATGAAAATTCAGTTGAGAAAACGCTTAGGCGACCTATTGGTTGAAGAGGGTATTGTCTCTGAAGATCAGGTCCAGCAAGCCCTGAGTGCTCAGCATAGCACCGGACAAAAGTTAGGTGACGCTCTTATCGATCTTGGCTTTATCAGTGAAAAACAGATGCTGGAGTTTTTGTCTCAGCAGCTTGGCTTACCATTGATCGATTTAAGCCGTGCGCCTGTTGATGCTGATGCTGTGCAGATCTTGCCAGAGGTGCATGCTCGCCGCTTACGTGCCATGGTTGTTGCTCGCAATGGTGACACGCTGCGCGTTGCTATGAGCGATCCTGCCGACCTATTCACGCAAGAATCATTGATGAACTTGCTCGGTGAGTACGATTTAGAATTTATCATTGCACCTGAACGCCAGTTAGTCGAAAGCTTTGACCGCTACTATCGCCGAACCAAAGAAATCGCGTCGTTTGCTGAACAGCTGCAAGCTGAGCACCAAGATGTTGAAGGTTTTGATTACGGTATTGATGAAGGCGACAGCGAAGAAGTTACCGTTGTAAAACTGGTTAACTCCATGTTTGAAGATGCGGTGCAAGTTGGCGCATCAGATATTCATATTGAGCCAGACGACAAGGTGCTGCGTTTACGTCAGCGTGTCGATGGTGTGTTGCATGAAACCCTTCTAAACGAAGTCAACATTGCTTCTGCATTGGTACTACGCCTGAAATTAATGGCGCATCTTGATATTTCGGAAAAGCGTTTGCCACAAGATGGCCGATTTAACATCAAAGTTCGTGGGCAATCGATCGACATTCGTATGTCGACGCTACCTACGCAGTATGGTGAGTCAGTGGTAATGCGTTTGCTTAACCAGTCTTCGGGTTTGCGTAAGCTTGAAGATTCTGGCTTACCACCTGAGTTGTTAGCACGTCTTCGTCGTCAACTTGCTCGCCCTCACGGCATGATCCTAGTTACGGGGCCGACAGGTTCAGGTAAAACCACCACGCTTTATGGTGCGTTGAGTGAATTAAACGAGCCGGGCAAAAAGATCATCACCGCAGAAGATCCGGTGGAATACCGCTTACCGCGTATTACTCAGGTGCAGATCAACAGTAAAATTGATCTGACTTTCTCGCGAGTGCTGCGTACCTTCCTACGTCAAGACCCAGATATCATCCTTATCGGTGAGATGCGTGACCAAGAAACGGTTGAGATTGGCCTCCGTGCTGCACTAACAGGTCACTTAGTACTAAGTACCTTCACACTAACGATGCGGTGGACAGTGCGTTACGTATGATTGATATGGGCGCGCCTGGTTACTTGGTCGCGAGTGCGGTGCGTGCCGTCGTAGCTCAGCGCCTTGTTCGTCGTGTCTGTCCTGACTGTAAAACAACGGATGTGCTTGATGAGTCTCGTCAGCAGTGGCTTGCGGGGCGCTTCCCAAATCAAATCGGCACTACTTTCCACAAAGGTGCAGGTTGTCAAAACTGTAACCTGACCGGTTATCGCGGCCGAGTTGGTGTGTTTGAAATGCTTGAGCTAGAAAGTGAAATGATGGACAAGCTACGAGCCAATGATGCTGTAGCTTTGCTCAAGTGGCGCGCCGCTCAGAAAACTATAAGCCTCTATTGGCTTCTGCGATGGAGCTTGCGCTGCAAGGTACCGTGAGTTTGGATGAAGTCATGGCTCTGGGTGAGGGCGATGCTTCTGGTAAAACCGACCCAATTTTCATGTAGGTAAGTGAATGCCAACTTTTCGTTATCAAGGCCGCACCTTAGACGGCTCATCAACCAGTGGCAAAGTCGATGCGGTGAATTCCGAAGCGGCAGCGGAAGCATTGATGAATAAGGGGATTATTCCTCTAAACCTGCGTTTAGAAAAGGAAGCGGTTAAGAGCAAAGTCAGCTTATCCAAGTTACTTGTGCCTGCGATTCCGCTTGAAGTGATTATCCTGTTTTCTCGTCAGTTATTCAGTTTGACCAAAGCGGGCGTGCCATTGCTGCGCTCCATGCGTGGTTTGCTGCAAAACTGTGAGAATAAACAGCTCAAAGAAGCCTTAGAAGACGTAGTAGCGGAATTGAGTAACGGTCGCGGCCTTTCCTCCGCGATGCAACCGCATACCAAAGTGTTTAGCCCGTTGTTCGTTTCGATGATCAACGTGGGTGAAAACACGGGTCGCCTAGATCAAGCCTTGCTACAACTAGCAAACTACTACGAACAAGAACTGGAAACCCGCAAGCGCATCAAAGCCGCAATGCGCTATCCAACTTTTGTGATCGTGTTTATCACCATCGCGATGTTTATTTGTAACATTCTGGTTATCCCAGAGTTTGCTTCCATGTTTACACGCTTTGGTGTTGAGTTGCCGCTGCCTACCAGAATTCTGATCGCTACGTCGAATCTTCTTGTGAAGTTACTGGGGTCTACTGATCGCCGCGATCATTGGTGCGTTTGTTATTTTCAGATCTTGGGTCGCAACCGCGGATGGTCGAGAAAAGTTCGACAAGCTGCGTTTAAGACTGCCTATTGTGGGCGACATAGTTAACCGTGCGCAGCTATCGCGGTTCGCACGAACGTTTTCACTCATGTTGAAATCTGGTGTACCGCTAAACCAGTCATTGGCACTGGCTGGTGAAGCTCTGGGTAATAAGTTCCTAGAAAACAGAATTTTAGAAATGAAGTCGGCGATTGAAGCGGGCAGTACCATTTCAGTTACCGCAATCAACAGTAAGATCTTTACGCCTCTGGTTATTCAGATGATTGCGGTCGGTGAAGAAACCGGCCGTATTGATGAGTTGCTATTGGAAGTCTCAGACTTCTATGACCGCGAAGTGGATTACGACTTAAAAACCCTGACTGCACGAATAGAACCGTTACTTTTGGTCATTGTAGCAGGCATGGTTATGGTGTTGGCACTCGGTATCTTCCTGCCAATGTGGGGGATGCTGGACATCATCAAAGGCGGCTAAACCAGTGGTTGAAAATCAGAGTCGCGCAACGCTTATCCTTGCAGGCGTTATTGGGTTAATTTTGCTGGTGGCGTTTGTGCACAGCCTCAAGCCAGTAGAACAGCAAGCGCAAGTCACCGGAGCCAAGCTTGCCAAGGTTTGGATGCAAGATAGCGTGCAACGTTATCATCAGGCGTGGATGGTTCATGGTGAGCCCAAACATATGTCGATGGATGGGTTTGAACTTGATATGACAGAAGCAGGTCTAGTGTCGCCATTTCGTCAAGACGGGGTTCTGGATTGTGGCTTTTGGTTAGCGGTGCATTACCCGCAACGTAAAATTATGGCGAGCGAGTTGTTAGAAATTCGTGGAGCAATTAAAAGTAATAGTTATACATGTCACTATACTTATGAAATGGACAGAGAGTTGTTGTTATATCAGACGCTAATTACCTGAAATAAATGTCGAATATCGACGGAGTGAATTTTGACACTTAAGTACTATAAATAGGAATGAAGTCGGTATAATGCAAACATTACCATAAGCAAAAGGTTGTAATAAAAAGTAAACCAAACATGGGATATCTTTTTGCACGGCTTTAACTTAACAATGGCGAATCGTCATTCTGCTCAAGCGGTAGAAAAAGGGCTCAATGGATAAACATTGGTTTATCGCTGAGATGCCACACCGTTTTGACATTATCCAAAATGGTCGCATGACCGATAAACTTTGCAGTCACTCTGCATGCTTACATAGAGAGAGTAAACAATGAAAAGACAAGGTGGTTTCACCCTTATCGAATTGGTAGTGGTAATTGTAATCCTAGGTATTCTAGCGGTAACTGCAGCACCACGTTTCCTTAACCTGCAAGATGATGCTCGTGACGCAACTTTAGGAAGGACTAAAAGGTTCTTTACAAGGTGCTGCTGGTATTGTTTACGGTAAATCTGCAATTGCAGGTGTGGAGTCTCAAGAAGATTCTGCTATTTCAGTTGGCACAGATACTGTTCAAACAGTATATGGTTACCCAGAAGCTATTTACACGGGTTCTCTTGAGCACGTAGTTGATGGCATTGGTGCGTCTGGTGATGATACCGACTTTGAAGTAATCAAAGAAGATGACAGCGGTTGGATCACTTTTGGTATCCCTAACTACACCAAAACTGTGTGCAATACAACAACTCAGCTAATGAGTCTACGGCTCCAGTTGTTGAAGTTGTCGAAAATGGTTCAACTAATCTATGTACTCCAAGTAACGGTTAACGTTATTTAGGTATTAAAGGCCAGCTAGTCTGGCCTTTATCTTCTTATTTTAATGAATCTCGGAATAGTTCATATGCGTAAATCATCAGGTCTTAGTGCAATAGAGTTTGTGGTTGTGCTGATTATCTTAGGTGTAGTCGGTTATGTGGTATTACCAAGATTTATCAGCTTCGAGCCAGAAACTTACGAAGCAAAGTGGGAGCAAACTAAGCAGACCGCTGAGCACGTTTCTGAGACGTTAAGCAATAAAGAAACTTACGATCGAATTGAAGAAGAATTGGAGCGTTCTAAAGGAGAGAAATAACCTGCCGATGGTTATTTGTACACTTGCTCACAGTTCGAACTTAAAACTTATAAATCTATCATTATTCTCATAATTTCATCGTATACTCATTTCGCTTGTTCTAAGCCTAAGGTTGGGTTATGAAAATTCGCAGCTCTGCATTAGGGTTTACATTAATGGAGCTGATCCTAGTGATCGTCCTCCTTTCCATTCTTTCTCTCTACGCTGCTAGCCGCTTTATAGGCAAGGGCAGTGTTTCCGCGTTTGCGCTTCAAGAACAGGCTATTTCAGTGATTCGCCAAGTACAGGTGAATCGCATGCAATCAAATACCTCAACCACGGATACCAACTTCCAATTGCAAGTCTCCTCTAGTTGTATCGGTTCTGTTGCAGCTTGTTCGCTGAGTGGTAACGAGAAGGACGCTCGTAGTGACTTGGTTGAAGATTCCGCTGCAACATTCAGTCTAACTGGAGCAACAAGTCCAATTAGCTTTGATTTATTAGGGAATCCATTGAGTGTTGCTTCCGGTGGTGTGTCTATTCTTATCCGCGATGTAAATGGCCAAAGCCAATGTCGAGTGCTGATTAACTCTCAAGGTTATGTCTCTGAGGGGTCATGCTCATGAGAAAACAACTCGGTATGACCTTAGCTGAAATGATCATTGCTATTGTCCTGATGGGCATTGCGATGGTGGCATTTACCTCCTTCCTTGTTCCTCAAATTCGTGACTCCGCGATGCCACACTATCAAACCCGAGCAACTGCGCTTGGACAAAGCTTTATGTCACAAATTTTGGCGCGTGGTTTTGATGAGAACAGCGACTTTGATGGTGGTTTATTGCGTTGTGGAGAAAGTACGCTTGGAGCACCAAATTGTTCGAGCAACCTCGGTCCTGACTCTGGTGAGTCCATTCCTGAAAACTTTAACGATGTCGATGATTACATCGGTTGTTGGAGTACGCCAACGACGGTTGCTCAATGCCAAGAGACGAGCCGAGGTAATATTTCAGATATCTTGGGCGCGAGTAGCGAAGATAAGTACCGTAACTTCCGAGTTGAAGTTAGCGTGGCGTATGACGATCTGACTGCTACTCCACCGACAGGAGTCACTAACTATAAAAAAGTCACAGTGAGAATCTTTGCGAGTAATGCTCAGCCGCTCACACTTACCGCTATACGAGGTAACTACTGATGAAAGTTCGTGGTTTTACCTTAATGGAAATGATCGTTACGATCGTTATCGGCAGTTTTATCATGCTTGGCATTGCAGGCTACGTTCAGTTGGGCATGAAAGGCTATGCGGATACGATTGATCGTCAGCGAATGCAAACTCAAGCGCAGTTTGTATTAGAAAAAATGTCACGAGAAATTCGTCACGCAGTCCCAAACAGCTTTCATGTACCTGCAGATGCTGCAAACTGTTTGGAATTTGTGCCGATTGAGTATTCAGGCTTTATACTCTGACGAATAATGACTTGGAGTTTTTACTCGGCAATGACTCTACGCTAAATCCCATGCCTGCTAACCGTTGGATGGTGATTAACCCAAGTCGCTACGAAGACTTACAATCTGCCTCTCCACAGAGTTTAGCGGTCGGCGGTTTAGCCAAAACTGGCGATGTTTTGTTGTCAGTGGTGCAGCAAGTACGATTGGTGGTACTTCCATTTCTAGCCGCCATTACATCTACCAGAACAATTCAGAAGTTCGCTATTGTTTCGACAACAAGCGCGTCACGCGTAATGGCATTACGGTTGCGGACAGTGTCGATATCTTCGACGAGTGATATGCACTACCTCGAGCCAACACTTCAACGTGGCGGTATCGTGCATATCAACTTAGAGTTCACTCAAAACGGGGAGCGTAGTGTTTACCAACAAGACGTGCAGGTGCTCAATGTTCCGTAGAAATGTCCAACAAGGTAGTGTTCTGATCGTCGTGTTGTTTGTCATCATTGTGATGGGGTACTTAGCTGCTTCTTTGATGAGAGTAAGTTGGTCAAACCAAAGTACATTAACGAGAGAATTCTTAGGCACCAAAGCTTGGTTTATTGCTCAATCTGCCAATGAGTGGGCACTAACTCAGCTTTATCCATTAAACACAGATGGCTCCGTCATCGCTGATGTTTGCTCTAAGATTGAAAACGGTAATACATCTCCTCCTACACAGATTACACAAGGCTCGGGTTGCCGAATCAATACTATGACATGTTCAAATATCGGTACCTTTAACGCAGGTACCTCTGAAGCTGAATCTCTTTTCAGAGTGCAAGCCACAGCAATTTGTGGTTCTGGGGTTGCACAAGTACAGCGCCAACAAGAGATTTGGGTTAGGGAGTAAATAAAATAATGAAAAGAGAATAATATTTGGTGCTATAGCCTACTCTTTGTTATGTGCTCAAGTGCTTGCTGCTGTAACGTATGATCTAACCCCTACCGATTATTGGGTAAGGGAAAAAGGGAGGTGGCAACGTCAATGGGTACCTGTTTATAGTCCATGCCCAACAGATGGTTATTATTCCAATGGTCTTTCTATTTACGTGTGTCCTAGTAGTGTAAATCTCTATTACGGTGATAATATTGTTACTGGGGAAATACCTCGCAATTAGTATTACGTCAATATTCTTCTTTCGGTGGTAATAATACGATTGGTAGTAGTAATCGGAATCTTTCCCTTAACCTAGACCGAAATTCTTTTAGTGCTCGTAACTTATATATTTACGGTAGTATCGATAATGGTGGTTACATCAATTTGACAGACGCTACTGTATCTAGGTTTATAAGGAGCTCTAACAATGATGTTGTATTTGATAATGTCAATGTTGGAAAAAGTGTTATAGCTCAAAACACATTAATGGTGCCAACAGTGATGTTGGTGGCTATGTTGATAGCTATGCCGGTGGGGTGACACTGAATAATGTTGATGTAGGCTCGTATATCGAGGCGAGAGATCAGATAAAAACAACGAATGGTGATGTGGGCGGACACATTTCCTCTTCCCACGGTGGTATTCAGACTGTATCAAACAGCACGCATCTCATTTCTGGGTATGTTAGTGCTCAAGAATCCATAAAAGTGACTAACTACAGAATCAATCAATACATATTTTCTGAAGACTATGTGCAACTCAATAATACGAATGTGAATGGAGATGTTACCTCTCGTAGCAGTGGTAACCCTGCGGTTGAAGTATTAAATAACTCGTCTGTTTCTGGTGATATCACCGCCAAAGGTTTTATTCGTGTATCTGACTCTAGTGTGTCTGGCGATATTGATAATACTCAAGGGCGCAATCAGAGCATGGCAATTAATAGCAGCCAAATTGGCGGAGATATTGCTGCTAAGGGATACGTCGATGTGCAATCTTCACAAGTGTCAGGCACTGTTTCTAGTGCAAATGAAGGTGGGCGAATTGAGCACTCTAAAGTTAGAGGTGATGTTAATGTTAAAGAGTACCTTCACGTAATTAATAACTCCTATATTTGTGGAGAAGCGTCAAGCTCTGGTGATGGTGCAAATATTAACAACTCATTTGTTGGTCGATGATGTATCAACTAAAAGTATCTGCATGTCACAAATGCCTCTGTATTTGGCACTGTAAGTACCAAAAATACAGGGATGGCTCTTTCTGGAGCGAAAATTCTTGCTGACATGAAAGCAGTAGGTTTTCCCAATAACAAGTATGTCAGTATTTCTAACAACTCTACGTTGTGTGGGCAGTTGAACTCTTCATATTATTACAACGGAAACGTCTGAGCATCGTCGAGTACAGCTACGTCGTCTGAGCATCGATCGATGTACAGCCCTAACAACTCTACGTTGTGTGGGCAGTTGAACTCTTCATATTATTACAACGGAAACGTCTGAGCATCGTCGAGTACAGCTACGTCGTCTGAGCATCGAT
>LZQR01000170.1_pt1 | contig 18073 bp, 25 predicted proteins | sample 768601 | NCBI WGS metagenome assembly LZQR01 (sample SAMN05207299, study PRJNA324521) | oil field metagenome | isolation source: sample BH-FW-24 from oil reservoir | place: India: Bombay High | collected 2015-12-04
AATGAGCTGGGCCTGAAAGGCGGGAACCGGCCTGCGGGGGGCGGGCCGGTTCCCTGGATCCGGTCGTGGTAGGGATGGGGAGGGTGGGGACGCGACCGGATCGTCCTAGAGGCCGGCTGAAGCCGGACCAATCCCAATCCTAGTTGGACACGCTACTGACAGTCGTCACGCGCGTGTCTGCAATACCTGTCCACTGCACGGGCGAGCTGGCGGACTGACGCTTGATGTAACGGTAGGGTGTCGAATACCAGGGCAGCACCGCCTCGATCTGGTTGTCGAGGATCATGTCGCCATGGTCCGTACGTACCGTCAGAACGGCATGACCCGAGTTCTGGGTATCTTTTGCAACAGTGATCAGAAGGGCGCTTTTCGGCCAGCCGGCTTCGATCAGGACCGCTGCTTTTCAAGGACGTATTCTTCGCAGTCACCGTATCCGTTTACCGGATAGGTCCAGTATTCTTCCTGGCCGAACAGGTCCTGGTCGGTCATAGGATGAATCCGGCGATTGACTTCCTTGTTGATTGCAATGAGTTCGTTCCAGCGGGCTTCGTCCAGCTTCACGACAACCGGCTTGTATGTTTCCTTCGGACAAGCCGAGACGTTGTCACGGCAGAATTGGTCATAGCCGACGGGTGCCTTGACAACCATTTGCATGTCCATGAAACGACCGGGTTCTGCCTGTGCAACCGATCCCATGACGGTGCAAGACAGCAACATTGCAGATGCGAGTAGAGTTTTGTGAAGTAATTTCATCGTAACGCCCTCCCCAAGGCTGACGCAACGATGACCCAATGATTTTTACTTGGAGAAAATCTCCAAAGTAAAACTGTATTTGTATTTTATGAGTGTTTGAGTTTCTTTTTATCGTTATTTGAATTTACTTTAATTACAAGTTGGAAGAAAATTTTCGTAAAATTTGATGCATCCTCCAGAAGTCATTGAATTAGCGAGAAATTGGTGTTTTTCGAGTGGTGCGAAATCGGTTTTCAATCGCCTGGTTTTCGGTCTGGAGCGGGTCTTGTGCCCGTCCTCGAGGGTGAGAAAAGGGCACGAAAGTTTTTTGATTTTTTTGGTTCTGGCCACCAGAAAAGAAACGCGAATACCCGGAAAATTGCGCAGAAACGAAAAGACCCGACAAAAAGCCGGGCCTGTCTGAAGGGTTCTAAGCACTTGCGATTGATGAGAAAGCTAAAGTCAGCTTTCCTCTGGTGCCGATATGTGATGTTCCAGCAATTCGCGGCTTTGAACAGCAGCAAATTCGACGGCTATGCCACCTTCGATGCGGCGAATGACACGTGCATGCATCTTGCCGAGCGTGATGGCGTCGCCCATCTCCGGCACGATGTCCGTGGCGATGGCCGCGCCGGACAGGGATACGTCTATGATGCGGCAGACATGTTCCGAGCCGTCCGGCAGGATCATCTTCGTCATCGGGTTTTTGGGCACGAAGCGGTCGTGGCGGCGGTCTTCGGGAAGATTGAGTTCGTCCCGGTTCGCAAGCCACGTCAAAACATTGGCGATCTTGTCGCGTTTGCGGACCGTATTGCGCAGTTCAACCGCAAAGCCACCATCGATCAGGCGGGAAATCCTGCCTTCGACGCGGCTCAGGTGGTCAAGATAGCAATCACGCGTTCGCCGACCCTGCCGGTGACCGGTGTAATCATGGCCATGCCGCCAGGCGACATGTCGATAACCTGACAAGGATATTCGCGCCGATCTTCAAGCATGAAGCGGCCCAGTATATTGACCTGGACCCGTTGATGGCGCCGGCGGTCAGTGACTTGAAGCGATCTGCTTCCTTCGGTTGCTGTTGCCACTCCGGCGCTCATGCCTGTTCTATCCAAAACGGTGCGCAAATCGCATTGTCCCCGGCTGAGATGCGATTCAAAAGACGTCTTTCAAAGCACTTTAGGTAGCTGGGGTTAACGATGTGTAAGAGTGTAGCTCAGAAGGCGCACAGGTCCAGACTTGTGATCGATAAAAATGCGGGTACGGCCGTGATGTTCGGAATTCGAGCGTCCTCTGGCGAGAAAGCACAATAACGCGAGAGTAAAAATCCGGAAGGAAGGACTTCTTTTCAGCTGAATATAGGCTGCAAAACAGCCGGTGCCGGACATGAATTCGGGCCAGCTGATCTCGGCCGGCCCGATTTCGCAGGTGAACAGGGATGTTACCAGACTTGCTATGTTGTGCGGGTCAGGACTTGCCGCCGGAATAGACGGTCAGATGTCCGACCTTGCGCTCCGCACCGCTCGGCAGGGGCGGTGTCGGCATGGCGATGCCCTCGGCGGTAAACCGCGGCAGGATCGGGTTGAGCGTGGAAGCAGGGGAATCCACGAAATAGGGACGCTCGTCCGGCCAGACCAGGCGCAGGCTGCTGATCGACTGGCTCAAAATGGGATGCAGGCCGATCCAATAGGGTTTTTCCATCGGAGTACAGCTTCCCAGGACACGGATCCTGCCTTCACCTGGAACATTCAGCGGCACCAGCAGCATTTCCATCTGCAGGATCTGTCCGCGTTCCGTATGGCCGTTGATGCCGATTACGGCCGCGGCCGCATCTTCGGTGATGGCGGCGATCAGGCTTTCCAGGGCTTCACGGTCTTTCACGCTCCAGCCGCGCAGGAAGTTGCGGCCCTTGAGTTCCCGGCAATGTGCGGAACACAGACGTGTACCGGCGAGGCGGTAGCGCACGTCCCTGGAACCGTTCGTCTCCAGAATGAAGGTATCACCAAGAAGGCCACGGATCTCACCCGGATCGACTTCACTGCGGTTCGGTGCAGGACGGGCGCCGCGAAGATTGTCCCAGTAGTTGTAAAGAGTTTGCGTTACGCCGTGTTTCATCTGGTTCGCCTCTTTGCCATTCTTGCGCCCGGTGTTTCGTCTCAAGACAGTTCTTGTTTCAAAACGGGACGAAAATGCTTCCCTGTTGGTTTTTGACCTTTACAAAGCAGGGCGCGTGCCAAGTGCTTGTTGGCGCGAAAGCTTGAGAGGCGGTCAGAAATTAAGGTTAATTTTCGGTAAAGCTTGTATTGGGGGCGGTTGCCTGTCAGCTTAACACTCAGTTCACATAGACAGCGGGTGGGAGGAACCTGTTGTTGCAGGTCAGGCCGCGGGCCGATAGGTACAGCCGCCAAGAGCTGCCTCGGTAAAACAAGCGCCGGCCAGAGTGAACAACTGTCCTGAACGGGCGTCGTGGGGACGCGACCGGTTTTGGGGGGCATCGCAAAGCGCTGGTCACCTTTAGGTGGCCGGCGCTTTGTATTTTCAGGCTTTTTGGGGATTGTGACCGGTGAAGTCGAAGTCACTAATTCCCGGTTTCGCATGTTCTGGCGGTCGAACCACTCTTGTTTTGTCTTCGATCTGGCTTAGAAGAAAGACAGGAAAGGCAGAGGTCCATGAACGTTTACCGCATTGATGAAGAACGCGCCCGGCGCGAAAAAGCCCAGAAGGAACAACCTCCCCAACGGCCGTCCGGTCCGCCCGTGTTCAATCTGCCCGGGATCATCGTCTGGCTTGGCGGTATCCTGATTGCGATCCACGTTCTGCGTGTGATGGTCCTTCCGGCAAACCTGGACAATCTGATCATCGAACTTTTTGCATTCTGGCCGGTAAAATATGCCTATCTCGGCAGCCTGCCGCCTTTTGATCTTCTCTCCAGCCTCTGGGCCTTCGTCACTTACAGCCTGCTGCATGGTGGCGCCATGCACATCATCTTCAACCTGCTCTGGATGGCGATTTTCGGCAGTGCGGTTGCCAGGCGGTTTGGCGTGGGTCGGTTTCTGCTGTTTTCGGCGGCCTGTTCCGTTGGCGGGGCGCTGGCTCATCTTGCCACCCATTGGGGGAAGGGGCGCCATGATCGGTGCATCCGCCGCCATTTCCGGTCAGATGGCTGCGGCCATTCGTTTCGTTTTCGAGCGTGGTGGCCCGCTGGGTGCGATCCGCAGCAACGATCCGACGGCCTACTTCGTACCGGCGCAGCCGCTTGCGGAATGCCTTCGCAATCAACAGGTTCTGGTTTTTGTCGCGGTATGGTTCGGGCTCAATCTGTTCTTCGGTCTGATGAGCGGTCCCGTTGCGGGACAGCCGGCAAGTGTTGCCTGGCAAGCTCATATTGGTGGATTTGTCGCCGGACTTGCCCTGTTCCCGCTGTTTGACCCCGTGCCGCAGCGGCGGAATTCCTGACGCGGAGCGAAAGTGCGTTCAAGACGCAAGGTCAACAGTTTGCGCGATCTGATTTTTTGCCATGATACCTGACGACTGGAGGTCGTCCTGTCGGATTCGAATGGACGTCCTGCCCCAGTCGGTGCGAAAGTGGTCGAGCAGCTGGAACATCTCCTTCCAGAGACCGGCTGGTAGATACATTAAGGTCGATCAACTATTGACGTTTGATCGCTTCCGATTGAGCGTCGGTTGATCTGGTCCGGTAAAACGGACCGATTGATGCCATGGGAGGTGATTGAATGACCGTAGCCGCTATCCTGAGTGGGAAAGGCCACGATATTATCACAGCGCGCAGCGACGCGTTGCTCAGCGAAATTTGTGAAACCCTGGCAAAACACAAGATCGGTGCCGTGGTCGTTTCCGACAAGGAAGGTGCCGTTGACGGCATTGTGTCAGAGCGGGACATCGTTCGCGTGGTCGGTACGCAAGGCGTGTCGGCGCTGAAAACACCGGTTTCCGGTGTCATGACCAAGAATGTGGTTACCTGCTCCGAAGAGAACAACATCAACGAAGTCATGGCTCGCATGACACAGGGCAGGTTCCGCCATATGCCGGTCGTGAAGGACGGCAAGCTGACCGGTGTGATCTCCATCGGCGACGTCGTGAAGTTCAAGATTGCGCAGGTTGAACTCGAAGCCGAGCAGATGCGCAGCTACATTACGATGGCCTGACGTGAAAAAGGCTGGCTTGTCAGCCAGCCTTTTTTGTTTCGACGAGTGATTTATCAATCTTGCCGTGTTGCCAGAAACGCGGTGGCTTCCTTCAGCATTTTTTCGGGTTTTTCCCCGTGCCATGCCGACTGGGACATGTCCGGCAAGCGATGCGCAATGCCCTTGTGGCAATCGATGCAGGTCTTTTCACCCGTGAACAGGAAGCGTTGGTGCGCCTCAGAGGCCCTTCCGCTCTGACGGGTTATGTCCATGGAATCGGCGGAATGGCAGTTGCGGCATTCCAGCGAATTGTTCGCCTTGAGCCGGGCCCATTCGTGCTGGGCCAGTTCAAGCCGGTGTTCCAGAAACTTTTCCCGCGTATTGATCGTTCCGAAGATCTTGCCCCAGACCTCCTTTGAGGCCTGCATCTTGCGGGCGATCTTGTCTGTCCATTCATGGGGGACATGACAATCCGGGCACGTGGCTCTCACGCCCGAGCGATTGGAGTAGTGGATTGTCGTTTTAAGCTCGGCAAAGACGTTGTCGCGCATCTCGTGACAGCCCGTGCAGAACTTCTCGGTATTGGTCAACTCCAGCGCGGTGTTGAAACCACCCCAGAAAACTATGCCCATGATGAAGCCGCCGAGGGTCAGAAAGCCGAGGCTGTAGTGCACGCTCGGGCGGCGGATGGTGGTCCAGAGCCTTTGAGGAAGGCCAGCATCATTTGGCCCCCTCTTTGGATTTCACATATTCGAGCACTTCATCGACATCGACAAAGTCGTTCTCGACCAGAGGCCGGGCGTCGGTCTGCGGCACGTGGCACTGATTGCAGAAGTACCGCCGAGGAGTGACGGACGCCAGGAACTGGTTGTCCCGGTTCATGAAATGCGTGATCGACACCATTGGCGCCTGGCTGACTTCAATGGCTGTACGGGAATGACAGCTCAGGCACTTGTTGGAGTTCTTGTCGATCTGATAGCCCTCGATCGTGTGAGGGATCAGCGGTGGCTGCTCGGGATAGTTACGCACCTGGCGAATGTCGGAGTTCACCGGCTTTGGCATGGGGCAGGCGTCCCGTTTTCCGCCAACGGCGTTGCGGGGCGCAGGGTGGCGATGTGTTCCTGGGCGGCTGCGGCAGCTGCGGCAACCAACAGGGCGGCGCAGGCAAGGCCGATTGCAAAGCGTTTCATGGCTCACCTCACACTGCTTCTACGCGCACGGCGCATTTCTTGAAATCGGTCTGCTTCGACAGCGGATCGGTCGCGTCCAGCGTGACCTTGTTGATCAACTGGCGGGCATCGAACCAGGGTACGAAAATCAGCCCTTGGGCGGTTTGTTGCGGCCTCTGGTTTCGACGCGGGTGAGAATTTCCCCACGTCTGGATTTGATGCGCACTTCCGCACCGCGCCTCAGGCCTAGAGCCTCGGCATCGTCCGGATGCATGTAGCAGAGGGCATCGGGCACGGCCTTGTAGAGTTCAGGCACGCGCTGCGTCATCGATCCGGAGTGCCAGTGCTCCAGAACCCGGCCGGTGGACAGCCAGAAGGGATACTCCTCATCCGGGCTTTCCGCGGGCGGTTCAAAGGGCAGGGCGAAGGCGACCGCCTTGCCGTCCGGTTTCCCGTAAAAGTCGAACGCCGCTCCCTCTTTCACATATGGGTCGTATTTGCCGTTGTAGCGCCAGCGGGTTTCCTTGCCGTCCACCACGGGCCAACGGAGCCCGCGCACCTGGTGGTAGGTGTCGAAATCCGCCAGGTCGTGGCCGTGTCCGCGGCCGAACTGGGCGTATTCCTCAAACAGGCCTTTCTGGATGTAGAAGCCGAACTCGTCGGATTCGCGGTTTTCGTAGTCTTCCGCCCGTTCGCTGTTGGCGAAGGCGTTGACGTTGCCGTTTTCGAACAGAACTTCGTACAGCGTCTTTCCCTTGTAATCGGGATTGTCGGCCAGAAGCTCGGGCGGCCAGACTTCGTCTGTTATGAAACGTTTGGAAAACTCAACCAGCTGCCACAGGTCGGACATGGCCCCTTCCGGTGCGTCGACGAGCTGGTGCCAGAACTGGGTGCGGCGCTCGGCGTTGCCGTAGGCACCTTCCTTTTCCACCCACATTGCGGTTGGCAGCACAAGGTCGGCGGCTTCTGCCGTCACAGTCGGGTAGGCATCGGAAACGACGATGAAGTTTTCCGGATTGCGATATCCGGGCAGGCCTTCTTCCATCATGTTCGGGGCGGCCTGCATGTTGTTGTTGACCTGCACCCAGTAGCAGTTGATTTCGCCGTCCTTGAGTTTCCGGTTCTGCAAAACGGCATGTGCACCGATCCATTCAGGAACGGTTCCTGCCGGCAGTTTCCAGATCTTTTCGGCTGTTGCCCGGTGCTCCGGATTTGAAACCACGAGGTCGGCAGGCAGACGGTGAGCGAAGGTGCCGACTTCGCGGGCGGTGCCGCAGGCAGACGGCTGGCCGGTCAGGGAGAAGGGGGAATTGCCGGGTTGGGCAATTTTACCGGTCAACAGGTGGATGTTGTAGATGAGGTTGTTCATCCACACACCGCGGGTATGCTGGTTGACGCCCATGGTCCAAAGGGACATCACCTTGGTGTCCGGATCTGCGTAAAGCTCGGCGATCTGCTGAAGCCGCTCCTTTGAAATGCCGGACTTCTCCGCTGCGAAATCCAGTGTGTAGGGTTTCACGAATTCGGCGAATTCTCGAGAGACATCGGCTCGGAATCGCCGCTGCCGGCATTTGCTGCAGCGGCTTCAAGCGGATTTTCCGGTCGCAAGCCATAGCCGATGTCCTGTGCGCCCTTCCGGAAATTGACGTGGTTTGACACGAACTCCTCGTTCACCGCGCCGGACTGGATGATGTGGTTCGCAATATAGTTGGCGATGATCAGGTCCGTTTGGGGAACGAATACGCCGGGAATGTCCGCCAGATCGAAGCTGCGATGTTCGAAGGTGGAAAGCACGGCAACCTTGACATGGGGATGGCTGAGGCGCCGGTCGGCGATCCTGGTCCACAGGATCGGGTGCATCTCGGCCATGTTGGAGCCCCAGAGCACAAAGGCGTCGGCGTTTTCAAGTCGTCGTAGCAGCCCATGGGCTCGTCAATGCCGAAGGCACGGATGAACCGACGACCGCAGACGCCATGCAGTGGCGAGCGTTGGGGTCAATATTGTTGGAGCGGAAGCCGGCCTTCATCAGCTTGGAAGCCGCATACCCCTCCCAGACCGTCCATTGGCCCGAGCCGAACATGCCGACAGCTTCGGGCCCTTGGCCTTCAGTGTCGCCTTCCATTTCTCGGCCATGATGTCGAACGCTTCGTCCCAGGACACCGGTTCGAAGTCTCCGTCCTTGTCGAACTTGCCGTTCTTCTTGCGCAGGAGCGGTGTCGTCAGCCGGTCCTTGCCGTACATGATCTTCGACAGGAAGTAGCCCTTGACGCAGTTGAGGCCCCGGTTCACCTCTGCTTCAGCGTCGCCGTGGGTTGCAACCACGCGTCCTGCCTTGGTCGCGACATGATGGAGCAGCCGGTGCCGCAGAAGCGGCAGGCAGCCTTGGACCACTTCAGGTCGGTCAGATGCGCATGGGTAACAAGGTTCTGTGCGGCCGCAGGCACGGGGAGTCCCGCTGCCGCGGCGGCGGCCGCCACAGCCTGCGCCTTGATGACATCACGTCTGCTAATTCCGCTCATTGTGTGTCTCCTTGAAGGGAGGTCGGTGCCGCCTCGGGCGCACCGTCTGTCTGGTGGTAAACAAGGGATGCGCTCACAACGCCGGTGAGCAGCTGGATATCCGTGAGAGCCTTTACGATTTCCGCTTCGTTCGCGGTTTCCAGTGTCACGATCAGGCGTCCCTGATCATCGGAGTGGGCGATCTCGGCTCCGCCGAGTACAAGAATGTCCCGCTCGACATCGGATATCGCTTCGGTCCGCGCATGGACGAGAAGACTGGCTATGTGAACTGTTGTGCTCATGCTGTCTGGGCATCCTCTTTGGGATGGACAATGGCCAGTGCATCCTGCGGACAGACTGGGAGACAGGCTCCGCAGCCCGTGCAGGCATCTGTTTCGATGCGAAGCCGGCCAAAGGGCGTTTGGTGAGATCTATGCGGATTGCCGAAGTGGGGCAGATATCCCGGCACACCTGGCAGGCAATGCCGTGATCCTGCAGGCAACCCGGCTGAAATTCAGCCTTCATCGGCCAGGCTGGCGTGCGCTTCGTGTCAAAGACGTCCTGTGCGCAGGCATCTGCGCATTTGCCGCAGAACGTACATTCGCCGCCGTCGAAGACAACTTCCGGCCGCCCGGTGTCGTCCGGCCTCAAGATGGATTCGGGGCAAGCTTCGCTGCAGGCGTTACAGCTTGTGCAACGCGCGGCAACAAGGGCTTCGTCCGTCCAGGGTGGCGAAGTCTCTGGATCTCCGGTTGGCTGGGCAGTTTCAGGAATGCTCTGCGGCTGGCCGAAAAATGAGGGTCGGGAGACATGGCATCAGCCCGTCGGCGGCCCAAGGACCAGCTGTGACATCCAGATGATAAAGCCGTAGCCGCCAACAATTGCGACGGAAAGCGCCGGGGCAAGCAAAACGGCCAACAGGATGAACGCAATCCGTTCGTCCCGTTTGCTTGGAACAGTGTTGTCCGCCATAGCCTCTCCCTCAGCTTGCGGTCGATAGGGAATCAGGCACGGGGTTTTGATCTTGTTGTTCGCGCCTGATGGAAATTTAGGCACAAGAGAGAGGGTGGAGATATACGGGATACTACTTAAAATTTTGTTTCAAGAATTCGAAAGTTAATATGTTTCAATGGCTTGCGGATAAGCCTCGTTCAAGGCTGGTGGCTCTACTGCCGGGCTCAACCCTTGCCGTAAACTTCGTCGGGATCATAGACCCTCTCGGTTTCCACCCGCTCCAGACGCACAGACCCGTCGTCACCTTTGATGGTTTTACGATAAAAACAAGAGCGATATCCCACATGGCAGGTTGCGCCATTGCCGGCAACCGAAACCTTCAGGACCAGGGCGTCCTGGTCGCAATCGGTCAGGATTTCATGCACGGTCTGGATCTGGCCGGAGGTTTCGCCCTTCTTCCAGAAGCTCTGGCGAGAACGGCTCCAGTACCAGGCCTCGCCGGTCTCGATCGTCCGCTTCAGGGCCTCGGCGTTCATGTAGCCAACCATGAGCACTTCGCCTGACGCCACATCGGTGACGACAGCCACAATCAGGCCGTCCCGGTCAAACTTCGGCATCATCAGATCGCCGTTTTCGACCGTGGCCTTGTCTCCGCGCTCAGTCAGGTGGGTATTGCACATGGGAGGAAAGCCCTTGTCGTCATTGATAACGCAAGGGCTGAAAAGTCAGAGACCCTTGCCGCGTACCAGAGACATGAATTTCGCCTGTTCGGCGGGATCGTCCTGGAATACGCCGGTAAACTGGGTGGTGATCGTGGAAACACCGGGTTTCTGGACACCGCGCATGGTCATGCACTGGTGTTCGGCTTCCAGCATCACGGCCAGGCCACGCGGGCCAGAGCGTCGTCAATGACCGATGCGATCTGCGCAGTCAAGTTTTCCTGCGTTTGCAGACGCTTGGCGTAGATGTCGACAACGCGTGCCAGTTTGGAAAGTCCAACGACGCCTTCTGCCGGGTAATAGGCGATATGAGCTTCGCCGATGAAAGGCAGCATGTGGTGTTCGCAATGGGAATGGAACGGGATGCCGCGCACAAGGACGATATCCTTGTAGCCGCCAACATCTTCGAACGTCCTTGCAAGATGCTCTGCCGGATCTTCGAAGTAGCCACTGTAAAGCTGGCTCAGTGCCTTGACCACGCGCTTCGGTGTTTCCACCAGACCTTCGCGGTCCGGGTCGTCGCCGGTCCAGGCCAGAAGCGTGCGCACTGCAGCTTCCGCTTCTTCGCGGCTTGGCCGATGCAACTGATCCGGTGACTTTCTTTCGAAGGTTTTTTCTACCGGCTTGAGGACAGCGTCCATGGGGATCCTCGCAATTTTACCCTTGTCACTCGTCATACGGCGCCCGCTGGTGCACAGATCAGAAGGTTCGGGCTTTTCAAGCCGCGGACCCTTATCATACTCCAGGCAAAAAGCGAACGCACAGTTTCTGAGCGGGAGGAGCCGGTTTCTAGCGTGCAAACGTCATGCGAAAGACCAACTGCGACCACTCTGCCCCTTGCGAATTTGCCGTGGCGTCTGATGTATATATATGAAAGCAGTGCGCCATCAATGTGTCGCGCATCACAGGCATTCACGAAGAGGCGAGTTATGCTCGACGACATTTATAACGCGAAGATCCTTGAATTCGCCGGAAATATCCCGCGGATCGGCCGTCTCGAGCATCCGGACGCAAGCGCAAAAGCTCATTCCAAATTGTGTGGCTCCACCGTCATTGTCGACCTTTCCATGAAGGACGGCGTCGTCACGGATTTTGCTCACGACGTCAAAGCCTGCGCGCTTGGCCAGGCGTCTTCGTCAATCATGGCTCGAAATATCATCGGCGCGCGCGCAGATGAGTTGCGCGAAGTGCAACAGACCATGCGCGCCATGTTGAAGGAAGGTGGGGAAGCCCCCACAGGCCGCTTCGAAGACCTGAAGTTTCTGGAACCGGTCCGCGAATACAAGGCGCGCCATGCCTCGACGCTATTGACCTTTGATGCCGTTGTCGATGCGCTCGACCAGATCGAGGCGAAAGCCAAGGAAGACAGTGCGGTCGCGTGACCGCAGTTCTGCGTCCCATGTGTTCTTGCCATAACGAACCGCGAAAGCCGGATAGCAGATTGTCACCAATCGGATATGCAGCGATTGGGCTTATCTGGCTTTACCGCCATTCCCTGTCGCTCTTCATGGGGCGCACCTGCCGCTACGCGCCGACTTGCTCCGATTACACCGAGCAATCCATTCGCCGCTTCGGCTTTTGGGCCGGGGGTGGGTTGGCTTGTCCCGGGTTCTTCGGTGTAATCCCTGGGGCTCCTCCGGTTTTGACCCGGTTCCTGATACCTTGCCGCCAGATGCGCACTGGTTTTTGCCCTGGCGTTACGGTCATTGGACCGGCAAGCACATACCGCCGGAACATCGTCTGGACTAATCGCTCCTCTGATCTGTTATTGACCCAACGTCAGGTTGGTGCAACGCTTGCCTCTCATGCCAGAAGGCGGAGGGAAGAATGAGCGGACGCGACTTCCATTTCGTGATGATCAAACCGACCCATTACGACGACGACGGTTATCCGATCCAGTGGCTTCGCTCTGCAATTCCTTCCAACACGCTCGCCAGCCTGAACGGGCTCGCAGAAGCGGCCCGCAACCGTCAGGTTCTTGGGAAGGATGTCCGCATCCATCTTCATACCTACGATGAAACCAACAAGCGGGTTCGTCCGGAAAAGATTGCCCGGGATATCCGAAAAGCAGGCGGAAAGGCCCTGATCGCGCTGGTTGGGGTTCAGTCAAACCAGTTTCCCCGGGCGACCGACCTTGCCCGCAGGTTTCTCGGTCTTGGTCTGCCGGTTGCCATCGGCGGATTTCATGTCTCCGGCTGCATATCCATGCTGGATGAAATGCCGGAAGAGATGGTTCGGTTGCAAAAGGAAGGTGTCGTCTATTTTGCCGGCGAGGCCGAGGACGGGCGGTTGGACGATGTCTTCCGCGATGCCTTTTCCGACGATCTGAAGCCGCTTTACAATTTCATGGCGGACTTGCCGTCGCTGGAGGGCGAGCCGACCCCGATCCTGCCAACCCGGCACATTCGCTTCACGGCCGGATCGCATTCCAGCTTCGATCTTGGCCGCGGTTGCCCGTTCCAGTGTTCCTTCTGCACCATCATCAACGTGCAAGGTCGCAAGAGCCGGTTTCGGTCCGCCGACGATCTGGAGCAGATCATTCGCGATAACGTTGCACAGGGGATCGACCGTTTTTCATCACCGACGACAATTTCGCCCGCAACCGGGAATGGGAGCCGCTGTTCGACCGGCTGATTCAGCTTAGGGAGCAGGAGAGTTTCGACATCAAGTTCATCATCCAGGTGGACACGCTCTGTCACCGGATTGACGGTTTCATCGAGAAAGCGACGCGGGCAGGGGTCAACCGGGTCTTCATCGGGCTGGAAAACATCAATCCGGACAATCTCATGGCCGCAAAAAGCGGCAGAACAAGATCACCGAATACCGGGAGATGCTGCAGAAATGGCGGACCCACGGGGCAACCACCTATGCCGGTTACATCATCGGTTTTCCGGGGGACACCAAGGAGTCGGTCCTGCATGATGTCGAGATCATCAAAAAGGAGCTTCCGCTCGATCTGCTCGAGTTCTTTTATCTGACACCACTTCCGGGATCCGAAGATCACAAGGTGCTTTTAAGCAAAGGCATCTGGATGGATCCAGACCTCAACAAGTACGATCTCAATCACCGGGTGAGCCATCACCCGAACATGAGCGATGAGGATTGGGAGGAGGCCTATCGGCAGGCCTGGGCAAGCTACTATTCGGATGGCCACATCGAAACGGTGCTGCGCAGAGCCGCGGCGCATCGCAAGGGGCGTCCGGGCAACAAATTGTTCCTGATGATGTGGTTCAAGCTGATGGTCGAATGCGAAGGCGTTCATCCGCTTGAGGGCGGTTATTTCCGCCTGAAATGCCGCACAGACCGACGCGGCGGGCTGCCGCTTGAAATCCGCTGGTGTTCTATCCGCGGTATCTTGCCGAAATCGTCGCCAAACATTGGGTCTATCTATCTGCCGTCTGGCGGGTTTACCGGATCTACCGGAGGGTCAAGGCATCGCCTGACAGGCGGACGTATTCCGATCTTGCCATTGCCCCCCATGAACCGGAGCGAAGAAGAGGATCTGGCGATGATCCGGGAAACACGCGGCGGCGCGGAGGCGGTTGCCAAACAGCTTCGCGATGCCGCGCTTTCGAAAGCCGGAAAAGATCGGGCGAAGGCAGCTTCGGCCCTATGATGGAGAGGCAGTAGCCTTGCGCCGAAGCAGCCGCCAGCCGAAGGTCATGCCCATCGCGGCAATGATGATCGCGGCCGCTCCGACAAGCTGAAGCGGTTTCAGCTGATGGCCGAAGGCTAGATAGTCGACAAGGATCGCCACCACTGGATAAATGAAGGAAAAGGCACCTTGCAGATAGGTCGGCAGCTTCTGCACGGCGCCATACATGAGGATATACATCAACCCCGTGTGAACGGCGCCAAGCGTGACAAGCGAGCCCCAGGCCATTGTACCTTCCGGCAGAGCGTTCCAGCTGACGAAGGGGGCAAGCATCAGGATGCCGACACAGACCTGTACCAGGGCGATCAGCTGTGGAGGCGTTCCCGTCAGCTTCTTGGTCAGCAGGGCTGCGACAGCCCAGAAAAAGGCAGCGCCGAGCGAGAGTGCTATGCCGAGTGCATAATTTGAACCGGCATATTCGACAGCGCCGGGTTTTGCCTGGACGATCAGCAGGACACCGGCAAAGGCAATGACCAGCCAGCCGAGCTTGTTGACGGTGATCCGTTCTCCCAGAAACAGAATGCCGAAGCCGACCAGGATGAACGGCTGGGTATTGTAGACAGCGGTTGCCACGCCGATGGATGCTTCGGAATAGGCAGTGAAGAGCATTGCCCAGTTCACCACGATGCAACGCCCCCTACGGCGCAACGGCCAGTTTCTTCCAGGTCAGGTGCCGGCGGAGTAGGCCCTGGGCAGAACAGATGACAAGTAGCGCCAACGCACCGAAGGCGCAGCGCCAGAACACAACGTCGATGGCGCCCTGGCCGGAAAGGACCACGAAAAGTCCTATCGTTCCCAGAATGGTCATGGCGGCGGTCATTTCGGTGGCGCCGCGCAATGTCTTGTCCATTGTTGCCTCCAATCGTTTCAGGATGGTCTTCATTCTGCCAAGGAGATGGATGCGAGTACTTTTGATAAATCAACAGAAACTGGTATTGTTTTGTGAAATGTAAGCTTATCTGCCGATTGGTGTTTCGAAATGAAGATGGATGAGACGGACATCAAGATCGTTGAAGCCTTGATTGACGACGCGCGCATGTCGTTGAAAGACCTGGCCACTCACGTGGGATTGTCGTCGCCCGGTGTTTCGGAGCGGATCCGCCGTCTGCAGGAGCGCGGCGTCATTCGCGGCTTTACCGTGGATATTGATCCGAAGGTGCTTGGATACAGTCTGCAGGCGATCGTGCGCATTCGACCGCTGCCTGGAAAGCTGCACATTGTGCAGCAACTCATTCAGGAAATTCCCGAGTTTTGCGAGTGCGACAAGGTCACGGGAGAAGACTGTTTCGTCGCCCGACTTGCCATTCCTTCCATCGATCAGCTCGACGGAATTCTGGACCGGATTTCGGACAAGGCGGAAACCAGCACCTCGATTGTCAAATCCCAGCCGATCCGCCGCCGTCCGCCGCCTTTGGCTGTGGCTGAGAAGGCCTCTTGAGGCCCGCGTTTCCGGGCCGTTAAGGCCTGAATGCAAAATGTGTTGCCGCAACGAAAATTCTCAAAGACAGCACCTGCAAATCGGTGTATTCCGCAAAGGCCGCCGACCGGTCCGTGCAGTCTCTAAACTGCCTCAGGGCCGTCGCCAATGTTGGATGGAGACCGGGTGCGGCGCACCGGCCTTTGGGTCTTTCAAGGCACCATGGACAAGGCTTCGCCCCAGGCCGAAACCGGGGATATTCTCATTCGCACTGCCGAGCCCGGCGATCTCGCCGAGCTGTTTCGCATTGAAAACGCCGCCTTCGCCGGCGATCGCATTTCCCGGCGAAGCTTCCGGCGATTTCTGGAGAGCCCTCGCGCACGCGTTTTGGTCGCAATCGGCGCAGACGGGTTGGTTGGGTACGCGCTGCTGCTCTTGCGCCAGGCAACCGCGCTGGCGCGGCTCTATTCGCTTGCTGTGGATCCGGCCTGCCGGGGGCAGGGGCTTGGCGCAAAGCTGCTGGAAGCGTCCGAAGTTGCCGCTTTCGACAGCGATCGCATTGTGCTGCGGCTTGAAGTGCGTGCGGACAATGAGGCGGCCATCGCACTCTATCAGCGCAGCGGCTACCGGATGCTGGGCAGGGTAGAGGCCTATTACGAGGATGGCTGCGCAGCGTTGCGCATGGAAAAGCTGCTCCATGGTCCGGTGCTGGGCACCGGCAACGCGCCTTATTACTCGCAGACAACCGAATTCACCTGCGGCCCGGCCTGTGCACTGATGGCGGCCCGGCATTTCGACCGGTCGGTTCCGGCAGAGCCCTTGACGGAACTCACGCTCTGGCGGGAGGCAACGACGATCTATCTCCGCCTCCGGTCATGGCGCTGCGGTCCCTTCGGCCTGGCCAATGCGCTTGCGCGGCGCGGGCTTCGGTCGAGGTCAGGCTGTTTCCCGACGAACTCCTGTTTCTCAATTCGGTTCGGAACCCGGAAAAGCGCAAGGTTCTGACCCTGGTACAGGAAGGCTACCGCTCGGAAGCCGCGCAGCTTGGTGTTGCCCGTTCGGAAAACCCCTTGGAAGCAACAGCACTGGCGACCGAGATATCAGCCGGTACGCTCGCGATCGTGCTCATTTCCGGCTACCGCATGTTCGGCCAGAAAGTGCCACATTGGGTGCTTGTGCATGATGCGGACGATCGCCACCTCATCATTCACGACCCGTGGCTTGAGCGCGAGCGCCATGAAAGTCCGGCAGATGCTGCCAATCTTCCCATTCCCTTTGCCGAATTCGACCGCATGGCCCGCTGGGGCCGCAGCGCGGTACGTGCCCAAATCCTGATACGAAAGGACGCCTGATCCAATGTCTTCCTGGGTCATTCTGGTCGACAACCTCAAAGACCTCTCCAACACGGAAACGCCGCACAAGGTCATGACCGTGCGGGAGTATCTGACGCACCCGAAACTGTTTACCGGTGCCAAGCCGACCATTCTCAATCTGTCGCGCTCCTACGCTTACCAGGGGGCAGGCTATTACGCGTCGCTTCTGGCTGAAGCACGCCAGCACCGCGTGGTGCCGGTTGTCGAGACGATGATCGAACTGTCCCGCAAGCAACTCTATCAGCATGCCTTGCCGGAGCTTGAAGACCGGCTGAACCGCTGCCTTCGCAAGATGGCACCGGAGGCCGCTGGTGCGGTCTCTCGGCTGCTAATCTATCTCGGTCAGGTTGGCGACCCTGCACTTGAACCGTTCGCGCGGCTCTTGTTCGACTGGTTCCGGGCACCCGTGCTGGAGGTTCTGCTGGAAGAGGGCGAATGGCGCAGCATCAAGCGCATCCGCGTGCTGGCGGTAAATGACCTCGAAGCGGAAGAGCGCGCGCAATTTCTGGCAGCGGTGGAAAGCTATACGACACGTCCCTGGCGGGCGCCGAAACAGCGCGCCCTGATGAAGTACGCCATGGCTGTTCTGTCCGATCCCAAGGAAGAGTTGCCGCCATCCTCCATCGCCTCTTTGAAGCATATGGCCAAGGTGGCGGCGCGCCACGGGGTTGAAGTCGTGCCGATCGGCAAGGGTGACCTCGACAAGCTGGCGCAGTATGATGCGCTGTTCATTCGCGAGACCACCAACATCGACAATCACACCTACCGTTTTGCCCGGCGCGCCGTGCAGGAAGGTATGCCGGTGATCGACGATCCGGTGTCGATGATCCGCTGTACCAACAAGGTCTATCTGACCGAGCTTCTGGCGAGTCATGGCATCGCGACGCCCAAGACCATCGTCCTGTCCTCCCTGAAGGAGGCGGGTGACCTGGAAGCCAAACTCGGCTCTCCGATCGTTCTGAAGATCCCTGACGGTTCCTTCAGCCGTGGCGTGTTCCGGGTGACGGGCGCTGAACCCATCAAGGAAAAGCTGAAAGAGCTTTTCCAGGAAAGCGCCATTCTGCTGGCGCAGGAATACTGCCCGACGGACTTCGACTGGCGCATCGGTGTGCTTGATGGAGAACCGCTGTTCGCTTGCCAGTATCTGATGGCAAAGAAACACTGGCAGATCGTGCGGCACGAGACCGGCAAGAAGGCCGTCGAAGGCGGGTTCAAGACAGTTTCCATGGCCGAAACACCACCGGCGGTGATCGATATCGCGGTTCGGGCTGCGCGGCTCATCGGTGATGGTCTTTACGGCGTCGATCTGAAAGTGATCGGTGTGCTTGATGGAGAACCGCTGTTCGCTTGCCAGTATCTGATGGCAAAGAAACACTGGCAGATCGTGCGGCACGAGACCGGCAAGAAGGCCGTC
>LZQR01000171.1_pt1 | contig 18069 bp, 26 predicted proteins | sample 768601 | NCBI WGS metagenome assembly LZQR01 (sample SAMN05207299, study PRJNA324521) | oil field metagenome | isolation source: sample BH-FW-24 from oil reservoir | place: India: Bombay High | collected 2015-12-04
CGCCTTGATCTGCCTAACTTGCGTTGCCAGAATCCACAAGGGGTCATCGAGCGCCCCTTTATCTTTCAATCATACCAAAAAGAACGCGTGACATGACAACAGAATCCATGCCTGAATCGACAAACGATTACCAACTCAAACACTTGAAACGGCCATTCAGAAGGTCTGGGAAGAGGAGGGTGTTTTCACCGCCACCGAAGACGATAGCCGTGAAAAATTCTACTGTCTTTCCATGTTTCCTTACCCGAGCGGTAAGTTGCACATGGGGCATGTCCGTAACTATACCATCGGCGATGTGGTTTCACGCTTTCAGCGTATGCAGGGCAAAAATGTGTTGCAGCCGATGGGCTGGGATGCGTTCGGCTTGCCGGCGGAAAATGCCGCCATGGATCATAAGGTGGCACCGGCAAAATGGACGTATCAGACATCGATTACATGCGTAATCAGTTGAAGTCACTGGGGCTGGGCTATGACTGGGACCGTGAGGTGGCGACGTGTCACCCGGAATATTACCGCTGGGAACAATGGTTGTTTACGCGCTTGATGTCAAAAGGTTGGTGTATCGAAAACTGTCGGTGGTGAACTGGGACCCGATCGATCAGACGGTGTTGGCCAACGAACAGGTCATCGACGGTAAAGGCTGGCGCTCGGGAGCGCCGGTGGAGCGTAAGGAAATCGCGCAATGGTTCCTGCGCATCACCGATTATGCCGAAGAATTGTTGCAGGATTTGGATCAGTTGGACGGTTGGCCGGAGCAGGTCAAAACGATGCAGAAGAACTGGATCGGTAAATCCACCGGGTTGGAAATCGAATTCCCGGTTGCGTCCGGTTTGGACGCGTCCAACGGCAATCTGAAAGTCTATACCACCCGCCCGGATACATTGATGGGGGTCACTTATGTGGCGGTCGCGGCCGACCATCCGTGGGCGCGTAAAGCCTCGTTGAACAATGAACCGCTGGAACGCTTTATTGAAGAATGCTCGCATATTTCCACCGCCGAAGCGGACATGGAAACCATGGAGAAAAAGGCGTCGATACCGGTATCCGCGTCAAACACCCGATCACCGGTGAGGAACTGCCGGTCTGGGCGGCGAACTTTGTCTTGATGGGCTATGGAACCGGCGCGGTGATGTCGGTGCCGGCACACGATCAGCGTGATTATGAATTCGCCAAAGCATACGATTTGCCGATGAAAACCGTCATCGCACCGAAAGCGGACGAAGCCCCGGATGTCTCCGAAGCGGCTTACACCGAGAAAGGTGTGTTGATCAATTCCGGTCAATTTGACGGTTTGAAATCCAAACAAGCCTTGCATGAAATGGCGAAAGCTTTGAATGAATTGGGCTTGGGTGAAAAACAAACCAATTTCCGTTTGCGCGATTGGGGGATTTCCCGTCAGCGTTATTGGGGCTGCCCGATTCCGGTGATTTATTGCCCGGCCTGCGGTGCTTTGCCGGTGCCGGAAAAAGACCTGCCGGTGCGTTTGCCGGAAGACATCGTGCCGGACGGTTCCGGTTCGCCATTGGCCAAACTCGACAGCTTTAAGCGTTGCGACTGTCCGCAATGCGGCGGCCCGGCCAAACGGGAAACCGATACCTTCGATACCTTCTTTGAGTCGTCCTGGTATCACGCACGTTATACCTCGCGCCACACTGACGATGCGATGTTGGATAAAGAAGCGGCCGACCACTGGTTGCCGGTGGATCAATACATCGGGGCATCGAGCATGCGATTCTGCATCTGCTTTACGCGCGCTTCTTCCATAAATTGATGCGTGACGAAGGGTTGGTGTCGTCCGACGAACCGTTTAAAAACCTCTTGACGCAAGGCATGGTGTTGGCGGAAAGCTGGTTCAGCCAAGACGAAAAAGGCAAACAAACCTGGTATTCGCCGTTGGATGTCGAGCCGGTTAAGGACGATAAAGCGCGGTGATTAAAGGGCACTTGAAAAGCGACGGTACTGAAGTGCAGTACGGCGGCGTGATTAAAATGTCTAAGTCGAAAAACAACGGCATCGATCCTCAGGTACTCATCGACCAGTACGGGGCCGACACCTTGCGACTCTACATCATGTTCGCGTCGCCGCCGGAGCAAACACTGGAATGGTCCGATTCCGCCGTGGAAGGCGCGCATCGCTTCTTGAACCGAGTGTGGCGTTTGGTGCAAGGTCATGTGGCGCAAGGCGCCGTGGCCGCCAGTGTGGATAATGACGGATTGGATAAGGAACAGAAAGCCTTGCGCTTGAAGCTGCATGCGACCTTGCAGAAGTGTCTGACGACATGGGGCGCCGTATGCATTTCAATACCGCCATTGCGGCGATGATGGAATTGGTGAATGATATTAGCCGTTTCAAGGACGATTCCGACGCCGGGCGTTCGGTGGTGCAGGAAGCGCTGGAAAGCTTAGTGTTGATGCTGTCGCCGATGACACCGCATATTTCGCAAGCCTTGTGGGAAGACTTGACGAAAGCCTTAGGACATGACGGTCTGGTATTGACCCAGGCCTGGCCAAAAGTGGATGAATCCGCGTTGGTGAAGGACGAAATTGAAATGATGATTCAGGTCAACGGTAAATTGCGCGGTAAAGTCGAAGTGGCGGCAGATGCCGATAAGGACACCATCCTGGCCGCGGCCAAGGCCAACGAGCAGGCGCAAAAGTTCATCGAAGGCAAAGAAATCGTTAAGGAAATTGTGGTGCCGGGTCGCTTGGTGAACCTGGTGGTAAAAGGTTGAAGATTCGGTTTGTTTCGATTGTCGGTGAAGACAATATGGAAGCGAAAAAGTGATGGAATGGAAATTGAGGAGCCGTCAAATGGCAAGTGTGTATGGTAAAAATCGCCAGGTCTGGCCGTTTTGGCACTGGCTGGCTGTCATCGGTTTGGCGTTGAGTCTGACGGCTTGCGGTTTCCATTTGAAAGGCACCGGGCCGAATGCGGTGGCCGGGTTCGAGTCCATTAAGTTCGAAAGCACCGGCGGTGTGCGCCCGGATATTTTGCGTGCTTTGAAAATGCAGTTGACGTCGTCCGACGTGAAAGTCGTTGATAATGCGGCTCAAGCCGAAGTGATTTTGCGCTTTCGCCGACCCAGTACACCACCTCGCGGACCAGTATCAGCGGCCAAGGGGATGCCGCTTCCGAGCTGATTAAAATGGCGCAGCCGATTCACGTGCAGGAATCGCGACGGAAAAGAAGATTCTGGATACATCGGTACAGGCTTTCCGCGATCGACGGATTGATAATTCGGCGCTTGGCATCGAATCGTGAGTTAATGTCGATTCAGCAACAAATGGCTGCGGACATCGCATCGCAGATTATCGACCGCATTAATCGTGCGCGGGCCGAGCCAGCGAAATGATTAACGGAGAGGGATTCAGTCTATGATCATGGCGCCGGCGTTTTTAAAGCAACTGCAAACTCTGAATTTCGAGGTTAAGCCGATTACGCTGATTTACGGCGAAGAGCCGTTGTATATCCGCCGTTCATTGGATGCGCTGCGCGACGTGTTGAAGGGCCAGGAATATTGGCAGCGCGACCGTTATGAAGTGGACGCCAATTTCAAATGGGCCGATTTGAAAATGGACACCCAGGCGGGGAGTCTGTTTGCCGAGCGTCGCATCATCGAGCTGGACATGCCGAAAGGCGCACCGGGCAAAGATGGCGGGGCTTTTATCCAGGAATGGGCCAATGCCATGCACGATGCGCCGCCGGAAATCTGCCTGGTGGTGTTGTGCGAAAAGCTTGACGGTCGTCAGATGAAGTCCAAATGGGTGCAAGCCATTGAAGCCCACGGCTGGGTGGTGCAGTCCAAGCCCATCGAAGGGCCAGGCCTGGTGAAATGGTGCCAACAACGCGCTCAGGAATCGGGGCTGGCATTAGAAGACGAAGCGGCCGGTTTGCTGGCGGAGCGGGTGGAAGGCAACCTGCTGGCGGCGGATCAGGAAATCGAAAAACTGGCGTTGTTTTTCCCGCCGAACACCGTCTTGACGCCACAGAACATTATTGATAATGTGGCCGATCAGGCGCATTATCAGTTGTTTTCGTTAAGCACCGCCATGCTGTACGGACGTACCCAATATGCGTTGCAAATCCTGCATCGCCTGCAACAGGAAGGGCTGGAAGCCCCGGTGGTGCTGTGGCTATTGGCTAAGGATTTGCGGCAGTTAATCGACATCGCCCAAAAGCAGCAAACCATGAGTTTGCCTCAGGCGTTTAAGCAACTCCGCATTTGGTCGTCGAAACAGGGGGAGTTCAGCGCGGCCTTGCAACGGCATGACCTGGTCTATTGGCAAAGCCTGTTGAATGTGGCCTTGCAAGTGGATTTGACCATCAAAGGCGTGCGACCGGGCGATGAATGGCTGGGCCTTTCGGAGTTGGTCAGCCAAATTGCACGATGAGCCGCTCCACAAGGCAAGCACGAAACCGAACATTCGCAAACGCACGATCAAATAATTGAATCAGTTGAATAAGACACTTGGAAAGGATTATGACGCAACAAATATCGGACATTAAACAGTATATGCAACAACTTGGTCAGCAAGCCAGAGGCGCTTCGCGCCAGCTGACCGTGGCGCCGACCAAGCAAAAAAACGATGCGTTGTTGAAAATCGCCACGGCGCTGGAAACCAATGCGGATACCTTGAAATCCGAAAACGCCAAGGATTTGGAACAAGGCAAAGCCAATGGGCTGGAGTCGGCGATGTTGGACCGTTTGGCCTTGACCGATAAGGTCATTGCCGGCATGGCGGAAGGCCTGCGTCAAATTGCGGCGTTGAACGATCCCATCGGTGAGATTTCCGATATGAATTATCTGCCGTCCGGCATTCAGGTCGGCAAAATGCGCGTGCCGTTGGGTGTGGTGGGCATCATCTATGAATCCCGTCCGAACGTCACCATTGACGCCGCGGCCTTGTGCTTGAAATCCGGTAACGCGGCCTTGTTGCGCGGCGGTTCCGAAGCGGCGTATTCCAACCGTGCCTTAGCCAAGTGCATCCAGGGCGCGTTGCGCGACGCCGGGTTACCGGAAGCGTCGGTGCAGGTGGTGGAAACCACTGATCGTGCGGCGGTGGGTGAAATGATTGCTATGCCGGAATTTGTCGACGTCATTATCCCGCGCGGCGGAAAAGGCTTGATCGAACGCATCAGCCAGGGCGCGAAAGTGCCGGTCATCAAACACTTGGACGGTATTTGCCATGTGTACATCGATACCGACGCCGATGCCGATAAAGCGGTGAAAGTGGCGTTCAATGCCAAAACGCATCGTTACGGGGTGTGTAATGCGATGGAAACCCTGTTGGTGGCCGAATCGCGTGCGGCGGAAATTCTGCCAGGCCTGGCGAAAATGTTCGTTGAGAAAGGCGTGGAGTTGCGTGGTTGCGAAAAACACGCGGCTTTGTCGACATGCGCCGGCGACTGAATCGGATTGGGCGACGGAATATTTGGACGCCATTTTATCGATTCGAGTGGTCCAGGACGTGGAAGAGGCGATGGATCACATTGCCCAGTACAGCTCGGGGCACACCGAATCCATCATTACCGAAAACCTGACCACTTCGCGCCGCTTCCTGGCGCAAGTGGATTCCAGCTCGGTGATGGTGAATGCGTCCACCCGTTTTGCCGACGGCTTCGAATACGGTTTGGGGGCGGAAATCGGCATCAGTACCGATAAGTTCCATGCCCGTGGCCCGGTGGGCCTGGAAGGCTTGACCTCGCAGAAATACATTGTCTTGGGCGACGGGACGATTCGCGAATAATTCACGAAACTCCGCTGGCGTCGTTCAGCGGTTTTCTATCTTATTTCGCCCGCCTAGCCAAATAACCTAACAGGCATTCGCGGGCTTCGCTGATGGCGTGAAACTGTTCGGCTTCGCCTCCCTTATCCGGGTGGTGACGCTGCGAGAGTTTGCGATATTGGCGGTTCACTAAGGTCACTGTCAGCGACTCGGTGGAGTCCTGAATGTCCAGTTGCCGCTTGGCCGTCCCAAGGTCGGTTTCGCTGGCCGCCATGGTCGTATTTGCACCTTGCCCGAAATCTCGCCAGAACCCGGCGATGAGTTCAATCACATCGCTTTCCTGCGTGCTCAGAAACTCGGCATAATCCAGATAATAATCCCGCACGCCGTCTTCAACCGCTAACGCTTGTTGTGCATTTTGCCAGGCCTGGTCGGAAATGGCGGACGCCGGTGTCAATTCAATCGCCAAGGTATGAATGCTGAGTGACCCTTGGCCGTTGCGAAGCCATTTGGCCTGCAAACGATACAGCAGGTGAAACAGCAGAAAGTGCGACTGGAACATCGCCAGCGGGTCGAGGTCGGGCGCGAACTCGGAAAATCCGGCGTCGACCAGGGCTTTCATCAGGTCGTATTCCTTGATGCCGCTCCGTTCGGAGAGCAGTTGGTATAGGGTGCTTTCCAGCTCGGCTGGGATTTCGGGAATTGTCACTTGATTGTTTGACATAATTGCTATAATAACAAAAAACGTTCAAGAGACACTTTTTGCACATCAAACGACTCATCGGCATCAATGGCGGCACCTTTGACCCGATTCATTTCGGTCATCTGCGCCCGGCACTCGAAGTTCTAACTGCATTGCATTTGGATGAAATGCGTTTCATCCCGGCCTATCAGCCTGTTCATCGAGATTCGCCTTCTGCGACGGCTCAGCAACGTTGCGATATGGTGCGTCTGGCAATCCAATCCCAACCCAAATTCCAGCTCGATACCATTGAAATCGATCGCGGCGGTCCGTCTTATATGGTGGATACCTTGCGTGCCTTAAAGCAGCAGATGCCGAGTGCGACATTGGTGTTGATGATGGGCACCGATGCTTTCGCCAAGTTTGATTCCTGGCATGACTGGCAGGGTATTTTGGCCTTGGCGAATATTGTAGTGACGCATCGCCCCGGCGAACCCTTGCCGTCGGACGGTGGCGTGGAAGTGATTTTACAGAACCATTGGGTGGAACGTCTGACCGAAGGTCACGGGCAGATTATCGACTTACCCATCACGCAACTGGATTTAAGTGCTACAGCCTTGCGGGACTATTTGAAAAAAGGGGAGCCGGTGGACTACTTGATGCCGCAAAGTGTGGCAGACTATATTCGACAACATCAACTTTACCAATAAGAGGGCAGAAGTCTTTATGATGGATTTGCAGCAAATGGAAGATTTAATCGTCAGTACGCTGGAAGACAGCAAAGCACGTGATATTCAAGTGTTGGATGTCGCCGGGTTGTGTTCGTTCACCGACCGTATGGTGGTGGCGACCGGGACCTCGACCACGCATGTGAAATCAACCGGTAATGCCTTGGCGCAAGCCTTCAAGGATGCCGGCGAACCACCGATTGGTGTTGAAGCCGGACCGGAACCGGATTGGGTATTGGTGGATTTGGGCGGTGCCGTTGTGCACATCATGACCGAATCGGCGCGGGCTCATTATCAGTTGGAAAAACTGTGGAATGTCAAGCCGGGTGAAGCCTCGGAAAAAAGTTCCGCCAATGCTTAGAGCTGGTGAGCTGAATTGAATCTGTCGTGATTATCCATTTTATTGTCATCGGGCAGAAAATGCCGCGATGGGTGCAGGACGGCTATGCGGAATATGCCAAACGTTTGCCGAAAGCCTGTTCGTTGAAGTTGGTCGAATTGTCCATGGCAACGCGCGGCAAAAGCGGGTCGGTGGCGCACTACAAGGCGGAAGAAGCCAAACGGATTCTGGCGGTCTTGCCCAAAGGGTGTAAGTTGGTGGTGTTGGACGAACATGGGCAGCAAACGACCACGGTGCAGTTTTCACAAAAGCTGGACGATTGGTTGGCTTCCGGACAGGACGTGGCGTTGGTCGTGGGCGGTCCTGATGGCTTGGCCCCGGAGCTGATACAGCAAGCCGAGTGGAAGTGGGGCTTGTCGAAATTGACGTTGCCACATCCGCTGGTGCGCGTGCTGGTGGCGGAGCAAATTTATCGGGCCTGGTCGGTGCTGCAAAACCATCCCTATCATCGAGAGTGAAGTGTTTCTCTACGTTTACTTTTCTTTGTTTTGATGGCACATATTGCCAACCCTAAAAACGAAAAACCGCTGGTCGGGGAAACCTGGCCAGCGGTTTTCATGTTTTTGAATGTAGGATTTTATTTAACCGGTATCGGGTTCGGGAACGTCCAAGAACCGTTCAGAATGGATTCGTGTGGTCGATAAAGTCGCACGATCAGATTCCATCCAGGCATCGTCGGTAAACAATTGGTTTGATGCTGGTCGCACTGCCCGAACCAGACGGTGAAAGAACCGTCTTTATTTGGCGTGGCCGTGATGTTGTTCAGTGAGTAAGCGTTATACGGATTTTTTTGGTAATACCCTGCTTTGTTGTACAGGCTGATGGACCAGAAGCCGTCAACCGGGACGTCTTTGACATCCAATCGATAAGGCGTTTTACCATCATTTTTGCCGGCACAACGGTCAGGTAAATGGCGTCTTTTCGCGGGTTACCGGCCCAGCCACCGGCACTGCCCAATAAGTGCATCAATTCATCCACTTGCCCTCTCGGCCCGAACATTTTCGCGGTATTCACGCCGCCGTTGGCTAAAGAGAGATTATTTAGCGCATCGGTCAGCCGTTTTTGAGAAGCCGTGTCCCAATTCGGGATTTCAAAAATCCCTTTTTCGCCTGCTTTATTTGCAACTTGTCTTGAAGTACGTGCACTTTTTCAAGTCGGCTTGGCTGTTCGGTTCATGAACGTACGAGCCATAAACAGCACATATCGTGTGCCAATGTCCTGACGGGTAAAGGTATAAGAACCGGGTTTGTAAATGACTTCGGGGGAGTATTGCTCTTCGTCAATGACCTGTATTGACATGAAGCGCCCGTCGGGATTGGGCATCACAACCGTGGCCGGCCCGGCGTCGAGGTCGACAATGGCAAAGGAGTAGAGGGTGTCACGATTCATGCGAATGACGTTTTGATGGTCGATGGGCGCCGGTTCGCGGTTGTGTACGAACTTTCCGAGAGCCCCGCGTCTGACGTATTTGGCAAAGTACAGATCACTGGTCGCCAAATTGTAATTATCTAAATGGACGGGTTTTATCGGTTTATTGGCGGCCGCGACCGGCCAGTTGATGGCCATTACCAAGAATAGCCCCATACCGATTTGGCTGAATCTCGTGAAGTTGAAAGGGTTTTCATTCTTTGAATTCTCCATTTGTCGTGTGCATTGCCGGCATTTTGACCGCGCAAAAGTCACGGTTTTGACTTGATATGAAACACCACTGGCATGCAGAGGTGTTTCATTGGCATGGAATCGTCAATTCAGCGATTATTGAACCGGCTTGACGCCGGGCGGTGTCCAGCCGCCGTTTAACGCTTTGGCTTTTGGCCAGTAAAGACGCATTCCTAAGCTGAAAGCCCCTTTGGCCGGCGTCGGCAACCAGTTGGACTCTTTGTCTTTGCCTGGCGAAGTACGCTGAATGTAGAGGTCAAGCGATCCGTCCGCGTTGAATTTGAGTTTGTCCCGGTCACCGATGGCATAACGGTGGATTGGGTTGGCGGCGAACAGTTGGCGTTCGTTATACATGGTTAACGACCAAAAACCATTGATGGGTGGAATGCGATCTTTGTCGAAATGCAAGACATAACGCTTGGCACTGTCCAGCGGTTTGCCGTCTTGGTCGACGTAAGTGGTGGGGTAGATTGCATCCTGTGGAACGTTGGCGCCATAGCCGCCATAAGCGACGCCCGCACGATGTAGGTAGTCGGTGCCGTAGGTGCCGATGGCCGTCATGTTGGTGCGCCAGCCGTTGGCGTAGTCGCCGGCGCTTTTCCAGGCGGCTTTGATTTGTTTCAAAGCCGTTTTAGGCGCGGCGTTCAGTGCTTGTTGTACGATTTTCGGCGCCTGGTCGAATGCAAAGGATTCGCCCGGCACGATGCCGATTTGCTTCATGCGGTCAATCGATCGGGTAGTCGTTGGCGTGAGGCGGGTTGGCTTTCATCATTTCCGCGAAACGCGTGAAAAAGGTTTTTGCATCCATTTTATCCAGTTGATCGGGTGGCGCACTCATATCCTGGTTCGGATTGACGTGGCCTTTTGGCGGAGTATAGGGCTTACCATAAGCACTCAGAGGAACCGCTTTCATACCGTTTTGGAAGGCGCGTACGGCTTTGTAGTCGGCTTTACCATTTGTCTGCGTGCGTCCAATCAGTAATCCCCTGCCGGTAGGGCTGCGGTATTCGCGTACATTGTCGGGAAGCTGTCCTTGCCAGTTTGGGCCGACAATGGCAAAGGTCAGTGCATCGTCCCCTGTCGTACGACTTCCCGGCACGGTGAAGACGTCGCTCCACATATCCAGAAATTGCAATAAATAGTAACGGCCGTTGGAAGCGGGGATGCTGATCACAGTCGGCTCTTTAGTGACATCATATCCCATGGTGGTGTAGAGGGTGTCGGCGTTGGGACGAACACGATGGTCCAGCTGGCATCGGGGAAAACATTCATGTGACCGAACTGGTTGATTGGCGCGCTGGTCCCGGTCGGTTTGGTGACATTTTGACCGATATCTTGAGTGATGCCGGATAAAACCAGCGGATAACCGTAGATATAAGTTTCAATCGCGATGGCATTGGCTTCTTCTGCAGTCAGTTTTTGTGAAGCATAGGTGGCTGAAAACGAACTCAGTAGCAAGCTTACAAAAGCTACTTTCATTAATGTTTGTTTCATATAACGTTCCTTTTGACAGGTGGGTACGAACAGCGTGTTGCGGCCTTTTATTTAGAGTGGATTTTAATAAGTATAAATGATAGTTGTTTGTAATAAAGGGTAAAAGTTATTTATAGGCGAACGTTTGGCCGAAAGACTAAAAGCACCCAGGCCTGACCGGAGTAAAAATCCTGTCGTTACCTTGGGCAGAGAGAGTGTGAGAATGCAGTTCTAAAAGGGTATGAATGGCTTTTCAAAAAGAGGGGAATCGGGTAGAGTTAAGCAAGTTGTCTTACCGAGTTTCAGTGAACGGGCTACGACGGCAACCCTAACAACCGCAAGCGCTTGAGGAAAAACCACCGATGCGACCAAGAGGCCGCTAAAACAACGCAAGGAAAACGTATTTCACTGGTATTGGGCAGTGGCGGAGCAGGGGCCTGGCGCATATTGGCGTTATCCGTTGGTTGGAAGAGCAGGGGTATGATATTTGTTCGGTTTCCGGGTGTTCGATGGGCGCGCTGGTTGGGGGCGCTTACGCCGCCGGAAAACTGGACGAAGTGGAAGAGTGGTTCTGCAATATCCGTAAGGTCGATATTGTCGGGCTGTTGGATATTTCCTGGCAGAAAAGCGGTTTGGTCAAAGGCGATAAAATCATGAACGCCTTGATTGAGCTGGTCGCGACCAGATGATTGAAGATTTACCGATTGCCTATACCGCGGTGGCGACCGACATTGTTCGCCAAAAGAGGTCTGGCTGCAATCCGGCCGTTTGTTCGATGCGATTCGCGCGTCGATTTCATTGCCGATGTTTTTCACGCCGTTTCGTTATAACGGTGTGGATTTGATTGACGGTGGCGTGCTGAATCCGGTGCCGATTGCCCCGGCATTCAGTGACCATTCCGACCGGATTATCGCGGTGAGTTTGAGCGGTGAACCGCAAGGGCACGATAAGGTGGAAACGCTGGACGATCTGCAGGCCGAAAAACGGCTTCCGAGAAGGCGGAAGGCGATGAAAGCATTTACGATAAGGTCGGCGAATGGTTGCAACCGTTTCTGAACGGCGGAGCGGAAGAGAATGCCTCGAACTTAACCGTGTATGAAGTGGCGGATTTGGCGTTTGACTCGATGCAAAACTCCATTGCCCGCCAAAAATTGGCTGCTTATCCGCCGGATCTACTTTTGGAGGTGGCCAGCGACGCTTGCGGTTCCATGGAGTTTGACCGAGCACGGGAGATGATTGACTTGGGGTATCGGATCGCGTCGGAAAAAATGCCGGAGCACTTTAAATGACACCGCAGCCGAGGCGGTTTGTCCGTTGGCTCTTAGCCGTCGCCGCTTTTGGTGTTTTTGGCCAGGCCTGGTCAAAATCCGATGATGGTGAATACGACGCCACCTGTATTCAAATCGCCATTGAAGAACAAGCCTCGGACACGACCATTGAAGATATTCGTAATCAGTGTCGCAAATCGTCCGGCCTGGATTCGAAAAGTGCTTTGGATCAACGGGTCGAAGCCGAAAAACGCAATCAGTACAACCAATTCACCTTGCAGTTGTATCGCGCCAATTATATTTTGTTCGGTTCCTATGATTTCGCCGGCATTAATGAAAAGCCCTATCAGGGTGACAGCTCTCTGGACGGTGAGTCTTTCGAACCTTACGAGGTGAAGTTTCAAATCAGTTTAAAAGTGCCATTGGCCAATGATTTATTGGGCTTGGGTGACCATTTGTTTGTGGGGTACACTAACCGCTCTTTCTGGCAAGCTTATACTCATAATATTTCCGCGCCGTTTCGAGAAACCAACCATGAACCGGAAGTCTGGATGAGTTTTGATATGGACTGGGATGTGTTCGGGGTGCGTAATCGAATGATCGATGTCGGTTTATCGCATCAGTCGAACGGTCAGTCCGGCCAGTTGTCACGGTCTTGGAATCGGGCTTATCTGCGCTTTATTTTTGAAACGGAAATTCGGCGTTTAGCATCAAGCTTGGGTGCGCTTGCCGGAAAACCGAGGTGAGGATGATAACCCTGATATCACCCATTATATGGGCAATGTCGAGTTCATGGGGGTGACGCAATACGGGCAAAGCCAGTTCAGTTTAATGTTGCGCGACAACTTTGATTTTCAGGATAATAAAGGCGCGTTCGAACTGGGTTACAGTTACCCGATTCATCGCAACCTCAACCTCTATGTGCAGTGGTTTTACGGTTACGGCGAAAGCTTGATCGATTACAACTATCGGAACAATACACTCAGCATCGGGTTTCAACTGGGGCGTTGGCTATAAAATCGGCTTAGTCGGCGGTTGAAAAATCGGCTTGCGTTAGCGTATAAAACCGATTAAAAATACACTATAAAACAATTTTTCAGGGGTAGGGTGTGGCCTATTGGTTTGAAAAAACGATATGCGGCGGTTCCGCCGTGTGGATATTCCGGCGCGTTTATTGATTGTCCCCAGTCGGCCGACTCGAACCGGTGATGTCTTTACCTACGGCATCGATTATTTCCCGCCGTCGGTGCAAAAGCGTCTTCAACACGCTCAAAGCAAAATGCATTACTGGATTAACCACATTCAGGAACAGCAGGATATTCTGGCGCCGGTGTTTGCCGAGTTTGAGCGTTACAGCCGTTATTTCGGCGGCTGGGTGGAATCGGTTTCTCAGCAGGCGCGCAGTCCGCGCACCGAGGTAGCGAGCTGGCTGGAGTTTCACGCCTATGGGAAAGGAGTTCAGGACTTGGAAGAACTGAAAGCCCATGCGCCCAAAACCTTTCAATATTTCGACTTGCTGAATCAGAAAATGCAAGCCTACTACCGTCACTTCAGCTCGTGCCTTGAGAAATCCGATGCCAGTCAGTTTCAGATGCCGGAACCGCTGGAGAGTTATTTTGAAATCGACGGCCTGGCGAAAAACTTTGCCGCTTCGGTCAATCACGATCAAAAAGTACCGTTGGTTCAAGCGCTGTATTATCTGTATTTATACACCTCTTATTATTTCCGGGCTTACGATGAAATGTTGAACGATTTCTCTCCGCCGGCCAGCCCGAAAGCTTGGCGGCAAAAGGAAATCAACCTCAGCGCCGGTGGCTTGTCAGTGTTGTTGGATAAGCGTTATCCGGCCAACAGTCGGTGTGCTATCCATTTGTTCTTTCCGGACACCGGCCAACGACTGGATTTCGAGGCCTCTTTTGTGCGCAGTTTCACCGCAGCTCACACCCATAAAGAAACCAATGCGTTTAATTTCAATTTTCCCGACGGCCACAGTCAGAAAGTGGTGGTGTTTGAAATCGAGCGTTATGAAATTCGTAGCAGTATGGCCGTGGCGGCGTTTTAACCCAGGAGACACAATACGGTGGCCAGTTTAAGTCAGGAAGTCGAACCCAGTTATATGAATGCCTTGCCGTTTTCGCTGCGGCCGGTGGCCATTGAACTCTATAACTACCATTTGCTGAAAACGGTCATGGAAGTCCGGCTCGGAAAGCGGCCAAATGATTTGTCGGAGCGGTTCGATTTGAGTGACGGGCAATGGCAGGAAGTGTGTGACGCCGTCATTGTCACCAAGTTGACCCAATTGACGCTCTCCTCGCAGTTGACGCCGAAGTGCGCGCATTATTTGCAGCAATTGCTGAAACAAACGCTGGGGATGTCGGAGCGAAGCCTTGACGACGTTTATCAGTCTGTCCATGCGCAAGCGCCCGCTTTGGGGCAATGGATTCGGCGCTTGCAAAAACTCTCCAGTCGTTAATTGTCAAAACCGCCAGGCCTGGCGGTTATTGTTATAAAAATAATTTATGTTTTTCTTAAAGTAATAAATATAAGCAAATGCTTATTTTTATGCTTTAATCATCGGGTGAATTGAAACATTTTTAAAAGGAACCCGATATGAAACAGTTTGCTTTATCGATGATGGCTTCGGCGGTAATGATGGCGTATGGCACCACGGCGAGTGCGGCGCCGGAACCGAAAGATCCGAAACGTCATACGCCGCAAGGCTTGTATGTGGATGCGAAAGAAACGCAGGAGATGATGAAAAAAGATTCGAACGTGATTCTGGTCGATGTCCGCACCCCGGAAGAGTGGCAGTTTGTCGGTTACACCAAAGCGGCGCAAATTATGTTGCCGGCGGTGATGTTCGATTATTCCAAAATGGATACCAAGCAAAACAAACCGCGTTATATGCCGGCGCCGAATTCCAAGTGGATTTCACAGTTTGAAGAAAAATCGCCGATTTGGGCGCGGATGAAGACAATACGTACGTGATTATGTGGCCGCTCCGGGGCGACGCGCGCCGCACCGGTCGCCAAAATGTTGGATCAATATGGTTATGAAAAGGTTTACATTATGACCGACGGCTTTGAAGGTGGTAAGCTGAAAGACGGTGAGAAGAAAGGCTTCCGTTTGAAAAACGGCTGGAAAAACTCGGGGGCGGAATGGACCTACAAGATCGACCCGGATAAAGTCTACTTCAAGACCTACGGTGTGGCGTATTAAGGCATCATTTAGACCGATTTAAAGCACCCTGTTGAGCAGGATGCTGGGTGGAAAAACCGAATTCGTATCTCGGTTAAGATTAGCGGCCTCAGGCCGCTTTTTTTGTTTCTGGCGTTGCAGATGGCTTGAGCCAATCGGCAACATTCACTTGCCAGATTTGCTGGAAGCCTTTAATCAGCAGATACATGAACAGCAATGGCAACAACAGGGTTTTCAGCAGATACAGCATCATTAGGTTGAGCAGGTTTTCCACCGACGCTTCCAGCTGGGCTTGAATTTTGAAGATATCGACCTCGCCGATGGAAGCGGTGAAGGACGACAAACCTCGATTGATGGAATCCAGCATCGAATCCGATTGGCCCGCCAAACGACGTTCATAACGCGCGATGCGCTCGTCAACGGTCATCAAGCTTTCTTGCAAGGCGTTGAGCGCATTTTCTTCTTGGGACATTTGCGCCTCTAACGCTTGCAAGGTTTCTTTCGCCTCACTTAATGCTTTGTCCTGTTTAAAGACATTGAAACGCTCCCAAAGCGGGAGTTGTTGTCGAAGGTGTTCAACGCGTTCCGACTGTTCCGAAACCTGCGTTTTCAGAGACGTTAATTGGCTTTGCCGACTTTGGATACGAGCGACCAGTGTAGGGCGTTCTTGTTGCAATTGTGCCAAAGCCTGTTGCATGGCTTGCGGGGTTTGAGGCATCTGGTTGAGTTCGTCCAGGTCGCTGGCGAGGTGCTCGACTTTCTGTTGATTGGCTTGGATATTCGGTTCGATAAAAGTGTAGTCGACGGCCAGGTTCAGTAACAGCATCACGGATAAGCACAGCCGGAGGAAAATCGTCAATAAAAACAGTTTGCTGAAAACGGCCAGGCCTGGTCGGTTTGGGCGAAACAGGGCGATGATGAGGCTGATGCCGAATACGGATAAAATGATATTGAACAGATTGGACGAAACGATGGTCAGCAGAATCTTTTGAATGGCGATGGAGCCGATGGCAAAGGTCAGTAATTCCGAAAAGCGTTCGATTAAATCGTTCAAGGGGTCCAGTAGTTCACCCACCGAAATCGAAGCCACTCCAATGCTGATGGTGGAAGTCGAGAACATGGAGATCACCGCATTCAGCGAACGGCTGACTCCGTAACTCGCTAAAGCGTTCAGCAGAGAGCCTTTTAGATAGTCGTAAGTGTAATGGTCCAAGGTGCCAAGCCAGGCAAGCGCCAATAAGCCGGCGACGAGCAGTGCCGTGAACAGGCGGCGGTTGAATGGAGCGGATGAGCGCGTTGGAATCGTCATGCGGTTTCTCCGGGCATGGGGTTAAAAAGGCGGACATGCTTTAAAAGCAGTATAGAGATTCATCGGTTTTTCTCAACCCGAATTTGGGTGTGGTGCAGATGGACGCACGGCCGCAAAATGAGCGATGATGGTCGTGGGAACGGCTGTTCTGGTGCGGTTTAAACCTTAAAAAATTATGCGATAAGTATTTGACATCAATGAAAAGTTTATGGATAATTCCGCAATCCTTTCAAACATTTAGATGCTTAACGAAAGATTTAGCCCTTTCCGAAAAGTGTCGATGGTCGATGCGTATCGATGTAAACGATTGAAAATACAAAATTTTTTGGAGTAAATAAATGGCAAATTCAGCACAAGCAACTAAGCGCGCTCGCCAAGCCGAGAAGCATCGAATTCATAACGCGAGCATGCGCTCTGAAATGCGTACCAAAGTCAAAAAAGTTTTGGCGGCGGTTGAAGCGGGTGATAAAGAAGCCGCGAACGCAGCTTTCCGTGTCGCTCAGTCCAGCTTGGACGGTATGGCGCGTAAAGGCATCATCGAGAAAAACAAAGCGGCCCGTAACAAAAGCCGTTTGAACGCTCGCATCAAAGCGATGGCGTAATTTGACCGAATCGAAACCGATTCTGTTAAGTTGAAAAACCGGGGATAACCCGGTTTTTTTATGTCTGCAATTTGGTTTTTCACCGAAAGGCTGGCTTTCTCGATAAATTCCACAAAAAACTTCTGTGTAAACGGGTTCCCCGTTACAATGAATTTCATCGATTTTTCCAAAATTCCATTCAATCTTAAGTGACTAGATTTTGCCTTGAAGCGTTTGATTAAAGCTACGGCCACTGTCGGTGGCATGACCATGATTTCCCGTGTGCTCGGTTTTGTACGAGACATGGTGATTGCACGCTATTTCGGGGCGTCCACCGGTGCGGATGCGTTTTTCGTCGCGTTTAAAATCCCCAATTTTTTCCGCCGGCTGTTTGCCGAAGGCGCCTTTTCACAGGCATTTGTGCCGGTGTTGGCCGGAGTGAAGGAGCGGGAAGGAAAAGCGGCGGTCAAAGCGTTGGTGGATGCGATTCTGTTCCGGCTGGGCGGCATATTGCTGCTGCTGACAGCGTTCGGTGTGTTTGGTTCCGGCTTATGGATGATGGTCTTCGCGCCGGGCTTTATCGACGATCCGGTCAAGTTTCAACTGGCCTCGGACATGCTGTCCATCACCTTTCCGTATCTGCTGCTGATTTCTCTGGTGGCGTTTTCATCCGCCATTATGAATACCTATAACCAGTTCGCGGTGCCGGCGTTTACGCCGGTGTTTCTGAACCTGACGCTGATTTCGTTCGCCATTTGGGTGTCGCCGATGCTGGAAGTGCCGGTCATGGCGTTGGCCTGGGGGGTCTTGGTCGCCGGCGTGTTGCAGTTGTTATTCCATGTCCCTTTTTTGAAGCGTTTGGGGTTGTTACCGGTGCCGTCGGCGCAGAAAAACGACGCGTCGGCGAGGTCAAGCGCTTGATGATTCCGGCGTTGTTCGGGGTGTCTTTGGGTGTCGCCGATGCTGGAAGTGCCGGTCATGGCGTTGGCCTGGGGGGTCTTGGTCGCCGGCGTGTTGCAGTTGTTATTCCATGTCCCTTTTTTGA
>LZQR01000172.1_pt1 | contig 18034 bp, 17 predicted proteins | sample 768601 | NCBI WGS metagenome assembly LZQR01 (sample SAMN05207299, study PRJNA324521) | oil field metagenome | isolation source: sample BH-FW-24 from oil reservoir | place: India: Bombay High | collected 2015-12-04
TTTTGATATCCTTGGCCAGCTCAGCGGCCATGGCTTTGAGTTTTTCTTGGTCGATGTTGCTCATAGTGATTTTCCTTTTCGGGGAATTTTAAACTATGAGCGTTTACACAATTTGGTTTACAGGCCCAATGCCCATCCGCGTTTTCCAATGGATTGAGAATGGGGGAGAAGAGTTTTAGCAATAAATTTTTCATGAGGTTGAGTTTAACGATTCGTGTAAAGCATGTCGATTGATTTTATTCGGCCATGTTATTTTTGACAAGAGTTGCTATCCGTCGTAAGCGTTTTATTTTAGAGAATAAGTGGTCTCGCCCTCTTTTTTGCGGGCGATGACGACAATATCGTCCACTTCCTGGTAAGCGCTTTGAATCCCTTTGGCACTGGTAAAGGTTTCCGTTTTGTAGGCAATACGGTGCCGGACTTCTTGTACGATGTAGTCGTCAAAATCAATATTCACAATGTGATTAACCGAAGGCAACGCCAGTGCATTTCTAATTTTGATGGTTTTTAGAAGGTGCGGTGGTTCTTGGTTATCAAATGTTTGGATTGTGTAATGGATGGTCATTTGAGCATGCCTTGCTGTATCTCAAAGGATTCACTTTAAATGATAAGGGCTGTTTGGTGTCGAATTTTATAGCAATTTAATCCGTTAAAGTTTAATTTTACACTGACCCTAATTATTCCATATACAAAAGCCACTTGATTGTTTATTTACCCACTGAAGATGGCATTGACATTGTGCGATTAGTTCATCAAAGAATGGATATTGATAGCCAGTTAGAAAACTATTGAACTTAATATTTTTAGGTTAATGGGTCGTGTCCCTTTTTTTCATAACTATTCTCAAAACTACTATGCGTCTGGTATCTCTATTTTGTAGTTTCTTGAACAAGCTGATGCACGAATAACTTGTACGTTAGTTTGATTAGCATCATTAAAGTCTTCGACAAGTTTTTGGATAGTTTTTGCTTGTGTTTCCTTTGTTTTAATGCCTAATATGACCCTTTTTAGCAGGGTTGGTTTATATTTAATTATTCCATCCCCCCCATTTTGTACTATCACCCTCGCTTCTTTTTCATACTGCCAGTTTTCAGCTTTAGTTAAAAATAAGTTGTTAACCAATTTAGAAAGATCTTCTTCTTTCTTATGCACTTGAATTTTTGGGCGCTTATCAGTGTAAATAACTTCTTGATAAAATAAATTTTTTGCAACTTCTTCAAAGAATTCATCTGTTTCAAGTTTAGCTAATTGCTGGTTTGTTTTATGGCTTTTATCAACATCAAATTCTAAAAGGAAGCCTGAATGGTTGTTTGCATAATGAGACCACATCAAAATCTCGTGAGGAGTTTTACTAAGGCTTAAGATTCGGACGTCTTTTAATAAACCATTTATAAATTCTCCAGAGGTTACAGATTCTTTTAATCTTGCTGCCATTTTTCTAACTTCAGCGAAGGAATTGACACCTTTAATCCCCTTTTGTGTCAAGGCAGCTTTAACTATATCAGGCCTTTCTTTTCTCAGGACTTCATGAGTCGGATACTCAATGTATGGAAAGCAGTCAAAAGGGTCATTGAAAGTCAGGGGAGGGGTGAATTTTATAGTTCCATCTGATAGCGTTCTTAATGACCCTTTGCCCCCACTTAAATATTTATAAACAAGCATTTTTTGACTATCCATAATATTGGCCATTATTTTGGAATGTTTTTAAAAGTGATTTTTTATTTTATTAGGTTATTGCGCAAAATCCTCAGGGTCATACCCCAAGTTCGGTGCCAGCCATTTTTCCGTTTCTTCGATGCTCCAACCTTTGCGCTGGGCGTAGTCTTCCACTTGGTCGCGGCCGAGTGAGCCGACGCCGAAGTAGCGGCTTTCCGGGTGCGCAAAGTAGGTGCCGGAAACGGCGGCCGTTGGCGTCATGGCAAAGCTTTCGGTAATGTCCAGCCCGATGGTTTCATCCGGTTTCAGCAGTTCCCAAAGGGTGCCTTTTTCGGTGTGGTCCGGGCAGGCCGGATAACCGGCGGCGGGGCGAATGCTTGGTAACGTTCTTTAATGAGGTCTTCGTTGTCGAGGTTTTCGTCCGGCGCGTAGCCCAATCGTCTTTACGCACGATTTCATGCAGGGTTTCGGCAAAGGCTTCGGCAAAGCGGTCGGCCAGGGCTTTGAGCATAATGGCGTGATAGTCGTCGTGGTCTTTTTCAAAGCGTTCCACGTGCTCGTCAATGCCGATGCCGGCGGTGACGGCGAAGAAGCCGATGTAATCCGCCACGCGGCTTTCCTTGCTGGCGATGAAGTCCGACAGGCAGTTATTGGCACCGCCACGTTTTTCTCGGCCTGCTGGCGCAGGTGATGGAAGGTGTGTAGCACTTGGTTACGGCTTTCGTCGGTATAGACTTCAATGTCGTCGCCGACGCGGTTGGCCGGGTAGAAGCCGTACACGGCTTTAGCGGTGAGCCATTTTTCGTCGATGATTTGCTTGAGCATGGTTTGGGCGTCGGCAAACACTTTGCGAGCTTCTTCGCCGACGACCTTGTCGTCGAGAATGCGCGGGTATTTTCCGTGTAACTCCCAGGCCTGGAAGAAAGGCGACCAGTCAAAGCGTTCCACCAGTTTTTCCAGCGGGAAGTTGTCCAACACCTTGCTGCCGAGGAATTTTGGACGGACGGGGGTGAATTCCTGCCAGGCCTGGTCGGTTAAGGTGGGATTGGTGCGCGCTTGTTTGATTGGGATACGCTTGACCTGCTGGGCGCGGGCTTTACGTTCTTCCCGAACCTGTTCGTATTCGGCGCGGATTTTGGCGGCGAAATCGACTTTCAAATCGTTGGAAATGAGGCTTTGTGCCACGCCGACGGCACGGGAGGCGTCTTTGACGTACACCACCGGATGCTCGTATTGCGGCTCGATTTTCACGGCGGTGTGCGCTTTGGACGTGGTGGCGCCGCCGATGAGCAACGGCAAGTCCATGCCGCGTTCTTTCATCAGTTTGGCGACATTGACCATTTCTTCCAGCGACGGCGTAATCAGGCCGGACAGGCCGATGACATTGGCGCCTTGTTCGACGGCGGTGTCGAGAATCTTTTCGGCGGGCACCATGACGCCCAAATCAATCACTTCGAAATTATTACACTGCAACACCACGCCGACAATGTTTTTGCCGATGTCGTGAACGTCGCCTTTGACCGTGGCCATGACGATTTTGCCCTGCTGTTGCCCTTCGGTTTTGGCGGCCAGTAGATAGGGGTCCAGATAGGCGACGGCGCGTTTCATGACGCGGGCGGATTTGACCACCTGCGGCAGGAACATTTTGCCGGAACCGAACAGGTCGCCGACCACGTTCATGCCGTCCATCAGTGGACCTTCGATGACGTGCAGGCCGGAGCCGAGTTTCTGGTAGGCTTCTTCGGTGTCTTCTTCAATGTAGTCGGTAATGCCTTTGACCAGCGCGTGTTCCAGGCGTTTTTCCACGCTTTGCTCGCGCCAGGCGGTGTCGGCGACTTTGCTGGCGGCCTGGCCGTCGCCGCGGAATTCTTCGGCCACTTCCAATAAACGTTCGCCGGCTTCCGGGTCTTTATTGAGGATGACGTCTTCCACGGCTTGACGGAGTTTTTCCGGCAGGTCGTCGTAAATCGCCATTTGCCCGGCGTTGACGATGCCCATGTCCATGCCTTCTTGGATGGCGTAATAGAGGAACACAGAGTGGATGGCTTCGCGCACCGGGTTGTTGCCGCGGAAGGAGAAGGAGACGTTGGACACCCCGCCGGAAATCTTGGCGTGCGGCAGGTTGGCTTTAATCCAGGTGATGGCGTTGATGAAGTCGAGGCCGTAGTTGTTGTGCTCTTCGATGCCGGTGGCGACGGCGAAAATGTTCGGGTCGAAAATAATGTCTTGTGGCAAGAAGCCGACTTTTTGGGTCAAGACGTCATAAGAGCGTTTACAGATTTCGATTTTGCGTTCCAAGGTGTCGGCCTGGCCGGTTTCGTCAAAGGCCATGACAATCGCCGCCGCGCCGTATTGTTTGACCAGTTTGGCCTGGCGGATAAAGGCGTCTTCGCCTTCTTTCAGGGAAATGGAGTTGACCACGCCTTTGCCCTGAATGCATTTCAAACCGGCTTCGATGACGTCCCATTTGGAGGAGTCGATCATGATCGGCACGCGGGAGGCTTCCGGTTCGGAGGCCAGCAGGTTGAGGAATTTGACCATGCAGGCTTTGGCGTCCAGCATGCCTTCGTCCATATTGACGTCGATAATCTGCGCGCCGTCTTCCACTTGTTTGACGGCGATGTCGATAGCTTCGCCGTAGTTTTCTTCGATAATCAGGCGTTTGAACTTGGCGGAACCGGTGACGTTGTTACGTTCGCCGACATTGACGAACAGCGAGTTTTCGTCGATGTTCAGCGGTTCCAGACCGGACAAACGGCAGGCCGGGGCGATTTCCGGCAAGGCGCGGGTGGTGTGGCGCAAGGCGACATCGGCCATAGCCTTGACGTGGTCCGGCGTGGTGCGCAGCAACCGCCGATGATGTTAATCCAACCTTTTTCCGCCCAGACGAATTTCCGCCGCCATTTGTTCCGGGGTTTCGTCGTATTCGCCGAATTCGTTCGGTAGACCGGCGTTGGGGTGAACGGACACGTAGGTTTCGCACACGCGGCTGAGTTCGGCCACATAAGGCGCAGCTCTTCCGGCCCCAAAGCGCAGTTCAAGCCGACCGACAGCGGCTGTGCATGGGCGACGGCGTTGTAAAACGCTTCGGTCGTCTGGCCGGAAAGGGTTCGGCCGGAAGCATCGGTGATGGTGCCGGACAGCATAATCGGCACTTCGTAACCGACGGCGGCTTCCACTTCTTTCACCGCAAAAATCGCGGCCTTGGCGTTTAAGGTATCGAAAATGGTTTCAATCAGAATGACGTCCGCGCCGCCTTCCAACAGGCCGTGTGTGGCTTGTGTGTAAGCGGTGACCAGTTCGTCGAAATCGGTGTTGCGTTTGCCGGGGTCGTTGACGTCCGGCGAGATGGAAGCGGTGCGGTTGGTTGGCCCTAAAACACCGGCGACAAACGCGGCTGGCCGTCGTTCTGTTCGGCCAAGTCGCAGGCTTCGCGCGCCACTTGTGCGGCGGCGATGTTCAGCTCGGTGACGATGTCCTGCATGTCGTAATCGGCCTGCGCGATGGTGGTGGCGTTGAAAGAATTGGTTTCGACGATATCGACGCCGCGATTGAGGAACGACAAATGGATGTCTCGAATCAGATGCGGCTGAGTCATGGCCAGAATGTCGTTGTTGCCTTTGATGTCCATGTGGTAATCGGCAAAACGTTCGCCACGGAAGTCGTCTTCACTGAGCTGCAAGGACTGCACCATTGTCCCCATGGCACCGTCGAGGATGACAATGCGTTCCGCCAAAAGCGATTTGAGTTGTGAAATCCGAGTTGCGCGATCCGTCATAGAAAAAACCATTCTGTCTGTCAAAAATATAAGAACCGAGTATTTTAACTCAATAAGCCGTTGACATCAGGCGTAATTTTGGCGGGCGAAACCTTGAGTAAAAATGCCCAGGCCTGGTGGTTTTCGGGTTTTTCCAAGGCGGGCATCATGCGGAACGATAGAACATTCACTTGCCGGGAATCGTCGGTTAAGATAACGGTATGAGTATCGACCCAACTTCCACAACATCGAAATCGCCCACGGCACCGCAAAAATGCAAAAAGTGGTGGGGCGCTTTGCGCCGACGCCCAGCGGGCCGTTGCATTTCGGTTCTTTGATTGCGGCGACGGCGAGTTATTTGAATGCCAAGTCGCAGGGTGGTGAGTGGCGTTTGCGGATTGACGATATCGATGGGCCGCGCGTGGCGCCCGGCGCGTGTGAAAGCATTGTCAAAACACTGGAAGCTTATGGTTTTGAATGGGACGGGCCGGAAGTCTATCAGTCCGAACGGGACGCGATTTACCAGCAGGCGTTGGATGCGTTGAACGAATTAGGGCGGTTGTATGTGTGCGGTTGTAGTCGCAAACAATTGCAGCAACGGCAGCCGGAAACGCCTTGGTTATACGATGCTTATTGTCGCCACGACGCCGTGAAACCCAATGTTGAGGCCATGCAGCCGGAAGCTGCCTGGCGCTTCCAACCGGATGGCGGGCGTTTATGTTTTGACGATGCCGTGCAAGGGCCGCAGTGTTTGGAAGTGGCCGCCGAGTTGGGCGATTTTGTGGTCAAACGGGCGGACGGCGTGATCGGTTACCATCTGGCCTGCGCAGTGGACGACATTGAAATGGGCATGACTGAAGTGGTGCGCGGGGCGGATTTGCTCACCAGCAGCTTTGCCCAACAATCCATTATGCTGGCGTTAGGGCACGAGCCGCCGCATTATGCGCATCACCCTTGGTGACCAATCGCGAAGGCATTAAACTCAGCAAAAAAAGCCGCGCCCCGGCGATTCGGAAAGACGAAGCCGCCGAAACCCTGCGTGCCGCCCTGACGTTTCTAAACCATTCCCCACCGAAAGAGCTCAACACCCTGATTCCGCTTTGGGATTGGGCGGTGGAGAATTGGCGGTTATCAAAGGTCAAAGATGCCGCTTCATAAAAGACCGGATTACAAGGTTAGGCACAATCATCGGAAATGACCAGGCCTGGCCATTTCCCGTTATGGTCATTTCCTTTAAAACGCCACCGACAGTTTGTTTCGTCCGCTTTCTTTGGATTGGTAGAGGCTTTGTCGGCTTTGCTGATGGCGTCGTCGAGGGTGCCGCCGGAGTAGGTGACGCCTTGGCTGATGGTGAAGCTCACGCCGGTTTGGGTTTCGGATTCGGTTTCGATGGTTTGACGCAGGGTTTCGCAGAGGGCTTCGATTTCGCTGGTGTCTTCCACCTGGCCGAATACGCAGAATTCTTCGCCGCCGAAGCGGGCGACCAAGTAGTCGGAGAAGGTGTCTTGGATGCAATTGGCGGTGAAGATAATCGCTTCATCGCCTTTTTGGTGGCCGTAGGTGTCGTTGACGTTTTTGAAGTGGTCAATGTCCCCCATCAGGGTGAAGAAATATTGGCCTTGGGCTTTGATGTCGGTGAAGAGTTCGTCCCCTTTTTGGAAGAAAAAGCGGCGATTGTAAAGCCCGGTAAGGCCGTCGGTTTGGGAGATGTGTTCGATTTCCTTGAAGGTTTCGGCCTGTTCGATGTTTTGGTTGACGCGGACATAGAACTCTTCGGGAGTGAAGTTGGTGTTGAAGAAGTCGTTGACGCCGTATTTCATCAATTTGATGGCGGAGGAGATGTTTTCGCTGTCTTCGCAGGAAATAATCGGCAACTGGCTTTGCGAATAACGGTTGCGGATGTTTTTGGTAAAGTCGAAGGTGTTGTTGTTGATGACGTTTTGCGCGCTGTCCAGCAGAATCAGGCTGGGCAAAGCTTCTTTCAAATCGGCGGTCATTTCCGAGCAGTTTTCGTACAGCCGTACCTGAAAACGGTGGTTGCGCAGCATGCCGAGCAATTTGGAGCTGTAGCGTGAGCCGGAACTGAGCATCCACACCATGCGTTGGGCGTTTTTGTACAGTCGGTCGGTAATCTGCACCGCATAGCGGATGGAGGACAGACTGTCTTTGATGACGTAGTCCGCGACCTTGAGGCGGAACATTTCTTCGCGGGTTTCTTCTTTATACGAGGCGGTGAGCACCACGGTGGTGATGTGGTGGTGTTTTAAATATTCGATGACTTCGCCATTGTAGGAGTCGGGTAACTGCAAATCGCTTAAACAGACGGCGACCTCGATTCCGCTTTCAATCAAGTCTTTGGCTTCCGCCAGCGAGTGGCAGGTGTGGATGGTCAGCGGTGTCAGTTTTTGAAGTTCGGTTTTCAATAAACTCGCCATTGAGGGTTGATCCTCAATGATCAGGAAACATTCGTTCGTCATGGTGGTTGAGTGCAAAAGTTGTTTAATATCATTATTGTATTTGTGCGTATGAAACCTTACATGATTTTTTGTGACGGGGTAAGTTTTTTGAATAAATAACCACTTTGAGTGTGACTATTTGATTAAGGCGTTGTTTCGGAGCCGCTTTTAAGGCCGATTGGTGATATACTTCGCAAAAATCATTTATTAAACACCTTCTACAAAGAAGGGAGTGATTTGACATTCTATTTTGAATGCCCTGGATAACCCTGAATGCTCTGCGATGTTTTTTCCCGACCGCTACCAAACGCAGCTGGACGAAAAAGTTGACCGTTTAACGGCGTTATTGCCAAAATCCGAACCGATGACGGTGTTTGCGTCCCTCCCAGCCAATTACCGTGCTCGCGCCGAATTCCGCGTGTGGCATGAAGGTGACCGCACCGATTACATCATGTTCGACCCCGACACCAAGGAAAAGGTGGCGATTGAATCTTGCCCGATGGCGTTGGAAAGCATTGCCAACTTAATGCCGCGCCTGATGACGGAAATCGTGCGTCAGCCCGCCTTGCGGACCAAATTGTTTCAAGTCGATTTTCTGGCGACCTTGAGTGGCGAAATGCTGGTGACCTTGATTTACCGTCGGCCGTTACAGCAAAAAACGGGGATCAGACGGAAACTGACCAGGCCTGGCTGGAAGCGGCGCAAGCCTGCGCAAAACCTTACCGATTACGCATATCATTGGCCGGGCGCGCAAACAAAAAGTGTGTTTGGATCAGGACTTCGTTATCGACGTTTGCAGGTGGATGAACAGTCGTTTGTTTATCAGCAGGTGGAAAACAGTTTTACTCAGCCGAACGCCGAAATGGCGCAAAATATGTTGCATTGGGCGCGCAAAATGGCCGCGCTGGCCAACCCGGACCAATCCAAGGATTTGATCGAATTGTATTGCGGTAACGGGCATTTTTCGATTGCGCTGGCGTCGCATTTCAATCAAGTGTTGGCGACGGAGATTTCCAAAACTTCGGTGGCGTCGGCGGAATTCAATATTGACGCGAACCGCACGGATAATGTGCGGGTTGTGAAAATGGCGGCGGAAGAAATTTCCGCCGCACTGGAAGGCCAGCGGGCCTTTTTTCGTCTTAAGGATGTGGATTTGAAGTCGTATGACTTTAATACCATTTTCGTGGACCCGCCGCGGTCGGGGCTGGACGATTTGACGCGCAAAATGGTGACGGAGTTTGAGCATATTCTGTATATCTCCTGCAACCCGGAAACCCTGGCGCGGGATTTGGCGGACATTGGCCGTACTCATGACGTGGTCGAAACCGCTCTGTTTGATCAATTCCCTTACACTCATCATATTGAAAGCGGTGTATATCTAAAAAGGAAAGCCAAATGATACTAGCTTGGATAGGTGCATTACTGATTGGTGTGAGTTTGGGGCTGCTCGGTTCGGGTGGTTCGATTTTGACCGTGCCGGTACTGATATATCTGGTGGGGCAGGACCCGAAGGTCGCCATTGCCGGTTCTTTGATGATTGTCGGGATTATCAGTGTCTTCTCCGCCTTACCTTATGCACGCCAAGGTTTGGTGAAATGGCGAACCGTGGTGGTGTTTGGTTTGCCGGGGATGCTGGGGGCTTACCTGGGTGCCTATGGTGCACATTATGTTTCCGATGCGGTGCAGATGTTGATTTTCTCTGTGTTGTTATTGACGGCGGCGTATTTGATGTTCCGCCCGGTCAAACTTGAAGACGACACCCCGACACAGGAACGCGCGGTGTATAAAATTGCGATTGACGGTTTGCTGGTCGGCGGAGTGACCGGTCTGGTCGGTGTTGGCGGCGGCTTTTTGATTATTCCGGCGTTGGTGTTGCTTGGTGGCTTGTCGATGCGTCTGGCGGTGGGCACCAGTTTGGTGATTATTGCCGCCAAGTCGTTTGTCGGTTTCTACGAATATCTGAATGTGCTGAGTGCGTTGCAGTTAAGCATTGATTGGCACGTCATTGGTTTATTCTCGCTCATCGGTATTGTCGGGGGCTGGTTGGGGCACAAGGTCAGCAGCCGAGTTGACCAGGGATTGCTGAAGCAAATTTTCTCGGTGTTCCTGGTGTTGATCGGGCTGTTTATTCTGTACAAAAATTTACCGAATTTGCTGTAAAGCCATTCCGGTATCGAGGGTGAAAGTCTTTCGGTACTGGAGTAATAGGTGTTACAATTTAGTAACATTTTTTATTGGGGGACGCTTCTCTTGGCTAGGAACGCTCGTCTGGGTCATTCGGTATGTGTAGCAGAACGCTGTTTGAAGTGCTTGAGATTCCCTCTGTTCGGTTTTTCAATGTTGATGGCGGCTCTGCCGGCATTGGCTTCGGAATTATCATTTCAAGCGGATAACGACATTGTTTATGGTACCGATCGGCAATATACCGGCGGCTTGAATGTCCGGTGGACGGATGAAAACGGCATTGACCTGGTGAACTGGCTGATTGATCCGATTGAAAAAGCCGCTTTGCCCAAAAAGGATGAACGGCTCTTCCAGCAGACCGATCAATTGGAACTTTCCACTCAAATTTTTACGTTGGAAAAACGCACCGATTCGGGATTGGAAAGCGCGGGGAACACCGCTTGGACCCATTTCGATTGGCGGCGATTTTATCATTACGGCCATCATCAATCTTTGTTGAGCTTCAGTGTCGGCTGGTTGGGCCCGGCCAGTGGCGGACGCGAAATCCAGGACGGCATTCACTCCGTTATCGGTAATTCCAATGCCTCCGGTTGGGATAATCAACTGCCCGATCAGCCGACCTTGCAAATCAGCTTCGATAATCAGCGTTTTTTGTTTGATCCTCAATTGGAACCAGATTTTCAGATGTACCGTTCCTTATCCATCATGGTCGGCTCTCCGGAAACGGCGTTGAATGCCGGTGTGGGAGCCTATTATGGCGATGGTGCTCGGCCGGTGATGAGCTTCAATACTTTTAATCATGTGATGAATACCGGCAAGGGCTTTGGTTGGTTTGTGTTTGCTGATATCTCAGCTCAATATCAAATCTATAATGTTTTGCGTGACGGTCGTTTGTTTACCAAGGATGACACCGGTTTGAAACCGGCCAATGAAGTGATTCCATCCGGACAATACGGCGGGGCCATGACGTGGAATGGTTTCTATGTGCTGTTTGCCGGTTCGGTGTTCGGACAATTTTATCGTGATCAGCCGAGGAAGCCTTTCGTTTCGCTTCCTTGGTGGTCGGGTTCGAGCTCTAACAGTTTCGATTTATTTCAGCGTTGATTCGTAGCGCTTCAAGCCACCGTTCAATACACCGTCTTGCACAATGAAAATCACCAGGCCTGGCGATTTTGACTGTTTCTGCACCACCAGACCTTCCGGTTTGCCTTTTGGGTTCTCCAGCGTTAACAGCGGCGGCCAGGCCGAAAAATGGGGTTTGCCGTTCCAGGCATGTACTTGATAGCGGTTCGGCACTTCATTGACCGGGCCGGACAGCAGGTAAAGTTGGGTGTCGTCGGCCATCATGTCTCGAATCCCCAGACCGTTTAAATTCACCAGCCGCAATTTCGGGTCGGTCAGCTCAAAGGTGTTTTCGACCAAATCCAACTTCAAGACGGCGGCCAGGTTGCCGCGAAACACCGGGCCGCGAAAGCCGACGTAGAGATGTTTTTTCGTGACGGCGAGGCCTTCAATGTCAATGCCGTTTTCCTTGCTGGGCAGAGAGATAAAGGGGGCGAGCATTTTGTTGGCTTGAATATTCGGGAGCAGGCTAATGTGTTTGATGCTGATGGCTTCGAGCTTGTCGTTCAGTTCGATTTGAAACAATACATTGCGTGACGGTTCGTCGTGAATGGGCGTGAGGCGTTTCAGGTTCTTTTTGTCCGAGGCACCGGGTTTGATTTTCTTGCGCTTTTTGGAATGGGAGCCGATGGCGTAAAGATAGGGTTTTCGCCAGGCCAGGCCTTCCAGATCGAGTTCGTCGGACGATTTGGTGAGGGTGAGTTTACCGGACGGTTCCGCCAGATAAACGCCGTTGCGTTTCGGCAGAATTTGCAGGGCGGTGCCTTCGTCGGTGGCTAAGGCCATAAAGCGGTCGGTGATGACCAGGCCGCTGATATTGTCCGGGTCAATGGACAGCTGACCTTGAATTTGAGGGGCTTCATCGGCCGCTGAAACCGTGAAGGTGGCAAGCATTAAAATGACCGTGTAGAAGGGGCGCATGGCGTCATCCTTTTGGTGAAGTGTGGTGTTTGGCGAGATAACGATGAGTATTCTGCACCGCGCGTTTTTCGTTGCGGTCGTTCCAGGCTTGGCCGATGGTTTTGCGCATCAGGCCTTCGACGCTGCGTGTCCACAGTAGGTTTTCAGCATAATCGCGAGGTTTTTCGGGCGGCGTGGAAAGGCGCGTAAGGCCATGGAAAACTGAGTTCTTCGTATTCAATGTAATGCCACCAGCCGGGCGGAATATACAGGATATCGCCGTGATTCAAGTCGGTTTCATAGCCTTGCAAGTATTGCAGCGCCGGGTATTTTTCGAGGTCCGGTGTGCGGTAATCGACGTCGAACAGGCTGCTGAACGAAAAGGGTACCTTGTACATATAAGGCGTCTGGTCGGGCGGAAACAGCATGACTTTCTTTTTGCCGCCGAAGTGGCACAGGAAAATATCGGCCAAATCGATGTCGTAGTGCATTTGCACCTTGGCGCCGGTGCCACCCATAAACAGCACCGGCAGTTTGCGGAAAAACGGCAGGCCGATGTCCGGGTAGTCGAAATCCCGGGTCAGTTCCGGTACTTCTTGCAGAATGTTGTAAAAAAACAGGCGCAAATCGTTTTCGCCGGCTTGCAGTCTGTCCAGATAGTCGGCCAACGGCATCTGTGCAGCCGGTGCATGTTGGTGTTTACGGTTTTGGAGGGCTGGCTGTCGTATAACGGCACGATTCGGTCGCCAGCGACTTTTTGAAATAGTCAATGGACCACTTCTTCCGAGCGGGCCAATCGTCAGAGAGGTGTTCGAATTTAACGGGCATCTCGGGCTGTTTGAAGCGGGTGAGGAAGTCGTTTTTTGACAAACTATCGACAGTTGTAATCGAACGTAGGCTTTTCATGGTTATTTGGCGGTTGTTTTGGATGATGACAGTATAGCGGAAATGGCGTCAGAGGCGTAATGGTGTCGGGTGGAAAAATGATGTGGCGCAAAGACAAAAACGGCCAGGCCTGGCCGTTTTGGCGTTAGCTGCGGTTTATTCTTTGATGAAACGCAGATAGTTGTCCATGATGTGCAATTGCTGGCCCGGCTGGCCGGTGAAGCCCAGCATTTCCGCTTTGGACAGGATTTTACCGAACAGGACTTCTTCTTCGTGTTGTTCGGCAATGAACCATTCGATGAAGTTGAAAGTGGTGTAATCCTTGATGTCGAAGGCCGCATTGGCGATGTCGTGAATCATGGCGGTGACTTTCAATTCGTGCTGGTAAGCCGCGTTGATGACGTCCATCAGATTGTCGAAGCTGTTCGGCGGGGCCGGAATGGCTTCCAACGTCACCGGTGCGCTGCACTCGGCCATGTAATCGAAAATCTTATCCATGTGGGTGCGTTCTTCCAGACTGTGGCCGCGGAAAAACTGGGCGGAGCCTTCCAGCCCGTGGTCTTCGCACCAGGCACTTAATTGCAGGTAAATATTGGATGCATAGAATTCGGCATTGACCTGCTTGTTGAGCAGGTTGGCAATTTCAGGTTTTAATCATGATGCTCTCTCCCGGTTTTCGATATTGTTTTGAATGCGTTACGTTTTTCATTCTAGATAAGTGTGGATACGAACGCAAATCGAAAAACATTAACTTATTGATTTTTCAATGATTTAATCTTTTCAAGATTCGTTATCATTCTTTTTACTTTTTCCGTGCCCGCCTTCGCTGAGGTGGGTGACGTCGGAGAGGTCTTCGCCTTCCAGCTTATACGCCTGTGCGAAACCACGCACATACCCGGCGGAAAGCGGGGTCAATTCAAACAGGTGGAAATCTTCCAGCGGCTTAAGCATCTGGATGATCTCACCGAATTTCTCTTCCAATTTATCCATCGTGCTTTCCCACTCGGCGGCCGAGCGTTGAATGTGTTTAGCCGTGGCTTTCAGGGTGGCGCGTTTGCGGGCGAACAGGTGTTTGGCGTCGTTTTCGGGTTCGATGAACAGCAAACTGGCTTGCGGGTCTTCCATCAGGTTAAAGGTGTGGTTGGACAGTTCCGAGATGTAAACGTAAAAACGGCCGTCGTGACGCATGACCGGAGCATAACTGGCTTCCGGTTCCGCCGCTTTATTGATGGTGGCCATGACCACGCTTTGGTGGCTATCGATGAATTGGTTGAATTCATTGTAGATGTTGCTTAACGGTTTCTTTGTTTCTGTGCTCATCGTCTTCTCCGCATTAAATTTTGATTGTCGCTTAGTGACGCGTCAGCCTTGCCTGATGGACATTGTGCAATCAGTCGTCTGAAAAATCACTCAAATTTTTTATCAATTTCATCTTGACAGTTCGCTAATTATAAAGAGAATGAAAATAGTTATCAATAACGACATGGATATTATTTAAGTTTAATTCCAAAACAAGAAGTTTGAAATCCAATGATGAAATTCAATCAATGCACTCGCTCATTTTTCCATAAAACCGCGGTTCGAACCGGCGGTTTGATGTTTCCCGTGATCTGTTTGTCTGCGTTTTCGCAGGCTGTTTGGGCGGAACCGACAAAGTCATCCGATGAAACCAGTCTGGAGACCGTTCAGGTGACAACGGCCACCAAAACACCAAGACGCTTGGACGAGGTGCCGGTTCAAACTACGGTGGTGACGCGGGATGATATCGAGAAACCCATGCTCAAATCTGGCGAGAGCCTGAAGTATGTGCCCGGCGTTCAACTCAAACCCATTCATGGCAAGACGGGCGAGGGTGTTTGGATTCAAGGGTTCGATCCGGACCGGGTTCTGATTCTGGTGGACGGCAATCCGGTGTCTCCTAGCACGGGCTCCACGGTGGATGTCACTCAGGTGGCGATTGGCGACGTGGAGCGCATTGAAATCATTAAAGGCGCGACCTCCGCTTTATACGGCACTTCTGCGATGGGCGGGGTGGTCAATGTCATTACCCGAGAACCGACGGCGAATTTCCGCGTGAGTGCGGATGTGTCCGGCGGCAACTGGGGAGAGCAAAGCGAAAAGGATAATCCGCTTGCGAAAAAACACGGCAATTTTGAAGTGTCGACCAAACAAGACAAATGGTATGGCCAGGTCATTGCCGACTTGACCGAGTCGGACGGTTTTAAAGCGCCCGACACCGCAGGCGAGTCGACTCAAGGCTGGAATGGGCATAAAAACACGGTTTCCGGCAAGTTTCAATACGCTTTTGACAACGATTTGAAAGTGACGTTGATGCCGCGCTATTTCGATGAAGATGCCGCCACTTTGGAAGATGTCGCGGTGCCCGGTTTCGGTAATCGTACCGAAGAGTACCGTGATAAACCCAAGTGACCAATATCGCCACAGTGGTTGAACAACGTCTGAAAATGACTGGAATTGGAAGATTCGGGCGATGTGGGAAGGGTTCGACAACGACTCCAATAAAGCCTCTCATCGTAAAACCTTTACCGACCATTCCGAGGCTGCAGCGCAATTGGACATGCCACTTGGGGATTCGCACTTGGTCACCGTCGGGGCCGAGTTTCAATACGACTATATGGACGTCAAAAACCTTTCGACCGGTACTCAGGAAGTTGCAGATGAGACCAAAGAATCGACGTCGGTGTTTGCTCAGGACAGTTGGTTTGTGACCCCGAACCTTGAGGTGTTGCCCGGTGCCCGTTTTCACAATGACTCCCGTGACGGTTCGCATCTCGCGCCGATGTTGAACGCCATGTACAGCCGCCAAGACTGGTTGCCCGGCCGGGTCAATATTCGAGCCGGTGTCGGTAACGGTTACCGCACCCCGAACCTCAAAGAACTCTATTACCTGTTCGACCACAGTCAACTTGGCTATGTCGTACAAGGAAACAAGGATTTAAAACCGGAAAGTTCGATCAGTTATCAATTGGGGCTGGAGTGGGTGTTTCCCGACGACGGTAGTTTAGGGGTCAGTCTGTTCCACAATGATATTGATGATCTGATTGCCGAAGCGCTGAACCCGAATAAGGTCGGCCCGAATGGCGCGGCGGTTTACGAATATCAAAATATCGAAAAAGCCATGACGGAAGGCGTCGAAGTGGTGTTCAGAAAGCCGTTGGGTTCTTACTTCCGCTTGGACGCCAGTTACAACTACCTCAATGCACGCGATGTGGATACGAAGAAAGTGTTGGTTGAGCGCCCCGAGCACGAAGCGAAGCTGGGGTTGGATACCTATTTATGGAAGGTGGTGACGGTGACCGTGAAGATGAATTACGAGTCCGACCAGTATCTGGATGAAGCCAATGACACGGTTTCGCCAGGCTACACAACCTGGGATGCCATTGTGAATTACGACATTAATCAGGATTGGCGGCTGTACGGTGGGGTGAATAACGTTACCGATGTGCAGCGCAAATTCGATGGAACCGACTTCCGACCGGAAGCCGGGGCGTTACGTTTATTTAGGGGTCCGTTTTCAGTATGAAGACTGACCGTTCGCGAAAGACAGTGAAATGAAAAAGGAGTTTTAAAATGCAATATACAAAAACAGGTTTATCCATTCTCGCTACCATGGCGTTGACTTTGACGGGCTGCGGCGGCGGTTCTTCATCCAGCTCCTCGGATGGTGGAACCCCTTCCTCTGCTCCGGATACGGCGACTTATACGACGGTTGACGCGAGCTCCACGAGTGCTTGGGCTCATATGGATTTCTCGTCCGGGTCTTCCAATGCCACAGTCAACGATATCTGGCAAGTTGGGTTCCAGCGCTATAACGGTATGAGTAATAGCGGCATTTCCGCGACTGGGTCGGGGCCGAATGCGGATGATGTCAGCGTGTGTGTGGCCTATAAATTCGATGGGCTGTACGACGGTGACGGCAACCCAGTTTTATCGGAATTTGAAAAACTCAATTTGAATAATACGTTGGAAGCCTTTAATTCGGTGACGAAAGCCTCTTGTGCCAGCGGTGATTATTTGACCGACACACTTTCGACACAGATTAAAAGCGATGACTGGATGGAGGCTTCAACGCCTTATCCAACGATCAGTTATCAAGCGGAGACAACCGACAATAACGGCTGGATTATCCAGTCGGCGGATGGCAACAGTTACGCCCGTGTGAAGGTGTCGGATGTGGACATTACCTATAATGGAGCCACCGATCACAGCATCAGTCCGGCCCGTATCAAGTTGTCGTCCGAAAAGTGGAATGGCACAAGCTGGGACGCGGCGTTGGACTCCGGTTGGCTGGATTTTGAAGCCGGTGCGGTGTACTGGGACTTGGAAACCAACACGACTGTCACGCAAGCGGACCAGTGGGACTTGAATGTTCAGCTTTCCGGCCGTGATTTTCAGATTCGTGTTAATGGCGGTGCGTCCGGTGATGGTAACGGCGGTGTCGGTTTGGTCATTGCCGGTGACGGTTATGCGAAGGATGTCACAGATCCGACGGCCACTGGCTACAGCGCGACCAGTCAAATCAGTTCTTACAATGGCGATGGTGTTTCCGGTGCCTTTACCCAGGTGGATTCGAACTACGGGTTCTTTACCTATAATGGAACCGATCACAAGATGTATCCGCACTTTACGGTTTACTTGGTAAAAGATGGGACGGACGACGCCACGGCTAAATACTATAAGCTTCAAGCCATCAGTTATTACGGCGAAACTGGTACCGGTGACAGTGGCAATGTTTATATCCGTTATGAAGAGGTGCTCGAGTAATGTCTGACTTAGCGGAATTACAACGCAAAAAATCCGAGCTCATCCGATGTACCAGCTACGTACGTCTGAGCATCGATCGATGTACAGCTACGTACGTCTGAGCATCGATCGATGTACACTCGTACGTCTGAGCATCACGATGTACAGCTACGTCTCTGAGCATCGTCGAGTACAGCTACGTCTGAGCATCACGATGTACAGCTACGTCTCTGAGCTCGTCGAGTACAGCATACGCTCAACGATCTTGTCACTCGTATCTGAGCTGCGAAGAACGCACTCGTGCAACCAA
>LZQR01000173.1_pt1 | contig 18000 bp, 24 predicted proteins | sample 768601 | NCBI WGS metagenome assembly LZQR01 (sample SAMN05207299, study PRJNA324521) | oil field metagenome | isolation source: sample BH-FW-24 from oil reservoir | place: India: Bombay High | collected 2015-12-04
TCATGTTCGTGTTCAGGCTGTTCACGCTTGACGGCGCTGGGCATGTCGAAATCCAGGTGCTTCAACTGTTTTTTATTCATGGTGTTGATGAAGTTTTGTCACCGGCAGTTGTTTGATGTCGGAGGCCATTAAGGCTTCGATCTGTTCTTGTGTTAGATATTCATGTTCGTGTTCAGGCTGTTCACGCTTGACGGCGCTGGGCATGTCGAAATCCAGGTGCTTCAACTGTTTTTTATTCATGGTGTTGATGAAGTTTTGTAACGCCTGAATCACTTGACCGTTCAAATCTCGATTGGTTTGTTCCAAAATAATGTCGTGCAATTGATTAACCCATTTCATCTGCGTGGTGCGGACGCGCTCGGCGTGCTCTCTTAAACGATTGTTCTTCAAGGCTTCTGGATAAGCGGCGGTCAATTCTTTGATGTCGTTAATAATCATTTCTGCAATCTGGATGGTCTGTTCGGACGTGGTTTCCAAGCGTCGATCAATGTAATCCAAACAGGTGCTGACTTTTTGTGATGTATTCATTTTACTCGCCATAATGATGTTCCCCAGTGTTTGATTGTCAATTTGTTGACGTTTTAACGCCTGTTGGTTTTATTCAAACAGAACTATTACAAGAAGCGTGCCAGAATTAAAAGTTAGTTAAGTTGTTTAAATTAAAATTTTTTTATTAAGTTTTCAGTGTCATTTAATTGTTGTTTTTTGAAATGATGTGTTGAATTAAATGACATTTAAGGCCTTGAATTCGGTAAACTTTCGCTTTTTTAGACCATGACGATTGCAAATGGCACAACGGATTTCAGCGGTATTTCAGGGGCAGGACTTCTGGGTGGTGAATAAGCCGTCCGGTTTGGACTTTCACAGCGAAGCGGATGAGGCGGGCGAAAAACAGCCAGGCCTGGCCGTTTTGCTACAACAGCAGTATGAATTGCCCGAACTGTATCCAGTGCACCGTTTGGATAAGATGACGTCAGGCCTGGTGGTTTTTGCCCTTAACTTGTTGGCGGCTCAGCGTTTTCAAATGCTGTTTGAACAGCGCGACGTGGAGAAATATTATCTGGCGATTTCCACGCACAAGCCGAAGAAAAAGCAAGGCTGGGTGAAAGGCGATATGCTTCCGGCGCGGCGGGGCAGTTGGAAATTGGCCACCACACAAACCAACCCGGCCGTGACGCAATTTATTTCCCAAAGTTGTCGGCCCAATGAACGTTGGTTTTTATTGAAGCCGCATACCGGCAAAACCCATCAGCTACGGGTGGCCTTGAAAAGCCTTGGCGCACCGATTGCGGGTGACCGTCGCTATGATGCGGTGGAAAAAGCGCAACATGAGGACCGAGGTTATTTACATGCCTATGCGCTGCGCTTTGAGTACGAGGGTGAAGACTATGAGTTTGTTCTGAAACCGGAGCAGGGCGAGCGCTTTTTAAGTGACGCCGCCGACGCTTGCCTGATTGAATGGCAAGCGCCTTGGCGATTTTTTAAGATGAAAGAGAAGCAAGATGACCGATAAAACCCCTGAAAAACCTTTTTGGGAAATCAAAACTTTGGCGGAAATGACGCCGGACGAGTGGGAGGCGGTTTGCGATGGCTGTGGTTTGTGCTGTTTGACCAAATTACAGGACGATGAGACTGACGAAATTGTCTACACTCGCGTGGTCTGTCCGTACTCGGATACCCAAACGGCGGCGTGTTCCGATTATGCCAATCGTTCGGTGAATGTACCGACCTGTGTGAACTTGACGGTGGAACGGGTGGCGGAGTTCGATTGGTTGCCGGACACCTGCGGTTATCGAGTGTTATTGCGTGGCGATCCTTTACCAGACTGGCATCCTTTGGTGTCGGGTCATAAAGACTCGGTTCAAAAGGCAGGGGTCGGGTTGTTGGCGATTCCGGTCGTGGTGGACAGACCGGGACTGGATTATGAAGAGTATTTAATGGAAAAGCCTTAAGACTTAAAGCTGTGATGGATGGAAAAGCCGTTGAACGGATACAAAAAAGGCGCTGGAATCGCGTGATTCGCAGCGCCTTTTTATTGAAGTCGTTTATCGCTTAGTGCTGGTGACCGCCGTCTCCGTGTGCGTGGCCGTGCTCTAGCTCTTCTTCGGTGGCATCACGCACGCCCATGACTTCGATGTCGAAGTTCAAATCTTTGCCCGCCAACGGGTGGTTACCGTCCACGGTGACCGTTTCGTCTTGAATGTCGGTGATTTCAACCGAGTGAACGCCTTGTTCCGATTGGGCTTCGAAACGCATGCCAACTTCCAGGTTATCGACACCTTGGAACATGCTTTTCGGAACGCCTTCCTGAATTAGGTTCGGTTCCACTTCACCATAGGCTTCGCTGGCCGGGATATTCGCATTGAATTTATCGCCGGTGCCTTTGCCTTCAAGCTCTTTTTCCAAACCAGGAATAAGATTGGAATGACCGTGTAAATAAGCCAGCGCCTGACCGTTTGAAGAATCGATTAAGTTGCCTTCGGAATCCGTCAAAGAGTAGTTGATCATGCCAACTTTATTTTGTTCAATTTTCATCTTAAATCCTGTTTGTTCGTGTTTTGAATCATTAGAACTTGTATCATACAGATTCTAAAAGCCGTATTGGAGAAAATAGACGTGTTGTGGTTAAAAACTTTTCATATTCTGTTTGTGATGTCCTGGATGGCGGGAATCTTTTATTTACCCCGTATTTTCGTGCATTTTGTCGAAGGTCAGGCGGCCGGGCAGCAGGTGGATCGTTTGGCCATCATGGCGAAAAAACTCTATCGTTTTATGACCATTATGATGGTGTTGGCAATCGGGACGGGCATCTGGTTGTGGTTGGCGTATTGGCCGCTGGCGCAGGGCATGGGATGGCTACACGCCAAAATCGTCTTTGTGGTTTTGATGCTGGCGTATCACTACTGGACGAAAAAGCGTACCGATGAAATGCAACAAGGCCATTTGGACCATAGCGGGGTTTATTACCGTTGGGCGAATGAAATCCCGCTGGTACTGACCATCGTGATTTTGATTCTTGTTGTGGTCAAACCGTTTTAATCACCGAATCGGATTGATGCGATGAAAGCTTATCCAGACATTCAGCTAGACTTCAAACTGGCCCCGAAAACCGAAGCGGACGTTTATTTGAATGATTGTGTGCAACCGCTGGAGATTGAGCAAACGGGTCCATTCGTTCGTAATGAACAAGGCGAAATTGTTTGTGTTCAAGGAAAGCAGGCCTTGATTTCCAGCGACGAAGGGCGAAGCTGGCAGTCGGTTTCGTTGTTTTCCGTGGATGGCTTTGAAGCGCACGACTCGCACAGCTTGTGCGTGACCGAATCCGGCGTGTTGGTGCTCGGTTTTTTAAATGTAGCCAAACGTCATTTTAATTGGCATCGTAAAGCCAACAAACCCACTAAAAACACAGGCGTCTCCTTATGGAGTATGCGTAGCTTTGACGGCGGTTATTCGTGGGAAGAGCCCGTTTGGGTTCAGGGCGGTTACGCGGCGGTCACCACTACCTTGATTCAACTGAAAAGCGGTGAGCTTTTAATGTCGGCGCAAAATCTTGATTATGATGCGGCACGTCACTACAGCCTGACTTTTCAATCAACCGATGAAGGGCAAAGTTGGCAAGCGAGCAATAAGCTGGATATTGGCGGCCGAGGTCATCACGGTGGTTGTTTCGAAGGCACCTTAACGGAGTTGCAAGACGGACGAATTTGGTTCTTGATTCGCACCAATCTCGACTGGTTTGGAATGCCTATTCCGAGGATAAAGGCCGCACCTGGACGCAGCTGTCGCCGGTATGGAAGCCAGCAGTTCGCCGGGTATGTTGTGCCGTTTGCAAAGTGGTCGGCTGTTGTTGGCCTATAATCCCCTGACTAATACGAAAGATGGCTCGGCCCCGCGAGTGAATGGCTTGTATTCCGAAGTCGCGGCTTCCTGGTACCGAGCCGAATTGTGTTTGATTTGGTCGGACGATGACGGCCTGACCTGGTCAAAACCGAAAGTGCTTGCGCAGTGCGATGGCGCCTGGCTGTCTTATTGTTATCTGTTTGAAGCAGGCCTGGCGAGATTTGGCTGACGACCATGCAAAGTCATTTGAAAATATCGTTTTTGGAAAAAGACCTGCTTTAACCCTCGTTTAAACGTTTCTATTCTCTCAATTCTTTGAATAAGAATGTCCTCTTTGTGTGTTTCTTTACGGTGGAATCGAATAAAATACCCGCAGTTTAAAGCAAGGCATGCGGGCCAGGAACGCAAAGGAAATTATTATGTCGCAACAGAACCCGACCGTTGGAATCGTGAGTTTGGGGTGTCCGAAAGCTACCGTCGATTCGGAGCGGATTCTCACCCAGCTCAAAGCCGAGGGCTATCATTTAACCAATTCCTATGAAGAGGCGGATACGGTTATTGTCAACACTTGCGGATTTATCGACAGCGCGGTGCAGGAATCGTTGGATACCATTGGGGAAGCCTTGGAGGAAAACGGTAAAGTCATCGTTACCGGCTGTTTGGGTGGGAAAGACGATAACCAAATCAAGGAGATTCACCCGAAAGTTTTGGCGGTTTCCGGCCCGGCAGCTTATGAAGAAGTTTTGACGGCGGTGCATGACGTGATTGCGCCACCAGTACACGATCCGTTTGTGGATTTGGTGCCGCCGCAGGGCATCAAGTTGACGCCGAAACATTTTGCTTACCTGAAGATTTCCGAAGGCTGTAATCACCGTTGTACCTTTTGCATTATCCCGTCAATGCGCGGTGATTTGGTCAGCCGTCCCGCGTCGGATGTGGTGGCGGAAGCCAAACGTTTGAAAGAAGCCGGCGTCAAGGAATTGTTGGTAGTGTCGCAAGACACGGCCGCTTATGGCGTGGACGTCAAATATAAAACCGATTTCGCCGACGGCCGTCCGACCAAAACCTCCATGCTTGGTTTGGCCGAAGCTTGGGTGAGTTAGGGATTTGGGTGCGTTTGCATTATGTTTATCCTTATCCGAATGTCGAAGAGGTGATTCCGCTGATGGCTCAGGGCAAAATCTTGCCGTATCTCGATATGCCATTACAGCATGCCGATCCGGATATCCTTAAAGCCATGAAGCGTCCTGGGAATGTCGATAAAACCTTGGAGCGTATTCAGAAATGGCGCGAACGGGTGCCGGACCTGACCATTCGTTCGACCTTTATTGTCGGATTTCCAGGGGAAACCGAGGAGCAGTTCCAGAATTTACTGGACTTTATTACTGAAGCTCGTCTGGATCGAGTGGCTGTTTCCAGTATTCGCCGGTGGAAGGCGCCGTGGCCAATGACCTAGCCGAGCCGGTGCCGGACGACATCAAGCAGGAGCGGTTCGATCGTTTTATGCAATTGCAGCAGCAAATCAGTGCCGAGAAGATGCAAGCCAAAATCGGTCGGACCATGCAGGTGTTGGTGGACGAGGTGGACGAAGAAGGTGCGATTGCGCGTTCGCAAGCGGATGCGCCGGAAATTGACGGTCTGGTGTTTATTCCGGAAGGGCATCATCTGAACCCCGGCGACTTTGTCGAGGTGGAAATTTTTGCGGCGGATGAATATGACTTGTGGGGTAACCCTGTGGGTGAGTTTACGGCTCAAGAAACCTCTTATGTCGAGTTGGGGTAAAAGACACCTGTTTATTGATTTTTAATGAGAAAAGCAAGTTAATAGTTTTTGCTATTAAAATTTAATGAATAATTAATTGGATTGAACGGGATCGCATTGCTATAGTTTGTTCCAAGCATTAAATATGCTTGTGGATGTAAAATATATTTTATACCTAGGTATAAATAACAACTATAGGAGATTCCAAAATGGAAAACCAAGAAGCACAAGTTATTTCTCTACCTCGTTTGAATGAACCGGCTCCGGCTTTTGATGCGGTTACAACGGCTGGCCGTAAAACGCTTGAAGACTACAAAGGGAAATGTTGATCCTTTTCTCTCACCCAGCGGATTTCACGCCGGTTTGTACCACTGAGTTTATGGCGTTCCAAGCGCGTAAGCCACAGTTTGACGAATTGAACTGCGAACTTTTGGGTCTTTCCATTGACTCACACCATTCGCATAACGCTTGGGTGTTGAACATCAAAGAAAAATTCGGTGTGGACATCGAATTCCCGATCATCGCTGACCTGGATATGAAAGTCGCGACATCTTACGGGATGATTCACCCGGGTGCGGCTGATACGTCTGCTGTACGTGCTACCTTCATCATCGATCCAGAAGGGGTTTTGCGTGCTATGATGTATTATCCGATGAGCAACGGTCGTTCTATGGACGAATTCGTGCGCATCGTGAAAGCCATGCAAACCTCTGACGCGAATGCCTGTGCGACGCCGGAAGCTTGGCAGCCAGGCGATAAAGTCATCGTTCCACCGCCTTCCACAACGGAAGAAGCGAAAGAGCGCATGGCCTCTGGTGAGTACGAGTGTGTCGACTTCTACTTCTGTAAAAATCCATCTAATTGGATTTAAATACAAAAACGTAGAATAAAAAGCGAGAACTGCCTGTTTTTACAGGCAGTTTTTGTATCTGAAGGTTTGTTTTAACAACGATTTTGGAGCTCAAAAATGTTAAAGAAAATCATGATGACCATGATGTTGTTGGTTGGCATTCAGCTCGCCGCACATGCTCAGGCCCCGGCCAAACTGCAGGCGTTGCCTGCGCATGAATTCAAGGACCAATGGGATAAACCGATTCGCTTAACGGCGGGGACCGAATGGGTGATTTTTTCGCACCACAAAGACGGCGGTCAATGGGTGAAAGAGAGTTTCGATAATTTGAAAATCACCGACCCAAAAGCGCATCAATGGTTGTACGTGGCCGATGTGTCGCAAATGCCGAGCCTGATTACCAGTTTGTTTGCGATCCCAAAAATGAAAGATTATGCTTTCCGATTGCGCTGTCTTATGACGAGCAAATGACGGCGACCTGGCCGCAACAGCCGGAAACGGTTTCGGTTTATAAGCTGTATAATCTGGTGATTAAAGACGTGGAATACTTTTCAAATCAAGCTGATTGCAAGCTTTCTTAAAGTCGATTCAATGAAGTTTGATGCGGCGTTAACACATGACAAACCGCCAGGCCTGGCGGTTTTTGGTATTCATACGCTCATACGTTTAATATAAACGCCCCTACCTTTGTAAACGGTTACTCGCATTTATGTCCAGTTGTTCCGGCTTTGCGCCCATTTTGCCTGAAACCCGACAATCATGATTCTCGGCACCATGCCCAGTGTGGCGTCTTTGGAAGAAGCGTTTTATTACGCCCATTCGCGCAATGCTTCTGGCCGATTCTGGGGGAAGCCTTTCAGCAACCGATTGAAACGGTCGATCAGAAAATCGCTTTGTGCCGACAGCACGCGATTTTGCTTTGGGATGTGTTGGCGTTTTGCGAGCGGTCCGGCAGTTTGGATTCGGCCATCAAGCAGCCGGAAGCCAATGATTTCGAATCGCTTTTTAAGCGCTTTCCCGATTTGAAAACGGTGTTGTTTAACGGAAAAGCCGCCCAAAACCTGTTTGAAAAGCAGGTGATGAAAACGCAAACCTTACCGGACGATCTGGTGTTTCATTCGCTTCCATCCACCAGTCCGGCCAATGCGCAATTATCCTTTGAAAACAAAAGGGTTTTATGGCATCAAACACTTGAACAAACCGGGGTGAAATAGAGTAAAATACCCGGTTCACAACTCGGAAATGAACGATAAAGGATTTGCCTTGAAAGCAGACAACTTTAAACCGGAATTACTCTCGCCCGCCGGGACCTTTAAAAACATGGAATACGCCTTTGCTTATGGCGCGGACGCGGTTTACGCCGGTCAGCCGCGTTACAGCTGCGCGTGCGCAATAACGAATTCGACGAAGAGACCCTGGATAAGGGCATCAAACGCGCACACGAATTGGGTAAAAAATTCTATGTGGTCAGTAATATCGCGGCGCATAACGCCAAAATCAAAACCTATATGCGCGACATCGCTCCGATCATCGCCATGAAGCCGGACGCCTTGATTATGTCCGATCCAGGTTTGATTGCGATGGTGCGGGCGGAATATCCGGAACAGGAAATCCATTTGTCGGTGCAGTCCAATGCGGTTAACTGGGCCACGGTGAAGTTTTGGCACGACCAAGGCATCAGCCGAGTGGTCTTGTCGCGTGAATTGTCGATTCAGGAAATCCGTGAAATCGGCGAAGCGGTGCCGGGCATGGAGTTGGAAGTGTTCGTGCATGGCGCTTTGTGCATCGCTTATTCCGGGCGTTGTTTGCTGTCCGGTTATATCAACAAGCGTGATGCCAACCAGGGCACTTGCACCAACGCCTGTCGTTGGAACTATAACACTTACGAAGGCCAGGAAGATGAAACGGGCGACGTGGTGGGGTTCCCGTTGAACAGGTGGCGAATATCACCGATCTGACCGGCGCGGAAACAGAGACACCGGATGTGACCATTGGGTCGGGAAACCGACCGACCAAATGATGTTGTTGGAAGAAGAAGGGCGCCCGGGCGAATATATGCCGGCTTACGAAGATGAGCACGGCACTTATATCATGAATTCCAAGGACCTGCGAGCGGTGGAATTGATTCCGGAATTGGTCGATATGGGCGTGGATTCCTTGAAAATCGAAGGACGCACTAAGTCGCATTATTATGTGGCGCGCACCGCGCAGGTTTATCGTAAAGCCATCGACGATGCGGCGGCCGGTAAACCCTTTGACCAAAATTTATTGAGCGACCTGGAAAGCCTGGCAAGTCGTGGGTATACCGAAGGTTTCTTACGCCGTCATGTGCACTCCGAATATCAAAACTACGAATACGGCGTGTCCAAATCCGACCGTCAGCGTTTTGTCGGGGAAGTGGTCGATGTCGTTGAGCGTGACGGTAAGAGCTTGCTGGAAATTGACGTGAAGAACAAATTCTGTCTGGGCGATTCGCTGGAAATCATGACGCCGGCCGGCAACGTGACATTGAACCTGGCGGACATGCAGGACCATCACGATAAACCGGTTGAATGTGCGTTGGGCTCCGGCTGGCGTGTACGCATTCCGAATCCGTTTAAAATCTGGACGTGGAAACCTTGCGCTTCGGTTTGATTATGCGGAACGAAGCCTGGGGCGGCGACTTGAAGCGGGATGCGGCGGCACGTGAAGCGAAGGCGGCAAAGATGCGGCCGACGCTTCGGTTTAAGTCACTCGGGTAAGTTGGCGAAGGAACGATTATGGCCTTGAAAATACTGGAAGGGTGCACCAATTGCGATATGTGCGAGCCGGAGTGTCCGAACCAAGCGATTTATTACGGCGAAAAAATCTACGAAATCAATCCTGACTTGTGTACGGAGTGTGTCGGGTATTACGATACCCCGACCTGCGTCAGCGTCTGCCCGGTGGATTGCATCATTACCGATCCGGAGCGAGTGGAAGATCAGGATACCTTACTGAAAAAGTTCGAAGAGTTGGTATTGGCCGACAAAATCTAGTCTTTGATGTGCGGTTTCTACGCATGTCTCTATTGCCTAAAAACAGCCAGGCCTGGCCGATATAAGCTTATGAAATAACAGATAAAAAGCTTCTATATTAGTAGAGTTTAATAAGGCTGGTGTTTGATTAGGGACCGGAGTAGAATGCGAGTAAAACTTGACTCTAGAGGTAGGTTATTCAATGCAGAATCCAACCGTCACCCGGCTCCGAAATCGATTTTTGCTCCTGATTTTGCTCTGTGTTCAATGGCGGCAAAAGCCGAGACGCTGCCCGATGTACATCCGCAGGTTGACGTTATCCTATCTGAAGCGGCCGCTCCCGACGGTGTGGTGTTCGATATTGAAACCTTGGACGCCAATGCTTTGAACACCTTGGCCCCTTATGTTCGCAAGCAAATCCATTTGATTCGTGAGCGGTTCCCGGATGTCGATATTGCGGTGGTGAGCCACGGCGCGGAAGAATTTGCCTTACAAAAACAAGCGCAATCCGATAACGCGGCTTTGCATGATGCCTTCAGCCAACTCACTCAATCCGATGGCGTTTCCATCCATGTCTGTGGTGCTGTCGGCGGTTTGAAAGGACTTTCACGGGAGGATTTCCTGGATTTCGTCAGCTATTCCGAATCCGGCATGGCACAACTCAATGATTACAAGGCGCTCGGCTATCAAGTGGTCATCATCCGGCAATTGTCCGATTCGGATCGCAAAGCTTTGTTCGACACGCCGGAAAAATTCATTCAACCATAACGCGCTCAGACCATGAGCACGTACCGATTTTTATCCTCCTCCATTTAGGATAGGCGCTTAAGGTGATACTTGAGCGCTCTTTTTCGGCTGCTCGCGGTCGAATCCCGTTTCGATTCCGGTTCCTTGGGTTGACCTGCGGCGATGAAATTGTATGATGGGAAATCATTATTTTCTTCAAAGGAGGCAACATGGCGAGCACGACAACGGAAAAGATGGAATTAATCAGTTTCAAATTGTGTCCTTTCGTACAAAGAGCGGTGATTGTTTTGAAGAAAAAACAGGTCGATTTCGATTTGACGTTTATCGATCTGAGCAACCCGCCGGAGTGGTTTGAAAGTCTGTCCCCGCTCGGGAAGGTGCCGGTGCTCAAGGTCGGTAAGGAAGTCTTGTTCGAATCCATGGTGATTCAGGAATATGTCGACGAAGTCACGCCGCCGTCCTTGCACCCCAAAGATCCACTGAAAAAGGCCATGAATCGGGCCTGGATGACGTTCGGTGACGACCTGAATATTCTGCAGTTCAAAATGTCACATGCCACCGATCAAGCCGCGTTTGAATCTTTCCGGGATGAAATCAACGGTAAGCTGGCGCGGTTGGAAAGTGTTCACAGCGGAGAGCGCTTTTTCAATGGCGAAGATTTCTGTTTGATTGATGCGGCTTATGCGCCGTTTTTCATGCGATTGTCGTTGATGAAAAACCTGTGTTCCATTGATTTTCTGGACGGTTTTCCGAAAATGCAGGCCTGGTCAAAAGCACTTTTATCACAGGATTGCGTGATCGATTCGGTGGTCCCGGAGTTGCCGAGCATGTACCAAAACATGATTCGCAATGTCGAAAACGGCTATCTGGCGAATATGGCCTGATAGAGCGCTGGACGGAAACGTCAAGATGAAATGCCTAACGTGAACCGCCTGTTGCCCCCCTTTGTCATCGCCGTTGCCGGGTTGGCGGTATCGGTGTTGAGTTTGGCCGCCGCGGCAAGCGGTTTGGGGCTGTCGAATCAGGCCATTGATTACCAATGGGTGGCCAAGCACATCGAACAAAACGAAACCGGCGGTCATGCCAAGTATCTGACTTACTGGAGTCGGAACGAGCCGTTTCCCTCGTTCGCATCGGCCATTTTATTTGGATTCCGAAAAACGTTTCGGTTCCGTTTGAGCAAACCTTTCCGCAAATGGTGGCGTTTGTTTCCGCTCGCCGGCCGGCGCCGGAATGGTTGCAAAGCCTAACACCGTTCGAGCCGCCCTGGCCGAATCGTCGCCGCTTTTGACCAGGCCTGGTCAAAACCGAAACTGACCGAACTGCGCCAATGGTTGGCAGCCACCAAGTCCGAACAAGCCGAGTTTATTTTCCAGCGGCTGGTGGCCGAATTGGACAGGCTGTGGCCAACCTTAACACCCGCCCAGCAGCAGCATTGTCGTATAATGTGAATCAATTAACGCAAACCCGCAGGGCGTTTTTGCGATGATTGATTATGCTAACTTCAAAGGCATCGGTCATAATGCCAAAGAACGTTATCTGGGCGAAGGCTGGGGCTGGTGGATGTGTTGCTCGCCATGCCGGAAACCACCGAAGCCACGGCGTTACCGGACTTTGTGGCATCGGCCAAAGCACGATTGCAACTGCGGGTGAAATTGTCGCCGCTGGACAAAAGTGAAAAGCGCTGGCTGCCCGGTTGGGAAAAACGTTTGAATCGTTATCTGACTCTCTCTTAAACAACATGAGGCCAACTGTTCCGTGACATCGATGTTCAAGCAGGCGGGGACCGTTTTGCAAGCCATGCGCCTGCCGTTTTTGCTGTTGACTCTGGCGATGATGCTGTTGGTGTCGGCCATTGCGACCTACGAAGGGTTCGAGTGGTCTTTGCCGTTGTTTTTCTTGATTTGTGTGGCGGCGCTGGCGGCGCATTTGAGCGTGAATCTGCTCAACGAATTTGAGGATTTTGAGTCCGGTTTGGATTTTCAGACCGATAAAACGCCGTTCAGCGGCGGCAGCGGCGGGCTTCCGGCGAACCCTGACGCTGCGGAATCGGTGGTGGCGGCGGCCGGGTATTTCTTTTTAGGAATGGTCATCAGTCTCGGCGGTTTTTTCGTGTATTTGCGCGATTGGTCGATTTTGCGCTGGGGCTGCTTGGCGTGGTGTTGATTGTGACTTATACCTCGCGCATCACGCGGTATCCTTGGTTGTGTTTGATTGCGCCAGGCTTGGCGTTTGGCCCGTTTATGGTGGTGGGCGGTTTTATGGTGCTGACCGGGAATTCAGCTGGTTGGCGTTTTGGGTGTCGTGGATTCCATTTTTGTTGGTCAACAATCTGCTGTTGCTGAATCAGTTCCCGGATGAAGAAGCCGACGGCGTATGGGGCGGTTTAATATCATTATGCGGTTGGGCGAAAGGGGCTTGCGTGTTTTTAAAAGCTTTCTGGTGTTGAGTTATTTGGCGTTGGCGTATTTGATTATTGACGGTTGGTTGCCCTATCAAGCGGCTTTCGGCTTTTTATCGTTGATTTTGGTGGTGCCCTTATGGCAGAAATTACGCACGTCTGCTCCGGATTTAATACAATTGATGCCTGCATTGGGAATCAATGTGGCGGTGGTGTTGACGATGCCGGTTTTGATTGCGATTGGCCTTTATCAAGGCTTGTCTTAAGGAAAAACAATGTATAAGACCTTAATGGATACAGTGGGCAATACGCCTTTGGTTCGAGTGCAGCGCATGGTGCATCCGGACACCAACAGTGTGGTTTTGGCGAAGCTGGAAGGAAATAATCCGGCGGGGTCGGTCAAGGATCGTCCGGCCGTCAATATGATTCGCCAAGCGGAAAAACGTGGTGAGATTCGGCCCGGCGATACGTTGATTGAAGCCACCAGTGGCAATACCGGTATTGCGCTGGCCATGGCCTCCGCTTGATGGGCTACCGCTTGAAATTGATTATGCCGGATAATATGTCGATGGAACGTCGCGCTTCGATGGCGGCTTACGGGGCGGAGTTGATTCTGGTGTCGAAAGAGACCGGCATGGAAGGCGCGCGGGATTTGGCTCAGAGTATGCAAGCGTCGGGCGAAGGGTTTGTGCTGGACCAGTTTGCAAATCCGGACAACCCAATGGCGCATTACCAGTCCACCGGTCCGGAAATCTGGCATGGCACCAGTGGTGAAATCACACATTTCGTCAGCGCAATGGGCACCACCGGGACCATTATGGGGACGTCCATGTATTTGAAAGAGCAGTCCGAAGCGGTGCAGATTGTCGGTGTTCAGCCTACCGAAGGTTCATCCATTCCGGGCATTCGTCGTTGGCCGAAAGAATATTTGCCGGACATTTACGACGACCGTCGCATCGACCGAGTGATCGATATGTCGCAGACTTTGGCGGAAGAGACCATGCGAACGATGGCGGTGCAGGAAGGAATTTTTGCCGGCGTGTCTTCAGGGGGTGCCATGGCGGCGGCGCTGAAAATTGCCCGTGAAACCGAGAATGCCACCATCGTGACGATTGTGTGTGATCGCGGTGATCGTTATTTATCCACCAATGTGTTTTCCGAAGGGAAAGTCACGTATCATGACGCGCCGAGCGCTTAAAAAAAGAATCAGAATAAAACAGAATGGCAAGAGAGATAGAACGTAAGTTTTTGGTCAAGGGCGAGGCTGGATGGCGCAAGCGATAAGGAAGTGCATTTTGCACAAGGGTATTTGAACGATATTCAGCAGGCGGGCAGTAAAAGTTCGGTGCGTATCCGTTTGGAAGGGCAGGAAGCCAATATCAACATCAAAAGTTTGGAAATCGGCCTCAGTCGTGATGAATACGAGTATCCCATTGATGTGGACGACGCGAAAAAGATGTTGAAAACTCTATGTGTCGGTCCGGTGATTGAAAAAATTCGATATTATGTTACATTTAAGTCACATATTTGGGAAATCGATCGCTTTTTAGGCGATAATAACGGTTTGATTGTGGCAGAAGTCGAGTTGTCGTCGGAAGATGAGGCACTTGAATTGCCGGAATGGGTCGGGCGGGAAGTCACCGAAATCCCCCGATATTACAATATTAGTTTAAGCCAACGGCCTTATTGCAACTGGAGTGATAATGAAAAGAACATCTGAACCGCATGCTCGGAAATGCAAAAAACGTATTATTAAAGCCTTTGGCGGCGGCCTTGTTGATGGCATCTTCCTCGGCTTGGTCCGCGCCAGGCTGGTGGATATTTACCAAATGGCAGTATTGCACGATGCGCAATTGGCGCAGGCACGTGCCACCTATGAAGCCAACCAGAAAGTGGTCGACATTGCGCGTGCACCTTTGTTACCTCAATTGACGGCCGACGGCAGCTACGTCAAGAACGACAGTAACAAAAAAGCCTATGACGTCACCACGCAGGAACTGGGCGTGAATCTGACGCAATCGTTGTATCAGCACGATAACTGGGCCAAGTACTCGCAGGCCAAGTACCAATTGCAACAATCCGAATATCAAATGAAATTCGCCGAGCAGGACATCATTGTTCGTGTGGCCGATTCCTACTTTAAGGTGGTGTTGGCGCAGGAAGATTTGACGCTGGCCGAAGCGAAAGAAGAAGCCGATAAAACCCAGTGGGAAAGAGCAAAAGCCTCGGCGGAAGTTGGTTTGGCGAGTAAGACCGATGTTTTGCAGGCCAAGTCGAGTTACGACTTGTCGAAATCCGACCGAATCACCGCACAGAATAATCTGGATGTGGCCTATGATGAATTGATGAAATTGACCGGTAAAGAAGTCCATGAGCTGAAAGTCATTTCATTGAACACCAAGTTACCGGCGCAGACTCTGAACATCGATGACTGGGAAATGAAAGCTCAGGATCAGAATTTGACGGTACTGCAACAAGAAGAAGCCAGCAATGTCGCTTCTGAAGAGGTGGAAGTGCAAAAGTCCGGTTATTGGCCGGATATCGGGCTAAGTGCCGGGTATCGTAACTACAACTACATCGATTCTCCATCAGGCTACTACAACTCACAATATAAAGATCGTAACGATTTAACGATCGGTGTGAATGCCTCTTGGCCGTTGTATTCCGGTGGGGGCACCATGTCTCAGGTCGCGCAAGCGCGTTCCAACTACAAAGCGGCAACCGCCGGTTTGCGTGATGCCCGTGAAACGGCGCGTCTGGATGCTCGTATCCAGGTGCGTAATGTCATTCGTGGTATGGAATTGGTCACGGCCAACCGCGCGGCGGTACAATCCAACGATGCTTTCTTGGAAGCGGCGGAAGAAGGGTATAAAGTGGGTTTGAGAAACCTGCTGGAAGTCTTGACCGCACGGACCAATATGTTCCAGGCGCGACGCAACCTGGCGGAATCTTTACATAATGTGGTGTTGAGCCGCTTGAAGCTGGAAGCAGCGGCAGGCACTTTGACCCCGGATAAACTTGAAAAATACGACCAGGTGTTGTCCGATCCGACCGATGAGAAAATGCCGAAACTGGATCCACTTGATCCGTAAAAGGTGAACATGACGTCCGACTTTTTTGGCGCGATGGGCGAGCAACGGAATGCTTAGCCGTCGCCAACTGTTTCAATGGGCCGCCGTTTCGGCGAGCGCACCGTTTTTGACAGCCTGTTCGTCGTCTACGGTGAAGTCGGGTACCATTCGTGTCGGCGTCACCAGTCGGCCTCGCATGCTGGACCCCCGTAAGGCGACCGATGCCTTATCCAGCCGTGTGAATCGATTGATTTACCGCCAATTAATCGATTTCAACCAATCTTTTGAACCTGTACCGGAATTGGCTTCCTGGCAGGTCATTTCGCCAACCCATTACCGTTTTACTTTGAATGAGTTTCCACCATTTCACAATGGCGAAAAGCTGACATCGGAAGATGTGGCCGCGACCTATGGTTCCGTTTTGAAGGAGAGTTTCGGTTCGCCGCACCGTGGGTCTCTGAAACACATTACGGCCATTGAGGTGGTGAGCGAATCGCAGGTTGATTTCAAGTTGTCCCGACCGGATGCGCTGTTTGTCGGGCGATTGGTCATCGGTATTCTGCCGAAATCGCTGGTGGACGCCGATCATCCGTTTCAGCTCTCTCCGGTCGGTTGCGGGCCTTGCCGCTTTGTATCCATGACCGAACAGAAACTGGTGTTACAACGTCCGGACGAAACGCAGCTGGTTTTTATGCCGGTGAAAGACGCCACCGTGCGGGTGCTGAAGCTTCGGAAAGGCGAGTTGGATATCATTCAAAACGATTTATCGCCGGAATTGGTGCATTATTGTGATGAACGTCAGGATTTGAAGGTGTTATGGCACAGTGGCACCAGTTTTGGTTATATCGGCTTCAACTTTGAAGACCCATTGTTGTCCCAATTGGAGGTGCGCCAAGCGTTGGCTTACGGTATTGACCGTCAGGCGATTATCGACAGTGTTTTCAGTGGACACGCTCGTTTGGCGGGTGGTTTGTTGGTGCCGGAACATTGGTGCGGCGTGCCCGGGTTGCATGGCTTTGACTATCGTCCGGAGAAAGCACGGGCCTTGGTTGCGGCGGTGAAACAAAAACACCCAGGCCTGGTCAATTCGGATGGCCTGTTGGAGTTCAGTTATAAAACCTCTCGGATCCGACGCGCATTCGTCTGGCGACCATTTACCAATCACAGTTGCGGGAAGTCGGCATTCACTTGAAAGTGCAAAGCTATGATTGGGGTACCTTTTACAACGATATCAAACAGGGCCGTTTTCAGCTGTACAGCCTGGCCTGGGTTGGCGTGAAAAGTCCGGATATTTTCCAGTATGTGTTTGACAGCGATGCGATTCCGCCGAAAGGGGCGAACCGCGGTCGTTACCGTGATGCCGAAGCGGACCGTTTGATTCGTGAAGCGGGTGAGACACAGTCGTTGGCCAAGCAGGCCGAACTGTATCGTGCTTTGCAAGTGCATTTGCAGGAAACGCTGGCGGTGATTCCGTTGTGGTATGAAGATCAGTATGCGGTGACCGCGGAGACGATTCGTGGTTATAAAATGTACGCCGACGGTCGTTTCGACGGCTTATTGAATGTGACGAAAGCGACCCGCGGCTAGGTGCCTACGGCGGTTTTCTAAATAGGAGTTCGACCATGTGGAAACCTTATGGGGCTGATTTTATTGGCGTGATGCTGTGGTCGGCCATCGGTGCAAAGGATACCGTCATCTGGTGGTTGGAAGCGCTGCCGTCGTTGGTCGGCGCCTTGGTGCTGGTGGTCACTTACCAGGTGTTTCGTTTGACGCCAATGCTGTATGCATTGATTTTGGCGCATATGGTGGTGTTGTTTGTCGGCGCCCATTACACTTATGCGGAGGTGCGTTATTCGATTGGGTGGCGCAGGCGTTAGGGCAGGAACGCAATAATTTCGACAAGTTGGGGCATTTTATGCAAGGCCTGGTGCCGACGTTGATTGCTCGTGAAATTTTGTTGCGAAAGCGATCGTGAACGGCCAGGTCTGGTTGAATTTCCTGGTGGTGTGTTTGCGTTGGCGTTGAGCGCGTTTTACGAGTTGATCGAATGGTGGGTGGCGCTGTTGAGTGAACAGGCCGCTGAAGCATTCCTGGGAACGCAAGGCTATGTTTGGGATACTCAGTCCGATATGGGTTTTGCTTTGTTGGGAGCCTTTGTCGCGGTCAGTCTCTTGTCGGGCTGGCAGGATAAGCAGATTCGAGCCCTGAGATAAGCGCTTTGAATCCCCGCGGACTTGACAGATGGTGTATCATATTAGGCTTCGGAAGTGGGTTGAGTTGCTCATTGAGCGCATTCTTTCGATTTAATCCAGACCGTCAGTAAGAATTAAGTAA